>WNGR01004374.1_pt1 | contig 15265 bp, 10 predicted proteins | sample 5407581 | NCBI WGS metagenome assembly WNGR01 (sample SAMN13153383, study PRJNA577476) | soil metagenome | isolation source: 80 cm soil or saprolite under Garry oak tree replicate 2 | place: USA:California | collected 2016-06-15
GACCCTGCCGATGATCGCCACCTGCCTGACGCTGGCCGCGCTGCTCTACACCCCGGCGGCGATCGCGACCTGGCCGCGGACACCACCGTCCGGCCAGGTGATCGCCGCGCTGGCCGGGCTCGCCACCTGCTGCACCGCGCTGGCGTTCATGGTGTTCCTGGAACTGATCCGTGAGGTCGGGACGTCGCGTGCGATGGTGTTCACCTACATCAACCCGGCCGTGGCGGTCGCCGCCGGCGTCGTTGTCCTCGGCGAACCGCTCTCCGCCACGATCGTCACCGCCTTCGCGCTGATCATTGGCGGCTCGTTCCTGGCCACCGCCGCCCAACCGCGGCGGCTCCCAGCTGAGGCCGAAGCCGCCGCCGGGGCCGGCTAGGCCTGCGTCGGTGCACGTCAGCGCACGTCAGAGCACTACGACGCTGCGGAGGACCTCACCGCGCTGCATCTTGGCGAAGGCCTCCTCGACCCCATCCAGCGGGATGGTCTCGGAGACGAAGCGGTCGAGGTCGTAGCGGCCGCGGAGGTAGAGGTCGATCAGGACGGGGAAGTCGCGGGTGGGGAGGCAGTCGCCGTACCAGGACGGCTTCAGGGCGCCGCCGCGGCCGAAGAAGTCGATCATGCCGAGGTCGATGCGCATCGAGGGGTCGGGGACGCCGACCTGGACCAGGGTGCCGGCGTGGTCGCGGGCGTGGAAAGCCTGCTTGAGGACCTCGGGGCGGCCGACGGCCTCGATGGTGACGTCGGCGCCGAAACCGTCGGTGAGGCGGCGGATCTCCTTCACCGGGTCGGCCTGGGTGGCGTCGATGGTGTCGGTGGCGCCGAACTCCCGGGCCCACTTGAGCTTCCGCTCGTCGACGTCCACGGCGATGATCCTGCGGGCGCCGACCAGGGCGGCGGCGTGGATGGCCGCGTCGCCGACGCCGCCACAGCCGAACACCGCGACGGTGTCGCCGCGCTGGACGTTGCCGGTGTTAAGGGCGGCGCCGAAGCCGGCCATGACGCCGCAGCCGACCAGGCCGGCGGCCTCGGGGCGGGCGGCGGGGTTGACCTTGACCGCCTGGCCGGCGGCGACCAGGGTCTTCTCGGCGAACGCGCCGATCCCGAGCGCCGCGCTCAGCGCGGTGCCGTCCTCCAGGGTCATCTGCTGGGTGGCGTTGCGGGAGTCGAAGCAGTACCAGGGCCGCCCGCGCCGGCAGGAGCGGCACTGCCCGCAGGGCGCCCGCCAGGCCAGCACCACGAAATCGCCGGGGTCAAGATCGGTGACGTCCGGGCCGACCGCCTCCACCGTGCCGGCGGCCTCGTGGCCGAGCAGGAAGGGGAACTCCGAGGTGATCGACCCTTCGCGGTAGTGCAGGTCGGTGTGGCACACCCCGCAGGCCTGCACCCGGACCAGCGCCTCACCAGGACCGGGATCGGGCACCACCACGGTGGCGACCTCCACCGCCGCGCCCTTGGACCTTGACACGACCCCCCGGACTTGGTGTGGCATTGTGAACTCCTCTCGCTTCCGCCGCTCACCGAAGCGATACGGTACTGCAGGGATCCGCGCCATGGAGCCGATACAGGAGAGCAGGAGCGTCACGCTGCGCCGCGCGCTGGTCGACGAACTGCGCCGCGACGGCCTGCTCGGCGTGGCCGGGACCGGGCTCGGCGTGGCCGAGGCATTCCTGACGGTGCCCCGGGAGCGGTTCCTTCCCGAGCATGCCGCGCGGGACGGGCTGGAGGCCGTCTACGCCAACCGGGCGATCCCCACCAAGCTGGGCCGCAACGGCGGGCCGGTCAGCTCCTCGTCGCAGCCGTCGATCATGGCGCTGATGCTGGTCCTGCTCGACCCGAGGCCGGGCCAGCGGGTGCTGGAGGTCGGCGCCGGGACCGGCTACAACGCCGCGCTTATCAGCCAGCTGATCGGGCCCGCCGGGCAGGTGGTCAGCGTCGAGATCGACCCGGACCTGGCCGCGCGCGCCAGCGCCGCGCTCGCCGCCGGGGGCCACCGAGCCGAGGTAGTGGTCGGCGACGGGCGCGAGGGCTGGCCGGTCCACGCGCCCTACGACCGCATCATCGTCACGGCCAGCTCCCCCGACCTGCCGCGCCCCTGGCTGGAGCAGCTGGTGGAGGGCGGCCGGATCGTGGCGCCGCTGCAGCTCCAGCACGACACCACCGACCACTTCGTGCAGGCGGTCTGTGCGCTGCGCCGGGTGGGCGACCACTTCGAGCCGATCGGCACGGTGGACGGCAGCTTCATGCCGCTGCGGCCCCGCGCCGACGCCGAAAGCCCGTACCCGGCCGGCATCGGAGCGAGCGAGCACCACGACGGCAACTCCTCCCTGGTCAGCCAGCTCTCCGGCGCCGCGCTGCAGGGCCTTTCGCGGGCGGCGCGGCGGCGGCTGCTGGCGCTCACCCTCACGCCCCCCCGGACCCGCCGGCTCACCCGGCCGGTGCCCGCCAGCGCGGTGGAGTTGTTCCTGGTCCTGGCGGCGCCGGCAGACCGGCTGGTGCTCCACTACGGCGACGCCACCAAGGCCACCGGCGTGATCGACCGGGGCGGCAACGGCCTGGCGGTGGTGGGCGGCCGGGGCGGGCGGGCCAGCCGCCTGCTCGCCTGGGGCGACCCGGAGCCGGAGCTGCTGCTGCGCACCCTGCTCGCCGAGTGGCGCGCCCTCGGCCGCCCCAACCCGGAGGACCTGCTGGTGGGGGCCCGCTACCCAGTCCCGCGCCGGCTGGGCCGCGCCCCGCCCGGGTCGGGAGGGCTGGGGCGCCCTCCGGCCCCGGCCCACTGGCGCACCCTGCGGCGCCCGCAGTGCATCCTGGAGCTGGACTGGATCACGCCAGCAGGGCATCCGGACCAAGCTCAGCCTTGATCTCGGCGTAGAGGCCGTTGCGGGGATCGACGCGGAACTCGTCGCCGAGGCGCACCACCATGGTGTGATGCGCGCCGCGGATCTGCAGCAGGACCGGGGCCTTGCCGCGGTGGGAGCCGAGGATGCGCTTGAGTCGGTCGACCATGCCGTCGTTGCAGCGGTGCGCCTCGATCACCAACTCCACTGGGGTGGTGCCGGGGTCGTCGAGGTTCGGCGGCTTGACGTCCAGGGCGACCAGTTTGGGCGTCTCGTCGCGGGCGTCGACCCGCGCCTTGACCACCACCACCGAATCCTGTACCAGCAGGCCCTGGTGCTGCTGGTACATCTGCGGGAAGAAGATGCACTCGGCGGCGCCGTCGAGGTCCTCCATCTCGGCGATCACGTAGGTCTCGCCCTTCTTGGTGAACTTCTTGATCAGCTTGGCGAGGATCCCGGCGACCATCACGGTGGTGCCGTCGGCCCGCTCGGCCAGCACCGACAGGCGCGTGTCGGCCGAGCGCGCCAGGATCCGCTCCATGCCGAGCAACGGGTGATCGGAGACGTACTGGCCGAGCATCTCCTTCTCGAAGGCGAGCCGCTGGGTCTTGTCCCAGTCCTCCGGGCGGATGGTCGGCACCGGCTCGGCCACCGCCGCGCTGGCGCCCGAGTCCAGGCCGCCGAACAGCGAGAACTGCCCGGCGGCCTCGGCGCGCTTGCGGGCGACCATCGCCTCGACGTGGTCCTCGTGGATCTCCAGCAGCCCCCTGCGGGAGTGCTCGAAGGAGTCGAAGGCGCCCGCCTTGATCAGCGATTCGACCACCCGCTTGTTGAGCACGCCAGCGTCGACCTTGTCGCAAAAATCGAAGAAGTCGGTGAAGCGGCCCTTGGAGCGCCGGGCGGCGATGATCCCCTCGACCACCTGCTCGCCGACGTTGCGGACCGCCGACAGCCCGTAGCGGATCCCGTCCGGCTCCGCCGCCTCAGGCGTGGTCCGAGCCGGGGTGAAGTCGGAGTCGGAGTCGTTGACGTCCGGCGGCAGCACCGTGATCCCCGAGCGGCGGCAGGAGCCGAGGTACTTCGGGCGGGCGTCCTTGTCGTCCTTGACGCTGGTGAGCAGCGCCGCCATGTACTCGACCGGGTAGTGGGCCTTGAGGTAGGCGGTCTGCCAGGTGACCAGGCCGTAGCCGGCAGCGTGGGCGCGGTTGAAGGAGTAGCCCGCGAACGGCTGGATCAGCGCCCACAGCGTCTCGGCGTCCTTTTTGGCGAGGCCCTTGTCCTGGCAGCCGGCGATGAAGCGGGGCTCTTCCTTCTTCATCAGGGCGAGGTTCTTCTTGCCGATCGCCTTGCGGACGATGTCGGCCTCGCCGGCGGTGTAGCCGGCGACCTTCTGCAGCAGCGTGATGATCTGTTCCTGGTAGACCATCACGCCGTAGGTGTCGGCGGTCAGTTCCTCCATCAGCGGGTGGAGGTAGGTGATCTTGCGCGGGTCCTGCTTGCCCTGGATGTAGGTGGGGATCTGCTCCATCGGCCCCGGCCGGTACAAGGCGATGACCGCGACCACGTCCTCGAAGCGGTCGGGGCGCAGCTGCCGCAGGATGCGCCGGACGCCTTCCGATTCCATCTGGAAGACCCCGTCGGTATCCCCCAGGCACAGCATCTTGAACGTGTCGGCGTCGTCGGTGGTCAGCTTGTCGAGGTCCAGCTCGACCCCGCGCGCCCGCAGGTGCTTGAGGGTGTCGTCCAGCACCGTGAGGTTGCGCAGGCCCAGGAAGTCCATCTTGAGGAGGCCGAGCTTGGCGACCCCGTTCATCTCGTACTGGGTGATGATCGCGCCGTCGGCCTCGCGCCTCATGATCGGCACGGTCTCGACCAGCGGGTCGCGGGCGATCACCACCGCGGCGGCGTGCACCCCCCACTGGCGCCGCAGCCCCTCAAGCCCCTCGGCGGTCTCCAGCACGCGGCGGGCGTCGAGGTCGGTCTCCTTGGCGCCGCGCAGCTCGGCCGACAGCTTGTAGGCCTGGGCGAGGGGGAACTCCTTGCCAAGCACCGGCGGCGGCATCATCTTGGCGAGGTCGTCGCCGAGCTTGTAGGGCAAGCCGAGCACCCGGGCCGAGTCGCGGATCGCCTGCTTGGCCTTGATGGTCGAGAAGGTGACGATCTGCGCGACGTGGTCGTCGCCGTACTTCTCGGTGGCGTAGCGGATCATCTCGGCCCGGCGACGTTCGTCGAAGTCCAGGTCGATGTCTGGCATCTCGCGGCGCTCCGGGTTCAGGAAACGCTCGAACATCAACCGGTAGTAGATCGGGTCGAGGTCGGTGATGCGCAGGCAGTAGGACACGCAGGAGCCCGCTGCGCTGCCCCGCCCCGGCCCGACGCGGATGCCGTGCTCGCGGGCGTGGTTGCAGAGGTCGCGGACGATCAGGAAGTAGCCGGCGAAGCCGAGCTGGCCGATGATCTGCAGCTCGTAGTCGATCCGCTCGGCGGCCTCCTGCGGCAGCGGGTCGCCGTAACGCTCAGCCGCGCCAGCCAGGACCTCGTGCCGCAGCCACGAGTTGAGGTCGAAGCCGTCCGGGACCTCGAAACGCGGCAGGATGTTGGTGCCGAACTGCAGCTCGACGTTGCAGCGCTCGGCGATCGCCAGGGTATTGTCGCAGGCCCCGGGCGCCAGGTCGGCGGGGAACAGGGCGCGCATCTCGGCCGGTGACTTGAGGTAGAACTCCTCGGCCTCGAACTTGAAGCGCTTGGGGTCGGCCAGCGTCGCGGCCGTCTGGATGCACAGCAGCACCTCGTGCGGGCCGTGGTCGCGCTTGTGGGTGTAGTGCAGGTCGTTGGTCGCGAGCAGGGGAAGGCCCAGTTCGCGCGCCAGCGCGATCAGCTCCGGGTTGACCCGCTTGTCCTCGGGCAGGCCGTGGTCCATGACCTCGACGAAGTAGTTGCCGGCGCCGAATAGGTCGCCGAACTCGGCGAGGGTGGCGCGTGCCTTGTCGCGGTCGCCCTTGAGCAGCGCCTGGCTGACCTCGCCACCGAGGCAGCCGGACGTGCCGATGATCCCGTCGTGGTGGCGGTCGAGCAGCTCGCGGTCCATCCGCGGCTTGTAGAAGTACCCCTCGATCGACGCCGACGACACCAGCCGCAGCAGGTTGTGGTAGCCCTGCTGGGTCTCGGCCAGCAGCGTCAAGTGGCTGTAGGGCTCCTCGCCGGCGTGCGCCTTCTGCTTGCGGTGCCGCGAGTCGGGGGCAAGGTACGCCTCAATGCCGATGATGGGTTTGACGCCGTGCTTCTTGCCGGCCTCGTAGAAGTCGACGGCGCCGAAGAGGTAGCCGTGATCGGTCATGGCGAGGGCCGGCATGCCCATCCGGGCCGCCTCGGCGAACAGGTCGCTCACCCGGGCGGCGCCGTCCAGCATCGAATATTCGGTGTGGACGTGCAGATGGGTGAAGCTGTCCGGCACGACTCCCCCTCGCAGAACTCACGTTCAATCCACAGGCTGTGGGTAATGTTTCCACAGGGTGTGGACAATAATTACACCCGTGTAATCCGGGGGCAGGATACCCCGGCTGGCACCCACTGGGCAATCGCTTCTTGTTCGCTGGATCCCTTGTGCCACAAGGGTTTCAGCGCGAAGCCGCAGGTCAGAATTTTTCTTGGCGAAGCCGCTTCAAGACCTGTTCGAGGTCCGCCGGGAGGGCTTCGGTAATTTCGACTGGTTCGCCCGTCACCGGATGCGCGAAGGCGAGCCGGTAGGCGTGCAGGAACGGCCGCGCCAGCCGGAGGCGCGCCGCCAGCACCGGGTCGGCGCCGTAGCTGCGGTCCCCCGCCACCGGGTGGCGCAGGTGCGCCAGGTGCACGCGGATCTGGTGGGTGCGGCCGGTATCCAGCGCGACCTCCAGCAGGTCCACCGCCGGGAAGCTCTCCAGCACCTGCCAGTGGGTGACCGCGCGGCGACCCATGTCGGCGGGGACGACCGCCATGCGTTTGCGGTCGCGCGGGTGGCGGCCGAGTGGCGCGTCGACGGTGCCTGTGGGCGCCAGGTGGCCCTGGGCGAGCGCCAGGTAGTGGCGCCCGATGCTGTGGGCGGCCAGCTCGCGGCTGAGGGCGGCGTGGGTGGCATTGTCCTTGGCGACCAGCAGCAGCCCGGAGGTGTCCTTGTCGAGGCGGTGGACGATCCCGGGCCGGTCGCCGCCGCCCGCCCCACCACCTCCGGCCGAAAGGCGCGTGGCCTCGCGGCCGAGCAGCGCGTTGACCAGCGTGCCGGTGGGGTGCCCGGGGGCGGGGTGGACCACCAGCCCGGCGGGCTTGGCGACCACCAGCAGGTGCTCGTCCTCGTAGCGGACGGCCAGCGGAAGCGCCTCCGGCTGCGGCGCTTCGGCTGGAGGGGCGACCGGCGGTTCCCAGCTGAGGCGCTCGCCGCCGTGCAGGCGGTAGGACTTCGGGCGCGGCTGGCCCTCCACCAGGACCTGCCCGGCGGTCGCCCAGCGCGCCACGGCGGCCCGCGAGACACCGGCGAGCGCGGCCACCACCTCATCGAGCCGCTGGCCCGTGCGCTCCACCGGGACGGTCGCGGTGTGCTCGGATCCGGGTCCGCTGGCCTCAGTCACGAGTGGTGCTGGTACCGGTGCTGGCAGCGGCCTCGCCCTGCTGGCCCTTGCCGCCGGAGCCGGAGCCGGGGTCCCGTTCGGCGCGGCTGAGCAGGAAGGCGAGCAGCAGGCCGCCGACGGTGATGCAGGAGTCGGCCAGGTTGAAGACCGGCCAGCGTCCGACCTTGACGAAGTCGACCACCTCGCCGCGCAGCAGCAGCTCCCCGCGCAGGACGCGGTCGAGCAGGTTGCCGATCGCGCCGCCGAGCAGCAGGCCGAGGGTGAGCGGCACCGCGACGCCGCGGACGCGGGTACCGGCGTAGATGATCCCGCCGATGATCACCATCGCCATCAGCGCAAAGAACAGCGGCGCCGCGGTGAACAGGGAGAACGCCCCGCCGGAGTTCGTCTGGTAGCGGAACTCCACGAAGCTGCCGACCAGGTGCAGGGGGCCCCGCCCGGCGAGCGTCCTGACCACCAGGTACTTGCTGGCCTGGTCGGCGGCGACGACCAGAGCCGCGGTGCCGTACATGGCAGCGAGGCGGACCCCCGTCGGCTTCACCGTGCCCGCAGCCGCGCCCGGCGGCGCGCGTCAGCCAGGCACAGGGTCGCGTAGGGGAGAGCGTCCAGCCGCTCCGCCTCGATCGGCTGGCCGCATTTCTCGCAGCGGCCGAAGCTGCCGTTGTGCATGCGTGCCAGCGCCGCCTCGACCTTGTCGATCAGGTCGCGGACGTTGTCGGCCAGCGACAGATCCCGCTCCCGCTCGAAGGTATAGGTCCCGACGTCAGCGAACTCCTCGGCGAAGCCAACCTCGCCGGAGGCGTCGTCGCTGGCGCTGGCGGCCTCCAGGTCGTCACGCTGGCCGGTCAGTTCGGCCAGCTCCGCCTCGAGCCGCTCCCGCAGCCTGTCAAGATCTGGTGTGGTGGGTGAATTCTGTGCCATCGGCCGCTCCTTCCGGATGCCGAGGCATTGTAGCGACCATGCAGGCCGAAGGGGACCAGCGTGAGCAGCGCAACCGGCTTGCCGGAGTTGTTACACTGGCGCTGGGACTGCCTCGAAACGTCGACCGGTTCCCGCCTACCGGGCCGGACGTCGCCGCAGCAGGGACTATTTGGAACCCGGCGGAAACCGGTCGTCTTATTCGGCGGCAGTCCCATACAGGCAGTGACGGGAACGAGTAGAGGGGCGGCACGGCCCCAGCGAGCCGGGGATGGTGGAAGCCCGGCGGCACGGCGCCCTCGAAGATCCTCCCCGAGCCGCTGCCCGAACGGCGGGCGAAGATCGACCGCTCAGTAGACGCAGCCGGGTCCGCCCGTGACAGCGGGAGCCGTTCGCGGGTTGTGTTTCGACCGACGGCGGTGAGCGGTCCCGGCCGCAAGGCCGGTGGCAAGAGGGGTGGTACCGCGGGGCCCCGGCCTCGTCCCTTCGCAGAGGTTTCGGCGATTGCTTGACCATGCGAAGGAGAGGATTCCGATGGGGACCTTCCCGGAGGTTGATCCCAAGCTCAACCTCCCCGCCCTCGACGCCAAGGTGCTGGAGCTGTGGCGGGAGCGCAAGGTGTTCGAGCGTTCCCTGGAGCAGCGCCACGGCGCCGAGGGGTTCGTGTTCTACGAGGGCCCGCCGACCGCCAACGGCCGCCCCGGCGTCCACCACGTCGAGGCGCGGGTCTTCAAGGACCTGTTCCCGCGCTTCAAGACCATGCGCGGCTACCGGGTCGACCGCAAGGGCGGCTGGGACTGCCACGGCCTCCCGGTCGAGCTGCAGATCGAGAAGGAGCTGGGCTTCACCCACAAGCGGCAGATCGAGGAGTACGGCGTCGACCGCTTCAACGCCCGCTGCCGCGAGTCGGTGCTCGAGTACGTGGACGTCTGGGAGGACCTGACCGAGCGGATCGGCTTCTGGATCGACACCAGCCAGGCCTACCGCACCATGGACACCTCCTACGTCGAGTCGGTGTGGTGGGCGCTGGCGGAGCTGTACCGCCGCGGGCTGCTGGTGGAGGACTACAAGGTGGTCCCCTACTGCCCGCGCTGCGAGACCGCCCTGTCCGACGCCGAGGTTTCCCAGGGCTACCAGGACGTCGAGGACCTGACCGCCTACGTGGCGCTGCCGGCGGTGTCAGGATCGCTGGCGGCGGAGGGCGCCGGGCTGCTGGTGTGGACCACCCAGCCGTGGACGCTGGTGCCCAATGTGTCGGTGGTGGTCGGCCCGGAGATCGAGTATGTCCTGGTGGAGGCCGCGCGGGACGGTGTCCGGCGCAAGCTGGTGGTGGCACGGGACCTGGTCGCCCAGGCCGTCGGCGAGGACGCGCGGGTGCTGCGGCCGGTGCCGCTGGAGGAGCTGGTCGGCACCCGCTACCAGCGGGCCTTCGACCTGGTCCCGATCACCGAGGAGCAGGCCGCGCGGGGCTGGCGGGTGGTGACCGACGAGTACGTCACCACCACCGACGGGTCCGGGCTGGTGCAGACCTCCCCCGCCTATGGGGCCGAGGACCTGGCGGTCGGGCAGCGCTACGGCACCCCGGTGCTGCACCCGGTGCAGCCGGACGGGCGTTTCGGGCCGCAGACGGGGTGGCTGTCGGGGAAGGACGTGAAGGAGGCCGACGCCGAGATCGTCGAGGACCTGCGCGAGCGGGGCCTGCTGTGGCGGGCGGAGCCGCACCGGCACAGCTACCCCCACTGCTGGCGCTGCGGGCGGAACCTTATCTACTACGCCCTGACCTCGTGGTATGCGCGCACGACCGCCAAGAAGGACACGCTGCTGGGCGAGAACGCCAAGATCGGCTGGCACCCGGAGCACATCCGTGAGGGCCGTTTCGGCGACTGGCTGGCGCACAACGTGGACTGGGCGCTGTCGCGGGCACGCTACTGGGGCACGCCGCTGCCGCTGTGGCGCTGCCCGCAGGGGCACGTGACCGCCGTGGGGAGCCTGCGTGACCTGTCGGAGAAGGCGGGGCGGGACCTGTCGGGCCTGGACCCGCACCGGCCGTACGTGGACGAGGTGGTCTTCGCCTGCCCGGAGGTCGACTGCGGCGCGGACGCGCGGCGGGTCCCGGACGTGCTGGACGCCTGGTTCGATTCGGGCTCGATGCCGTTCGCGCAGTGGGGCTACCCGCACCTGGGTGAGGGGGCGTTCCAGCGGGAGTACCCCGCCGATTTCATCTCCGAGGCGATCGACCAGACGCGGGGGTGGTTCTACTCGCTGCTAGCGGTCTCGACGCTGCTGTTCGACCAGACGCCGTACCGCAACGTGGTCTGCCTCGGCCACATCGTGGACCGCGACGGCCGCAAGATGTCCAAGAGCCTCGGCAACGCGCTCGACCCGTTCACGCTGCTTGACCAGTACGGCGCCGACCCGCTGCGCTGGTTCATGCTGGCCAGCGGCTCACCTTGGGTGGCGCGCCGCCTGTCGGGCGAGGCGCTGGAGGAGGTCACCCGCTCGTTCTTCCTGACGCTGTGGAACACCTTCGGCTTCTTCACGCTGTACGCGCGGCTGGAGGGATTCGACCCGGCGGTGGCGGAATCCGGCGAGGAGAGCGCGCTGGACCGGTGGGTGCTGTCGGAGCTGGCGGAGACAGTGCGGGCGGTGACCGAGCGGCTGGACGCCTATGACCCGACGGCGGCAGCGCGGCTCCTCTCCAGCTTCGTGGATGACCTGTCCAACTGGTACGTGCGGCTGTCACGGCGGCGGTTCTGGCGCGGCACCGAGGCCGGCAACGGCGGCGCGGACGGGACGGCGGCGTTCCGGACGCTGTGGACCTGCCTGCGAACCCTCGCGCTGCTGCTGGCGCCGTTCGCGCCGTTTGTCGCCGAGGAGCTGTGGCAGGGCCTGGTGGTCAGTGTCGAGCTGGGCGCACCGGACTCGGTCCACCTGGCCGACTGGCCACAGCCCGACGACGACGCCCTGGACCCAGAGCTGGACCTCGCCATGGCAGCGGTCCGCGAGCTGGTGGTCCTGGGGCGCACCGCCCGCACCGAGGCCAAGGTCAAGGTGCGCCAGCCGCTCGCCCGCGCCCTGGTGACGGTGCCCACGGAGCGGCGCGACGACGTCGCCGGGCTGCTCGACCTGGTCGCCACCGAGCTGAACGTCAAGCAGGTCGCCTTCGCCGAGAGCGAGGCGGGCCTGGTCGCCTTCCGCCTGGTCCCGAACTTCCGCGCCCTCGGCCCCCGCTTCGGCAGGGACGCCCCGGCAGTCGCCTCAGCCCTCCGCGAGGTGGACGCCGCCACCACCGCCGACCTGGCCCCCCGCCTCCGAGCCGGCGAACGGGTGACCGTCTGGGCCCACGGCCTCGGCCCCGTCGAGATCGGCCCCGACGAGGCCACCGTCACCGAGGAACCAGTCACCGGCTGGCGCGTCGTCCGCGACGGCACCGGCGCCTTCGGCGTCGCCCTCGACCTTGACTTGACCCCGGAGTTGCGCCGCGAGGGCCTCGCCCGCGACCTGGTCCGCGCCGTCCAGGATTTGCGGAAGAGCGCCGGCCTCGCCGTCAGCGACCGCATCGACCTCGCCATCACAGCCACCGGCGAGGTCGCCGAGGCCATCGACGCCCACGAGCCCTACCTCCGCACCGAAACCCTCGCCGTCACCCTCCACCGCACCCCCCAACCCGACGGCTTCGACACCTACGTCGACCTCGACGGCCAGGAGGTCCACCTATGGCTCCGCCCAGTCCCTCCGGCCACCGCCGGGTAACCCACTCCGGGTTGAGGGCAGACGGCCTCGGCACCCTCCTCCCCCACCGCCGCCCCTGGTGGGGCTACCTTTGGGCTGCCCCGAACACCCTCATCGGCCTCCTCGGGGCAGCCACCACCCGCACCCGCCCAGTCCTCCACCGCGGCGTCCTCCTGTTCGAGCCCAGACCTGAGGGGCGCCCCCGTGGCCTTGCCCGCTTCCTCGCTTGGCGCGGCTTCGAAGCCATCACCCTCGGCCACATCATCATCACCAACACCCGTTTGGACGACTCCACCCTCGCCCACGAATTCGCCCACATCCACCAACACGAAACCTGGGGCCCCCTCTTCTACCCCGCCTACCTGCTCACCAGCCTCGCCGGCTACCGCCGCAACCCCTTCGAACGCGCCGCAGACCGCGCCATCCGCGTCCTGCTGGGTCGCGACGACGAGCCGGGAGAGAGGAGAAATCAGCTCAGCCATGACGATTCACCCAGCTGCTAACACGACGTGAACGGTTCGCACCATCAACGGCAAATCCCGCCGACGGAAGGAGCCAAACGACTGCAAGCCACCTTCCTGAGGAATCAGGAATTGTTGCAATCGCATCAACAGCTAGAAGCAGTTCAGCGACAGCCAGCCCAACCCAGACAAGCGCAAGGAATCGATACCACGACGCTGGACGGATTGGCGGGCGCGGGGATGGCCCACGTAGAGTCCGCAGTCCCAACCAAATCAGCCACGCTTCTGACCCTGAGGGCCACTCCGGACTATGGTCGCTAGGAACAGGAGCCAAGGCCGTCTTACCGCGGGTCTCACGCTCCAACTGCCTAACGGGCCAGGCTGGCGCGCGAGCGATGAAGTACAGCGACATGCCGACGGTGAGGAATCCGAACGGCCGGAGTAGATGCTGCCTGGAGGACAGCATCAGCACAAGCGCGGGCGCAGCATAAAGGAATAGCACTACTGATCGGCCAATACTAGCCCAAAGCGGTATCGCGGGGGGCTGGCCATCGAACCACCAACGCCACGACCAACGATCGGGTGCAGGATGTAAATAAATGAGTATCATCCCCCTCACCCTATGGGGTACAAAATCTGGCTTGAATGGACACCTTGCGGAAGGTTGCAGATGCCGATCATCCATTTCAATAGATCTGCGTAATCCAAACATGGAGGAGATTCGTGCTCTCGCACGCTAATGAGGTGCCCTCACAAAACGGTCCGTAAGGCCCAGCTGTGGTACACATCTTGTATTCCCATCGCGACCTGTCGACCATGTAATTAACCTGCCATTTATGCACCTCCCACCCCCACAATCCAACCGGCTTGTGGTACCAGGTGTAATACCAGTAGTGTGAACGGAAGCTCCAAACTCGACCTGCGACAAACCAAATACACCACGGCGCAGCGCAAACCACCACCCACCAATTGTTACCGAGGTACTTTTGAAAGGGTAAGTATCCCCATGCCCGGTAGTGATCCCAGTAATGGTAGGAACACCAGCCACTTCTGCTCCAATACGCGCAACGCAACCAACAGATGGTGCCTGTCGTGTCGACAGAGTTTATCGGGTCTTGGGTAGCGTAGTCATACCGGTTAGCCGAACCGCCATCGACAGGATCGACCTGAAGGAAACGGCCGAGCACAGGGACGTACAGCCTCGCGCCCATCAGGAGGATGCCGGTGAGGGAGTCCGTCTCACGGAGGGCACCCCCAAGCCACCCGTAACGAGGGCTGGTACTGGCACGTGGTTGACCGAACTCGGTGGCCTCGAAGGTCGAGAGCGGCGCTGTGACGGTGGGATCAAGGCTTGCAGTTGTCACAACGTCATTGTGCAAATTGGTAAGCTGGAGTGCAGTACCCGAAACCGAGTCGGTCACTGCCGCGAACTCCCCACTCGTCCCGAAAATGTTGCGAGTCCAATGCGTCGCTGTTGCATCCTCGGCGATCCATGTGGGTGCGTCGGAACCACTGCCGTAGTGGTATGTCTTGGTGGAGGTCGACCCACCGGAGTCGCTGGAAACCCGGAGTCGCCATGCGGGGTCCAGGGTCCAGGTTCTGGTCGTGGTGCCTTGGATGAGGCTATGGACCTTATTGTTTGCGTAGTAGGTGGCCGTAGTGATGGTGCCGGTCACCGTGGCGGGGACCGTGGTGATATTGCCGAAGCTGTCGTAGGTGAAGCCGGTGTCGGTGATGCGGTCGGCAGCGTCGTAAGTGTGGCTGGTGGTGGTGCCGGTGGCGCCGGTGTTGCAGCTCCCATCGGTGGCTGGCGCTTGGGCGGTGAGGCTGGTGCGGTTGGAGTCGGCGTCGTAGGCGTAGGTGCGGATGGTGCAGCCCGTGCCGGCGGGGGTGTCTTGGACGCTGGTGAGGCGACCGGCTTTGTCGAGGGTGCTGTTCTGGGTGGAGAGGCTGCTTGCTTGGACGAGCTGCTGGCCGTGAATGGAATAGTTGGCTTGGAAGTCGAGCCAAATGCAGGCGCTGGTGCAGTTGGTGGTCTTAACGTAGGCAAGGTCGGTGGTATTGCCCGCCTCGTCATAGGTCCGGCGGGCTTCCATGCCGTTGGGGTAACTCTCGGTGACGCTGCGCAGGGGCCTGGAGATCTCGCTCAACCCCAAGCACTCCAACTGGTTCGGCGGCACCTTCCACCAGCCGGTCTACGGCACCGACCTGCCCGTCGGCTCAGACGCCACCCTGCAGGCCACCAAGCTGATCCACGGCTACGGCGGCCTGGCGTCGGTCAACCACCCCTTCGGCGTCAAACAAAACGACGGCGCCTCCAGCACCGGGTCCTCCACCCAGACAGCGCTCGACACCGCCCGCCACAAACTGGCCGTCAAGCTCCTGAAGAACAAGTGCTACGGCGCCGACATCCTGGAGGTCGGCTACCACTCCCGTGGCAAGACCGGCACCGTCGCCAAGCTGGAGGACCACCTGGCCCTGTGGGACACGCTGTCCCGCAACGGCGTCTTCCTCACCGGCAACGGCGTCTCCGACAACCACACCGGCCATGTCAACGGCTGGAGTGTGGACGCCGGCTTCAACACCTTCCAGACCACCCTGTGGGCCGCCTCCACGGCGAGGCCGACCTGCTCACCGCGCTGCGCTCCGGCCAGGCCTTCTGCGCCGAGATCCTCGCCTACACCGGCCAGCTGTGGCTCTCCGTCGAAGGCAACCCGAT
>WNGR01005170.1_pt1 | contig 15261 bp, 14 predicted proteins | sample 5407581 | NCBI WGS metagenome assembly WNGR01 (sample SAMN13153383, study PRJNA577476) | soil metagenome | isolation source: 80 cm soil or saprolite under Garry oak tree replicate 2 | place: USA:California | collected 2016-06-15
GCCGACATCGAGTCGGACATGTCCCGGCAGGCCGGTCCAGTAGGCGTACCCTTCCTCCAGACCGATGTGTCCGTCTTCGAGACTGATGAAGATCTTGGTGTGCGAGTAGGGGTCGAGGGCGGATTGAAAGCCGACCTCGAACTCTCGCGGATCGAAGTTATCGCGCTGCACGCCGCGCCCGGTCGCATAGCCGCGGATATCGCCCGTGACGCCGATTTCAGGATTGAGCTGAGCCTGATTGCGCTCCCGCCCCATCGCCTGTGCCAACGTGTCTGCTTGACCCGTATCGCGTGCACCACCACCCGCGGCCTGACTCGCCGCGGCGCGCAATGCCGCGAGATCGTCGCCGACCGGCGCGGCTGCGGCTGCGGGTGCCGCAGGCTGCCGGCCCAAGACCCGAAGTAAGCTGTCCAGCCTGGCGCGCAGCTGCCGTACCTGCGCCGCCAGCGAATCCACCTGGCGCTGCGTCGGTTGCTGGCTGACTGCCGGGGCGGCGAAGAACGCCACCGCCAGCATCAGCACGCACAACGTGCGTCTCATTGTTGAACTCCCTCTCCTGTGTGTGCGAAACCGAGGTGCTCGAGCGGGGGCGGTGAGTCGAACGACGGCCGCGAGCGAAACCGCCGGCGGCTCGGGGGCGAAGCGGACGACGCCGGTCGGTTCGGGCATCGTGAACGTCTGCTGATTAATGACGCGAGCGCTCGCGTAATGGCACAGCGCGCAGCGCATCTCATCGTGGAGAATGGCACAACGCGCAGTGTGGCTCGCTTCAAAGCCAGGCGGGGCAACAAGCGCGTCGCGGGCGTGCGCCAGCGTGACGGCGCCGCCACCCAGGGCCTGGAGCGCGAGCAGAATCGCGAGAGCGAAACGCTTCAGCATGATCTCCTTCATACGCCGGCAGGTGCTCTGGTGTTGCCGCGGGCGTAGGCCCGCAGCCGCCGCAGCATCCGGCGATCGTGCCGCAGCGGATCGTCCCGCTTCGGCGTTTCGATAATCTTAACGACCTCGCTGAGATTCGGGTCACGCATGATGCACCGGAATGGCTCCGGCCCGATCTTCCCCTCGCCGATCCATTCGTGGCGGTCGACGCGCGAGGCGGCGGCGGCACGGGAATCATTGAGGTGCAAGCACTTAAGCAGACGGAACCCGATCACCCGGTCGAACTCCTCCCACACCGACTCGACGCGCGACAAGTCGTACCCAACCGCGTGGAGGTGCGCCGTGTCGAGGCAGAATCCGACGCGCGTCCGGATTGCGTCAGGCAGCGCGTTGCGCAAGTCCCGCAGCTCTTCGAACCTCGCTCCCAATGCAGTCCCCGATCCCGCTGTGCCTTCGATCCACACTTCCAGATCGCCGGGCACCGCGGCCAGGCATTCGGCGTAGCCCCGCGCATTGCGCTCGAGCCCCGGTTCGCGTTCGTCCATGTAATTGCCGGGCGGGCCCGCAGCACCGGATCAGGCGATGCCAGGTTGATCAGATAGCTGTCATGCGCCACGACTGCTTCGAGCTTGTGACGCATCACCGCGCTGCGAAATCGCGCGACCTCGTCCGCGTCCAGTACTCGCTCACGCCATTGATTCGGCGTCTTGGTGAAGAGTTGAATGGCGTTGGCCCGCAGTTGTCCGCCACGTTGCGGCGCGGCCGCCACGCCGCCCGCGCTCGAGACGTGCGCCCCCAGCATCACGCCGACGGCTCCTCCGTGAACGCGAGTCGCGAGATCAGCGGGACGAAGCGCACGCCGCCCGCATTGCGTTGCACCAGCTCCCCACGCGTGGACCGTTCCAGGATGACCAGCTCTTGCGACGCGAGGTCACCGATCGGGATCACGAGCCGGCCACCAGGCGCGAGTTGTGTCGTCAGCGGCTCCGGAATACGCGGTGCCGCCGCCCCGACGAGGATCCCGTCGAACGGTGCCTCCTCGGGCCAGCCGGCCGCGCCGTCGCCCAGGCGTGTGACGATGTTGGTCAGCCCCAGGCGCCGAAATCGCTCCTCGGCTTCGACCAGAAGGTCAGGCAGGCGCTCGACCGTCAAGACGTTGCCGCTGGCCGCGAGGTAGGCAAGAATCGCGGTCTGATATCCTGAACCCGTTCCGATCTCGAGAATGCGGTCCGTGCGGCGTGGCGCGAGCTGCTCGGTCATGAGCGCGACCACGTACGGTTGTGAGATCGTCTGGCCGTTCCCGATCGGCAGGGGAGCGTCGTTATAAGCGTCGCTCGCAAGGTGCGGTGGCAGAAACCACTCGCGCGGGAGCCAGCGCATCGCCACGAGCACACGCTGATCGCGGATCCCTCGGCCCGCCAGCTGTCGCATGACCATGCGAGTGCGGGCGCCGCGTGTGTGGGGGGCAAAACGAGCGAGCCGTGGCATTCGCTGAACATAGCGTGGCCCACGCACCACGCACGCCCTAGTCGAGCGTTTTCCGAAATCGCCGAATGGAGAGCGCGATGAGGACGACCGCGAAGGCCAGCAGGATCGCCATCTCGTTCCACAACTCGCGCACGCCCACGCCCTTCAGCAGAATACCGCGCAGCACCTTGAGGAAGTGTGTCAACGGCAGGAGCGCGCCGATCCACTGAAAGACCGCCGGCATCGCCTGGCGCGGGAACATGAAACCGGATAGGAGGATGTTCGGGAGGACGAAGAAGAAACTCGCCTGCATCGCCTGCTGCTGCGTTTGCACGAGCGTCGAGACGAATAGGCCGAGCGCCAGGCTCGCCACGATGAACACCAGCGCGATGCCGTAGAGCAGTAGCACGTTCCCCGTCAACGGCACATCGAACACGAACCGGCCCAGCAGGAGCACGGTCGTCATCTGGACGAGGCCCACGCCAACGTAGGGCGTGATCTTGCCGAGCATCATCTCCGTCTTGGTGACCGGCGTGACAATGAGCTGCTCGAGCGTGCCGCGCTCCCGCTCGCGCACGATCGCCATCGCCGTAACGAGGATCATCGTCATCGTGAGAATCACCCCCACGAGTCCGGGCACGATGTAATTCGGGCTGCGCAGGCCGGGATTGTAGCGGGGCCGAACGCGCGTTTCCAACGGGAGTTCGGGGCGGCGCGCCGCCGCGGAGAGAATGGCCAGATTGCGTACCTGCGCGACTCCCGCCGCCGCGGCCAGCGCCGCCTGCGAGGATAGCGGGTCGGAAGCGTCGACGATGACCTGGATCTGCGCGGTCGTGCCGCGCGCGAGGTCCCGCGGATAGTCGTGCGGGATGGCGATGCCCGCCTGCGCGTCGCCGCGCGCAATCCACGCATCGAGCTCGTCTCGCCCGTTGACATGGGCCACAATCCGGAAATTGCCGGTGTTCTCGAACGCCGCGATGGCGTCGCGGCTCGCCGGCGTGCGCGACTCGTCCAGCACGATCGTGGGGATGTGGCGCACGTCGGTCTGGATCGCGTAGCCGAACAGCAGCAGCTGGAGGACCGGAATGCCGACCATGATGCCGAGTGTGAGGCGGTCGCGCCGCATCTGGATGAACTCTTTCCGAAACATGGGCATGAAACGCCTCATTCGTCGCGCTCCTGAAGAATGACGAATGCGTCCTCCAGGGTTTTTGCTCCCTCTCCAACTTGCGTTGCGACCTCGCTGGGATGGCCCAGCGCGATGAGGTGCCCCTGACTGAGCAGCGCGACGCGAGTGCAGCGCTCCGCCTCGTCCATGTAATGCGTCGTGACGATGATCGTCGTGCCTTGCTCCGCGAGCATATGGATGGTCTTCCAGAAGCTGCGGCGTGCGGCCGGATCCACGCCGGCTGTCGGTTCATCGAGGAACAGCACTTGGGGTTGATGCATCATCGCACAAGCGAGGCCGAGTCGCTGCTTCCAACCGCCTGACAACGTGCCGGCGAGCTGATTCAGGCGCCGGTCCAGCCCTAAAAATGACACCACGTCCGCGATGCGGCCGCGCTTACCAGGGCCTTCGAGGCCGTAGATCCCGGCGTAGAAATCCATGTTTTCGGCGACTGTGAGATCCTCGTAGAGCCCGAACCGCTGCGACATATAGCCGATGAGCTCCTTGATGCGATCGGGGGCCTCGCGGACGTCGACCCCCGCCACGATGGCCGTTCCCTCGGACGGTGCCAGCAGCCCGCACAGCATACGGATGGTGGTCGTCTTGCCAGAGCCGTTGGGGCCGAGGAGCCCGAAGACTTCGCCTTTGGCGATCGTGAGGTTCAAATCGCGCACGGCGACGATGGAGCCGAAGCGGCGCGTCAGATGGCGAGTCTCGACTGCGACGTCGGTCACGGCAAGAACGGTATCTCGAGCTCTACCGGCATCCCGGCCTTGAGGCGGCCGCTCCCGCCGTCGGTGGCGACCTTGATGCCGAAAACGAGATCGGCGCGCTCGCGTTCAGTCAGCGCCGCGCGTGGCGTGAACTCGGCTCGTGGTGCGATCTCGCTGATGTGCCCGACGAACGCCGTATCGGGATATCCATCCACCCGGATATGGACTACCTGTCCGGTCCTGAGGCGGGCGACGTAGCGCTCGCCGACATAGGCGCGAATCCACGGCTCGCGGACCAAGCCTACCGACACCACCGGCACGCCAGCGGCGATGACCTCCCCGCGCTCGGCGAAGCGCGTCAGCACGATGCCGTCGGCGGGAGAGAGGACAACGAGCTGATCGCGGATGGATTCGGTGGCTGCGGCGCCCGCGCGCGCGGCCTGCGACTCGCGCACCGACGCGCGGACCGACGCGAGGCGTGCAGTGGACGTCGCAGCGGCCGTCTGCAACCGGTCCAGCTCCTGCGGCGAGGCGATGCCCTGCTGGCGCAGCACACGCGCCCGCGCCAGGTCATTCGCGGCCCGCGCGCTATCCGCTTCCGCGGCGCGGATCTCGGCGGTGCGGGCGGCGGCCGCTTCGGCAAGCGCCCGTCGCTGCTCGATCAATGCGGAGAGCCCGGGCTGGTCCAGCACGGCGACGGTATCGCCGGTGCGCACGGAGTCGCCTTCGTCTTTGAGGAGCCTGGAGAGCCGGCCGGAGGCCAGTGGGCTGAGCCGCACTTCGCGAATCTCGACGGTGCCGGCGACGGTGAGCGTGTTGCCGGAACCCGAGCACGCCGCGGCCCACAGGACGGCGGTGAGCGCTAACGCCGGGGTCGGGGAGAACGCAGCCAATTGCCGGGATCCAGCGCGATGCCGCCCTGGCCGCGAATTTCGAAGTGGAGGTGCGGGCCCTCGTCACTCGACGCACCGCCGAGGTGGCCGATCACCTGGCCGCGCAGGACGCGGTCGCCCTTGTGAACGGTGGCGTCGTTCAGGTAGGCGTAGAACGTGTAGTAGCCACCCCCATGGTCGATCAAGACCGAGGTCAGGTAGAGCCCCAGCGGTCCCGCGAGACTCACCGTCCCGCTCGCGACCGCGCGGACCGCGGTCCCCACCGGTGCCTTGATCCCGATGCCGTGCCGTGGGATGCGCGTATTGTTCGGGCCCGTCGTCGTGCCGAAGGGATAGATGATTACGCCCTCGACCGGCCAATCCAGGCCGCCAAGGTCGGCGGTCGTGATCGCACCGGCTCCGGTGCTGACACCGCGCAACTCCGCTTCGCGCCGGGCGCGTTCCAGCGCTTCGATCCGGTCGTTGAGCGAGCGCTCGTCCCGATCCAGACGCGTGAGGCGCTGCTCCGCCGCGCGCGCGCTGCGCCGGGTCGCGCGGAGGTTGGTTTCGCGCTCGTGCTCGAGCGCGAGATAGCGGCCAAGCTCATCGGTGCGCTCCTGGCGGCGACGGGCGAGCGTCTCACGCGCATCCACGAGCAGCTGGCGCTGGCGCGCGACGCGGTCGCGCAGCTTGAACATGTCATTGGTGAGCAGGCGGTCCTGCCGGCTGACGAGGAACAGGTACTTGTAGCGCGACAGCAGATCGCCGAAGCTCTCGGCGGCCAAGAGCACCTGCCAACCGTACAGCGCGCCGCGCTTGTAGATGTCCACCAGCCGTCGTTCGAGCACGGCCCGTTTCTCTAGCAGCGCGTCCTGGGCTATCAGCAGATCCACCGTGATCTGGTCGATCTGCCCGCCGAGTCCCGTGATCTGGCGGTCGAGCTCGTTCACGATGCGGTTGGTGCTTTGCTTTTGCTGCTCGATGTTCGCGATTTCGTCGGAGAGCGAATGCGCCTGGGTGCGAAGCCGTTCGAGCTCCTGCTCGACGTCGGATCGCTCACGCCTGATGCCTTCGAGCCGTCGCTGGTTTTCTTGCATCTGCTGTTGGTAGGGGCGCTGTTGTGCGACAACCGGTGCGGCAATCAGCAGGAGCAGCAGGGCCTTCATACGCGTTTGAGGTGGCGCCCGACACTGAGCGAGCTTCCGAGCAAGCCGATCAAGGCGCCGAAGGCCACGATTGCGGCAGCCTGCTCCTGCGTGAAGAACGCCGACTGCAACAGATAACGATTGATCAGCAGGTACGCGCCAAACGACAGGGCTATGGCCACGGCTCCGCCGAGCAACCCCTTGATCGCGCCCTGCAGCAGGAACGGGCGGCGGATGAAGCCGTCGGTCGCGCCCACGAGCCGCATGATCGCAATCTCGCGACTGCGCTGCAGTACCGCCATCCGGATCGTCGTGCCGATGATGATGATCGCTACCACCGCGAATGCCGCTCCGACCACGATGCCGACCGCGGCCGCCAGACCGCGCAGGCGATCGAGCTTCTCGACCCAATCGCGGCCGAAGCGCACGTCGTCCACGAATCCGAAGCCGCGCAGTCGCTCCGCCACCGCGCTGACGTGATCCGTATCGCGAAAGCCCGGCTTGAGCTTCACCTCGATCGAGGCCGGCAGCGGATTGCGCTCCAACTCCTGCATCACGTCCCGCAACTCGACCAGCTCGGCGCGGGCGCGGGCGAGCGCGTCGTCTTCGGAGACATAGGTCGCCGACTGAACCTCCGGAAAGGCTTCAATGTCCTTGAGCGCCTGGGCCACCGCTTCGACCGGCGCGCCCGGCAGCAGGTAGGCGACGACCTCAACGCGCTCTTCGACGCCGCGCAGCGCATCCTGCAGGTTCACGACGACGAGACCGAACAGGCCCAGCACAAACAGGGAAAACGCGATTGTGGTGACGGAGAGCGCCGACAGCAGCGGTGCGCGCTTGAACGTCAGCATCGCCTCACGGAACGTCAGATTCATGGCGCCGCCGCCTGGTCACGAGGGGACGCCTCATCTACCGCCGAGTCGTAGACGAGCGCGCCTTCCTGCAGCTCGATCACGCGATACGGGGCCTGCCGCACCAGGTCGAGGTCGTGTGTGGCCATGACGACCGCCGTGCCGCTGGCGTTGATGTCGCGCAGCAGCTGGAACACACCGCGCGTCGCCCGCTCGTCCAGGTTCCCGGTGGGCTCGTCGGCGAGCAGCACCGTCGGTTCGTTCACGAGGGCGCGTGCGATGGCGACGCGCTGCTGCTCGCCGCCCGACAGCTCGCGGGGATACGCTTGCGCCTTGGCGGCGAGGCCGACTTGCGTGAGCACCCGCATCACGCGCGCCGAGATCGTCGATACCCTAGCGCCGGTGACCTCGAGCGCGAACGCGACGTTTTCTTCGGCGGTACGGTCCTCGAGCAGCCGGAAATCCTGGAAGACGATGCCGAGTTTGCGGCGCAGCATCGGGACGTCGCGGGGACGCATCTCGTTCACGTTGTAGCCCGAGACACGCACCTCGCCTGACGTGGGGCGTTCCTCGGCGTAGATCAGCTTCATAACGGTCGACTTGCCGGCGCCGGAATGGCCGGTGAGGAAGGCGAACTCCCCTTTGGCGACGTGGAAGGAGACGTCCTTGAGCGCCAGGCCGCCCTTGGGGAAGGCCTTGAAGACGTTCGTGAATTTGATCATCTAGTGCCGCGCCAGGGCCTGGGCGAAGTCCGCGATGAGGTCATCGGGATCCTCCAGTCCCAGGGAAAATCTCAGAAATCCGTCCGGTATGCCAGCCTGGGCGCGCTGTTCCGCCGTGAGACTCGCGTGGGAGGTGAGGCGGGGCTCCGAAACCAGCGTTTCCACACCGCCGAGACTCGGCGCATGCGCCGCGATCGTCAGCGCCTTCAGGAACCGCTCGGCGGCCCGCACGCCGCCTTTCAGCTCGATGCCGAGCATGCCGCCAAAACCGCCGAGGGTCCGTTTCGCAAGCTCGTGATCGGGATGCGAGGGCAAGCCGGGGTAGTGGACCTTCGCGATCGAATCCTGTTTCGCGCACCACTCGGCGAGCGCAAGGCCGATTTCGTTTTGTCGCTGCACGCGCACCGTCAGGGTGCGCATCCCGCGATCGATGAGCCAGGCGGCGAACGGATCGATCGCCTGTCCCCATACCTGCATCAATCGCCGGACTTCTTCGACCACCTGATCCGTCCCTGCCACGGCGCCGGCGATGACGTCGGTATGACCATTCAAATACTTTGTCGCCGAGTGAATGACCAGATCGGCACCATGCTCGAGCGGGCGGAAGTTGACCGGCGACGCAAACGTCGAATCGACGATCAGCGCGAGACCCTCGGCCTTGCACAGCGTCGCGACCGGCTCGAGATCGATGACCCGCAACAACGGGTTCGTCGGGGTCTCGAGGAACACCGCCCGCGTCGTCTTGCGCATCGCGCGCTTCCACGTGCGCTGCTGCGTCGGGTTCACGAACGCGACGTCGATGCCGAGTTTCCCGAACTCTTCGCGGAACAGGCGGTGCACGCCGCCATAGATCCATTCGCTCGCCAGCAGGTGGTCGCCGGGACGCAGGACCGCGAGGTGGGCAAGAGCCACCGCGCCCATGCCGCTCGCCACGAACAGCGCCGCGTCGGCGCCTTCGAGCAGCGCCAGCTTCTTGCCGATGTCGACTTGATTCGGGTTGTTGCCGTAACGGGTGTAGAGGACCTCGGCCGTCGACCCGACGGGATTCGTGAACGTGGAGCTTTGGTAGAGCGGGGGAGCGACCGCTGACCAATCGGCGCGTGTCTTGGGATCGCCGTGAATGGCGCGGGTGGACAGCCCCAGTCGGCGGCGTTTCACGCCGCGGTGAGTCGGATGGAGCCTCCCGGAATACGTGCCGCCAGCCGCCGCTCGATGAGCTCGTCGAGGAGCGCCGGCGCCGGCTCACTGGCGCCAAGCCCCTCGAGCACACCGTCGGCCCGCTCGCACAGCACCGCGAGCCCGGCACCGGCGAGGACTGGCTCGATCGCCTCACGATGGGCGTCCGTCAGCCCGCGCAGCAGCAGCACTTTGACCTTGTCCCGTACGAGTTTGGCCACGATCTCGTCCGCGCAGGAATAATCGAGGCAGCCGACGCCGGTAAAATCCATGACGGCGACGGTGCCTGGAGGGAGATCCCGCTCGATGTTTTCGCGAACCGCGCGCCCGGTGGGCCGCGTGACGAGGTCGGTGTAGAAACCGGCGACCGCTTGCTGCAGAACCGCATGCACCATGATATGTGGAATCACCGCTGCGACGATCCTCCCGCCTTCTCCGCCACTTGTTCTGGAATGATCAACAGAACCTGCGATCCCGGAAACGCCGGCAACCCCTCCTTGAGCGGGACATCGTCGTCCCAGCGTGGCACGATCGCGATCCGCGCGGTGCCGCTGCGGATGGCGACCTTGCCTTCCCAGCGTGTGAGGTAGCGCCGAATCCCGGCCAGTCCTTGCCCGCGGCCCGGATCGCGAAAGCGGCTCACACCCTGAACCAGCGCCGCTTCCAGCGCCGCGGCATCGCCCCAACGCTCGCCGAACCGCTTGGCCTGCGTGGGTTCCAAGGAATGCCGGAATCCGACTCCGGCGTCTGCGACGGCGATCACCACCACGCGCCGCGCCAGCTTGCGCCGCCAGTTGTACGCCTGCACCGCGACCCAGCCCCCGGTGCCCGCGTGCTCCACAATATTCTGACAAGACTCCGAAAGCGCCATAGCGAATCCCATGGTCGCCTTCGGATCGAGTCCCAACTCCGAGCTGAGAATCGCGGACGCGCGCTGCTGAATGGTGCTCACGACCGCATGCACGTCCTCGGCGGCCCGGACGGGCGTGACCGGCAGCAAGACTTCGCTCTCGGTCGCGACCTTCGTCCTGGGGACCTTACCGTGGACCTCGAACAGATCCTCGGCTTCCCGGAAGAAACCGGCGCGCGCCCAGTAGCTCACGACGTCGGGGTTCGCTGGAGCGGTGAGCAGGGGGCGCTCACCCTTGCGTGTTGCCGCTTCGCCCGCGGCCAATAGGCCCACGAGTCCGTATGGTGACGCCCACTCGGCCGCGTGGGCGTCGAACAGCAGCCGCTCCCCGTCACCGGCTTGTGCGTACGCCGCCGTGAATTGATCGAAGGACCGATCGTCGAACTGCGTGGGCACTTCGATCAGGCGGGTCATGCCGGCGAAAGCTTGCCCATCAAGTGATCGCGCAGCCCGCTCGCGCCGCGATGACTCACGTTGCGTGCGCCGAGCAGATTGCCGAGGCGGATGGCGTCTTCCAGCCCCGCACCGCCCAGGAGCGCCGCGGCCACCGCGCCGCCGAAGACATCGCCGCATCCTGTCGGGTCGATGACATGATCGAAGGCCGGCGGGTGCATGACCGGAGCGGGAATCAGCTCGGTCCGAATCGGATTGCCGGTGAAATAGGCAGCGCCGCGCTTTCCCAGCGTCACGCACAACGTCGTGCAGCCCTGGCGCAGCGCGTCGGCGGCGATCGGGAGCGGGTCGGGTCCGAGCTGCTGTATTTCATCTTCGTTGAGCTGGACGACGTCGAAGCAGCCGAACCACGCCGGCGCCTGGGGGAGGGTGCGCGGGACGCGCAGGCCGTTCGGCTCCTTGCCCATGAAGAGACTATGCAGATCGGCGTAAATGGTGCGTGGAAAGCCGCGACGCAGCAGTTGCGCGGTTTCGAGATTCATCTCGAACCCGGAAATGAAGTTGACGTACAGTGCGTCGAGATCGCGGACGAGTGGCCCAAGCTCGGCCCAGGTCCATGGCGGCACGCCACCCGTCATCCGCTCGCAGCGCCGCTCTGTGGATTCGTAGCGCAGTGTGACCCGATTGTTGGGTTCTGGCACTTCGATAAAGCGGGCGGTGTTCGGCGTGTGGCGTATGGCGCGAAGAAACTCGTTCGCCTTGGCAGCGAGATCACGACCGACCTTGATCAGTGGGGCAATTTGCCAGTCGTCCGGCAGCGTCGCATCGAGGGCGGCCAGCGCGTACGAGATCCCGCCCCACTCCTGGACCGCCGGCTGCGCGGGATCGCGGCCGTAAATCGTGTCCCACACCATGGACCCGATGACGCCGAGTCGCTTCAGCGCAAACCCCAGTGCTTTTGGATGAACACGGCCCCTGCTCCGTAGACGCCGGCGGTGCCGGGAAGCGTCCCGGGCACGATCTTGCACGCCTCCCACGCCGGTTTGAACGCGCGTCGCTTCACCTCACTGCGCAACGGCTGGAACAGTTTGTCCCCCGCCTGCGTCACTCCGCCGCAGATCACGACGACTTCCGGATTGAAGATGTTGAGGAAGCTCGCCACCGCCGCTCCGAGCAGCGACGCCGTCTCGCGCACCACCTCCAGCGCCCATTCGTCGCCGTCGTTGGCCGCCTCGTACACAATCTGGGCGGTAAGCTTGGAGAGGTCGCCCTGCACGTACTGCGACAACGACGTCTCGACGCCTGACTCGATCCCCTCGACTGCACGCTCCGCGATCGCCGGCCCTGACGCGTACGCCTCGATGCAGCCGTAGTTGCCGCATTTGCAGCGGCGTCCGTTGGCATCGATCGTGACGTGTCCAAACTCTCCCGCGACGTCGGTGACGCCGTGGTAGATCTGACCGTCGATGACGATGCCGCCGCCGATCCCCGTGCCAAGAGTAAGGCCGATGACGTACTTCGCGCCCTGCGCGGCGCCCCGCCACCATTCGCCGTAGATCGCGCAGTTGGCGTCATTGTCCAGCGTCGCGGGGAGGCCGAGCCCTTCGCTGACGCGGTCGCGCAGCGGCATATTCGTCCAGCCCAGGTTGGGCGTGAGCAGCACGACGCCGGTCTTGGTGTTGAGAGGGCCGGGCGAGCCAATTCCGACTCCTTCCACCTTCTTGCCGGACTCTGCGATCGACGCCTTCGCGAGCTTGATGATGCGAGCCGTGACGGCGTCGGCTCCCTGAGCGGCCATGGTCGGTTCGGAGACAACGGCGTGGATCTCGGAGCCATCCTCGGCGAGGACTCCGGCGACGAGATTCGTTCCTCCAACGTCAACTCCGACGACGTAGCGCACCAAGATCCTCGATAGCTCGGGTCACAGCTTCAACCGTGAGTTCACGCATACAGCGGTGATGACCCAACGGGCACTGCGGTGGGCCATGTGACGAGCAGGGCCGGCACAGGAGTCCGTCCACTCCCAACGCCACATCGCCCGCGCGCATCGGGCCGAAACCAAATTCCGTCGCAGTCGGGCCGAAGAGCGCCACGACCGGCGTCCCCATGGCGGTGGCTAGATGCAGCGGCGCGCTGTCATTCGTGACCAGCACCGCAGCCTTACCGATCAGCGCCGCGGATTGCCGGAGCGAGAGTTTCCCGCACGCGTTGACCGCCCGACCGCCTGACCGCCCGACCGCCCGAATTATCTCGTCCCCCAGCTCTACGTCGTCCTTGCCGCCGACCACGACCACCTGCACCCGCGCCGCCAATTTCGCCCCCAGCTCGGCGTAGTAAGGCCAGCGTTTACTGCCCCAAATGGAGCCGGGAGCCAGCGCGACGAAGGGTCCATCGACGAGCGCCCCTGCCGCGTGATCATCCGCCGCCGTGGGCCGTAGCTGGGGAGGATAGGCGCCTGGGGCCTCATTGGCGAGGGCCAGCAGCCGGTCGCTTTCGTGACCCGTTCGGGGCTTGGGGAAAGCCTCTGTATAGAGGAAGGACCACCCGCCCGCAAACCCCTTGCGTGACGGAATCCGGGCAAGAAATGCCAGAGCAGCCGTACGTAACGAGCGATGCGGCAAGTACGCTTGCGCATACCGCTCAGCTTTCAGCCGCCCAGCCAGCGAACGCACGCCGGCCCAGCCGCGGTCGCTCCCCCGTTTGTCGTAGGGGATCACCTTCCGCACCGCGGGATGCGTTTCGAGCAACGGCGCCGCGATCGGCGTCGTGACGACGTCGACGGGACCATGTTGCGCGGCAAGCGCGGACAGAAGCGGGGTCGTGAGCACCACGTCGCCGAGAAAGGCGGTTTGAATGACAAGGGTCGGCATGGCGTACGAGAATCTTACGCGCGTTTGCCGAGGTCAGCGACGGATGCGGCGAATCTCGCTGAGGAAGACCAGCCTCGCAGAAAACGCGAGGCCCTTGTTGTGGACCGGCCAAGTCAGCTCTGAATGGCCGGTGAAGTAGTACTGCAGCTCCGGAATGAGGGCGACTCGGGCGGCGCTGAGTTGCAAGGCGACGCCGGGCGCGGCAAAGAACTCCTTGGAATACCCGGAGACCGGTCCTGTCGTCCCACCGCCGCGTTGTACGAACTGGACCATGCCGAGCCCGATGCTCGGCCGCATTTCGAGCACACCACCGCGCAATGGGATTTGCACATCGAAGTCGGTCGCAAAAACCTGTGCGCGGTTTCTCACGTTGAACGTGGTCGCGCCGTCATAGTAGATCCATCGGAGACCAAGGTAGACCAGCCGGCCCGGTGCAACGCCCAGTACCGCTCCAGCACCCGACCGGTAAGGATCCCGCAACCCATAACTGGCGATCGCACCGACCTGCAGCTCGCCCAGCTGCGCCGACAATGCTGTCGGGGTGACGCAGACGAGCGCCATGAGCAGCGACCGTTTCACACGCCGTCCTTCGTGACGCGGGCGATCCGGCGCCGCAACTCGCCGACCGGGGGGAGCAGCCGGTCCAGCGTCGCCTGATCATCGACCCAGGTGACTGTGCCGACCATGAACACGAGATCTACGAGGGGTACGAGCGATGTCGCTCCCGTGAACGCCACGGCCACCTCACCGTCCATGAAGATTCCCCGGTAGTCCTGATTCTGCGACCCGACCATCGCGTAGCTCGCCGCCTTCGCGGTTTTCGGAGTCGCTTCCATGATCTGCTCGGCGATCAGCTCGAGGGAGTCCGTGAGTGCTCGCGCCCCGGCCTGCACGTCCGAGCCTGGGGAATACGTCGCTTCTCGATAGCGCAGATAGGTCGTCATGAATCGAGGCCACTGCGGCGAAGCCGTGACAGCGCTCCAGAAATCGCCCGTGGCGAAGAACTGGACCTTCTGGTGAAGCTTGGGCGGGCCGCTCGAGTCCCCGGGTGTCGCGATCCCGTTCGACCGGCGGCCGGCATCCGCGACCAGCGGCACCAGGCCTGACGCAAAAGGCATGAGCTCTGTGAGGAAGGGACTTCCGCTGACCTGCCGAGCCCATCGGTCGGCGCGACTGGCAAACCCGGCCTCGTCCACCGGGAGTGCGTACAATCCCATGTGCAACGCCCCCCCGGCTCTCGCGATGGACTCTCCAAGCTCGCGTCGAACGAGCAACAGGCGCGTGAACAGCTCGTGCGCGCGCACCATCTGCGGAAAGCCTCCGCTTGGCGCGTTGGCGCGGGCCGGCGCGATGATCAATACCTTCACGCCTCGCAGCGACGCTCCTACAAGCAACGAGCCGTAGAGTGTCGCGTTCCAGAGGGAGTCGGGGATCTTAATCACCGAACCCTTTGGCATGAGTGAATAGAGGAGGGCTTTCGCCGCGTTCAACGACTTCGTGAGATAGCCGGTCTCATTGACGAGGGCCATCGCCCGCGTATGAAACGACGCTGCATCGGGAGACGCCGCCATGCGGGCGGCGATCACGGCCAGCGGCGCCGCGCGCAGCGGCGCTGGAATATCTGCGGGGGCGAGGCCCTGGCTCGTCAGCAGCGATCTCGCTGCCTCCTTCAATTGCAGCAATACCGGTCCTTGCACCACCAGGGACCGGTCGTCCCAACCGGGGCCGAGGTAGTGCTGCCCCACGCCCATCCCCGTGAGGATGCCGACGCCGGCATAAGGATCATCTTCACTGACGTCCCGGAACGCGATCTTGCGATGATCACGCATCACGTCGTCGGGATACCCGAAGACGCTCGAGATGAGGCCGCCGCTCCAGAACGACGCGTCCACGCGATTCGTGATGTTCACGTGGACCTTGATGCGGTTGTGGAGCCACGCGTCTCCGTATTCGCGTGCCTCCGCCTGCAGCACCCGCGAGTGGCGCACCGCGTCGCGCAGCCGGTCCAGTGCGTGCCCGAGCCGGAGTGCGTCGGTGGGGGAGCCGAGTTGGCCGTCCGCGTGCAACGGGTCCTCCAGAATCGTCATCAGCAGGC
>WNGR01022303.1_pt1 | contig 15260 bp, 12 predicted proteins | sample 5407581 | NCBI WGS metagenome assembly WNGR01 (sample SAMN13153383, study PRJNA577476) | soil metagenome | isolation source: 80 cm soil or saprolite under Garry oak tree replicate 2 | place: USA:California | collected 2016-06-15
TATCGGTACCGCCAGACGCTTCCGTCTATCGGGCGATCGAGGTGATGGCCGAGAAGGGGGTCGGCGCGCTGCTTGTGATGGAGCGCGGCGAGTTGCTGGGAATCGTCTCCGAGCGCGATTATGCGCGCAAAGTTGTCCTTCAGGGGCGCTCGTCCAAGGACACGCCGGTCTCGGAGATTATGAGCAGCCCGGTCATGACCGTAACCCGCCAACATACTGTGGGCGAGTGCCTGCGCATCATTACAGACAGGCATTTCCGCCATCTCGCGGTGACGGAACACGGTACCGTAGTCGGTGTCGTCTCGATTGGCGATCTGGTGAATTGCGTGATTTCGGAGCAGGAGCAGACGATCCGCCATCTGCACGCCTACATATCGGGAGCGGCGAACTAGCTACAGTTCCGCTCTGCCGCAAGCGCTATGGCTCGTCGGGCGCGTCGCCCTCTTCGATCAGCGACGCTGTGCCCACGACATCGAAGGTCATCGCTTCGCCTCCGGTAGCCTGCAGCGTGACGCGCATGGGCGCACGCTGCCACTCGGCCGCCTTGCATACCGGTGCCGTGGGCGCAGCCTGAGGCCACTTGCCAATCTGTTTCTGCACCACAGCCCGGCGCGCACCCAGTTGGGCGACGATTGCCAACAGTCCGCCCTTGGCCGTCTGCGCCGTCCCACAGTAGGCCGCATAGTCGCGAAACCAGACCACCTGCGACACCGCCGCATCGAAGTCGGGCAGATGCAGCGCGGCGATATGGCCTGTGTTGCGATCCACCAGAAGCCATGGACCCGGCTGCCAGCTCCAGCGGGCCGCAGTCTCGCCCGGCAAAGCGTCATTCAGCCGAAGCGCCCGCCGAATGGTATAGCTGCGGTCGGTGACATCGTGGGCCTCACCGGTAGTCCACTCTTTCTGCCGCCCATCGACCGAGAGCGTCCGAATCTTTAGGGTCAGGGGGTCGGCGGGCTTGTCCGGCGCGGACGCGGCCTCAGGCGGCGTGTAAGGAACCTTCCGTACAGCGCCCAGGCTGACCACATGAACCTTCGGAGGAGCGGCGCCAGCAACGACAGAAGAAAACGAAAACGGCAGGAAGGCGAGCGTCCAGATCAGCAGTCGCACGAGAGCGGAGGAGAAGGTCTGCATGCGGGCCAGACTAGTCCGTCTACGACCTGGAAACAAGAAGTCTTTTCAAAACAGCGTCCCCAGCGTTTCTGGCTGATCCAGCGACCTTGACCATCCCAATCGGTGGGCTGGCTTAACTGCCCGGTTTTGCAGAGGAACCCCATTTCCGCGAAACTGAGCGGAGTAGTATCGTGATGAGAGCGCACCCGGCGGCGCAGAGCTGTACCCGGAGAGAAAGTCGCCTGGCGTGGTTCCTCTGAAGGCATCCACGGCCATCACACTCTTGCATGCTGTAATAATTGTGAAACTGCCTAGACATTGCGGCTGACGCTGGTGCGGACGAACGCCACGTTGAGCCGGCCCCCCAGGAAACGAACGACACATTCAGGCATTCAGGAAAGGAAACAACCGAATCATGTGGAAACCGAACCAGACTGGACCGACCTCCCCCTCAACCCCTGAGCCCGCGCGTCCGGCTCCCCCAACCTCGTCGCCTGCAGCCTTCGAGCCCGGCACGGCAAGACCGTCCACGGGGGCAGTCGCTTCCGCGGCCACACCCAGTGGCGAGCAGGCCACCATCGGCAAATCGCTGTTCGTCAAAGGCGAAGTCACTGGATCGGAGTCGCTCTACGTCGACGGCAAAGTGGAAGGCACGATCAGCCTTCCCGGCAACCGCGTTACGGTCGGCCGCAACGGACAGGTCGCAGCCAACATTACGGCCCGCGAAGTAGTTGTGCTCGGCAAGGTGCGTGGAAATATTCAGGCCAGCGACCGAGTCGACATCCGCAGCGAAGGTTCCCTCACTGGAGACGTGGCCGCCGCGCGCATTTCGATCGAGGACGGAGCCTACTTCAAGGGCGGCATCGACATCCGCAAGCCCGGCGACACCAAGGGCGGAGCCGCCCCAGGCCCCGAGCCCGTAGCGATAGAATCCAAAGTCGGCTGACGAATTCGTAGTTGACTGTATGTAGATGTGGCCCCGGCGATCGTCAGGGCCACATCTGCATCGCGTTCCGCTGAATTTCCTAAAGACGCCGATGCGCCCTACTGCCCTCGCTCTGCGACGAAGGACACGTCGCCCAGTAATCCGGACTCGAGCGGAACCTGTGGGCCAAAGCCGAAACCTCCGCCGCCGGGTCGAACCGGTGCAGCGGGCGTCGAAAGAATGCGCTTGTCGGCTGGTCCAAGACGGTCACCAATCTGGCGATTCGTCCACTCATTCGTGACTGCAATTTCCAGTTTGTTCAGCCCTGGCTTCAGCGCGGAAGTGACATCGACGCGATACGGTGGCGCCCACGTCAATCCCGCGGACTTGCCATTCACCTTCACCTCGGCGATGTCGCGTACCTTGCCGAGATCGATCCAAACATGCTGCCCCGACCGGAACCACGACGCCGAAGCCTGCACGGTCTTCGTATAAGTCGCAGTGCCCGAGAAATACTTAACCCCAGCATCCGCGCTGTCGGTCCACGACGTGAGCTTCGTCATTTGAATACTCGCGGGCGCGCCCCAGTTCGGCGGAAATGTAACCGTCCATGAGCCGCTCAACGTGCTGAGTTTCGTCTCACCAGCAACCGGTGCACTGCGCATCAGCGCAGACGTAGCGTTACGGAACACTACAAAGACAGACTCGCGCTCAGCCAGGTCGAGCGGCACGACGGAAAAGCCCGGCTCTGGCGCATATAAAGCAGGCTGCAGACCAGGCTCGCGGTTTCCGGTGCGCTGGTCGATACGCGCAGCAGTCGAGTAGGCAACAGGCTTTCCGCTCACAACACCATCCATCGGCTGCCAGACCTGCACGTCTTTACCAGTCACACGGAAACGCGCGTCGAGATGCACGGGCGCATCCGCCTGATTCGCAACGAAGTAGATATCCGAATCCGCAGTATGCCGATGCACCCATGCCGGCGGATTATCCAGCGATCCGCTCGATGCGAAGTCCTGCGGATCTTTGAGGCGCGTGAGCACCTCGCCGAGCGTCAGACCCCAGTACGTCATGCCCTTGCCGAAGGAATGCTGATTCAGCGTGACACCATCCATATCGCCCCACAGATCGTTGACGACTGCCTTCACCTCCGCGTCCGCACCGCTACCATGCGACAGGCTCGGGGAACTGATCGGCCGTGCTCCCACAATCGTCGCGCCTGCAGCCACAAGCTCATGCAGCTTCTGCGCCACCTCGGGAGTCATTTGCGTGGTCGGCGGCAGTACCAGCACGCGATAGCTCATCCCATGCATCGCTGCACTGCTCTCCACATGAATGCGTCCATCCGGCAATGCGCTGGTGCGGTGCAGCAGAATGTCCGTGTTGATGTAGTCGTAGTCGTATCCAGCAGGCAGCGCCGGTCGCAGCCCCGCGCCCCAGAACGGCATCGTCGAAGGTGCCCCTTCCGGCAGCAGATATGCAAGATCGGCCACGGGACTTCCCTGTTGCAGCATGTACGACACCCGCGCAACATACGTCATAAACGGCTTCGCCATCTCAGCCCACGTAATGTTCCGGTTGATGTGCGTCCCCACCATCGTGTTCCCCGGCTTCGTATCCAGAGGCTTCTGCGCCGAGGTATGAAAGACCAGCCGGTTCACGCCCTGCGTAAACCAGTAGTCCGCAATCTTCTTCAGTGTGTACGGCGACTCATACCCGCCGCCGGTAAAGGATTCCGTCGCGATCAGCGGCTTGCCATACACGTGCGCCGCCGACGCCGCGCCGCGCACATCCACGTAATACATCGACTCCGGATGCAGCGCGCGCACCCAGAACTCCGCCATCGGAATATCGATGTGGCTTTTGTTCAGCAGCGTGTCTTCTGGAATCTCCAGCGCAACTCCCGAAGCCTCCGAATACGCCTTCATGCCAAGCTTGTGAAGTTCGTCATCCATGGTGCCGTAAAACTCGCCGGCATACATATCCGCGAGCGTCCGCCGAAAGTCCCATAGAAAACGATCGCTCACCTCAGCGTTCTCGACCACACGCCCAGCCAGCACTGGCAGATATGGCGTCGGATCATACCCACGCCTGCGTTGGAACTCGGGAATCATGTCGTCGGTCCAGTTCTGCATACCTGCTTCCCAGCTATCCATCGTCATGTACTGCACGGTCGACCCCACCAGATCGCCCAGATTCGCTTTCATCGGATTCATGTAGCCCGCAAAATACTGCTGCACGTACTTCGAACTCAACTTATCGACTTCGTATCCGCTGCCCGCGGGCACCGACGGCCGGTTCTTCGCGCCCGTCAACGAATACCCCATGCGCAGAATCGTCCAATGCCCCTCCGGCACATCCCAGTGCAGCGTGCCGTCCGCGTCCATCTTGTTGGTAACGTCAACGATGTCGCCGCGCGAAATCTCTGCTGTCGCAGGCGCAACCGGAGTCGGCACCACGTCATACACGTCCATCAAGCTCCCAAACGCGCCCTTGTCCTCCCACCTATTCACACGAGCGTCCGAATAGAAGATCGCCTCGCTGACTCCGTAGCCCGCATTCGCATTCACTGGGCCGCGTTCCGGTGGCGGTTCCGCTGCGGCGCCATGGATCACCTCCGCCGGTGAGAGTCCCACTCGATCGAACTCGATGCGAAAGAACTTCGCCGGTGATATCCCTGCGGTCCCGGCGTTATCTCAATCACCCGCCACTTCACTCCATCGTCGCTCGCCAGAATCCGCCCAACGGGAATCCTGCCCCGGCTTCCCAACGACAACGCTCGCACCGTATACGGCTTCTCAAACACATACTGCAGCCACGCCGGGCTGCCATCCTTCGGCGCCGCAATCGTCACCGCCGACTGCAGACTCCCGTCCATCAATGCCGCGCCGTCTATCGGCCCGTTACTGGTTGTCACCTTCGGATGCAGCGAAGCCATCGGCACTTCTTCCGCCGGAGTCCGGTATGCAATCACCGCGCTGTCGCGATAAAAGTGCGGCGCATTCGGCCCCGCTCCCGCGCCAGAATCCCGCACCGGCCCCTCGTTCGAAGGCGGCTGCGCTAACTTGTCCGCAAACTTCGCCGGCCCCGCTATAGCGGTCTCGCTCCACACCAGCTTCTTCATCGCCATCTCGGGTTTCACCCACGGACCGCCTGCCTCGCTCCAACCCGCGCAACTGAAGATCGACATCTCCAGGTCGAGCCGCTTCGCCAACTCGGCCGAGCGGCGAACCGCGTGATACCACTCCTCCGTGCCGAAGTTGATCTTGGGTTCAACCACCTGACCGTTCCCCGACGCGACATCGACGAGCTGAAAGCCGCCAATGCCCACCCGCTTCATCCACTCGAGATCCTTCGTAATCCCGTCCTCGGTGACGTTGCCATTCGTCCAGTGCCACCACGTCCGCGGCTTGGCGGATTCAGGCGGCGTTTGAAACCCCTCCGTCAACGAATCGCCCGCCGGAGCAAGAGCCGCACTCTGCGCAAACGCCACCGTGGTTGCGGCCAGCACCGCCATCGTTGCCGCTGTCGCCAGCGCCGCCCTGCAAATCAGATTCATGTCGCTCTCCAGGGTCTATGTTTCGGGGTGGAACTGCGCCTTCAGAAACTGCACATAAATGTCCCAATCCGTCGGCACCATGCCATGCGGACCTTCGTGCATGTAGTAGTTCAGCCCGTTCGAGAACAGCGGCACCTTCGCTGCTGGCCAGACATCCGTGCCCAGGTCCTGCTTACCCAGCAGCTTATAAACCGGCCCGGCCGCGACCGCCGCCAGAAACTCGCCCTTGGGATCGGACCAGTTATCCGTGCTTCCCGTCTGCAGCAACACAGGCCGCGGCGCAATCAAGGCCAACAGCATATTTGCATCCATCGGAGCGGTATCCGGAAAGCCTCCATACTTCGCGTAGTTCGCCGCGAACTGGTACGGATACCGTGTCGGCGCGGTCAGATGCGCAATCGTTTCGCCGTAGTTGCGGTGGCTCAGCGCAGCGCCACCCTCGCCGCCGCAACTCGCAATCACCGCCGCAAAGCGCTGATCGTTCGCGCCGGCCCATGCCACCGTCTTACCCAGCCGCGACACGCCGTGGATCGCCACGCGCTTCGCATCGATGTCCTTGTCCGTCTCGAAATAATCCTCGACACGACTCATGCCCCAGGCCCACGCGGCAATCGAGCCCCAATCGTCCGGCGCGCGCTCCGTCTGCCCCGCCTTCAGGTACTTCGCGCGAATACCCTCCGGAAACCCAGTCAACGTGTCCGGATCCAACTCCGCGTAGTAATACGTAGCCACGCCAATGCCCGCATCCAGAAACGCCTGAACATTGATCCGCCCGAACGATCGTGCAGGAGCAGCAGGCGGCGTGATCAGCGCATTCGTCTTCGGGTCGCGGACCTTCTCCGGAATAATCCCCGGATCATCCACCGCATTCTGAATCGCGCCAAAGTTAATCGTAAAGAACATCGGCACGGGTTTCTTCGCCGCCGCCGGCAAATAAATCAGCAAATGAATCGCCGGCCAGTTCTCATCCTTCGACAGATGAATCGTCACCTGCTTGCGAATCGCCTTGCCGTTCATCGCCGGTGTTCCCTTGTCGACGACCTCGAAGCTCCCGTCCACCGGCCGCCCCGGTGCTATCCCATACTGCTGCGTCTCGAATATCTTCACAATCTCCGGCCGCCGCTTCGTGGTCCACGTCTTCGCATTGCGGACCGGCTTCCCATTGTTCAACTTCAGCGGATCGGGCAGCGTATACGTCCCCACCTTCGCCTCGTCGTAGTTCACCGGAATTCCAGCAACGACATCGGGCGCAGGCCGCGCTGCCGGTGCCGGTGCCGGTGCCGGCGTGGGCGGAGGCGCCTGCGCCTGCATCTTCAACGTGAAGAAAGCGATCAGGCAAGAGCACAAGGCATTCTTGAAGGTCATGGTGGACGGCTCCGAAGTGCAGTGTTGAATTTGTTTCGAGAGTGAAACAAATGGCAACTCGAAACCTTAGATTCGCGCCCCGGCATTGTCAAGGAACACGCACTGAAGCGGCGCCAATTCCATCGAATTGCCAATTCCATTGCATGCATATGCGACAATCGCTCGATACCGGTCCAACCGTCCGACGAAGGAGTCACCGATGCCCCAAACAGCAGCGGCACCTGTTTTTTCGACTGACCTCGAACGCTGTACCGGCAACACGGTCATCGTGCACTGCCACGGCAAACTGGTTGCTGGCGTCACCGATATTCTCTACACGCGCGTCAGCGAACTGATCCCGGAGACAGGACGAATCATCCTCGACCTCTCCGATCTCAAGCACACCGATAGCATGGGCCTGGGCACGCTGGTCCGCCTGTACGTTTCTGCGAAGTCGGCAGGCTGCAGCCTGGAACTTATCCACCTGAGCCAACAGATTCGCAACCTTCTTGGGCTGACAAACCTTTTCGACATATTCACCGTTATCGGCGAAAACGGCATTCGATTCATGTAGCCGATTCGCGGCGCTATTCGCAACGATTCAACTTGCGGCGCGCATGCGTTCCTACGAGCATGGCTGGCATGACGAAGCCGTCAATTTCAAAGATTGCGCCACCTCTCTTTGTTGCAGTGTTGAGCATCACGTTATCTCCCGTGGCACTCCACGCACAAAGCTCTCCTCCGCCGCCCATCGTCATCGACGCCTCAGCCCCTGTTACGGAACCCCTCCCCGCCAGCTACACCTTCGACCCGGCCGATGCGCATTCCCCCTCCGGACGCACCCTCGGTCTCAACGCGCAGTACCTCACACTCAACGGCAAACCCTGGCTCCCCGTCATGGGCGAGATGCACTACTCCCGCGTTCCCGAAGCCGAATGGGAAACCGAAATCCTCAAGATGAAGTCCGCAGGCGTCCAGATCATAGCCGCCTATCTCATCTGGATTCATCACGAAGAAGTCGATGGCCTGTGGGACTGGTCCGGCAATAAGGACCTCCGCCGCTTCGTCCAGCTCTGCGCCAAACACGGAATGTATGTCGTTCCGCGCATCGGCCCGTGGTCGCACGCCGAAGTCCGTAACGGCGGCTTTCCCGACTGGCTCCTCGCCAAAACTTCCCAGACCCGCTCCAACGACCCCGTCTACCTCCAGGCCGTCGACCTCTACTACCAGCAGATCGCCGCTCAGCTCAAAGGCCTGATGTGGAGCGACGGCGGTCCCGTCATCGCCATCCAGCTTGAAAACGAGTACCGCGGCCGCCCCCCCGATCGCGGCGCCCCTCACATCCTCAAGCTCAAAGAACTCGCTCGCAACGCCGGCCTCCGTGTGCCCTTCTACACTGTCACCGGGTGGGACGGCGCATCCATCCCCGCTGGCGCAGTCCTGCCCGTCTATGGCGGCTATCCCGACGCACCGTGGGACGCCTCTATCCAGAAGCTCCCGCCGTCCGAGGTCTACGCCTTCCGCTTCAACAGCCGCGTCACCGGCGACATGGGAGCCATCGGCGGCACACAAACTCCCACCGGCAACGCCGCCAACTTCTCGCTCGACACACCCTTCATGACCGCCGAAATGGGCGGCGGCATGCAGGTCTCCTATCACCGCCGCCCCATCGTCTCCGCCGACGACATCGCCGCCATGATGCCCGTCATGCTCGGCTCCGGCGTCAACCTCTACGGCACCTACATGTTCCACGGCGGCGAGAATCCCGACGGCAAAGTCACCACCCTGCAGGAATCCCTTGCCACCCACTACGCCAACGACCTCCCGCAAAAAACCTACGACTTCGAAGCCCCCATCGGCGAGTTCGGCGACGAGCGCGAAGCCCTCCTCAAGCTCAAAACCTAGAACTACTTTCTCAACGACTTCGGCCCCACTCTCGCCCCCATGCAGCCGCACCGCCCCGACGTCCTTCCCGCCGGCGCGCGCGACCTCACCGTCCCGCGCATCAGTGCCCGCACGCTCGGCAACAGCGGCTTCCTCTTCGTCAACAACCACGTCCGCGACTACCCCATGCCCGGCCGCGAAAACTTCCAGGTCACCATCAAGCTCCCCGGCGACAAATCCGTAACCCTCCCCAGCAAGCCCATCACCCTCCCCGCCGACGCCTACTTCGTCTGGCCCTTCAACATGGACCTCAGCGGCCTCCACCTCCGCTTCGCCACCGCACAACCCCTAGCCATCCTCGGCACCGCCGCCGCCCCCGTCTACGCCTTCGTCGCCCAACCCAACATCCCCGCCGAATTCATCATCGACGACCAACCCGGCCTCAAACTCGACAGCAGCCAAGCCATCGGCCTAACCACAACTCGCCACGACGGTGCGCTCTGGTTACGCGATCAGCCACCCGGACCTACTGAGCAACTCCGCTTTACGTTGTCCAGTGGACGGTCGGTCGCCCTTCTACTAATTCGTCAAGAAGACGCCGAAGACGCTTGGAAGATCGCCAGCCACGGCACAACTGACTTGCTACTGACAACAGAACAAGTCTCTATCGACGACACCGCCACACTCACAAACCTCGGATCAGACAACTTCGGCGCTCAAGTACTGGCTACTAGCTCATTGTTGCGCCCAGTCGATCCAAAGGTAAAGTTTCGAAGCATCCGGTCAGGTCTGATGGCGGGGTCACCAACCGATAACCCAACAACATTGCTACTCACCACCACCCAGACCAAACCAGCCGACGCCCCCGCCTCGCTTCCCGCCGACTTCAAACCCTCCAACCGCCCCCGTATCGTCGCGGCAGCCCCTACCGAAGCCGACTGGTCCCGCGCCGCAACCTACTCCATCCCGCTCCCCAAATCCGCCCTCACTGACACTCCCACCGAGCAATACTTCCTCCGCATCACCTACACCGGCGACATAGCCCGCCTCTCCACCAACGGCCATCTCCTCGACGACAACTTCGCCGACAACCGTCCCTGGCTTGTGGGCCTCACCCGCTTCGCCCCGCAACTCACGCAAAGCGGCGGCAAACTCACCCTCTCCATTTACCCATTACGCCCCAACCCACCCATCTTCTTCGAGCCCGGCCACGAACCCAAACCCGACACCCCGCCCGCCAGCCTTCAATCCGTCGAACTCCTAACCCAATACACCCTCAAACTGAAAATGGTGACAAAGAAGCCCTGAAAACCTCACCACCTGCGTTGCTCATAGCTGATAGCTGATTCAAAACATGCGATCTCCACCAGGCAGCGGAATCTGTTCGCGCTAGTCCCGATCCTGTTGCAGCATATGGCCGCACCGCAGATAGCGATTGTGCCAGCTCAAGCTCTCCGTCAGCAGATGCGGCGTGTGCTTCCCATACGACAGCTTTTCCGCGCGATTGTAGTAATCGCGAAGCTCCGAACGATAATCCGGATGCGAGCAGTTTTCGATGATCAGCTTCGCGCGCTGCCGTGGCGAAAGCCCGCGCAAATCCGCCAGCCCCTGCTCCGTGACCACCACCGACACGTCATGTTCCGTGTGGTCCACATGCGAAACCATGGGCACAATCGTCGAGATGCTGCCCTTCTGTGCCGTCGACGGCGCCATGAAGATCGACATGAACCCATTGCGCGCAAAGTCACCCGAGCCGCCAATGCCGTTCATAATGCTCGACCCCATAATGTGAGTCGAGTTGACATTGCCATACATGTCCGCTTCGATCATCCCGTTCATCGCAATCACGCCGAGCCGCCGGATAATTCCCGGGTGATTCGAAATCTCCTGCGAACGCAGAACGATGCGGTCCCGGTACTCGCCGATCTTCGGCATGATCGACTTCGCGCCCTCAGGGCTTAGCGAGAAGGCGGTAGCCGACGCGCTAAGCAGCTTGCCCGAACGCAACAAACTCACCAGGCCGTCCTGGATGACTTCCGTATATGCGGTCATGTCCTGGAATGGGCCTTCCTCCAGCCCATACAGCACAGCGTTGGCGATGTTTCCCACGCCGGATTGCAGCGGCAGCAGCGATGCCGGAATGCGGCCCTTCTTCACTTCCCAACCCAGGAAGTCGAGGATATTTCCGGCAATTCTGCGCGAGGATCCGCTGATTCGGCGCGGTCAGCGGAATCGGATCACGGTACGGCGGCAACCCCAGGCCGTAGTACAGATCGTGCATCCCCTCAAGGTCCATCGACTGCGACGAATTCACCTCCAGGATCACCTTCTCCGCGCAGTCAATCCACGTCTGATTGTTGCCGATCGATGTACTTGGAATAACCCGGCCATCCTCCAGAATTGCCGTCACCTCGATCAGGGCCAAATCCATCTTGCCGAGGAACCCGTACTCCACAAACTGCGCAACCTGGCTCAGGTGCAGGTCGGTGTACTGCATCTCCCCGGCGTTGATCAGCTTGCGCGTAATCGGATCGGACTGATACGGCAGCCGCAATTGCATCCCGCCAACCATTGCCAGCGCGCCGTCCAGCTCCGGGCCGGTCGAAGCACCCGTAAAGATGTCCACCTTGAAAGCCTGCCCGCGAAGGTGGGCGTCGGTAATCCGCCGCGCCAGCGCCATGGGCACGGCCTTCGGATATCCCGACCCGGTAAAGCCGCTCATCCCAATCTTCGATCCTGGTTGAATCAGCGCGGCGGCTTCTTCGCCACTCATCACGCGCTGCGCCAACTCTGCATTCATCACCCGGTCTTCTGTCAAAATGGAATCCATCGAAACTCCGTAGCCGTACTCTTACTAACAACCAGCAACCAGCAACTAACAACCGCTCTTAGCTGTGATGATAGTCACGGGACATCAACCGCCGCAGTGAGCTTCGTCACTCTCCTCATCCGCCGCATGAAATATCATTGGGAAGACTAACCCCCATTTCACCGTTACTCTCACTCACATCCATGGCACCCAGCGCATGACATTCGATTGGACCCAGGGCGCCCTCGCAGAAGGCCTGCACGACTACAACGCCGGCAACTACTTCACCGCGCACGAGGCATGGGAGAGCGTCTGGATGGTCTCACCCGAGCCAGAGAAGGCGTTTCTTCAGGGCCTGATCCAGGTCACTGCGGCATTCCACCACTTCCAACGCGGCAATCTCGTAGGATTCCAGCGGACGCTCGAGAAAGCTCTCCGCCGCCTCGATCCCCTTCCCGCCGAGTTTGGCGGCATCGCCGTTGCCATGCTGCGAGACGACATCCGCGACCGCCTCGAACTCCTCGCCCGCAATCCCCATTCGCCCCTCACCCCTGTCTGCATCCAGCCGCGGTAGCCGGGGTGCCCCATTCATCGTGTAGCGATGAGTGGGATGTAAACCGCGCTTCCAGCCAACAAACCCATATAATCCCACCCGTAAGCGGAGACCCATATGCCCTTTACCCTCGAAGGCCGGACCGCACTCGTCACAGGCTCCGGCCGCGGAATCGGCCTGGCCATCGCCCGCCGCCTCCTCAACGCAGGCGCGAACGTCATGCTCAACGATCTCGACGAAGCCGTCCTGCTCGACGCAGTCGCCAGCCTCGGCCATCCGGATCGCGTCCGCCACGTCACCGCAGACCTGACCAATCCCGCATCGCCCGCCCTCGTCGTCGAAGCCGTCCTCAGCTCCTTTGGCGGAATCGACATCATCGTCAACAACGCCGGCTATACCTGGGACTCGGTCATCCAGAAAACCACCGACGAGCAGTTCCAGGCCATGCTCGACATCCACCTCGTCACGCCCTTCCGCATCCTGCGCGCCGCCTCCGAATACATTCGCGCCGCCGCCAAACGCGAATCCGCCGCCAGCCAGCGCGTCATGCGCAAAGTCGTCAACATCACCTCCATCGCCGGCACCGACGGCAACCCCGGCCAGTCTGGATACTCTTCCGCCAAGGCCGGCGTGATCGGCCTCACCAAAACCCTCGCCAAAGAGTGGGGCCGCTACAACGTCAACGTCAACGCCGTAGGCTTCGGCCTCATCGAAACCCGCCTCGTCCAGCCCATGACTGACGACGCCAAACTCCAGATGCATGGCCACGACATCCGCGTCGGCGTCCAACCGGCCGCTCTCGCCTCCCTTATCGAGACCTGCCCCCTCGGCCGCCTCGGCACCCCCGAAGAAGCCGCCAACGCCGTCCTCTTCTTCTGCTCCCCGCTCTCCGATTACGTCACCGGCGAAGTCCTGATCTGCAGCGGCGGCCTCCACTTCTAGCGACCACCGCACGTCACAGCACTCATGAAGAGTCATCCTGAGCCAAAGCGAGGAATCCCGTACTTGCGTTGCGCGGACCGTTGCTGTTTGCGGCGCGGCGAGCGGTAATCGGTGGCGATGGAGAGCCTGGCGTAGGATTCTCTACGAGGGAAATGGAGATGTTGAGACGGGTCTGTATTGTGGCACTGGCGACATGCGGGATAGCGCTAGGGCAGGCGACGGCGAAGGCGGGTACGAAGGCGCCAGCGTTCGACGTGGTGTCGATCAAGCCGAGCGGCACCGGGATTGGCGGATTTGGAACAAATCCGAGTGGCTACTTCGCGAAAGGATTGCCGCTGTACACCACAGTGATGATGGCCTATTTCCCGGTCGAAAGGATGATGGGATACTCTGCGAGCCCAATCTTGAGCCCGCCGCCGTTGTTGAGCAAGGATGCATACGACATCGAGGCCAAGTTTGACCCGGCGACAGCAGAGGCATGGAAGCACATGACGACGGCGCAGCAGGGGGAAACGATCCGGCCGATGCTGCAAGCCGTGCTGGCGGAACGCTGCAAGTTGGCTGTGCACAAGACCATGGTGGATGCTCCGGTCTATGAACTGGTGGTGGCGAAGCATGGGCCGAAGCTGAAGGAGACAGCGCCAGGCGAGGCTCCGCCAGAGCATGCGATTCCCATTCCCGGCGATGCGATGATGGTGCCAATGTCGAACCCGAAAATGAAGACGACGACGACGCAGGTCCGGGCGTACGTGACGTTCTTCAAAACGTCGATGCCGGCGTTCGCGATCCACCTCTCCAAGGGGATGGACCGGCAGGTGGTGGATCGCACTGGGTTGACCGGCAGGTACGACTTTGTTTTGCCGAAACCCGTCTGGCAAAGCCCGGCGCAGCAGGTGGAAGGGGAGGCTTCGGATCCAGCATCAGGACCGGCGTGGCTCTATGACGTAACGAGGCTTGGGTTGGAGCTGCGGAGGGCGAAGGCTCCGCAGCCGATGCTGGTGATCGACCACATCGAGAAGCCAACTAGCAACTGAACGCAGTACATTCCTACCACTCCTGTATACTTCTCTCAATGAATTCCCTCCTCGCCCCCGCGACCATGGCCATGCACATGCAAATGTGTAGCCACCCCGTGGGTGCGAGTGGAAATCGTCGAATGCGCTAGTCCGCAATCAACCAAAGCTTCCAACGGCCCACACTCCTTAGGAGATTGTGGGCCGTTTCGTTGTTCCAAACCACTCCCTTTCACTACACTCATAGAGCACACGAACAGATCAAAAGGAGCAGTACATGTCAGACGCCGCCGCCCCGCAGCAACTCGCCACCCTAGCCCTACACGCCGGCCAGGTCGCCGACCCCGCCACCAACTCCCGCGCGGTCCCCATCTACCAGACCACCTCCTACCTCTTCAACGACTCCGACCACGCCGCCCGCCTCTTCGCGCTGCAGGAGTTCGGCAACGTCTACACCCGTCTGATGAACCCCACCACCGACGTCTTCGAGAAGCGCGTCGCTGCGCTCGAAGGCGGAGTCGCCGGGCTGGCCACCGCCTCCGGCCAGGCCGCCGAGACGCTCGTCATCCAGACCCTCGCCAGCGCCGGCGAAGAGATCGTCTCCACCACCTCGCTCTACGGCGGCACCTACAATCTCTTCCACTACACGCTGCCCCGCATGGGCATCACCGTGCGCTTCGCCGACGCCGACGACTTCGACGCCATCCGCGCCGCCATCAACCCCAAAACGCGCGCCATCTACACCGAGACCCTCGGCAACCCCAAGCTCGACGTCGTCGACATCGAAAAGCTCGCCGCCATCGCGCACGAGCACGGCCTGCCCCTCGTCATCGACAACACCTCAGCCTCCGCCATGCTGGTCCGCCCCATCGAGTGGGGAGCCGACATCGTCGTCAACTCCGCTACGAAGTTCATCGGAGGCCACGGGACGACAATCGGGGGAGTGATCGTGGATGCTGGAAAGTTCGACTGGAAAGCGTCCGGCCGCTTCCCCGCCTTCGTCAACCCCGACCCCTCCTACCACGGACTCTCCTACGTCGAAGCCTTCGGCCCCATCGCCTTCATCATCAAGTGCCGCGTCGAAGGCCTCCGCGACACTGGCGGCGCCATCTCACCGT
>WNGR01004379.1_pt1 | contig 15259 bp, 14 predicted proteins | sample 5407581 | NCBI WGS metagenome assembly WNGR01 (sample SAMN13153383, study PRJNA577476) | soil metagenome | isolation source: 80 cm soil or saprolite under Garry oak tree replicate 2 | place: USA:California | collected 2016-06-15
TTCTCGAAGTCGGTCTGGCCGAACTGTTCCGCCTCTTCCCGCAGGTGGGGGGCCAGTTCCCAGAACACGCAGTGCCGGCACTTCTTCGGAAGGTGTTCGAGGTTGTCGAGCGTGACACCGACGATGTGTCGGGACACCACACCTCCCGGGACGGCTGACGAGCACAGCGAGCAGACAGAGCAGAGCAATGGGCGGATACGCGACCATGTTAGGTGCATGTGATCGACGCCGAAAGATGGCCGCCCCTTCCTGACCGCCGGTTACACTCGACCGATCTACCCCCACCATGCCGACGGCCACGGAGCGCAGTCATGACCGAGTCCGGCAGTCCACCAGCCCGTTCGGGCTCGCGTAGCCTGGATCCGCACCTGAGACGTTACGCGTCCCGCACCGCTGGCATGACCGCATCCGAGATTCGGGCGTTGTTCGCGGTGGCGAGCCGGCCGGAGGTGGTCTCGCTGGCCGGTGGGATGCCGAACCTGGCCGCGCTGCCCCTCGAGTCGCTGTCCGTCGAGATCGGGTCGCTGATCGCGACCGACGGCCTGGTCGCGCTCCAGTACGGGTCCGCGCACGGCATACCGATGTTGCGCGAGCAGATCTGCCAGATCATGGCCCTGGAAGGCATTTCGGCTCATCCGGACGACGTCGTGGTCACGGTCGGCTCGCAGATGGGCCTCGACCTGGTCACCCGGATCTTCTGCGACCCCGGCGACATCGTGCTCGCCGAAGGCCCGTCCTACGTGGGCGCACTCGGCTCCTTCACGGCCTACCAGACCCGCGTGGTGCACGTCGCGATGGACGGCGCCGGCCTGATCCCGCAAGCGCTGAGGGAAGCCCTGGCGGCCACCGAGCGGGCCGGGGGGCGCATCAAGTTCCTCTACACGATCCCGAACTTCCACAACCCGGCCGGCGTCACGATGGCGGTGGCCCGGCGCGCCGAGATCCTGGAGATCTGTGCCACACACGGGGTGCTGGTCGTCGAGGACAACCCGTACGGGTTGCTCGGGTTCGACGGGCAGACCTATCCGGCGCTACGGTCCTACGACCACGACAACGTGGTCTACCTCGGGTCGTTCTCGAAGACCTTCGCGGCCGGGCTGCGGGTGGGCTGGGTGCTCGCGCCGCACGCGGTGCGCGAGAAGCTGGTGCTGGCCGCGGAATCGGCCACGCTCTGCCCGCCCACGATCAACCAGCTGATCGTCAGCCGCTACCTGGCCACGCACGACTGGCAGGGCCAGATCAAGCGCTACCAGGAGACCTACCGGGAACGCCGGGACGCCATGCTGTCCGCGATGGAACAGCACCTGCCACCGGGATGCGCCTGGACCACGCCGGACGGCGGGTTCTACTTCTGGCTGACCGTCCCGGAAGGCGTGGACACCAAGGCGATGCTGCCCAGGGCCGTCACCGCGCGGGTGGCCTACGCATCGGGCACCGGGTTCTATGCCGACGGGTTCGGCAGCCGGCAGTTGCGCCTGTCGTTCTGCTACCCGACGCCGGAGCGGATCCGGGAGGGTGTGCGCCGGCTGGCCAACGTGTTGTCCGACGAGATGGAGCTGTACCGGACGTTCGGCTCGGTGGCGCCGCGTGCGGTGTCCGGTCCGCAGTCGCCGTCACCGGACACGGCCTGATCTTCTACGGTGTGCTTTCCCGGTCGGCCGTCCTGGCCGGCCGGATCGTCGTTCTACGAGGAGTCGTCGCGTGTCCGACACCTGGGTTGCGGTGCTGTCCGGTGGGCTCTCGCACGAGCGGGAGGTGTCCTTGCGGTCGGGCCGGCGGCTGTCGGCCGCGTTGCGGTCGGCCGGGCTGACCGTGGACGAGTGGGACGCGGACGCCAATCTGGTCGGCCGACTGCGGGACCAGCGGCGACCCGATGCGGTGATCGTGGCGCTGCACGGCGGCGAGGGCGAGAACGGCGCGGTGCAGAACGTGCTGGAGCTGCTGCTGGTGCCCTACGTCGGCACCGACCCACGCGCCTGCCGGCGGGCGTGGGACAAGCCGACCGCGAAGGCCGAGCTGTCCAGGGCCGGGCTGGCTACCCCGGACTGGGTGGTCCTGCCGCACAGCACGTTTCGGGAACTGGGCGCGCAGGGCGTGCTGGACGCGATGGTGGAGCGGCTGGGGTTGCCATTGATGCTCAAGCCGGACCAGGGTGGTTCCGCGCTGGGCGCCCAAGTGGTGCGGACGGCCGCCGACCTGCCGGCGGCGATGGTCGGCGCGCTCGCCTACGGCGACACCGTGCTGGCGGAGCGGTTCGTGCCCGGCGTCGAGGTGGCGGTGACCGTGATCGACGGGCCGGACGGGCCGGTGGCGCTGCCCGCGGTGGAGATCGTCTCGGAGAACGGGGTCTACGACTACACCGCCCGGTACACCGCGGGGCTCACCACGTTCCACACGCCGGCCCGACTGGACGCGGCGACGGCGGCCACGGTCGGCGAACTCGCGGTGACCGCGCATCGGCTGCTGGGCCTGCGGGACGTGTCGCGGACGGACGCGATCGTGGACGCGGACGGCGTGGTCCAGTTCCTCGAAGTGAACGTGTCCCCCGGACTGACCGAGACCTCGCTGCTGCCGATGGCGGTCGAGGCGGCGGGTCGCTCGCTCGGGGACGTGTTCGCCGGGCTGGTGGATCGGGCGTTGGCGCGCGGCGCCGGTCGCTGACCCAACGTCGTCGACCAGACACGAACCGTAGTCGTCACCGTGACGAAACGGGCTGGTATGACGGGATGCCGGAAACTCACGCCCGATTTGTCTGTTCCGGCGACATGATTTTCACGATCCGCTCAAGATCGTCGACGGACGCGAACTCGACCACGATCCGGCCCTTCTTGCGGCCCAACTCCACCTTCACCCTGGTGTCGAAGTTGTCCGACAGCCGGTCGGCCAAGTCCTGCAACCCCGGCGCCTGCAGCGGCTTGCGCGGGGGAGCCTTCTGCTGGCGCGCCGGCTCCCGCTTCGCCAGGGTGACGGCTTCCTCGGTGGCCCGCACCGACAAGCCCTCGGCAACGATCCGCGCGGCCAGTTCCTCCTGCGACCCAGGATCGTCCAGCCCGAGCAGGGCGCGGGCGTGCCCGGCGGACAGCACGCCGGCCGCGACCCGGCGCTGCACCGGCAACGGCAACTTCAGCAGCCGGATCATGTTGGTGATCACCGGGCGGCTGCGGCCGATCCGGTTGGCCAGTTCCTCATGGGTGACCTCGAACTCTTCCAACAGCTGCTGGTAGGCGGCCGCTTCCTCCAGCGGGTTCAACTGCACCCGGTGGATGTTCTCCAGCAGCGCGTCGCGCAGCATGGCGTCGTCGCTGGTTTTGCGGACGATCGCCGGGATCACGTCAAGGCCGGCGCGCTGGGCGGCCCGCCAGCGGCGCTCGCCCATCACCAGCTCGTACTCGCCGGTGGTCCCCTCGCGCACCACGATCGGCTGCATCAGGCCGAACTCGGTGATCGAGTGCTCCAGTTCGGCGAGTGCTTCCTCGTCGAAGACCTGGCGCGGCTGCTTGCTGTTCGGCGTGATCGAGTCGATCGGCAGCTCGCGGTAGACCGCGCCGGCCACGGTGCCGGTGACGGCCGGGCCGTCCACGGTGATCGTGCCGTTGGCGGCGCCGGGCGTGGCGCCGGGCGGTGGTCCGCTCGGAATCAGCGATGCCAGGCCTCTACCCAGGCCGCCCTTGCGCTCCGTCATGTCGTCCCTTCCCGCGCGCCCCGCTCGGCCACTTCACGTGCCGCGTCCAGGTAGCTCATCGCGCCACGTGAACCCGGGTCGTAGGCCAGCACCGTCTGACCGAATCCTGGTGCCTCCGAGACCTTCACGCTGCGTGGAATCACCGTCTTCAGCACGGTGTCCCCGAAATGGTCACGCACCTCGCTGGTCACCTGGTCGGCCAGCTTGGTCCGGCCGTCGTACATGGTGAGCAGGATGGTGGACACGAGCAGCCGCGGGTTCAGGTGCGCCTGCACCAACTCGATGTTGCGCAGCAACTGGCCGAGACCCTCCAGGGCGTAGTACTCGCACTGGATCGGGATGAAGACCTCCTGCGCGGCGACCATCGCGTTCACGGTCAGCAGGCCGAGCGACGGTGGGCAGTCGATCAGCACGTAGTCCGGGTTCACCTGGTCCAGCGCCTCTTCGGAGAGCGCCTCTTTCAGCCGCCCCTCGCGGTTGGCCATGGAGACCAGCTCGATCTCGGCACCGGCCAGGTCGATGGTGGCCGGGACGCAGTACAGGTTCTCCGACTGGTCGCTCACCTTGGCCGCGTCGGCGACCGAGATCTCACCGATCAGCACCTCGTAGACCGACGGCGTCCCGGACCGGTGTTCGACGCTGAGCGCGGTGCTCGCGTTGCCCTGTGGGTCCAGGTCGATCACGAGCACGCGCAGGCCGTGCAGCGCGAGCGCAGCGGCGATGTTCACCGCGGTGGTCGTCTTGCCGACGCCGCCCTTCTGATTGGCGATCGTCATGACACGCCGGTGGGTCGGACGGGGGAGTATCAGGTCCGGGTGCAGCACTCGAGCGGCCCGTTCTGCTTCATCGGCGATCGGCGTCCAGCCGCCGTCATTCTTCGCCTGGTTCATCGGTCGTCGCACCTCGCCGTCGTCCGGTGCGCCGTGGCGCCCCCGTCCGACCGTCGACGTTTCACGTGGAACATCCAAGGCTCCGCTCTGCCGCTCGGGGTGCACGTCAACGATCCTTCCTTGTCCGACGTAAGTCGTCACGAGTCCTCGCCGTATCTCGGCGCACCACAATCACCGTCGTGGGCACGGGCAGCACCTCCAAGCCGCAACTCACCACGGACAGCTCACTGCCGCCCGCCCGGCGGACCAGATCGGCGTCCCTGGCCAGTTCGTCGCCTGCACTCTCGCCCTTCAATGCCACCAACTGCCCGCCCGGCCGCACCAGGGGCAGACACCAGCCAGCCAGTTTGGCCAGCGGTGCCACCGCCCGAGCGGTGACCACATCCGCACCGCCGAGCCGCCGCTGAACATCCGGTTCCTCGGCCCGGCCACGGACCACCTCGACCGGGATACCCAATTCGGCGACCACGTCCGTCAGCCACCCGACCCGCCGTGCCATCGGCTCCAGCAACGTGACCGTCAGGTCCGGCCGCGCCAGCGCCAGCGGCACGCCGGGCAGCCCGGCGCCGGAGCCGACATCGACCACGGTGGCGCCGGTCGGAATCAGCTCGGCCACCACCGCCGAGTTCAGGATGTGCCGCTGCCAGAGCCGAGGCACCTCACGCGGCCCGATCAAGCCACGCAGCACGCCCTGCTCGGTCAACAGGTCGACGTAGCGCGCGGCAAGTGGCAAGCGGACGCCGAACAGTTGTTCAGCCGTTCCTGCCGCCACGCCGTCCTCATCGAGGGACACCGCGCTCATGCATCGTTCCGTTCTTCGTTTCACGTGAAACGGGCCGAGATGGCCACTCATTAGGTGCGGAATCCAAGAGTAACGGTCGCGGCCTATCCACATCGCACGCCACCCGCACAAAGCAGCGGCGCGGCCCGTTTCACGTGAAACAGACCGCGCCGCTGTGGGCCTAACTCTAGATCACTGCTGGGCGAACACCACCACGCACCGGCGGGGTTCCTCGCCCTCACTCTCGCTGTGCGCGCCCGACACGGTCGCCACCGCGTCGTGCACGACCTTGCGCTCGAACGGGGTCATAGCGTGCAGCTTGACCTGTTCGCCGGTCCGCACCGCCTGCTCGGCCGCGGACCGACCCAACTCCCGCAACTCCTCCCGGCGGGCCGCCCGCCAGCCGCTGATGTCCAGCATCAGCCGACTGCGGTTGCCGGTCTCCTGCTGCACGGCAAGCCGGGTCAACTCCTGGAGCGCCTCCAGAATCGACCCGCGCGGACCGACCAGCTTCTCCAGATCCTCACCGCCGTCGATGCTCACCACCGCACGGCCGGCATCGACATCCAGATCGATGTCGCCGTCGTAGTCGAGCAGGTCGAGCAGACGCTCCAGGTAATCACCGGCGACATCGCCCTCGTGGACCAGTAGGTCCTCCGAGGACGATGCTGCCGGAGACTGCGCCTCGTCCGCCACGTCGGCTTCAGGCGCCTGGTCGGTCTCCTGCAACGTCTCCGACACGTCTTCTCCTCTCCAGAACCGACCGCGCTCAGCCGCGCTTCCGGTCCTGCTTCTTTCGCCGGGATCGGTCCGAGATCAGACCGGGAATCTCGGGGCTCGCCTTGCCGTTGGCCGGCGAGCCGTCCTGTTTGTTCGCGGCGCCAGCAGAACCGTTGCCTTGCGCGGCGTTGTTCTTGGCCGCGGGGTTGGGCACGGAGGGCCGGACGGCCTTGCGTGGATCGCGGGCCTGCGGCCGTTTCGCGTTCGACTGGCCGTTCCGCGTCGGCTTGGCGTCCTCGACCGGCACGGCATCCTCAACCACGTTCGGAATGGCGTCCTCGACCTTGGTCTGGTTGACCGGACGCTTCCTGGACGCCGCCGGCTTCTGGCCGACCACCGGCTTCTGGCCCACCTTCGGGGCCAGCGCCTGCCGGGCCTCGACCGCCTGCGCCTTCTGGTGTTGCTCCTCGACGTCCATCCGCTTGAACACGAAGTGCTGCTGCGCCAGCGTCCACCCGTTGTTGCTCAACCAGTACAGGAGCAGACCGACCGGGAAGCCGCCACCGAAGACCAGCACGCCGAGCGGGAAGATGTACAGCGTCAGCTTGTTCATCATCGCGGTCTGGCCGGTGCTCGGCGTGCCCATCGCCGCCTGGCGTTGCACGGACAGCCGAGCGGTGAAGTGGGTCGCGATGGCCGCCGCGATCATCAGCGGGATCGCCACCGGTGCGACACCCCAGTGCCAGCCCGGCGTCCCGCCGAGACTGCCGATGCCGAGCACCGCGTCGCCGAGGTGGGCGTCGAACAGCTTGGCGTCGAGGTACGAGTGCACGTCGGCGGCCTTGAAGAAGTACACCTCGCTGGTGCCCGGCCGGAACGAGCGCAGCACGTGGTTCAGGCCGATGAACACCGGGATCTGCAACACCATCGGCAGGCAGCCGCCCAGCGGGTTGACCCCGTGCTCCTTCTGGAGCTTCTGCATCTCCTGGGCCTGGCGCTGCCGGTCGTTGGCGTACTTCTTCTGGATCTTCTTCATCTCCGGCGCGAATGCCTGCATCTTGCGCATCGACCGGATCTGGTGCACCGCCGGCTTGAGCAGGACCAGCCGCAGGGTGAACACCAGCATGATGATCGCCAGGGCCCACCCGATGAAGTTGGACGGACCCAGTACGAACCCGAACACCTTGTGCCAACACCACAAGATGAACGAGACGGTGTAGTAGATGAAGCCGAAATTCACGGTACTACTCCTCGGCAGGGGTCTGGTGGACTCGATCCCGATGTAGGACCGTGTGTTGCCCTGGTTCTGGGGGTGGATCGGACCGGTGTCGAGGGGGCACCGGGTCCAGCCCGCCCGGGTGCCACGGCCCGCACTTCAGCAGCCGACGCAGTGCCAGCCAGCTCCCGCGCAACGCGCCGTGCACGGTCAGCGCCTCGACCGCGCACGCGCTGCAGCTGGGATAGAACCGGCAACTCGGCGGCAGGAACGGCGAGATCCACCGACGGTAGACGTTGACGAGCGCCACCAACGGCCGTGCCGCCAGGCCGGGCCTTGACGGCATGACCGAGGTGTCGGCTTCCCGCTCAGCGCTAGTCACGCCACATCGCCACTCAGCTTCAGTCGACGCAGTGCCCCGTCCAGATCCGCACCGAGTTCACTGCTGGACGCCGCCGCCGATGCCGGCAGCGCTCGGATCACCAACGCGCAATGGGGCGGCAAAGTTCCGAGCCGGTCGGCCATCAGGTGCCGCAGGCGGCGGCTGACCCGGTGACGCAGCACGGAATTGCCCACTGCCTTACTCACGACGAAACCCACCCGAGCGGTGTGCTGACCCGCCTGGATGGGCATCGAGTTCTCGTTCTCGGCATCCCGATCGACCGTCAGGGCATGGACAACCAGCCGGGGCCGCCCGACGCGACGTCCCCGGCGAACCACCGTCCCGAACTCCTGGCTACGGGTGAGTCGGGCCGCCGCGGGGAGCACGGCGTCGCGGCGATCAGGCCGACAGCTCGGTGCGACCCTTGCGCCGACGGGCGCCGAGAATCGCCCGGCCGGCGCGGGTACGCATCCGCAGCCGGAACCCGTGGGTCTTCGCGCGGCGGCGGTTGTTGGGCTGGAAGGTGCGCTTGCCCTTGCTCACGGTCGGTCTCCAGGATTCTCACTACAGGGGTCCAGCAGGTCTGTTCGGTCTCCTTGGCCACGATGCGCCGCACCGGTGGAGTGCACACCAAAGGCACCCGCCGCAAACGGGAGACACTTCGAGGGTACGCACCATCGGCCGGCCTCACCAAATCGGGGGTACCAGGCCATGTCGTTCGGCGATCCGCCTTCCGCCTGGCGATACTTGCCCCGACGAACTCTTGTGGCAAGCCGCCACGCTTGTTAGCGTGCCCCTTCTGTTGTGGGCGAGGGGGAACCTAGCTACGGCCGCAGCGCCGGAACGTTGAACCCGCGGGGGGTTCGATGGTGACTGCCGTACATTCGTGCACAGTTGTGGACAACCCTGTGGACACCTCGACGCTCGGTGCTCCTTCCATCCGGCACGATGTGGGTTCCACCAACGCGGAACGATGCGTAGTGCTGATGAGGGGAGGGGAACCCGCAGTTGTCCGACCACCAGACCAACCTCGGCCTCGTGTGGGAACAGGTCGTCCAGGAGCTGTCGGACGGCACGCTGTCACCGCAGCAGCGGGCATGGATGCGGGTGACCCGTCCGATCGGCCTGCTGGACGGGACCGCCCTGCTCGCTGCCCCGAGTGACTTCGCCAAGGAAGCCATCGAACGCGCCCTGCGCGCGCCGATCACCGATGCCCTGTCCCGCCGCCTCGGCCGCAGTGTTTCTCTCGCGGTGAAGGTGGACGCCACGGCGCCCACCGTGAAACAGGTGCCGGCGGCACCCACCGCGGTGCCCGAGATCACCGTGCCCATCCCGGCCGGCGTCACCGACTCGCTCGCGACCGCCGACGGACCGGAACCGGGCGTCGACGGTGCGGCCGACGAGGTGGACGAAGAAGGCGACGCGCTGGCCACCGTGCACGAGATCTGGCCCACGTTCGCCGGCTCCGGCGCCACCGGACCGGTGACCGAGCCGTTCACCGCGCCGGCCAAGCCGCAGACATCGCAGACCCGGCTGAACGAGAAGTACACCTTCGACACGTTCGTGATCGGCTCGTCCAACCGGTTCGCGCACGCCGCCGCGGTCGCCGTGGCCGAGGCGCCCGCCCGCGCGTACAACCCACTCTTCATCTGGGGCGAGTCGGGCCTCGGCAAAACCCACCTGCTGCACGCGGTCGGCCACTACGCGCAACGGCTGTTCCCCGGCATGCGGGTGCGGTACGTGTCCACCGAGGAGTTCACCAACGACTTCATCAACTCGCTGCGTGACGACCGGAAGGTGGCGTTCCAGCGCCGCTACCGCGATGTCGACGTGCTGCTGGTGGACGACATCCAGTTCCTGGAGGGCAAGGAAGGCACCCAAGAAGAGTTCTTCCACACCTTCAACACGCTGCACAACGCGAACAAGCAGATCGTGGTGTCCTCCGACCGTCCGCCCAAGGGGCTGGGCACGCTGGAGGACCGGCTGCGCACCCGGTTCGAGTGGGGCCTGATCACCGACATCCAGCCGCCCGAGCTGGAGACCCGGATCGCCATCCTGCGCAAGAAGGCCGCGCAGGATCGGCTGGCCGCGCCCGCCGAGGTGCTGGAGTTCATCGCCGACCGGATCGAGCGCAACATCCGGGAGCTGGAGGGCGCGCTGATCCGGGTCACCGCGTTCGCGTCGCTCAACCGGCAGCCGGTGGACGTGCAACTGGCCGAGATCGTGCTGCGCGACCTGATCCCGGACTCGCAGGCGCCGGAGATCAGCGCCTCCACGATCATGGCGGTGACAGCCGAGTTCTTCGCGGTGAGCATGGACGACCTGTGCGGGCCGGGTAAGACGAAGGCGCTGGCCCAGGCACGGCAGATCTCCATGTATCTGTGTCGCGAGCTGACCGACCTGTCCCTGCCCAAGATCGGCCAGACGTTCGGCGGCCGCGACCACACCACGGTCATGCACGCGGACAAGAAGATCCGCAAGGAGATGGCCGAGCGCCGCCGCATCTACGACCAGGTCCAGGAACTCACCTCCCGCATCAAGCAGCGCGCCCGAGGCTGACCCAAGCGGATACAAGGAAGGCCGGCACCTACCGCGGGTGCCGGCCTTCCTTGTATCCGGGGCACTCCGGCGCCGGGCGGCTCGGGTTTCTGGGGCCGGTCCGGCCCGCCAGCCGGACCGGTAGGGACGCCCGCAGGACACAGCAAGGTGAATATTTGGGCCGCCGCAGGGCTGTGGATGGGCCCGCCTGCCTGTGCACGACACCACCCACATCTGGGGATCAAATTGTGGACAACTCGGCGGATGTGTGGACCGTTCGGCCGAGCCGCGAAACCATCCACCGACGCCCGAAGCTGTCCACCGGTTGCCCTACTGGCTAGTCCACAGCCAACCCACCCCCTGGAGCTGGGCGAACGCCGTCCGTCCACACAATCCACACCGCCTACTGTTACTGCTGTCTTAGTTCTTCTCTTAGAAGAAAAACAGAAGAACAACAGGGGCTGTGGACGGTGGGGACAGCTGGCGACACCGCCGTCCGAGTGATCTCGGCAACCCGTCGGCCCCGAGTACCGCCGCAGCCGGTCAGGCTCTACGGTGAGACTCCACCGCAGGCATGGGCTCCCGGAGTGCCCGGCACCGTGCCTTCCGCCTGCTGCACCGCCTTCTCGCCGCACGAACCGCTGTCACGAGGTCGGTGCGGCACCCGACATGCAAACCGGAGGGAACGTTCGATGAAGATTCGCGTCGAGCGGGACGGACTTGCCGACGCCGTCGCCTGGGTGGCGCGCAGCCTGCCGTCCCGGCCGTCGATTCCGGTGCTGGGCGGTGTGCTGATCGACGCGGGCGGGGACGGCACCGACTCGGCGGATGCCCTGACCGTGGCCGGGTTCGACTACGAGGTCTCCGCCACCGTGGACGTGCCGGCGACCATCGCGGCGCAGGGCAGGGCGCTGGTGTCGGGTCGTCTGCTGGCCGACATCACCAAGTCGCTGCCGGCCCAGCCGGTCGAGATCTCGGTGGACGGCTCGCGGGTGACGATCACCTGTGGCAGCGCGAAGTTCAGCCTGCCGACCATGCCGGTGGAGGACTACCCGCAGCTGCCGACGATGCCGCAGCGCGCGGGCGAGGTGGCCGGCGAGGTGTTCGGCCAGGCCGTCGCGCAGGTCGCGATCGCGGCCGGCCGGGACGACACGCTGCCGATGCTGACCGGGGTCCGGATGGAGATCGGGGCCGAGAAGCTGACCCTGGTGGCCACCGACCGGTTCCGCCTCGCGATGCGTGAGTTCGAGTGGCGTTCCGGTGGCGACGTGCCGCCGGACACCGCGGTGCTCGTCCCGGCACGGACGCTGGCCGAGGCGGCGAAGACGTTGGGCACCAGCGGCAACTCGGTGGAGATCTCGCTCGCCTCCGGTGACGGGCTGCTCGGCCTCGCCGGTTCCGGCCGGCGCGCGACCAGCCGGCTGCTGGACGCGGAGTTCCCGAAGTACCGGCAACTGCTGCCCAGCGAGCACACCGCGGCCGCGGTGATCGCGGTCAGCTCGCTGGTCGACGCGATCAAGCGGGTTTCCCTGGTGGCCGAGCGCGGCACCCAGGTACGGCTGGAATTCAGCGAGGGCTCGCTACGCCTGTCCGCGGGCGGCGACGACGAGGGCAGCGCCGAGGAAGAATTGTCGGTCGAGTTCACCGGTGAGCCGGTGACCATCGCGTTCAACCCGGGCTACCTGCTCGACGGTCTCGGCGCGCTGCACACCGAACGCGCCCACCTGTCCTTCACCACGCCCAACCGGCCCGCGCTGGTGAAGCCGGTGGGGGAGGATGGCGAGGTGCTCGCCGGGTACCTGTACCTGTTGATGCCGGTCCGGCTGCCGGGCTGAGCCACACCGAAGTACGACACGAGGGACCTTCAGCAGGGGAGGACTGCGACCGTGCAGCTCGGACTCGTCGGCCTTGGCAAGATGGGCTTCAACATGCGCGAGCGTTTGCGTCGCGCGGGACACCAGATCATCGGCTATGACCGGAACCAGGACGTGAGCGACTCGTCATCGCTGGCGGACATGGTCAAGCAACTCGACGCGCCCCGAGCCGTGTGGATCATGGTGCCGTCCGGCGACCCGACCAGGGCGACCGTCCACGAGCTGGCCGACCTGCTGGACAAGGGCGACCTGGTGATCGACGGCGGCAACTCCCGGTTCACCGACGACAAGGCGAACGCAGCGTTCCTTGCCGAACGCGAGATCGGCTACCTGGACTGCGGCGTGTCCGGCGGCGTGTGGGGCCTGGAAGTGGGCTACGGCCTGATGGTCGGCGGGCCTGCCGAACTGGTCGAGCGCGCGATGCCGCTGTTCGACGCGTTGCGCCCGGAAGGCCCGCGCGAGGAAGGCTTCGCGCACGCCGGCGAGGTCGGCGCCGGGCACTTCGCCAAGATGGTGCACAACGGCATCGAGTACGGCCTGATGCAGGCCTACGCCGAGGGCTACGAACTGCTCACCGCCGTGGACGAGGTGACCGACGTGCACGCCGTGCTCAAGGCGTGGACCAAGGGCACCGTGGTCCGATCCTGGCTGCTGGACCTGCTCGTCCGCGCGCTGGAGCAGGACCCGGGCCTGTCCAAGATCAGCGGTTACACCGACGACTCCGGCGAGGGCCGCTGGACGGTGAACGAGGCGATCGACCACGCCGTGCCGGTGCCGGTGATCTCGGCCGCGCTGTTCGCCCGGTTCGCCTCCCGGCAGGAGGACTCGCCGACGATGAAGGCGGTCGCCGCGCTGCGCAACCAGTTCGGCGGCCACGCCGTGCACGCGGTCGGCCCGTCGTCCCCGCCGAGCGGCTGACAGTCCACTCCGATGTTGGTGCGACACCTGCAGGTCACCGACTTCCGGTCGTGGCCGCAGGCCGATCTGGTGCTCCAACCGGGCCCGAACGTACTGATCGGGTCGAACGGACAGGGCAAGACGAACCTGGTCGAGGCCATCTGCTACCTCGCCACCCTCGGCTCGCACCGGGTGGCCACCGATGCCCCGCTGGTCCGGCACGGCTGCGAGCGGGCGGTCGTCCGCGCTGCGGTAGTGAACGCCGGGCGCGAACTGTTGGTGGAACTGGAGATCACGCCGGGCCGGGCGAACAGGGCCCGGATGAACCGCGCGCCCGCCGCGCGTCCCCGTGATGTGCTCGGGATCGTGCGCACCGTGTTGTTCGCGCCGGAGGACCTGGCTCTGGTGAAAGGTGATCCGGCCGAGCGCAGGCGGTTTCTCGACGAGTTGCTGGTCGCCAGGTCACCCCGGTACGCGGGGGTGCGGGCGGACTACGAACGGGTGCTCAAGCAGCGGGGCGCGCTGCTCAAGACAGCGGGCGCGGCCCGGCGGGCCGGCGGCGCGGGCGACATCCGCACCCTCGACGTGTGGGACGGGCACCTGGCCCGGCACGGCGCGCAGTTGTTGGCCGGCCGGCTCGACCTGGTCGCCGATCTGGCACCGCTGGTGGCGGCCGCGTATGCCGGGGTGGCGCCGGAGTCGGTGCCGGTGGCCGCGCGGTACCGCTGCACGCTCGGTGGGTCGCTGCCGCCGGAGTACGGTGTGCCCAACGGCGAGCGGGCCGATCCCGAGGTGTTGGAAGCGGGACTGCTGGTCGAGTTGGCGCGGACCCGCGCACAGGAGATCGACCGGGGCGTGAGCCTGGTCGGGCCGCACCGCGACGAGCTGGAACTGTTGCTGGGCGAGCGGCCGGCCCGGGGTTACGCCAGTCATGGTGAGTCGTGGTCGTACGCGCTGGCACTGCGGCTTGGCGGCTACGAACTGCTGCGGGCCGACGGCGTGGAACCGATCCTCGTGCTCGACGACGTGTTCGCCGAGCTGGACCGGCGGCGGCGGGCGGCGCTGGCGAAGGTGGCCACGGGTGCCGAGCAGGTGCTGGTGACCGCGGCGGTGGCCGACGACGTGCCACCGGAACTGGCCGGCACCCGGTTCGACGTGGCCGGCGGCGATGTCGTGCTCCACACGGTGGGTGAACGAGGTCAGCGAGATGGGTAGCACTTCTGGGGACAAACCTGTGGATAATGTGGATAACACGGTCACCCATAGCGGATCAAAGCCCGCTTCGGGGGCAGAATCGGACCCAAGGCCACCTCAAACGGGTGAGGCGCAGGGCGATCCGGCAGCCACTCAGAGTAGTGCGAATCCGGGTGCTCGTCGCGGTTCCGATCTGGCCAGGGACGCGCTGCGCGCCGCCCAGGAGTCCGCCCGCAAGCGCGGTCGGGCCGCGGCACCGAGTGGCACCGGCTCCATGGCCCGCCGCCGACGCCGGTGGTCCGGACCCAAACCGGACGAACGCGACCCGCAGCCCCTCGGCCGGCTGGCCGCCCGACTGGCCGCCAACCGCGGCTGGGCCGCCCGGCTGGCCGGCGGCCAGGTGTTCGGCAAGTGGGCCGCCCTGGTCGGCGCCGACGTGGCCGAGCACACCGAGCCGGTCGCGCTGTCCGACGGCGAACTGACCGTGCGGGTCGACTCGACCGCGTGGGCCACCCAGTTGCGCCTGCTGCAACGCCAGGTGCTGGCGAAGATCGCCGCCGAGGTGGGCGACGGGGTGGTGAAACGCCTGAAGGTGCAGGGACCGTCCGCGCCGAGTTGGCGCCACGGTCCACGGCATGTGCCTGGGCGGGGCCCCCGCGACACCTACGGGTGACTGGCGTGGCCGCCGCACTGCCCCGCGAGCGGAGCGAGCCAATGTCACCGCCCCGGAGCGGAGTGGAGCGCCAGCGGAATGGAGCGCAGGGGAAGGCAGTGCGTAAAGGCGGCCACGCCTCGCGAGCGGAGCGAGCCAATATGACTAGCCGCCGCGACCCATCCTGGTTCACTTCCGTGTCTCTGTGACGTTGCTAGGGGTGTCCTTGGCATACCTCAGCGACGCTGGCCAAGTAAGATGGACAGAGAGACTTTGAGGGCCGTGCCCGAGGCGGACCGCACGATGAGACAGCGAGGACTGCGTGGCAGCGATACAGAGCGAGTACAACGCGTCATCCATCACCGTACTCGAAGGTCTCGAAGCGGTCCGCAAGCGACCGGGCATGTACATCGGTTCCACCGGTGAACGCGGC
>WNGR01004380.1_pt1 | contig 15259 bp, 13 predicted proteins | sample 5407581 | NCBI WGS metagenome assembly WNGR01 (sample SAMN13153383, study PRJNA577476) | soil metagenome | isolation source: 80 cm soil or saprolite under Garry oak tree replicate 2 | place: USA:California | collected 2016-06-15
TACATTAGAAATCCCCAAGAAGTGTCACCGAATAACACTTTAGTTCGCCCAAAAATACGCATAACCTTATGTATCTAAGGTGTTTATCTGTAGCAATGTGAATTAGAATGAAATTGGTCGAATCAGGGTCACACACGATTTTGAGCTCTCACAGGCCTCGCAAAGATTCTCCGCAGCCTGGTTCCCGCGTAACCTCATCCATGCCTATATCCCTCAATGAACCGAAGCCGAACGTACCCGGAGAGCCCCTTTCCCCAGTTCAGCGGAGTTCACAGTCACGTTCGGTCATCATCATTCTCAGCATGGCGCTGGTTGGGCGCACGATCGCCATGTGGAACTACCTCGCGACCCATCCATGGAACTGGCTCTATTCGCATCCGTGGGAGATGGGCCTGTTGGCGAACTCTCTGCTCCATGGCCAGGGTTACAGCTCCCCTTTTGGCGGCTCCACAGGTCCAACGGCTTTTATCGCACCGGGATACCCGACGCTGATTGCGGCAATATTCCGGGTCTTCGGGATTTACTCGCATGCCTCCGTATTCGTGATCCTGGGGATGCAGGTTCTCCTCAGTCTCTTCACCATCTGGCTGATCATGCATGTCGCCCGTGAGGTGCTGGACTCGCGAACCGCCACCCTTGCCGGCACATTCTGGGCACTCTCGCTCCCACTGTGGTGGATTCCTGCAATCTTCTGGGAGACAAGCTTCTCCGCCTGCTCCGTGATCGGCATGATCGCGTTTGCCCTGCGCTGCCGGCGCGTGCCCACCCGAGGCTCATGGATTCTCTTCGGCTCCCTCTGCGGCATCATCGGGTTGATCAATCCGGCGCTCCTACCGTCACTGCTTGCGATCATGGGATGGCTGGCCTACCAGACGTGGCGAGTCTCGCGCACCGCTCCGGTGATTGGCTTGCTCGCGCTGATCCTGGTGTTTTCGCCGTGGCCCATCCGTAACGCATACCGGTTCCACGCATTTATTCCGCTGCGCAGCACGGTTGGATTTGAAATGTGGATGGGAAACCGGCCGGGCGCTACCGGGCGTCTGGACGAGTCTGTCTTCCCCATGTTCAACAAGCAGGAGATGGCAAGCTATCTCTCCAAGGGTGAGGTTGCCTACACTCGCGACAAGTCCAGGCAAGCTCAGGACTACATTCGCGCCTACCCGGGGATCTTCCTGAAACTTAGCGCCCGCCGGTTCTTTCGCTTCTGGGCAGGCACGGGAAACCTGAACTCATCGCTTACCTATCAGATTCACGCCTTCCTGACGACCGTGTTCGGCTTTGCCGGACTCGTCCTCATCTACCGCAAAGGGATGCGTGCGTTCGCCATCCTGATGTTCCTGCCGCTTCTACTCTTCCCCTTCCCCTACTACATCACTCACTCCGAATTCCGATACCGCCTCAACATCGATCCGCTTTTGACGGTGCTGGCTGCGTATGCGGTGACCCAACTGGCTGCGGCATGGTCACGGCGGCGCAGTGCGGCAGCCACTCAGATTGCGGGTTGAGGGCGATTACCGCTCGGGTGTGACGTTAAAACATCCAGCATGTGAGCACATGCGCGGAATTCCACGTTACGGTCGCGCCGGAAGCGTTATGATTTCGTCACGAAAGCTGCTTATGATTTGCCCGCGCTGAAATATGGTCTGGCTAGTTGGTTGACCTCAACCGTCGAATCATCTCACTTCGACTGGAATCCGTGAGATGAACATATTTCTCTTCATCCGTTGTTCATTCGGAGACTCATGCTGTTGCCTCGTGTATGGCCCAGCCTCGCGATTCAAGTGACTCCCGGTTCAACCAGCGGTTCGACCAGCATCTTCGCTCCCCTGGGGACGCCTGCACATTCCATCTTTGGCCTGTCGATGCTTGTGCTCAGCATCACACTTGCAATCTTTCTCATCGTAGGAGGGTTGCTGCTCTATGCCCTGTTGCGCTACCGCCATCGCCCTACGGACGCCAATGCGGCGCAGGAGCCGCCACAGATTTACGGCAGCAATCAGATCGAGCTTTCCTGGACCGTCATTCCCATCCTGATCGTGGTGATGCTCTTCCTCGCGACTGCCCGCGTCATTCTGTCGACGCAGGATGCGCCCAAGCCTGCGGCTGCCCTGGACGTCACCGTCATCGGCCACCAGTTCTGGTGGGAGTACCGCTATCCCAAGTCCGGCTTCGTCACAGCCAACGAGTTGCACATTCCGGTCAGCGACCCGAAGCATCCCACTCCGACCTATCTGACCATGTCCTCCGCCGACACCGACCACAGCTTCTGGGTTCCGCGTCTGGCCGGTAAGACCGACCTGATTCCCAACCGCGTCAACACCATGTGGATCGACCCCGAGGCGGCCGGGCTCTATCTCGGTCAGTGTGCGCAGTACTGCGGGACGCAACACGCGAAGATGCTTCTGCGCGTCTACGCCGATACCCCCGCCCAGTTTGCCACCTGGATCGCGCACCAACAGCAGTTGGCCGTGGAAGACCCCGCGGTCTCCGAGGGCCGCGCCGTCTTCCAGCGCAACGCCTGTATCAGCTGTCATACTGTCGCGGGAACGGTGGCAACCGGACGATTTGGCCCCGACCTCACCCACGTCGCCAGCCGCGATACGATCGCCTCCGGATCCGTACCCAACAATGCCGCGAACATGCGCGCCTTCGTCGATAATCCAGCCCACTTCAAGCCCGGAGCGCTGATGCCTCCGATGCACCTCAACCAGCATGACCTTGACGCCGTGACGGCATATCTGATGACACTGAAGTAGAGCGGGAAAGGAAACTATGGCGACCCAGGCACCGGTGACCGAAGGAGTCAATCAGACTGCACCGCGCCGCCTCGTGCTCGAGGTGCTGCACGACTGGGTGACCACGGTCGACCACAAGAAGATCGGGCTGATGTATATCGGCTATGCCCTGATCTTTCTGGTGGTCGCCGGCTTCGAAGCGTTGCTGATGCGGGTCCAATTAGCCGTGCCCAACAATCATTTCGTCTCGCCGCAGGTGTTCAACCAGCTCTTCACGATGCACGGCACGACGATGGTCTTCTTCGTCGGGATGCCCATCCTCTTTGGCTTCGGCAATTATCTGATCCCGCTGATGATCGGCGCGCGCGACATGGCGTTTCCCCGGCTGAACGCATTCAGCTTCTGGATCGCCAGCCTGGGCGGATTTCTGCTCTACTTCAGCTACCTGGGCGGAAGCGGCCTCTATGGAGCGGGCGCCGCACCCGACGTCGGCTGGTGGGCCTACGCACCCCTCACCGCCCGTGCCTTCTCGCCCGGCCACAGCACCGACTACTGGACACTAGCGATCCTGCTCAGCGGCATTGGCAGCATCGGCACCGCGCTCAATATAGTGGCGACCGCGCTATGCATGCGCTGCCCCGGCATGAAGCTCACTCGCATGCCGCTGCTGGTATGGCTCTATCTCGTGATGTCCTGCATGGTCTTCGTCACGATCAGCCCACTGACCGCCGCTCAGATCATGCTGCTGCTCGATCGCTATCTCGGCTCGCACTTCTTCGATACCCAGGCCGGAGGCTCCGCCGTCCTGTGGATGCATTTCTTCTGGATATTCGGGCATCCTGAGGTTTACGTCCTCATTTTGCCTACCTTCGCGTTCGCCAACGAGATCATCCCCGTCTTCTCGCGTAAGGCCGTCTTCGGCTATCCGGCGATGGTCGCCGCCTCCGTCGGCATTGGCTTCATCAGCCTCAGCGTGTGGGCGCACCACATGTTCACGGTCGGCATGAGTTCTGGGGCGAACACCTTCTTCGTGCTGTCCACGATGGCCGTCTCGGTACCCACCGGAATCAAGGTCTTCAATTGGCTGGCCACCATCTGGGGAGGCAAGATTCACTTCACCGCCTCCATGATGTTCGCCATCGGGTTTCTTTTTCAGTTCCTCATCGCCGGACTTACCGGAATCATGTTGTCGGTAGCGCCCTTCGACTGGCAGCTCGGACATTCCTACTTCGTTGTCGCCCACTTCCATTACGTGCTGGTCGGCGCCATCCTGTTCATGCTCTTCTCTGCCTTCTATTACTGGTATCCCAAGATGTCGGGCCGCATGTTGAACGAGAAGCTCGGCAAGTGGCACTTCTGGATATTCCTCATCGGCTTTCATTTGACCTTCGACTTCATGCACATACCCGGCCTCGAAGGCATGCCGCGCCGTATCTATACCTACGAAGCCGACCGCGGATGGATGATGTGGAACATGATTGTCTCCAGTGGCGCGATCTTCCAGACCGTCGGCACACTACTCTTCGTCTACAACATGATCTGGTCCTGGTTCAAAGGCCCGATCGCCGGTCCCGATCCATGGGATGCGTGGACGCTGGAGTGGTCTACCACCTCGCCGCCGCCACACTATAACTTCGCCGTCACCCCAACCGTCGAGAGCCGCCGTCCGCTATGGGACCTCAAGCATCCCGACGATCCTGACAGCCACTACGAGTAGAGAGGAAGCGCATACCCTTGAGCGAAGCAGCCGTCATTCCGCAGAACGCGAGCCCAGCCTGGGAACTGCCTTCCCGCGGCATCGTGGGCATGGCGTGCCTCATCGTTGCGGAAGCGGCGATCTTCATCATCTTCATCGTCGCGTATCTCTACTACCTGGGAAAGAGCCTCAGCGGGCCGACGCCGCGCGATGTCCTGGAAATTCCCATCTTCATCAGCATCTGCCTGCTTTCGAGCAGCCTCACCGTCCACCTTGCCGTCTCCGCGCTGCACCACGCGAAACGCAGCATATGTTCCCTCTGGCTTGCTGCAACGATATTGCTCGGCGGCATCTTCCTGGCCGGCACCGCGCACGAGTGGTATCAGCTCATCTATCACGACGGACTCACCATCCGCACCAACCTCTTTGGCACGACCTTCTATTCGCTAGTCGGCCTGCACGCCACCCACGTGGTCGTCGGACTCTTCATGCTGTGCCTGGCGCTGTTCTTTTCACTCACCGGATCGATGACCGCAAAAGACACCGGCCGTCTCGAAGTCCTATCGCTCTACTGGCATTTCGTCGACGCCGTCTGGGTCGTCGTCTTCACTGTCGTGTACGTGCTCGGAAGATAACCGATAGCGAGAAAGGAGAAGCCATGCAGCACGAACATTCAGATATCGATCCCAACGCCGTTCAACTCCCGCGGCCGACTGCATGGCCCCTGGTGCTCGCTCTCGGAGTCTCGCTCATCATGGCTGGCATGGTCACAAATATCGCGGTGGCCATCCTCGGGCTTATCCTCAGCATCGCCGGAAGTGCCGGCTGGTTCTTCCAGGTGCTCCCGCATGAGCAACATGAAGCAGTCACGGTGACTGCCTCGGAAGTGGTTGTCACCAGCGCCCGCACATTGATTCAGCGCATGCCTCGGCATCCCGAGGCCCCGACACCGCGCAAGATCCTCCCCGTCGAGACATTCCATATCACCACCGGCATTCGCGGCGGCATCGCCGGCGGTATTGCGATGATCGTCCCCGCAACCCTCTTCAGCCTGATTAAGTACCACAGCATCTGGTACGCGATGAACCTGCTCGCAGCCGGCGGCTTCGTCAGTTGGGCCGGCGCCAGCGACGCCTTCCTCGGCCAGTTCCATCTCACTGGCCTGCTCGCCGCGCTCCTCATTCACGGCCTCACTTCCCTGTTGGTTGGCCTGCTGTACGGCGCAATGCTGCCCATGTTCCCGCGATATCCGATCGTCACTGCGGGGTTCATGGTGCCGCTCATCTTTACTGGAATTCTGTACTCCGCCATCAGTATCGTCAGCCCTATCCTCGACCAACGCATCGACTGGTTCTGGTTCATCATGTCGCAGATTGCCTTTGGTCTGGTATGCGGCTTCGTCGTTAACCTTCAGGCCAAAGTGCGAACACCGCAGTTTCGGGCGCTGCCATTCGCTGTCCGCGCAGGTCTGCACAGCGATCAGGACCAGCGGCACGAAGGCTACATCAACTCCGCGGACGAGGATGACAGGCCAAAATGATTGAGCTGACTCCTCCCAATCCGCGTTCGTTTTCACTTTTCCTTCTGGCGTGCGCCGCCACTCTTGCAATCGCGGGCTGCAAAGCGGCGCCGGGAAAGCCGGGGCCCGAACCGGAGGTCGCGCGCCCCGAGCAGTTGGCCGACTTCGCCTCGTTATATGGCCAGAACTGCGCCGCCTGCCATGGCGTGAATGGCAAGAACGGCGCGGCCCTCTCGCTCGCGAACCCGGTGTATCTTGCCATCGCAGGAGCCGCGAATATCCAGCGCGTCACCGCAAATGGCGTCCCCAACACAGCCATGCCACCCTTCGGAAAAGCTGCCGGCGGCATGTTGACGGACCGGCAGATTGCGATTCTCGCCGAGGGCATGGAGCAACACTGGGGAAATACCAGCGCACTCGCGCGCCATACAGCGCCTGCCTACGCAAGCAGCGCGCCCGGCAATCCAGCACAGGGCGAAAAGGCGTTCGCCACATTCTGCGCGCGCTGCCATGGAGCCGACGGCACAGGAGCCTCTCCGGTGAACGGTGAAGCGACCGGCTCTCTGGTCGATCCTGCATATCTTGCCCTCATCAGCAATCAAGGTCTTCGCAGCATCATCCTGGCCGGCCAGATCGAGCAGGGCGAGCACACTTGGCGCGCGTACCAGACGGGCTCCGGAGCACGCTCCATGACAGATCAGGAGATCACCGACACAGTCGCATGGCTCACCTCGCATCGCATCGCAACCCCCGGGCAGCCTTATCGTCAGCAGCAGCCGTAGCAAGCGGAGACACGCATGAGCGAACATCTCGAACAACCCGGAGACCCCAACCCGCCAGCCGCAGCCGTTCCGCCGGAGAACCCAGGCGTCGCCGAGCACACGCGACGCGCATTCCTGTTCAAGTTGTCACTGCTGCTGAACGCCGCAGTGGGAGCCGTCCTCGCCGTGCCGCTGGTCGGCTATCTGCTCGGCCCCGCCAGGAAGAAGAATGAGCCTTCCGGTGCATGGGTTTCCGTTGGCAACCTCAACGATTTTCCGGTGGGCGAGACGCGGCTAGCGAACTTCCTCAGCCCCGTCGCCAGCTTCGACGATGGTGAGACCGCGAAGACGGCTTGCTGGGTGCGCCGCATCTCCGACCGCCAGCTTCAGGTCTTCGCCATCAACTGCGCGCATCTCGGATGTCCGGTGCGCTGGTTCGCTCAATCGAAACTCTTCCTCTGCCCGTGCCATGGCGGCGCGTACTACGAAGATGGCCAACGAGCCTCCGGCCCGCCTGAGCGCGGCCTCTTCGAATACCGTTACAAACTCGACGGCGATTCGCTGATCATCCACGCCGGAGACATGCCGACGCTCGCCACCCAGGCATCCTGCAAGCCGAAGCCGCTCATCCAGATCAATCCGGCCGGGGCCCAAAGTGCATCCGCGCCCACGAGGTCCGACGAATGGCCAGCATGAAGCGCAGCGCGATCGCCGCATACGAGTGGCTCGAGCACCGGCTGGGTCTCATCAAGCCGCTCGCCGACGCAGCCGCGCATCCGACACCTGCAAACAACGCGAGTTGGATGTACGTCTTCGGCAGCGCCGCGACCGTCCTGCTCATCCTGCAAGTCGTCACCGGGATCCTGCTCGCGCTGGTCTACAGTCCATCGGCCAATGAGGCGTGGACCAGCCTCGGCATCTTGAACCACAATATCCCGCTGGGCTGGTATCTGCGCGCGTTGCACGGCTGGGGTTCGGACTTCATGATCGCCATCGTGCTCATCCACATGGTGCAGGTCTTCCTCTTCGGAGCCTACAAGTTCCCGCGCGAACTAACGTGGATTGTCGGTGTGGGACTGCTTCTGCTCACGCTCGGAATGGCCTTCACCGGTCAGGTCATGCGCTTCGACCAGGACGCCTACTGGGGCCTCGGCATCGGCGCATCCATCATGAGCCGCGTCCCGCTGATCGGCGCACCGCTGGTCCACCTGCTGCTCGGCGCTCCCATCATTGGCGGAGCAACCGTCTCGCGCTTCTTCACCCTGCACGTCTTCGTCATCCCCGGACTACTGCTCCTCGGAGTTGGCGTCCACATCTGGATGACACTGCTGCACGGCGTCAGCGACTGGCCCATGCCCGGCCGCATCGTACGCAAGTCCACCTACGAGCGCGAGTACCACGAACTGACCGTCAAGACGGGCATCCCCTTCGTCCCAGACGCAGCATGGAAGGACGCTGTCTTCGCCGCCGCGATCGTCCTGGCGGTCATGGCCTGCGCGTTCTTCTTCGGACCCTTCGGCCCCACCGGTGTGCCCGACCCCACCATCATCCAGACCGTCCCCAAGCCGGACTTCGCCTTCCTCTGGATCTACGCTCTCCTCGCCTTCCTGCCGACATCGATTGAGACGCCATTCATGCTGATCGCTCCCGTCGTCGCAATCGTCGCGATGCTGCTTCTGCCTCTGCTGGCGGGCGAAGGCGAACGCCACTGGGCGCGCCGCCCGGTCGCCGTGCTGATGGTTGCGGTCATTGCGGTCACGCTCGGCATCTTCACGCAGCTCGGCACCTACACTCCGTGGAGCCCCATCATGGACGCCTGGACCAGTGCGCCAATTCCGCCGAAGCTCCTCCAGAACCGCACTCCGCTCGAACGCCAGGGCGCCCTCGTGCTGCAGGACAAGCAGTGCCGCAATTGCCACTCACTCGATAACGTCGGCGGCCAACGCGGGCCTGCCCTCGACACCATCGCCTCGCGTATGACCGAAGACCAGATTATCCGCCAGGTGCTGCAAGGGGGCGGCAACATGCCCGCCTACGGCAACGCGCTCAACCCGTCCGAGACCAAAGCGCTCATGCGTTTCCTGATGACGCTGCACGGGGACCTCAGTCCCGCCGTCGATGCTTCCCGCGGCCTCACCGGCATCGACCAGGTCCACCCACCGTCAACGCCACCTGCGCCGAAGACGCCATAGCCGATGTCCGACGCCGCACGCGACATCTTCGCCGATTGGTCCCTACCAATCTGGCTCACGCTGTCGATCGTCATCACCGCCGCAATCTACCTGCGCGGCTGGCTGGCGATCCGCAAAACCCGCCCCGAGCAGTTCACTGACCTCCGCCTCGCATCGTTCCTCACCGGCCTCACCGTGCTCTGGCTCGCAATCGGCTCGCCCATGGACGGATTCGCCGATGTCCTGCTCAGCGCCCACATGGTCGAACATCTCCTGCTGATGTCGGCTGTCCCTCCGCTCGTCCTCTACGGCCTTCCCGTCGTGCCGCTGCTGCGGGGACTACCCCCGCCTCTCCTCCGCGGCATTATCGGCCCGCTACTGCGCATGTCGCCTCTGCGTCGATTCGGACATTGGCTGGTCACACCGCTCGTCGCCTGGCTGCTGATGAACTTTGCATTCCTGGGTTGGCACATTCCCGCAGCCTACGACTTCGCGTTGGAACATGAGAACTGGCACGTCGTGGAGCATCTCTGCTTCCTCGGCACGTCGATCCTGTTCTGGTGGTGCATCCTCTGGCCGTGGCCTGCTCGCGCGCACCAACGCAACTGGGGAATCCTGATCTACCTGGTTGGAGCAGATGTGGTCAACACCATGCTCTCGGCATTTCTCGCGTTTTGCGATCGCCCTGTCTACCGCTACTATCTCGACAATCCAAACCCATTCGCTGTCGACCCGGTGCGTGACCAGGTGCTCGGCGCGGTCACCATGTGGGTACTCGGATCGCTCGCGTTTCTGGTTCCGGCAATGCTCATCACGCTGCGCCTGTTGTCGCCCGCACGCCACCGCCACGCCTGAGCGCATGAGTTTTGAGTTGTCATTCTGAGCGCAGAATCCCCGCACTCGTTCTTGCGGAACCTCACTCGTTTCGCTCCGAGCCTGTACGCCTAAACCACAACCAACCCACTCTTCGCCGTAGCCACAAAGTCTGACGCCGTCTTCACAATAAAGTCCAGCATCTCCTTCGTCAGGCCCGGAAACACTCCGATCCAGAACACCTGGTTCATCACAAAGTCGGTGTTCGGCAACTCACCCACCACGCGATACTCCCACCCTTCATACGCCGGCTGCCGCAGCAGATTCCCCGCAAATAGAAGCCGCGTCCCAATCTTCTGCGTCTCCAGCGCCTGCGTAAGCTGGTCGCGCGTAAACGGAGCATCCGTCTTCACGCCAATCGGAAACCCGAACCAGCTCGGGTCGGAGTTCTCGCTGGCCTGCGGCAGAATCAGAAACTCCTCAAGCGGCTTCAGCGCAGCTTTCAGGTAGGCAAAATTCTCCTTGCGCCGGGCAATAAAGCCGGGAAGTTTCTGTATCTGCGACAAGCCCAGTGCCGCCTGCATATCGGTCGCTTTCAGGTTGTAGCCAATATGCGAGTAGGTGTACTTGTGGTCATAGCCGCACGGCAACGTACCGAGCTGCCAGTCAAATCGCTTGCCGCAGGTATTGTCCTTGCCCGGCTCGCACCAGCAGTCGCGGCCCCAGTCGCGGAAGCTGTCGATCAGCACCTGGAGGATCGGCTTGTCCGTCATCACCGCGCCGCCTTCGCCCATGGTGATGTGGTGCGCGGGATAAAAGCTCACCGTAGCGATATCGCCGAACGTCCCCACCTTCCGTCCCTTGTACGTCGAGCCCAGCGCATCGCAGCAGTCTTCCACCAGCCATAGATTGTGCTTCCGGCAGAACGCCGTAACCGCATCCAGGTCGAAGACATTCCCCAGCGTGTGCGCAATCATTACCGCCTTCATCTTCGGGCTGTACGCCGCCTCCAGCTTGGTGACATCAATCTCATACGTCGGCATCGCTACATCGACAAATACCGGCACCAGCCGGTTCTGAAAGATCGGATTCACCGTCGTCGGAAAGCCCGCCGCAACCGTCAGCACCTCATCGCCCGGCTTCAGTGCACGCGGTCCGAGCTTCGGCGAAGTCAGCGCGCTCAGCGCAACCAGGTTCGCGCTTGATCCCGAGTTCACCAGGCTGGCCGAGCGCACCCCCACAAACCGCGCCAGCTTGCGCTCGAACTCCTTGGCAAACCGCCCCGTCGTGAACCACCCATCCAGCGCCGAATCCACCACCGAGCAAATATCTTCCGCGTCAATCACCTTCCCGGAGACGGGCACGGTCGATTCGCCGGGCGCGAACTCCTTCGCCGGAAACTTCGCCGCATGATACTGCGCCGTAAGGTCGAGAATCTGCTGCCGAAGCTCTTCAGCCTTATCGCTCATACCCTTAAGGATACACAAATCGGAGCACAAAACCGCCTTCCGGCCGACTCCTCAACGTGCGCTATACCACGCTGCTGTCCGCCGGATAGATTCCTCCAGCCCCACCGTCTCACGCAGCCCCAGTAACGCCTCCGCGCGTTCTACCGAAGGCACATACCGCGCCGGCGCCGCCCCCGGCACAGCCTGCTTCGCAACGTGAACTGGCGTCCCGGGCGCCAGCGTCTTCGCAACCACCTCGGCCAGTTCGCGAATACTCACGTCATGTGCGGAACCGACGTTGATCGGCACCAGCGCCGGTCCGCGAAACAGAATTGTCCACAGCCAGATTGCCAGGTCCGCCGCGTACAGATACGACCGCCGCGGAGTGCCATCGCCACCAATCGCAATCGGCCGTCCCGCCAAGGCGTCGCCTATAAAGTTGCCAATCGCAAAGTGCACATCCAGGGGAAGATGCGGCCCCACAAACGCCCAGCACCGCGCAATCTTCGCCTCAAACACCACGCCGTTGGCCGCCGTCTCCTTCTGATACAGCGCGCACATCAATTCCGATGCCCGCTTGCCCTCCGCATACACATTCGCTGCGTCCACAGGATCAGGCGCGCCCATATAACTCTCCGGCACGTGCGTCATCCCCACCGGCTGCCGTCCATAGACCGCGCCGGAACTCGTCAGCAGAAACTTCCGGGCACCGCACTGTCCCGCAAACTTCAGCGTTCGCTCCGTCCCCGCAACGATCGCGGAGAGCAAATCCTCTGGGGTCTGTTTTCCGGTCGTCTCAGTTGCCGCGTGGATGATGTACTTGAATTCGCCCGCAGGGAACTCGAAGTCCCGAACATCTCCGGCATGCAGCGTAATCGCCGGATCTTCAGCCAGATGCGGACACTTCGCCCGAAACTTCTCCGGACCGCGCGATAGCACGGTTGCCTGCGCTCCCAACCCAAGCTCGCGGTTCACATGGCAGAAGCTCTCCACCAGCCAGCATCCAAAGAAACCCGTGCCGCCGGTAATGAACACCCGCTCGCCGCGCAACTCATCCCACAAGCCCTGCGTCTCCGCCGCAATGTGTTCCAGATCGTTCGCGAGTCTATTCATCCGTTCCAAATTTCCCGAACATTTCTGCCTCAATCAGCCGTAGGCCGCGCCGCCTGATCCACCACCATCGCCGAGACGATCCCCCGCGTGGCCTCCAGTTTCAATCCAAGCTGATCCTGCATGGCTGTAAACAGTGGCGGATTCGGTGCGTCATCCGGCGCCGCCGGTACCTCGCCGCCATACTGCGACGCATCCTGCGCCCACACCAGGTCGAAATCATACTTCCCTGTCAGCCCCGTCTTGTTCACCGTTGGCCGGTCGAGCGTCGCCCGCTGCAGCATCGCGACAAAGTCATCCATGGTCACGCCTCGCGCCGGAACCTCCATCTTCCCCGGATACACAACCCCAAATAACTGTGGCGGATCGTCCGGCTTCTCCGCGACCTTCAGCTTCGGCCCGCCCTTGGCCACGGTCAGCGCAAAGATCGCGAACTCCTTCTCCTGCCGGTGAAACTTCAGCCCGAATCGCTCCACCACCAGCGCCCGCAGCATCTGCATCTGCTCAAGCCTCGTCGGCTTTACGTCCCCTGGCGTAACCGCCTCAATGTCGAAGTGCTGCGAATCAATCCACGACGGCCCACCCGAAATCGTCCGTGGATTCATGTCGTAGGCCAGCGCGATCAGCGCCTTCAGCGTGAAGTTCGTAGCCACCCAGCGATGCGTGCCGTCCATCCGGAACATCCGTCCGGCATGCGCATCCGGATCGATGGGCTTTACCGTTGCCACTTCGAACGAGTCAAACTTCGGCCGCGCCGCAGTCCCCTGCGCCCACGCCACGGTGCTCGCAAGCATCAACGCAACCGCCGCCACCCGAATTCTCATCCCCGCCTCCACGCTCCGATTTTCTCACTCTAGTCCCTTGCACCCCAACTCGAACCTCGGACCTTGAACCTCGAACCTGAATTAACCAGTTATCCTTGGTTGCATGACTGCCAACACTTTCTCCTGGCAAGGCAAGAAAGTCTTTCTCACCGGCCACACCGGCTTCAAGGGCGGCTGGCTCGCGCTCTGGCTGGCCTCCAAAGGCGCGACCGTCCGCGGCTACTCGCTCGATCCCTGCACCGACCCCAGCCTCTTTACCGCCGCCCGCGTCGGCCTCGGTATCGACGACATTCGCGGCGACATCCGCAACCCCGCCACGCTCGAACCCGCGCTCCGCGACTTCGCTCCAGAAGTCGTCTTCCACATGGCCGCCCAGCCGCTCGTCCGCCTCTCCTATGACGACCCCGTCGGCACATATGAGACCAACGTCATCGGCACCGCGCGCGTCCTCGACGCCGTCCGCCGCACGCCCTCCGTCCGTGCGGTCGTCTCCGTCACGACCGACAAGTGCTACGAAAACAAGGAATGGGTCTGGGGCTACCGCGAGTCCGATCCCCTCGGCGGCTACGATCCCTACTCCTCCTCCAAAGCCTGCGCTGAGATCGTCTCCGCCGCCTATCGCCAGTCGTACTTTCCCGTCAGCAAATTCGCCGAGCACCGCGTCGCCCTCGCCACCGCCCGCGCCGGCAACGTCATCGGCGGAGGCGACTGGTCGCTCGACCGCCTCATTCCCGATCTCGTCCGCGGCTTCCTCGCCGGCGAACCCGTCGGCATCCGCCGCCCCTTGGCGATCCGCCCCTGGCAGCATGTCCTCGAGCCCCTCGCCGGATACATCGCCCTCGCCGAACACCTGCTTTCGCCGGAAGCCGCCCGCTACGCCACCGCCTATAACTTCGGCCCGCACGATGACGACGCCAGGCCCGTCGGCTGGATCGTTGAGAAGATGACCACCTTCTGGGGTGATGGCGCCTCCTGGGTCCTCGACGAGCAGGAACACGTCCACGAAGCCGGATACCTCAAACTCGACGCCAGCCGCGCCCGCGCCGACCTCGCCTGGAAGCCCCGCCTCCGCCTCGAAACCGCCCTCCAATGGCTCGTCGAGTGGTATCGAGCCTGGCAGTCCGGAGCCGACATGCACGCCTTCACTCTCGCCCAGATCGCCGCCTACGAATCCCTCCTCAACCCTGAATTCTAATAGCTAAACGAACCGATCCAAGCAACCAACCTCAATGACCCGCTGCCCGCTCACTCTCGCTTTGTTTCTGCTCTTGTTCGCCTGCCCGGCCTTTGCAGCCCGGCGCATAAGCCACCACCGCCACGCGGCCCATCACCGCCATGCACCCCGCAAGGATGGCCCCTCAGCCGCGCCCGTCTCCGCTCTTCTTCTGTCCGACATCCACTTCGACCCACTTCGCGATCCCATCAAGGCCCCGCGCCTCAACGAGGCTCCCGTCGATCAATGGGCCGCAATCCTCGCATCCCCAGCCTCACCCACTCAGGAAGCCGATTACGCCGCCATCAACCAGCTCTGTCCCATCAAGCCTCTCGTCGACCCATCCGACCAGCCCTTGCAGTCCGCGCTCACCGCCATCCACGATCAGGCCAAAGCCACGCACGTTCGCTTTGCAGTCCTCAGCGGAGACATCGTCACCCACCAGTTCGACTGCCGCTACAAACTCCTCTTCCCCAAGAGCACCCACGCCGAATACCTCGCCTTCGTCGTGAAGACCTTCAACTACGCCGTCTCCAGCCTGCGCAAGGCCCTTCCCGGCATTCCTCTTTATATCGCCGTCGGCAACAACGACACCGGCTGCGGCGACAATAAGCTCAACCCGCGCAAAGACGACTTTCTCCGGCTCACCGCCCCCACCGTCGCCGATGCGCTCCCCACATCCGACCGCGCACGCGCCCTCCGCGATTTTCCTCGCGGCTACTATGGCGCCACGCTCCCCGCACGCATCGCGCACACGCGCATCCTGGTTCTGGACAATCTCTACGAATCCGCCGCTTACAAGACCTGCGCCGCACAACCGGACCCCGCTGCGGAAGACCCCCAACTCGTGTGGCTCAGCGCACAACTAAAGCAGGTCCGGGCTCGCCACCAGCAGGCCTGGGTTGTTGGCCACATCCCGCCCGGCGTCAACCTCTACTCCACCTACAACCTCTCCCCCGGCTTCTGCGG
>WNGR01018223.1_pt1 | contig 15257 bp, 16 predicted proteins | sample 5407581 | NCBI WGS metagenome assembly WNGR01 (sample SAMN13153383, study PRJNA577476) | soil metagenome | isolation source: 80 cm soil or saprolite under Garry oak tree replicate 2 | place: USA:California | collected 2016-06-15
AGTCGGCGACGCGCTCCTGTCCCGGCGGCGCGCCAGCGGTGTGGCGCAGCGAAAATGGCGGCGAGTCGTGGAGCCGGCTCGCACGTGGGTTGCCGAGGAAGCAGAGCTACTTCACCGTCCTGCGCGACGCGATGGACACCGATCGGCTCAAATCACCTGCACTCTACTTCGGCACGACGACCGGTCAGCTGTGGATCGGGAGGGATGGTGGTGAGCAGTGGGACTGCCTGTTCGATTCGCTGCCCCCGATCTACAACGTCAAGGTCGCGGTCGTGTGATGCCAGCGTAGACCTTCCCTGGTCCCTAGGACGCGTAACGCGCTACTCGTTGAAGTGACGCACCCGGATAGTGGACGGCATAACCGGAAGGTATCCAGAAACGGGGTTCTAGGAAAGTAACCCTGTGCTGGCGATCTGGAGCTGCGGAAGAGGCGGCAGGGGGGAGCGTGTCGGCGTTCCAAGGACGTCGAGCCACAGTCGGATCGTCGCTCGAAGCGGGGCGACTGCGACTCCAGCAAAGGCTTCTGGGTAGACGTCGAGGCGGCGTAAGGCTGAGCGGAGCAGCGAAGCGGTACCCGCTAGGTTGCCGCGCTGGAAATGGTGGAAAGAAGCGGCAACCTGGATCAACCCTTGCAGAAAGGTCTTCTCCGGCTCTTGCGCGACGAGCCAGACAGATTCCCAGTGCTCGTGCGCTTCGAAGAATGCGCCGGAATGGAAGCAACGCAGGCCTTCACGTAACTCTCTTTGGCTCCAATCGAGTGACATGCCATTTCGCCCTGCTGCCATAGTAGCACTGAGGAAATCGAGAGGATTCAGACATTCAGCGTCTGCCAGCGTTGTTCGTGAGACTGCCTATCAAAGTAAAATCTGGCGGGAGGCACATGACCGCATAACGCGCTACGCAGAAGTGCGTTCGGCCGGCACTTTCCGGGTGTATCGTCGGCATTACCGGCCAATCTCTGCCGATTCTCGCGCCTCTACTTACGATTGATGTTTTGTGGAGTGACCTGCACATGGTGCACGAGGGCAGATCTCTAGTGAGCTAGGATTCCTTGTATTGCACTTTCCGCATCGCTTGATCTCCCAAAATCTTAGCCGCAAGCGGGACTGCTTCCTCCCGAAAGAAAAATCCAACTGAAAAACAATAACACTGCTCACCGAAAACCGGAAGTTACTATCGGACCGAGCGGTATATGACACGGATTCGCCATACACTCCAGCGTGAACCATCCGCCGATTCTCCTCGGGACGCCGCCATGACCCGCTTCTGCGGACCCGTTCGCCTCACACGCTTGCCGTGCGTGCGCGTTCTTCCAGCGCTTTCATCGCCGTGAGATAAGGGCTGGGGCCATAGCTCACTCTCGCAACGCCCTGTTCCGCTAGTACTTGCAGTGGTGAAGGGCCGTCTCCGACCATGATGTTGACGGGGAGCGTGGACGATTGCGCGAAGCGCGCGATCAGTTTGGCATCGACGAGACCCGGGACGAAGATTCCGTCGGCACCCGCTTCTGCATACGCGTGTGCTCTTTCGATGGCGTCCTCGAGCATAGCGTTGCCGTGTTCGGCGGGTGGTCGCTGAAAGAACACGTCGGTACGGGCGTTGATGAAGAAATGAATACTCGCTGCATCCGCCGTCCGTCGAGCGCTTCGAATGCGCTCGCACTGATTGACCGTCTCGCGGAGTTTTCCGTTTGCCGGGAAACTGTCTTCGAGATTACAGCCTACGGCACCTGCTTCGATGGCCAGACCGACGGTTTCGGCGGTGGCTTCCGGCGTGTCACCATAGCCGCTTTCCAAATCGACCGTCACCGGCAGGGCCGTCGCTTGGACGATCCGGCGCAGATTTTCGATGGCCAATGCTAGCGGTATCTGCTCGCCGTCGGAGAAGCCGTTTGCATTGGCGACCGACCAACTGCTCGTGGCGATCGCTTTCGCACCAGCGGCGGCGACGGCCTTGGCGCTGCCCGCATCCCAGATGTTGAAGAGTAGGAGCGGCGTTCCGGGAATGTGCAACGCCCGGAAGTGTTCCGCCTTACGCGTCTGATCGGTCATTTTCATCGCGGCCAGTGTCATGGCGCCACCTGCCTGGCTGTCTTTTGAGCCATTTGCCAGTGAGCGCGTAGTTCTTTGTTGAACTCCTGCCAGCGTTCCTCGGGGAAGAAAATTCTCGCGCCTTGCAACTCGACGCGGCGCCGCGTGCCAGGAATGTTTTCGGCCAGCCAGTGCGACCATTTCACGTCGAAGTACACATCGTCGGTACCCCAGACGATGAGCGTTGGCGCTTGCAGTGTTTTAAGTTTCGCTTCGATGGCAAGCGTGTGTTTGTTGTCAAAGGCGGCGAGGAAGCGTTGCAAGTCGCGGGTGCGTTGCTCGGTTTTGACAAGCGGGCGCAAATACCTTTCGATGCTGTCGTCGCTCAGTTGCTCCGGATGTTCGTACGCCGGTCGGAGAGCTTGCGACGAGCGATAGACGCCCTTATCAGACAACATTGTTTCCAGCGTCCCGCGCAAGCCGCCAGCGGCTGCCATAGCGAGGAAAGATTTGAAAGCCTCGGGCGGCCAGTTGTCGTGCGTGTCGCAATCGGTGAGCGTGAGACTGCGAACGCGCTCCGGATATAACGCGGCGAAAATCTGCGCGATGCCGCCGCCGCTATCATTGCCGACGAGATCGACTTGATCGATGTGCAAGGCATCGAGGAATTCCTTAAGCATCTTTGCGTTTGCCGTGACGGAAACGTCCTGATCCGGTGCGATTTCGGTGTCGCCATGCGCGAGCAAGTCGACGGCTATGCAGCGACGGACGTCAGACAGATCCTCCAATTGGTGCCGCCAGAGACAGCCGTTCAACAAAACGCCATGCACGAATAACGCGACCGGTCCGCTTCCTTGTTCGGTGTAGCTGATACGTCCAGATGGGGTCTGCACGCTGCGGTGAACCGGCGATGATTTCTTTTCGTTCATGACTGATGTCTCCGAGATTTTTATGGATGTTGCTACAGGCGCATCCGAAAATGCGCCGGCCAGAACGCGCCGGCACAGAACTGATCCAATGACTATCGTTCTGAACAATACAACGGCGAATGATTTACCTCTTCCTCGAAGCTGCCGCGGAGCCATGCGCTTCCCTCAACCTCTGCGCGCAGTCGTCACAACAGACTTCGACGGTCTTTCCGCCGATTTTGACTTTGCAGCAATTTCCATCCAGCTTGCAGTCGCAAGCTGCACAAGTCGTTTCAACCATGACGTTGCTCTCCCCTGCCCGAAGTCCCGGCAAAAGAGCAGTAGGCCATGAGCGGAGAGAATGCCGCTGTCAGAATCTTTAGCGATTTGCAGGAAGAGAGCTAGCGACGAAGTGCCGACTGGCGGAATTCCGAGGGCGAACGGCCATATGCTTCGCGGAAAGCGGCACTGAAATGGCTGTGACTGGAGAATCCGAGGTCGAGGCTCAGAGTAGTCAGGTCGTCATAGTGCGCGAGAAGATCCAGCGCCCGCGCCAATCGTAGCCGCAACTGGTAGCGATATAGGGGCAAGCCTTCGACTTGTTGGAACACCTGCGTGAGATAAACCGGAGAGCAGCGTACTTCCGCGGCGATCTCGGCCAACGTCCAGCGCCGCGCCAGATCGCTTGTCAGCACGAGCTTTGCCCGATCCACAAGCAGCTGGCGTCCGACAGTAGCGCCAGCCGCGTGCGTGGTGCGTGGGCCGAGCGCCCGCTGCACCAGGGTCAAGGCCAGGCCTTCGGTTTCCAGAGGTTCCGCGATGTTGTGGCGCAGGCTGTGACCAATAAGCGCTACAAGCACTTGGGCCCGCGCATCAATTCGCCGCCGCTGCTGGTGAAATGCGAGCGTAGCAGTGTCGCGCAAGAACGCCCGTGGCGCCAGTTCCCGCAGCAGCGGTTCATTGATTACGAGCGTTAGACTGGCATCGCCGCCCTCCACCGGATGGCTGATTCGATAGCCTTCGGTGGCATTGAAAAACAGCACTTGGTTGGCTTCGGCTACTGCCTGGTCATGCCCAACATGCCGAACATACACACCGCGATAGGCAAACACCAACTGGGTGGTGGCCGTGCACTCTTCCGTGCTCTTATGCCGGCAAGTACCTTGGCAATGTGTGTCCCGAATCGTAACAGTAGGAGATTTCAGTAAAGACCGAACGGTAATTTCAGGTACGCGCTTACTTTCATTTTGTGGCGCCATATTCCGAGTCCATGCGTGATAAAGCCAACAATAGCACGTTCCATGTCGATTATTCCGCTCCGAAGCGTCACGGATGCATCTCGAAGGAGAGGTGCGTGGGACTGAGTGACATCAGAAAGGCTTGCGCGGCGAACGCCTCGCCAGCCGCGACAACACCAGTTCTCCTCGCCAACCCATTGACTACACGATGTGTCGCTTCAACCACAATCGGTGCAGTGATTGCATAAATATCTCTTCCACACACCATCGCCAGGCGCTCCGCGCTCCCCCTCCGTGCGATAGCTTCCATAACGAAAATCTGGGACGAGCGACCGCTTTCGTCCGCCGCCGTCGGTGCGGGCGTGTTGGGATCGCGAATATCCGTAATCGGTGCCAGATTGATATAGGCGCGAATCTCAGGCGTTTGGAGATGCCGTGAGATAGTTATAGTTTCAGAGAGAGAGAGACCTACCACTTCTTGCTCTCCGAATGGCGCCGGAAAATTCCATTTGCGCGGGGCAGGAGGATCAGCGCGCTCTAACCTATTGTTCGAAAAGACGAAATGTCGGCCGGGATTGCGCTGGCCCGTCAGCCGAGTTCCCCGCGTAGGCTTCCAACTATCGAGCGCGATCGCGATGCAGATTTCATCAACTGCATCCCACTCACCCATAGCGGCCGTGGCCAGGAGGTCGCCCAATCCCCCGTAGAACCCCATCGCGGGAGCGACCACGACACCAGCATCTCGCGCGGCACTCGCAAACCGCTCGAAGACAGCCAGAACGGCCGCCTGTTCCGCTGCCACATCCAAATAGTGAATAGACGCGCGGAGCACTGCATCAATGACCGGCCCCGCCGTATCGATGAACGGCCCCGCACAATTGATGACCGCCACTGCGCCGGACATTGCTCGGTCAAGCGAGGCGGAATCATTCACCGTAGCCACGCGCACTTCCGATCCCGGGTGAGCCTTCCCCGCCGCTTTCAGTTTCGCAGCGTCACGACCCGAAAGGATGGGTGTAAATCCGCGTTTGCGTAGCTCTGAGACAACAAAGCGTCCGGTGTGTCCGTACGCCCCGAAGACTGTAACGGTTCGATTTTGGATCATTGCAGAATTCATCGTGAATTAGACTTTCTATCTATTGAAATCGCGGCGATTACTTGGATGCCGCCAAACACCCAACCATCTGACCTTCCAAGTTCACAGCGTTCAAGTCGACCTCCGTTAGAAATCGAAGGTTTTTCCTCTGTATAGCGCTGAACGCCCACAGCCGCGCGACCGATTTTGCCCTCGATGAAATTCGCCTCGGAGGATTAGTAGGCCACGTAAGAAGAGAGGATCGCTGTCAGAATGTTTAGCAGTTTAGCGGACAATCTGCGCTAGCATGTAGCGGCAATCGGCCTGCGAAAAGCTCGGCCCCTTGTTGTTTGAATTCGGGATTTGGCGAGCGGATTCCTTTTCGGGATTGTTCCGGTGCGCCAGGTGCTCAGGACGGATCCATACCAGATCGTCAAGTCAGGATCGACCGGCAGGGTTGGGCGGCGGATTACTGTACGAGAGGTGCTGCTCAGTGTGCAAATTGCGATTTGCGCGGTGCTGGTTACTTCTTCGATGGTTGCGGTGCGTGGACTGGCGCGCTCGCTGGACGGCAACTACGGCTTCGACACGACGCGGAACGCGATGCTCGTCAATGCAAACCTGGCCATGGCCGGTTACAGCGGCGACACAATGCCCGCAATGCAGAAGCGCATGATCGAGACGATGGAGACGATTCCCGGCGTAGAGCAAGCGGGATTGGTAAATAATTTCCCGCCATTAGTTTATGGCGCCGGCAGCAGGACAAATGTCTTCAAGGAGGAAACCAGAGATCGTACGCCATCAAATATCGCTTCCATGCCCTACGGATACGACGTATCTCCCGGGTATTTCGATGCGGCCGGCACGAGATTGTTGGCGGGTAGGGCTTTCTCCTGGCATGACGACAAAAGCGCGCCTGCGGTTGCTGTGGTGAATCGGGAGTTTGCCGGCAAATTGTTCGGCTCGCTAACCAATGCAATCGGCCGATATTGCACGTTGCAGGATGCAACGCGCGTCCAGATTGTGGGTGTTGTCGAAGACGGGAAATATTTGAGCATTACGGAAGATCAACAACCGGCGATATTTCTCCCGTCCATGCAATCGCCATCGAGTCAGTCCTATCTGGTAGTGCGCTCGCACCGTGATCCGCAACAACTTGCCGCGGCTATCAGGAGCAAGCTGCACGAACTGGATGCCGGGCTGCCCGTTGACATCGACACCTGGAGCACCTTGCTGGTCGTAGTTCTGTTTCCTTCGCGTGTCGCGACAGTCTCGCTGGGTGTGCTGGGCGCGATGGGCGCGATGCTGTCGATAATCGGCATCTTTGGATTGGCGGCGTATTCAGTGAGCAAGCGGCTGAAGGAATTGGGAATTCGTATGGCCCTCGGCGCGCAGCGTAAGGAAGTGTTACAGGCAGCGCTGGGACACGCATTCAAATTGCTGGCTTTTGGTTCAGCGGCAGGATTGCTCCTCGGAATTCTGGCGAGCCGCGTGCTCGCTTCCATCGTATATCAGGCAACTCCCCGCGATCCGCTGGTGTTGGCCGGCGTTGTTCTAGCCATGTTGTTGCTGGGGCCATTGGCCACGTGGATTCCAGCGCAACGCGCGCTGTCGGTCGATCCTGCGACACTCCTCCGCGAGGAGTGAACTACCGCGGCACAGGCTGGAATAGGTTCTTCGACTCGCAAGAGGAAAGGCACGCTCCACCTACGTCCTCAGTCCGTTGTTGCCAACAGGCCATTCCCCTTATCGAGGCGTTCTCGAGTCAATATTTCCGCGTTCCGGGCGGTCGGCCATCCGGAAATTGGAAGGCTCTCTTGTTAACTCCCGGGCCCGCTAATGTGATCCAGGCACAATCCCCAGATGCGCCGCTAACCAGCTACGAAAGAGGTCACGTAGGAAGAGCATGCCCGAGACGTCGTCGACTGCATACACCGGCTCACGCTCCTTGCCCAGATCCACGCGCGCGCGAGGCTGCCCGCTGTCCTTGTCGATCTGAAGCAGTACATTTCCGTTTCCTTCGGGAGCGCGAGTCAACATGAAAACTGATCCTGGGACGGTGAGCGAGGCCTTGAAGCGCTTCGTCGCGAGCGCCGCCGACTGGCGCGAGTAGCCTGTGAGCTGTGCGCCGGACTGCGAATACGCCGTCGCCAGTTGCCCGGTGACGTATCGCGCGTTGGGATCCGAGGTTTTCTGCGATGCTTGGGTGAAGGCGTCGCCATATGCCGAGGCGGCGGCGCCGTACAAGCCGGCGCGCACAGCGTTCACGGCATAGAGCGCACGCGCCAGCCCGGGAAGTTGCGGCGCAGGATAATAAACCTGCTGCTTCACCTGCCCATCCCGCGCCACGAGCACCAGGTTCTGCGGCGAGATGAGAACAATGCCCGCCGGCCGGACTTCCATGTCAGTCGGATCCTCACCCCCTTGAAGCTTGATTTCCGCGCTGAGGGCGTGAAATGTGCCAGCCTCGCGATCGACGGCGTATAGTCGATGGTCCCGGTTCGCAAACACGTAAAGCGTCCGCCCCTCAATTGCATGATGCAGGTAGTACCGCGCAGCATTGTAGTCGTCCGTACTCAACGGCTTGCCGCTTTCAATAGCGTCCTTGAATTTTGGCTCACCGGTCGCGAGATCGATGATGTTGACCTCGGCGTTTATCGTGGCGTCGGGACGTGATACGTAGAGGAGGCCCCCCGGCGCGAGCTCCGTGTAGGCGAGCTGGCCCTTGATCTTCACATCCTTCTTCAGGCGCAGCGTCGCCGTGGCCACATCCAGCACGTTCACGAAAGTGCGCGATTCGGCGTCGACGGCGAGTACCACGGCGTCGCCGGCGACCATCGCGTCGATCACCTTGCCGTGCATACGGAGTGGCTTTGCGGCGACCGTTGTCCCGTCTTCGTAGCGAGCCACGTTGAGACCTGTTTGAACAACTCCGTTGATGACGCGGCGGCTGCGCGTTGGCTCACCTTCCGGCGGCGCCTCGGGAAGCATGACGATCCCAGCCGGATGCTGGACGATATCGCGGATATTTCCCTCCACACTTGCGGGCTTGGCCCAGAGCGCCTGACCGTCAGCGAGGCTGTAGGCCATGAGGTGGTCGTCGAAGCTCGCATAAATGCGATCGGTTTTGTTGAGCGACGGATAGAGCCGCACGTGTCGCGGGGGTTGGGCCAAACGGTTGGTGGTCGAGGTTGCGGACCACCGGACTGCGCCGGTCCGCGCGTCCAGAGCGCGCAGACCCATCAGCGTGTGGACGACGATCATGTCAGGTCCGGCCTGCAGAACCTCCAGCGCGGTGCCCTCGGCAGCCGTGCGCTGTAAGCCCTGCATCAGGGCACCGAAGCCCTTCTTCTTGGGCTCGGCCTGCTCAAAAAGCGATTCGTTCGTCCAACGCTGTTCGCCCGTCACGAGATCGTAGAGCGCAACGACCGAAGGCCCGTCCGGGCGTCGCCCATGGACGAGAAGGCTGCCGCTCTGCGGCAGAACGCGGCGGGTAACGATTTGCGCCAGGTTCAGTCGGTGGGAATCGAAGACGACGGCACCGGTCACAGGGTCAAAAATCACCAGCAGGCCAGGGCGCGTCGCTTCCATGAGGAGAGAGCCCTCGACCATGTGGACGCTGTCGGCCGGCAACCCGCCGAGTTCAGGCTTCTCCCACATGACCTGGCCACGCTCGATATCGACAGCCGCTAGCGCGGCGTCCGTCGAGACGAGGAGAGCGCCCATCGGCGTGACCTGCTGCCAGCGGATGTCCCCCTTCACCTTCAGGGTCCAAGCTGCGTTTGCGCCGGAAGGCGCGGGCGCGACAGCCTGAGCATTGAGCTGCCGCGGTTTAGAAGATATTCCGCTCGATAGGAGCACGGAAACGGGCCCTAGCAGTAGGCCGGCTAACATGGTTCGTTTCATGGGGACTTAGTCTCCTCGCTGAGAATGAGGGCGTTATTTTGATGCTGCCAGACAATCTGTCCTTAGAAACATACTTGAGGTACAGGAGTGTCGGCCTAATTACCTCCATTTTGCGCGATCACTTCTGGCTTGTCGGCAACCCTTACCTAAATCTGGTTACGTCAGAGTTGCCCGTCACCCGCCCAGGACACTCAATTACCAGCGGACTCGTCGATGAACGCGGCTTGTCCCTAAAGCGGTTGAGTGTAAAAAGATTCTTATTCGGCGCGCAGCGCTTCCGACGGAGATATCCTGCTTGCCCGCAGAGCGGGAATGAATGCTGCGACAAGCGTTGAGAAGCTGAGTGTCAGGATGGCCAGGAGAGTCGCCGCGGGGTCATACGGATTTAATCCGTACAGTTGGCTGCCCAGGAACTTGCCCGCTGCCAAAGCCACCGGAAATCCAAGAGCCAGACCGACAGCTACCAGGGCCAACGCTCTTCGGATTACGAGGATTGCCACCTGCGCGGGAGTAGCGCCGAGTGCAAAGCACACCCCAATCTCAGTTGTGCGTTGTCCGACGTTATAGGAAGTAACTCCGTATAGTCCAATGGAAGCGAGGACAAGCGAAAGCACTCCGAAGAAGGATGACAACTTTGCAATCAGCCGCTGTTGCCGGAACTGGTTGGATACTTGCTCACCCAAAGTTCCTATCGACTCGATCGGCAGACGGGGATCTACCGAAACTATCGCTTGGCGTATTGCCGCAGCGGATACAGTGGCGCCAGGCCGCGTCACAAGGATGATGTCGTGCAGGTGATGCGAGCCGGGATTGCTGTCTCCCCCAGTCTTTGGCACCACGTCGTGCTGCGCTTCGGCCAGAAAAAAGAATGGACCAATCGGCTTGTCGAAATCGAAGTTGAGGTAGCGTGCGTCTTGCGCTACACCTACGATTTTGTAGAGACGCGGTGATTCCAGTTCCGGACGTCCGAAGTATTGTCCAATCGGGTTTTCCTTGTTGAAATACTTCTTCGCGAACGCCTCATTGATCACCGCCACATGCTGCGAAGTCGCTGTATCTTCCTCAGAGATGCTTCGTCCTTCGATGATTTGAGTTCCGATAGCGCTGAAGTATCCTGGCGTCACCCGATCCCAGTAAACCATGTTTTCAACATTATCCTCGTTAGGCCCGGGAGCCGGACGCCCGTTCACCCACACGCTGGTAGCCCAATTATTTCCGCTCTGCGGGGCGTACTGGCAGATCGCCGCGGCAGCTACGCCGGGAATGCTGGATAATGAGTCGCGGATCCGATCGTATAGTGTGGTGAACTGGTTTGGTTGATAGTCGATCAGACCTGGATCAATCCTGACGATCGTGCGCTGCTCCTGGAGGAAGCCAAAGCGTTGACTCTCCAACCGGTGCACAGCAGCTGTCAGTAATCCGGATGCTGCCAGCAATACCAATGAAAGAGCTGCCTGGAATACCACCAGCATCTTGCGGGGAAGCGCACCTGTGCGAGCGGTGGAGCGGCTCACTCCCCGAAGGGCTTCAATCGGATCTACCCGCGTGGTCATCCATGCAGGAGCGATGCCGAAGACCACGGCCGCGACCAAAGAAACGCCGAAAGCAAACAACAACACTGGCATGGAAGGGGACGCGTTGATCGGTATACCTGTTGCGCCCCGGGCCGATGGAAATGCAAAAAGCAAAATAAGGCGCGTACCGGCAAATGCGATGACCAGACTTGTCATGCCTCCCGCAAGTGAGAGCAGAATGCTCTCCGTAAGAGCCTGCCTCACAAGGCGCGACGTGTGCGCGCCTAGTGCTACGCTCAAAGATGTCTCCCTTCGCCGCTGCATGCCGCGAACAAGCATCAGATTGGCCACGTTGGCGCAGACAATCAGCAGCACAAACGCCGACACCATCATCAGGATATGAAGCCAGTGTTCATATTCCGCGCGCATGCTGGTGATTCCCGAGCCTCCGGGGCGCAGGAACAGCGTTTGCTCGGGTAACTTCGCGCGATCGTTCGCGCTCATCTCGCTCTGGTACGAAAGCAGCCACTGCTTCAGTTCCACCCGCATTTGAGCCTCTATTGATGTGGGCTCAGCGCCGGGTTTGATGCGTCCGATCAAATCCAGCCAATACTGGTCAGCCTGATTAAGATCGCCAGCATCCGCTTGAGGCACCAATGTTTCCGAGTTGAGCGGCAGAAAGAAATCGGGCGGCTCGCTGCGAAGCGTATCGCCAAAGAAGCTGGGTGGAGTGATTCCTACGATGGTGAATGGCGTGTTATCTATGTTGAAGACAGCGCCAACGATGGACGGGTCCGATCCGTATTGCTGCCACAGGCGATAGCTCATCACTGCTACCGCCGGAGCGCCGGGTTGATCGTCCGTGGAAGTCAGCAGCCGTCCGGCATACGCGCTTATGCCGAACATGGTGAAGTAATTCCCCGAAACGAACTCACCAGGATAGCTTTGTGCTGACTCTGTGCCGCCGGAACGTTGCACACCCAACAGCGGATCGTCAGCCTGGAACGCCGCCAATTGCGCAAAACCCTGGGTGTGGTCCCGAAAATGTTTGTAGAGTTCGTAGGAGACAAGGGAATACTCATTCTCTTGGCTGTATCCGCCCCAGTAGCAGCAACGTGCCTCTTTGCCTAGGCGGTACAATTCGCCCGGATTAGCCACTGTCAGCGATTTCAGCAGAACATCGTAGAACAGAGTAAAAATAGAAGTTGTTGCACCAATGCCCAGCGCCAGCGTCAGGACCACCGTAATGGTGAATGACGGTGACTTCCGCAATCGACGCAGCGCATAGCGCGTGTCGTAAAGCAGAGTCTCTACAAATGGCAATCCTGTTTGAGCCCGATATTCTTCCTTAATCGCCTCTACTGCGCCAAACTTCAGCAACGCTTGCCGGCGCGCCTCCGCGGGCGGCAGTCCCGCTTTCATATACTCTGCCGTCTGCAGGGCGATATGCTCCTCAATTTCCTCTTTCAGTCGCTCGTCGTTGCGCCGCCTTGTCACCATGTTCCTAAATCTTTTGAGGAACCGCCTCAGGTCCCTCATGACAAATCCTCCGCCTTCAATTCAAAGAATCGCCCGATGATCCCTGCGGTTTGCTCCCAATCTCGGAGCTCAGCCTGCAACTGCTTGCGTCCGTCCCGTGTCAAACGATAGAAGCGCGCCCGACGATTATTCTCTGAGGCGCCGTACTCGGAAACTATCGAACCTTCCTGCTCCAGCTTCAGCAGCACCGGATAGAGCGTGCCTTGATTCACGGCGAGCACGTCCCGGCTGATCTGCTCGATTCGTCGGGCGATACCGTAACCATGCAGCGGGCCGAGGACGTCGAGAGTCTTAAGGATCATCAGCGCCAAAGTGCCTTGAGGAACGTCCGTTTTTCGTTTCATTGCCAACGCCCTTTTGGTTTCCAACAGGAAGCATACTCCACACTCATTGGGAACACAACAGGTCGGCCGCGCGTCTTCAGCGTGTGTCGCTCCTGCATGAGACGAAGAACGAGGTTACAGTGGTCGGCCACTCTTCCATAGCCGTTGCACAAAGCTCAAGGACTCGGCTCGATGCCAATGCGGTCATTGACTGCTGATCGAATCCGTTGCTTGCACCCAAGGTACCGTTCGGTAGTTTGAACTGAGATGTGCCCCAAAAGAAATTGGATCTGCTCCAACTCCCCCTCCCGAAGCATGGCAGAGCCGAGCACAGGTCCGACGCAGATCGTGCGGCGCTAATTTGGCGACACCAATGGTCCTCGCAGACTCCTTCACTATGTGCCAAACCGCCTTTACCGTCATGCCCTCTCCCCATGCTTTTCCAACTTTGTTGACCCTGCGAAACAACCTTCCTCGATCAATGCCGGCCGCATTAAGCCACACTTCTAATTCGCTTCTGACCCAGTCCGGAACCGGGACTGTTCGAACGCGACCTCCCTTACCCATCAAGTCGACGATGGCCCAGTGTTCCTCCCGCTGCTGGAGATGATCCAAGGTCAGTGCGACGGCTTTTTGTCTTCTCAACCCACACGCAAGCAGGAGAGCCAGCAAAGCGCGGTCTCGTTTTCCCTTCAGCCGATCGCGATCAGGCGCTTGCCAAAGCGCTTGCCCTGCTCTGCAGTCAGCCAGTTGCCAAGGCGAACGCCTAACTTCTTCACGCCTTTAACGCGACGAATACCTGCTGCCAGGTCGGCACTCAGTAGACCGCAATCGGCTGCCTCATACGCAAGACGGCGTACGGCACCCAGTCGTAGATTGACGGTGCCGGGCGCGAGTCGACGAGATTCGAGATGAGATCGGTAGCGCAGAACGACTATTCTATTGAATGCCAAACGCGGTTCTGAGCAATACCAATCAACGAATTCATCGATCGCGTGACGATATCCCCGCTGCGCATCCTGAGAAGTGAGGCTGTTCAAGACTGCCGTTTTGGAGTGTTCGAGATCAAGCAGGCGCAAGACGGACCTTGTGCTTCTGCGTCTTCTTCTGGAAGTTGGTCTGTGCTTCATGATCGGTGGCCTCCATGCCATCGATCAATAATTAGAGTGGTTTCGCAGGAGGTAAGTTCAGGTTAGCCCGTGATACTTCCGCAGTGGGCAACGGCAAACAGAGAAAGGCAAGGAGCGCTGACAGAGAGCCGCACGACTATTGCGGGAGACCCGCTTTATAGAGAATGGCTTTGTGGCGCGGGTCAGGGCTGTAGGGGTCGTATACTGGGGCGCCTTTACATCGATAACTGCTTGCCTTTAACAGTAGAATTATTTCATCAGCTTGCCTTTTTCATTCTGAGCTGCAAGCCCATCTTGCCTTTTTCATTCTGAGCTGCAAGCCCATATCGTATTGCCGCTTCAAGCGTATCGATGTTTATATCCTTTAGAGCTTTAAACCGAATGCAATATCCGGTCACGCTCGCCTTGCCTAGTTTTTTTCCATACGTTTTGGCTAAGTACTTCTTATCTTTGAGACCAAGAATATAGACAGAGATTCCGGTTTTGTTTCCGCTCACACCAATTTGAAAAAACTCTCTACTTTTTCCGTTGGCATATTTCATTGTGTGAAATCCATATCCAATCGTCGGGTTGGAAACAGTATGATTTTTGCTGTCTTTACCATCGAAGAACCATAATTTGCATTCTGGTGACACTTGAAGTGTGAGCCGATGCAACTCTCGCATGTCACTGCGTTTTGGCTCCGGTTGGCTGGTAATATACTTCGTGATTTGTTCTTGTAGGTTCATATGCCTTGAGAGCGATGACCTTATGTTTTGGGACTTTCGTCCTGGGCTCGGCCGGGACGTTGTTCCTCTAGCTCATGAATCTTTTTGAGCTGCTCTCGATAGCAGCCAGCCTCATGCAGAATCTCGCCGTTGTCGTTGTAAATATAAATCCGAAGATACAACTCGTCATTGCTGGCAGCCAAATCTAGTGCCTTGTCGAAAGTTTCGCAGTCTTTCCAGAGAGGGCCGCTTGGCCATGTGAGGGTGTCTACTGGGTCCAGCCGATTACCCGGTATTGTCCCTTGGGTGCACGTACTTCCATCGCTCACCTCGGTGGCTGGAATCTCCTCTAAGTACGCTAGCCTCGCCTCGAAAGCAAGCAGAAAACGGCAGCTTGGCTGTCCTCCTGCCCGCCGGGGTTCAGTCTGGGCGACAATCCAACTCCCTGTTGGCGGACTTAACCCAAATTGTGTCGGCCAACTTAGACTGACGACCTTCGTCTTCAAATCGAACGTGGCGTTCCGTCCAAAATCCTCGTTATTGGACGGAATGGACGGAAACTCGAATCTGCGCGCGATTTGGAAATGACTGCAACTGCATGAAAATAGTGGGTCAGCGCGACTGGATTTGAACCACCGACGTCTTGGTTCGCTACCGAATGTTAATCGGCCAAAATTTAGCAGTCAGCGAAAATTCAAGTCGCTGAAATAATGGGGTTTGGCTCCCCGGGCTAGATTCGAACTAGCAACCCTTCGGTTAACAGCCGGGGGGTATAAAACTCTAAGTGCCGCGTTCGGTGTCGCTTACGAGCCTTATCGCTGTTTATCCTGCCCTTGAATTGGACGGAAGTTGGACGGAAATTGGGAATCGGTGAGAATGAATGTGTG
>WNGR01009162.1_pt1 | contig 15256 bp, 18 predicted proteins | sample 5407581 | NCBI WGS metagenome assembly WNGR01 (sample SAMN13153383, study PRJNA577476) | soil metagenome | isolation source: 80 cm soil or saprolite under Garry oak tree replicate 2 | place: USA:California | collected 2016-06-15
AGGACATTTATGCGGTTGGCACCGAGCAAGATCATATCGTCCCCTGGAAGTCTGCCTGTCGGATCTCTCAGCTTGCCAGTGGCCACGTGCGCTTTATTGTGGGCGGCAGCGGCCATATTGCCGGTATCATCAGTCCACCGAGCAAAGGCAGAGGCTACTGGACCAACGACAAGCCGGTGAAGAATGCTGAGCAATGGCTGGAAAGTGCTGAGCAACACGAGGGCAGTTGGTGGGCCGACTGGCTCGAGTGGCTGGGGCCTCGCTCTGGTGAACAGGTGGCACCACCCGCGATGGGCAGTGCCACCCATGCACCGATCACGCCAGCGCCTGGCACCTATGTGCTGGAAAAGTGACAGCACCCTATTGTGTGTATGATACGGCTATGCATTGATGGAGAACGTAGCGAACAGGAAAGAAAAAGAAAAGGAGCAAGAGCATGGCAGAGAACATCGTCACTGAGGCCGCCTTGCATATGGTTCAATCCTTTCGGGAGGCCAACCAGGCGGTGGCGGAGAGTATTGTTGCCTCTCAGGAGCGCAATGTGAAGTTTGCTCAAAGCATCTTTACGAGCGGGGTGGAGATCCTGAAGAGCCATGTGGAAGGGACGCGAGTTTTGGTGCGAAAAATCGAGCAGCAGACACAACAGCAGCAGGAAGCCTTCGAGAGCCTCTTGCAGGCGTTGGGACAGGATATGGGGCCAGAAATTGGGCAGCAGATGCAAAAGCAACAAGAAACGTTCCGAAGGTTAGTGCGGGAGTTGGAACAGCAGACGCAGCAGCAGCAAGAAGCCTTCCAGAAGCTGGTGCAGGCATCGATGGAGGTCTCCAAGAACCTGCTCTACACGCCGCTCTCATACTATCAGCAGTCTCTAGAGGCGAATGAGACGATCAGCAGTGTCTAAATGCTGCTGAGAAAGCTATTGGCAAACGAGCGGCTGGAATGGATGTCCAACGCCGCTCTATCACTCGGGAGAGGAACGAAAGGTATGATCAAGGAGACCGAGCAATTGGATCTGGCCATGCTTCCATTACTAGGAACACGAGCGAAACGCACTCGCACCATCACCGAGCATGATATCGAGCACTTCGCCGAAGTCAGTGGCGATCACAATCCCCTGCACCTCGACGAAGCCTATGCGGCGCAGACCCTTTTTGGTGAGCGCGTTGCTCACGGTTTTCTCACCGCTTCGCTGATCTCTGCGGTAATAGGCAATGACCTCCCTGGCCCAGGGACGATCTATTTGGGGCAGACGCTGAAATTTCTCGCAGCTGTTCACATTGGCGACACCCTGACGGTGAGCGTCGAGGTCATAACAGTGCGCGAGGAGAAACAACTATTAACGCTGCGTACCGAGTGCATCAATCAGCACGGGACAGTAGTGCTCACCGGAGAAGCGTTCGTCAAGTATGAGCGGGAAGCTGGCGCAATCTGATTGGGTGAGGGATGTTGTCAAGGAGGGAGAAGGATACAGACTATGAGTGGAGCTATTCTCGGCATTCATCATGTGACGGCGATTGCCAGCGACCCGCAGCGCAATGTCGATTTCTACACCGGTGTGCTCGGCCTTCGGCTGGTGAAACTGACCGTGAACTTTGACGACCCCAGGTCCTACCACCTGTATTATGGTGATGAGGTGGGTCATCCTGGCACCATCATGACGTTCTTTGCCTGGTTGGGAGTCCCAAAGGGACGGCAGGGAACAGGGCAAGTGACCGTGACGTCCTTCTCCGTTCCTCAAGCGTCTTTGGACTATTGGATCGAGCGCCTGATCCAACAAGGAATATCCTCCAAAGGACCGACTTCGCGTTTTGACGAAACCATCCTTTCCTTGCAAGACCCAGATGGGCTCGCACTCGAACTGGTCGCTCACCCTCAGGCCCAAAACCGTCCAGCCTGGAAAGAGGGACCAGTGCCTGCCGAACAGGCGATCCGGGGCATTCACGCCGTCACCTTGTTGGAGGAGGGGTACGAGCGTACCGCCCGGCTTTTGACCGAGACCTTAGGCTTTCGTCCCCGAAGCTCGGAAAACAACGTGTTCCGCTACGACGTTGGGGAGGGGGGGCCGGGGGCGTCTGTCGATGTCCGTTGTGCTCCGGGACTGCGGCGCGGACTGGTTGCTGCTGGGACGGTCCATCACGTGGCCTGGCGAACGCCGAATGATGAGCAACAACAAGCGTGGCGCGGGACGCTGGCTGGTCTCGACCTCAATATCACGCCGGTGATGGACCGCAAGTACTTCCACTCGATATACTTTCGCGAACCTGGAGGCATCCTGTTTGAGATCGCGACCGATGCCCCAGGCTTCACGGTAGATGAGCCAGTCAAGCAACTGGGAACACATTTGGAGCTACCGCCCTGGTTGGAGCAGGATCGATCAGCGCTTGAACAGGTGTTGCCTTCACTCAGCTTGCCATCAGCCAAACGTCACAGGTGAGCTATGGAAGACCATCGTGCAGTGCATGCATCAGTGTGGAGCCCACTGCTCGTGCCCGTCTTTCGGGCACTCTGGATAGCTTCGCTTGCAGCCAATCTCGGTGTGTGGATGCAGAATGTGGGTGGAGTCTGGTTGATGACGACGCTCACGCCATCGCCGGTGTTCATCGCGCTGATGCAGACAGCCACCAGCCTTCCCGTGTTCTTGCTCGGGCTTCCATCCGGTGCCCTGGCTGACATCGTTGACCGCCGCAGGCTGTTGATGGTTGGGCTCGCCATCATGCTGATGGCTGTCAGCATCCTGGGTGTGCTGACCCTCCTGGGTGTGACGACGCCCTGGAGCCTCCTGGTGTTGACCTTTGTGCTCGGTCTCGGCACCGCCCTGAACCAGCCGGTCTGGCAAGCCATCATGCCTGGACTGGTCCCCCGCCAGCAACTCTCGAACGCGGTCACCCTGGGGGGGATTGGCTTCAACATTGCCCGGGCCATCGGTCCAGCTCTCGGAGGGGTCATTGTGGCCGTGATAGGCCCGGGAGCGGTGTTCCTGCTCAATGCAGGCATGTTTCTCATCACGCTCGTCATGCTCATCCGTTGGCAGAGCACCAGGCGCACCAGTGTCTTACGCAGTGAGCGTGTGCTGGGGGCGCTGCGTGCTGGCCTGCGCTACCTGCACTATGCGCCTCCTCTCAAGACGGTACTCGTACGCACGGCCATTTTCATTAGTTGCGGGAGTGCGCTCTGGGCTCTGTTGCCAATTGTCGCGCACAACGATCTGAACGCGGGAGCGTTGGGATACGGCGTCTTCCTGGGGTGTTTGGGCCTGGGTGCCATCGTGGGGGCAGTGTTCTTGCCACGTATCCGACAAAGGCTGCCGATTGACGTGTTGGTGGCCACTGCCACCCTGGTCTACGCCGCCGTGACCGTTTCACTCGCGCTGCTCCATCTCGTGAGTGTGCTCTGCGTGGCGCTGCTTGCCGGTGGGATGGCCTGGATCATATTGACGTCAAGCTTCAACGTCTCGACGCAACTTGCCATCCCCAGGTGGGTACAGGCACGGGCGCTCGGTCTGTATTTGCTCGTCTTTCAAGGAGGAACGGCACTTGGTAGCATAGTATGGGGGGTGGTCGCGGCTCGTTTCGGCGTCTCTCTCGCACTGCTCTATGCGGCCGTTGGGCTGGTGGTAGGACTCGCAGCGGCGCTGTGGTGGAGGTTGCAGACGAGTGTGGGACTGGAGACAACGCAGGTGTGGGCCCCCTGGGTTGAACCGCATGTGCCGATCGAGGAGCGTCCAGAAGGCGTGCCGGTGCTGGTGACCGTCGAGTACCGGATTGACCCACAGCAGGCACCATCCTTCCTCAAAGTGATGCGAGACCTGCATCGGATCCGCCTGCGCGATGGAGCAATTCGTGGGGGTATCTACGTAGACCCGCTTGACCCAGAGCGTTATGTTGAAACCTTTGTGGTTGGGTCATGGGAAGAGCATTTGCGACAACATGAGCGGATGACCTTGACAGATCGTCGCATGGAGGAACGGGTGCGCGCCTTTCACATTGGTGAAGGGCCACCGGTTGCCACCCACTTGATCTATGCCACTGAGACATCGGTCGAGGGAATGCAACAGTCACAGTCGGAGCATGCCACGGACGGAGGAGTGCATGAGCATCTTGTTCACGACCCCTAGAGCGGTGATGAGAAAGTGAGAACCTCTCTAAGAAACATCTATGCCAGGGGAGAGAACGGAGCATGCGGATGCTTCTGCGAGAGACGTCGTGGAGTTACTGAAGCATTGGAAGGAGTGCCAACGATGAAACTTAACGTGATGGAAAAGCAGAGAATACCTACCTCTCTTGAGGTGGCTGTAGTCAAAAGACTGAAAGAATCAAGCATGATGAGAGATATAGGGCTACTGATCTTACGGCTGGCGGTGGGAGGATTGTTGGCTGGCCATGGATCACAAAAGCTCTTCGGTTGGTTTAGCGGGCCTGGTCTGAAGGGGACGGCTGGTTGGCTTGAGTCGCTGGGTCTGAAACCGGGGACGCCCTGGGCGACTGTTGCATCCGCATCCGAGTTCGGCGGTGGAGTGCTCACCACATTGGGCTTCCTCCACCCGCTTGGCCCCCTTGGCACGATGGGGGCGATGATCATGGCGACGGCCAAGGCTCACTGGGGCAAACCAATCTGGGCGAGTGCGGGCGGAGCTGAATTGCCTGTCATCAATATGGCGACAGCCCTCGCTCTCATCCTTGCAGGTCCGGGGCGTTTCTCGCTTGATCATGTGCTCGGCATCCGGCTGCCGCGTGCGCTGGTGATCGCTATAGCAATCGTCGGAGCTGCTATGGTGGCTATCGGTATCGGGAGTCGCCCAACGCCTCCTCCCGCACCTACAGCGGAACAGCAAGCAACGACGACTGCCACGGTAGAGCGGGGTACTGAAACGCCCTAATCGTACAAAACTTCTAGTGGTGATTGAGAACGATTGAGCCCTCCATTTTGTGGAGAATGGGACGAAGCTGGCTCTTGAGCATTTGATCTCATCTTTACTGGTGCACGGCTCAAGGGTTCTGAACACCGCGATAGTGTTGAGAACACTCCATGCCGTGAGTCAATAGGAAGTAGAGCTATATCACTGTGACAAGATTCGACTTTTTCATATGAGGAAATCGGTAGCGAAGCGGCCTTATTCGTCGGTCCAAAAAGGTGGGGAGAGGCTGACGAAATAGCTTTGACCCAGATAAAAGTCAGGGAAGAGCAGAACGAGGAAACAAGCATGACAACGATCATTCCAGAGCGTCGTCCTGAATGGCTCAGGGTGCGTTCTCCCAAGGGAGAAAACTACGAACAGCTGAAGCAACTGATGCGCAGTAAAGAGCTGCATACCGTGTGCGAGGAGGCTCGCTGTCCGAATATTGGCGAGTGCTGGGGCCAGAAAACGGCGACCTTCATGATCCTGGGACGGGTCTGCACGCGTAGTTGTGGCTTCTGTGCCGTGGAGACGGGACGCCCAATCGGTTTAGACTGGGAGGAGCCAAAACGGGTCGCAGAGGCAGTACAGAATATGGGACTGCGCCATGCGGTGGTGACCTCGGTGAACCGCGATGAGTTGAAGGATGGCGGAGCGGCTCTCTTCGCAGCCACGATTCGCTGGATCCGTCGTCTGAATCCGCACTGTACAGTCGAGGTACTCACTCCTGACTTCAAAGGAGTATACCAAGCGTTACAAGTGGTCATCGATGCCAGGCCTGATGTATATAATCACAACGTGGAGACGGTTCCCAGGCTTTACAAGCGTGTGCGCCCGCAGGCCATCTACAAACGTTCGCTGCAAGTCTTACAATGGGCGAAAGCGATGAATCATGAGGCTCCGACGAAATCTGGCTTTATGCTTGGGCTGGGTGAGACATGGGAGAAGGTGATCGAGGTGATGCACGATCTGCGCGAGCATGACGTTGATATCTTGACAATTGGACAATATCTGCGTCCTTCATTTCAGCATCTGCCCATTCAACGCTATGTCCCATTGGAAGAGTTTGCTGCGCTAAAGGCCGAGGGCAAAGAGATGGGCTTCCGTCATGTCGAATCGGGCCCATTCGTACGCAGTTCGTATCATGCGCGTGAGCAGGCCGAGGGGGCAAACAGAGATAGAGGAGAGTCATGAAACCATCGTCGACATACTCGCTTCTGTTGATGACACCCACGACAGGGAGATATGCCAAATGGCTTGCCCATAATTTTCGCTATCTTTAGTAGACACATGTACCGAGATACATGCTAGCAATGAGTTGTGAGGAGAGCTATGACAGATTACCAACACATCCTCGTCGAGCGGAATGAGCCAATTGGCATTGTCACCCTGAATCGTCCGAAGGAATTGAACGCACTCAATTTCTCGCTTGTGAGCGAGTGGCTGACGCACTGGAGGAACTTGATCGAGATCAAACGATTCGCTGCATCGTCATCACTGGAGTCGGAGAGAAGGCCTTTGCAGCAGGGGCTGATATTAAGGAGATGTCCGACAAGTCACCAATTGACATGATGTTAGGTAGGTTCGAGGCATGGAAGCCTTTCTTGAGAAACGCAAGGCAGAGTTCCAGGGAAGGTAAAGCGATGGAGGGTGCAGTTATCTTCTCAGAAACACGTTTTTGGATGTCCGCGTACCCTTGGATACTTTCTGCCTGGAGAGAAAAAAGTACTACTTTCCAGATCCAGGGCACGGCGTGGTCCAACGAGAAAGGAGAGCCAGGTGAACCTGAATCAAGCTGAAAAGAGCCTGCTCACTCGCGTACGAGAGGCACGAACGAGCAGAAAAATTACGACGTCGCAGACGGAGGCTGTAGGAGTAGATCTTGAGGGCGCCTACCGAATCCAGAGCGCTTTAGGAGAGAACCGGGAACTGAAAGGGTATAAATTTGGGTTAATCAGTCCTGCCAAACAAGCGCAGATGGGAATCAATGCGCCCATTTACGGTCGCGTCTATGCCGAGATGCTTCTGGAAAGGCCAGTCCACTTGAGCCGATTCATCCAACCGAGGATCGAACCGGAGCTGGCTGTAGTGCTACGTGATGATCTCCCTGCACAAGCACCGCCGGGAGTGGCACGATTAGCCATCGCTGGTGTCTTTTTGGGAGTGGATTTTCTGGACAGCATCTGGGAAGGATACCGATTCAGCATTGCCGAGGTTGTGGCCGATAATGCTTCTGGCGGTGGTTTTCTATTGGGAAAGCAACAGCTTCGTGAGACCCTCACAGGCGCACTACGCCTGTACTTGAACGGGGAGTTGCTGACCGAGGGTCCAGTGGAAGCCCTGGGAGATATTGGGGAACGCTTGAGCTGGCTGTCTGAGAAGGTCGGTGGACTGAAGGCTGGATATGTGATCTTCCTGGGTTCACCCGCCGCGGCCTTACCAGCCAAGCCCGGGATGCTTGAACTGCACGGACCTCAAGACAGTGTATTGACCGCGATGGTAGAGGAATGAGAGGTCGTCGCATGCCTCTTCGAATAGTGATATACGGGAAGGAGTGAGTAATGAGCGAAATAAAAGAGCATTGGCTAACTGTAGGACGCGTGTCCAATACAGCACGTCAGCAGTTAATTAACGCCAATTGCCTCGTGTTGGACGTAAGCAGCAGGCCACAAGTAGTGCTTGTGTGCTTGCGTCATGAGCCGGCTAGTGATCGTTTCCATCAAGACTTGGCACTCACGAACGTGGGTGAGATGCAGATCAGGTTAAAAGGGCTTTGCCTGTGCTGGCGTTTCCCTGGTGACTGGCAGGTAGCATACTCAAGTGTTATAGATACTGAGCTAGTGACCTGTGATGAGTAGTTCATCATAGACGAGATATGCTTCTCTATAACCAATGGTGCTCGTTCATAAAGATAACTCAGCTAGTTATAAGGGAGCAGAAGCGATGGATCAACAGGACCAAGACGCCCTCGAGCGCACGACCGATCGAGATGCTTCCAAGGAGCATCTGGCCATCAGCGATGAAGACGATTTTGATTTGATCTTGCTTGGACGCAGGGAGGAACTCCAAGGCGGCACGCCGGGAAATGTACGCATCCGTGTCACGCTGCCACGACATCGGCCTTTTCACCGCATTAAGGAAGGGGTGCTTGAAGCCACGGAGGCCGCAGGAGTGCCAGAAGGGTCGCCGGCTCAGACGCTCTATTGGCTCAAACGGGCCTTGATTGGCGTCCCAATCGCGACCCTGCAGGCCGAAGGGGAGCGCTTGAGTAAATTCAAGGCCCTTGCAGTGCTCTCTTCGGATGCGATTTCCTCCGTCGCCTACGCGACCGAGGCGATTCTTCTTAGCCTGGTTGCAGCCGGGTCGGGTAACCTTGGAATCACGTTGCCCATCAGCTTTGCCATTGTTGGGCTGCTCGCCATCGTCGCCATCTCCTACCGGCAGACCATTCCGGCCTACCCCAGTGGGGGTGGCTCATATATCGTAGCGAAAGACAACCTGGGAACACTCCCGGGTCTCGTGGCTGCTGCTTCGTTGATGATCGACTATGTGCTCACCGTCGCAGTCAGTGTGGCTGCTGGCGTGTGGGCGCTGGCTACGCTCTTCCCCGCATTGTCGCCGACAGTGGTCGTTGTGACCATTGCTGTGGTGTTGGTGATCCTCATCACGGTCGTCAACCTGCGCGGCCTGCGCGAGTCGGGTACCATCTTTGCCATCCCTACCTATCTTTTTATTGTGAGCGCACTGCTGCTCATCGTCGTGGGCTGCATCAAAGCTTTTCTCCTACAGCATCAGCCAAGCATCGGCCACTTCCCGTACGTTGCCGCTACTGAGCCCTTGTCGCTCTTTCTGATCCTCAAGTCCTTTGCTGCTGGCTGTTCCGCCATGACGGGGGTCGAAGCCATCTCCAATGGCGTGCCCGCCTTTAAGAAGCCGCAGACGCGCAATGCGAAGATCACCTTGACCTGGATGGCGACTATTTTGGGCACGCTGTTCCTCGGCATTACCCTGCTGGCAATGTCGTACCATATCGAGGCGAATCCGGCGAGCAATCCCACGGTGATTGGTCAGATAGCGCAGCAGGTGTTTACAGGGCCATGGGTATTTATGTATCCACTCTTCCAGCTTGCGACGTTGTTGATTTTGACGCTGGCTGCCAACACCAGTTATTCCGACTTTCCACGGCTGGCTTCCCTGCTGGCGCGTGATGATTTCCTGCCGCATCAGTTTGCCTTCCGGGGAGATCGGTTGGCGTTCTCGATAGGTATCGTGTTCCTGGCTGTCCTTGCCAGCCTGCTGCTCGTTGTTTTTAAGGGGAATACCACTCAACTCATCAACCTCTATGCGGTGGGCGTCTTCATCGCCTTTACGCTCTCGCAAGCAGGCATGGTGGTGCACTGGTGGCGCTTACGCACGCAAGAGCGCCACTGGCGTCGCAGTTTGCTGATCAATGGCGTGGGGGCCATGGCCACGGGCCTGGTCGCATTGGTGATCGCCACGACAAAGTTTCTGGAGGGAGCCTGGATCGTCGTAGTACTCATCCCTCTGTTGGTGCTGCTGTTTCTAGGGATCAGCCACCATTACCGGTACGTGGAGCGTGAGCGGACCACTGCGCTTCCTCTCCATCCACAGGACATCCATCACCGGCTCATTGTCCCCATTGCTGCACTGAATTACGCAGCGCAACAGGCCGTGGCCTATGCCCATTCGATTGCACCGCGGGTAACCGCGGTCCACGTGGCTGTCAATAGGGAGAAGGCCGATGTGCTGCGAGTCGCCTGGGACGAGTGGCAAACAAGTCTGCCCCCTCAGGAGATGTCCACACTGGACATCATCGATCCTGGGCATCGCTTGCCCCTGCTTCCCTTGCTTGACTATATTGACGCGGTGCATCAGCAGCATCCCGAAGAGACGCTGACGGTCGTTCTGCCGGAAGTGGTGGAGTCCTCGTTGAGACGTGTGTTCTCCAGTCCAAAAATTCTGGGATTGAAGGCGACACTGCTCTTCCGACCAGATATTATGGTGGCCAACGTGCCGCTGCAGCAGCAAACCAGCACGGGCACGCTTCCCACCCGTCCGCAGGCGGTGCATCATCGGTTCATTGTGCCTCTTGCAGGGCTGGATCGTGCTGCTCTCGCGAGTCTGGCCTATGCTCGCTCCATCTCCGGTCACGTCACCGCGATGCATGTGATAGTTGACGACGAGCAGGTCGAGCAGATACGGACAAGCTGGCAGCAGTGGCAACAGCAGATCGCAGCAGAGGAAGAGACCCATTTGCTCATCATTGAGTCGCCGTACCGCACCCTCTTGCGTCCGATCCTCGCCTATATTGATGCGGTGCATCTGCGTCATCCAGAGGATACCTTGACGGTGATCGTGCCGGAATTTGTCGTCGCCCACTGGTGGGAATACCTGCTGCATAATCAGGTGGCGCTGCGCTTGAAGGCAGCGCTGCTGCTCCGCCCTGGCGTGGCAGTGCTGAATTTGCCCCAGCACTTGCGGGGCCGGGTGCCACAGCGGCAAAGTGCGACGAATACGCATCAAAATGAGGGGTTTACAATTATAATGTGCAGGGGTTGGACGCATCCAGCATAACATATGTCCTAGGCTTTCTGACTTAACCCTTTCGCCTTGTCGGGAGGAAAGGTGTTATACAGGGAGACTGGAGTATGCTTGTTGAGGTTGTCCATCACCAGGATCATTTTCCTGGCAGTTGGGTCATGCAGGTACTGTTACCATTGGCAGTTTTTGGGTAATATTAAACAGGGCTAAAATTACACTTTTGTAAAGATAGCTCCAGCGTGGTTTGCGCTTCGCTAATATGTCCAACTGAGGAAGCTGTATTCTGTTCCTAGCCGCGGCTGGCTCGGCACTTCCTTCATGCCTGAACATGCCTCTTTGTTTTTCGATTCCATCGCTGCTGGGGCTGCACAGGCCAATCGCACCCTCGCCGACCTTGATCTGCAGGTCGCTGGCGGAGTAGTTGCGTTCTCTGACGATGTTGACAGCCTGATCGCTCTCCGTAAGCCGGGTCTCGCGTTCACACTTGGGGCCATGGGATCACGGCAACATAATTTTTATAACGATGTGTATCAACGCGCCGGATATGCGGATATGGCGCGTGAGGTGCAAGACCTGTGGTTCAAGAAGCAGCGCGAAGCGGCTGCGGCGCGTATCCCGGATGAACTGGTGCTCAAAACCAACCTCATCGGCACGGAAAATATGGTGCGTGAGCGTCTCCGCGCCTATCGGCGCGCTGGAGTGAACACGTTGCAGGTGAATCCTGACGGGCAGGCGCTGGATGAGCGACTGGCAACCTTGGCGCGGTTGGTAGAACTCGTGAAAGAGATCAACGCTGAGCCTTGAAACAGGTACTGCCATAATCTGAAATCAGTCAATACAAGTTCTGTTTCAGGTGTTACTCTCTTGCTGCATGGGTTCTTGCTCATATTTCCTCTTTTCAGCCAGTTCACAACTGACGACAAACTTCACCTCTTCCTCAAAACCGATGAAGTAATCGTTGTTGAGCTTTTCCGCGATCCGCTGCATATCATCACTGGATAAGGAGCTAATGTTGCTCGCTTGCTCGGTAATTTTGGGAAATAGCGAGCGAATTGCGCGCTAATTTTTGAATATGGTAGAGGTAAAGGTGAGGGAGTGATGGTTTTGTGATCAGGATGTGATATGCATTTTTGAGATATAGGAAATGGTGAGGCATAGGGATGTTCCTCCTATACTTATTATACTGATGGCACCAAATTTTGGGGTGGGGCAGAGTGTCAAAGGGTATCTCTTTTGCGTCCCACGATGATTTGTCGCGTGCCTTTGCCGAAGGGTTTCCAGTCGTAACCGCCGTAGATGGCTTCGATGCTGAAGCCGGTGGCGAGGAAGAGGAGTTGAAGCTCGCGTGGGAAGAAGACGTGCATGTCGAGCTTTGTCAGGTAGCGTTCGTTTTCGCCGGTCTCGAAATATTTCTCGTGGGTCCAGGTGATGTGCTGTACCTGTTCAAACTGGTCGTACTTGCGCGTGGTGTAGAGCAGCATGGTAAATTCGTCATCCGGAGCGGTGAGTTCGTCTTCGAGGTAGACGAACGAGGGACGGTTGAGGGCGTCACTGAGGTAATCGATATCGGGGAGAGAGATGTCAACGACGAAATGTTGAGCGATAATCATTCTTGCCGGTGCCGACAAAGAGAATTGCCGAATCTGGGATGACTGATGAGACAGAGTCCGCACTGAGGAGCGGATCGCCAACGACGAGAAGACCTACCACTGCTGACAAGGAAAGGTCATCAAGCTGGACAAGTGCCAGTCGATGACCTACCATGACACTCATCCAAAACCACAAGGAGGAGTGTCATGAAGAAGGATACAGAGGTCAAACTGTATATGCAAGAACGAAGAAAAGGTACGACCCAACGCATTGCCGCAGCGCGTGCAGGCATCAGTGAACGCACCGCGCGCAAGTATGAACACGAAGGCACATTACCCAGTCACCTCAAGCAACCGCATGACTGGAAGAGCCGCACCAATCCGTTTGAGGAAGACTGGCCGTGGATCATTGCACAACTCACGCGTGATCCCGCCTTACAAGCCTCTACCTTGTTTGCCCTGCTCTGTGAGCAACACCCTGAGCGGTATCGTCCGACCCAGGTACGAACCTTGCAACGGCATATAGCCAGGTGGAAAGCGTTGCATGGACCCGAGCAGGAGGTGATCTTTGAACAACGCCACATCCCAGGAGAGCGCGCACAATCGGATTTTACGCACATGGACGATCTGGGGATCACGCTTGGGAGCGAAGCCTTTCCGCATATGATCTACCACTTTGTGCTGACGTACTCCAATGTGGAAGCCGCCAGTATCTGTTTTAGCGAGACCTTTGAGGCCTTGGCAGAAGGCATGGAGAAGGCACTGTGGCAGATCGGGGGTGTGCCGCAGCAACATCGGACCGATCACTTAAGCGCCGCTGTGCGTCAGTTGCGCAAAGAGGAGAAAGAAGACTGGACGCTGCGGTACCAGGCACTCATGGCTCACTACGGCATGCAACCCACGTGGAACAATACCGGGATAGCACATGAGAATGGGGATGTGGAGCAAGCCCATCACCGCTTCAAGCAGGCGGTGGATCAGGCCTTGCGAGCACGGGGAAGCCGCGAGTTCGCGGATCGCAGTGCCTATGAACACTTTGTCCAGGCCCTGGTCTACAAACGCAACCAGACCCGCGCCGTTCGCTTTGCGACTGAACGCGAGGCCTTGCGCCCTTTACCCACGACCGCGCTCGCTCCTTGTAAAGAGGTGCGGGTGATGGTGAGCCGTTTCAGTACCATTTCGGTGCTGGGTAATGTTTATTCCTTGCCCTCACGACTCATTGGCACCTCGATCAGGGTGCGGGTGCGAGCGGAAACCTTAGAGGGATATGTGGGACCCTCTCTTGCCTTTACCTTACCGCGCATGAGTGGCACCAAGCAGCACCGCATCAACTATCAGCATGTGATCTGGTCCCTGGTGCGCAAGCCGGGAGCCTTTGCCGCCTATCGCTATCGAGATGATCTCTTCCCCACGACCACCTTTCGGCAGGCCTATGACCGACTGGTTTCTGTGCGCTCCAAGCGAGCTGATCACGAGTATGTGCGGGTCTTGCATCTGGCAGCCAGCATCTCGGAGTCAGAGGTGGAGACCGCGCTGGCCTTACTCTTGGAAGCAGGGACACTGCCCACTGCTGAGGCCGTGCGTGAGCTGGTGTGCATCCCGCAGCTTTCCGCGATCCCAGCGATGCAGACCCCGTCCCTCGATCTGTCTCCCTACGATCAACTCATCCCGTCAAGGAGGACGCATGCGTAAGTCTCTTAATCGACACACCGAACTGCGCTCGCTCTTAGAGCACTTGAATCTTGGCGGCATGGCTGCTGTCTTTGCCGACCTGGCTCTCAAAGCCGCCAAAGAGAACCTGTCTCATGAAGCCTATTTGTTTGAGCTGGCCACCCATGAGGAAGAGCAGCGCATACAGCGACGCACCACACGACTGCTGCGCCAGTCCGGACTCCCCCTGGAGAAGACCTTCCGCACCTTCGAGGTGGAACGGCTCTCCCCTGCTTTGCAATTGCAGCTCGAGCGCCTCAAGAGTGGTGCTTTTCTGGACAACGCCATCAATGTGATTGCCGTGGGCAAACCCGGCGTGGGCAAGAGCCATGCTCTGGCTGCGGTGGCGTATGAACTCATCGTGGCTGGTCATCCCGTGTGGTGGACCAGCACGGCCAGCCTGGTTCAGCGACTTCTGGCTGCGAAGCGGGATCTCCGACTCCCACAGGAATTGACGAAATTGGACAAGTTTGCCTGTATCATCCTGGATGATATTGGCTATGTCCAGCATGATCGCGATGAAATGGAGGTGCTCTTTACGTTTCTGGCGGAACGCTATGAACGCAAATCGGTGATGATTACCACCAATTTGGTCTTTTCCGAATGGAATCGGATTTTCAAGGATCCCATGACGACCCTGGCTGCTATTGATCGCGTGGTACATCACTCGGTCATTTTGGATATGATGGAGGTGCAGAGCTATCGGGCCACAGAAGCCAACCATCAACATCTGCGTCAGCAAGAGGAAATTTCAGCGAGTTCGAATGAATCTCCGCTGGAATCGGCAACAATGATGCGCAGCAGTGGTAAAAATGATTGACTTTTAACAGCGTGATATTGGCTATCAAAATGATCTTCTCAGAGAAGATTATGAATTTGATGATATATTAGCTCAAGACCAACCACGTAAGATTGAATTGGCAGGATTTGCTCAAGAGCCGCTATCTTATCGTAATGCTTGCATTGGGATTGCTGTGCCATCTGATAGCAGTCCTGAAGCAATCACAGATTATCGTTCACTTGGCGCACCCCAGATTCTCACTTTGCATCTTAAAGACGAGAAAATTCTGCGTTGGAAAATCCTTGCAAACGATATACCTGAACTCTTAGAAACTATTGACCTTGCCTTTTTACGTAATGCTATTTGGGCACACCAGGATGAGTGGAGTCCAGAACAAGTATTGCGCGCTAAATCAATCCGTTTTACGAATGAACCTATTCAACTAGATTTCTTTGACATAGGACTAATACCAGTAATTGAAGATGTTGTCTATAGAAAATTGGATAGACTTCTCCAAGATGTTCTTGCCTCTTGCAAAGTGCTCTATAAAGAGCGTAATGAAAGCAACCTCGATAACAAAGCATTGGAGTGAACCCAATTTACCACACCAGAGGCAAAGTCAACATCGTATTCCCTGGGCATAGGCCATCTCAAATTCGATGGGTGGCACATAGCCCAAACTCGAATGGAGTCGTTTGGTATTATACACCTCCTCAATAA
>WNGR01005196.1_pt1 | contig 15254 bp, 14 predicted proteins | sample 5407581 | NCBI WGS metagenome assembly WNGR01 (sample SAMN13153383, study PRJNA577476) | soil metagenome | isolation source: 80 cm soil or saprolite under Garry oak tree replicate 2 | place: USA:California | collected 2016-06-15
GCCGCGACGATGCAGACGCTGCTCACGTTGCCTCCCAGCCCGATCGGACTGCAGGCCTTCGTCCCCAACTTCGAGTCGAAAGCCCAAAACCTCACCGCCGCACTGGCCGACGGCCGGCTGCGCGCCATCCAGGGCATAGTACGAGCGGTCTGAGACGTGCCGCCATCCGCTCGTCCAGGAGGCGAACCATGAGCTCGAAGATCGTCATCATCGGCGTCGGCTGTGCGTCAGAACGCCACCCGCACGCCTTCCGGCGGCAGCCACGAACCCGGATGAAAGATCAGGGCTAGAGGAGCGGGGCCGGCGGACATGGGCCGCCGGGGAATGGCCGTGCTGACACCGCTGGTTTGTGTCCCTCAGGTGATCCCGGACAGTCCGAACCATCATTGGTGTCTGGCCCTTGTGATTTAGGACGGGCGTTGTCGCGCTCGGATGGCTGGCAGTCGCGTGCGAGGGTGGGAGTGATTCTCCGGTGCCCGCCTTGAGCGTGCGGATGTGCAGGTCTTGGGCGAGCATCATGACGTGGTACGGGCGGGGGGTCCAGCCGATGCCGATGCGGTGCACCCGGTCGTTGACGCGTGGTGTAACTGGTCCGGAGTCCTACGGCGCGGTTGTAGCGGACGCTCCCTTGAGGGTGGGCGGTCCCGGCAATCGGACGGAACCGCCCACGCCGGTCGACTTCCGGCCGCATCACGCAGCGGCGGCTATTCGACCTCAACCGGCAGCTCGTAGATCTCCTCTGCGGGGTGTCCGGCCTTGTCGTGCACCCGGAGCACCGCCTCTTTCGAGGGCCCGGACGATAGGCAGAACACCTTGCCCGCTTCCGGGTCCAGCCATGCGCGTTCAAAGTGCACGCCCTCGGCCGATTCGATCGCCAGGTCGCGCTCGTGTGCCTCGCTCAGTTGGTCTTCGGTCACGCCGACGAATCCGCTGTGCACGTCCATGAACTTGGCCATGTCATTCTCCTCACAGTCACCGATTGGGATGGCTCCAGCCTCGGTCGCGGGAGCCTGCGATTCATCGGTCAGGTGCCCTAATCCGCAGGTCCGGGATACTTACAGTATCTCTGGGGGATGCGCAGTGCCGACTCTCTCTTCGGGGGGTGCGCAGTGCCGACTCGCGGCGTGATCCAGTCACCGGTCCTGGTCGGACGGGACAATTTCCTCGCTCATATCGAGCGCCGACTCGCCGAGGCCGCAGCGGGCGCTGGCCAGTTGCTGTTCGTAGCGGGCGAGGCAGGCATCGGTAAGTCACGGTTGCTTGGGGTCCTGGCGCGGCGCGCACACGCTGACGGCTTCACGGTGGTACGCGCGGCGGCGTTCCCGGGTGATGTGCAGTCCTTCGCTGGTTTGTTTCTGGATCTGGCCAGTGATCTAATGCCCGCGCGCGAGCCGGCTTCGAGCAACCTCGGTCGGGGCCTAACCTCGCGGGTGCGCGCGATATCCGGCGATACTGGTGACGCTCACCACCGACGCCGCCTGCTGGTCCAGGACCTTGCCGACTTGCTCATTGCATTTGAACCTGGCACGCCAGTGCTGTTCGTCCTCGAAGATCTGCACTGGGCCGACGAGTTGAGCCTGGATGTGCTTGGCCACCTGGCCGGCCGGCTGACGACCAGGCCGATGCTGGTCGCCGGCGCATACCGCAGCGACGAGCTCTACCCTCAGCTGCCCATGCGCGACTTGCGTGCCCGCCTGCTGGGCCAGCGGCTGGCCGAGGAGATCCGGCTGCCGCGCCTAGGGCTGGACCATACCGCCACCATGACCAGCGCTACCCTCGGCCGACCCGCTCCGGCCCAGGTGGTGGCGGCGATCCACGAACGCAGCGATGGCATCCCGCTGCACGTCGAGGAACTCCTCGCCGCCATCGACGAGGACGTCCTGACGCCGCAGTCCGTGGCGGTGCAGGCAGCCGCGGTTCCGGACACGCTCAGCGACGCCGTACTAAGCCGCGCTCAGCGCCTGACCGCGCGTACACGCGAAGTGGCGTCGGCGGCCGCCGTCATCGGACGTTCCTTCGATTTCGACTTGCTCACCGCGGTCACCGGTATCGACCCGGATGAGGTGGCTGGTGCCCTGCGCGAGCTGCAAGATGCATATCTCGTCCTCCCCGGTGCCGACGGGGTCAGGTTCGACTTCCGGCACGCTTTGATCCGAGACGTCCTTTACGCCGACACGGACCTGTACCTGCGCCGCCGACTGCACGAGAGGGTGGCGCGAACAGCAGTGGAACGCGGCTACGGTGGCGCGTTCATCGCGGCTCATTTCGAGCAGGCGCAACGCCCCGGACTCGCTTACGAGTACGCGGTCGCCGCCGCAGTTCAGGCCGCCTCGATATCGGCCCACGGCGAGGCGCTCGAGTTGTGCCGCAGGGCGGTGCGCAACCTGCCTGCCCAGCTTCCGCCGCTAGATCGGGCCAAACTGTTCGCCGCGCTGGGCGACGAAGCGGCTGCCACCGATGACAACACGGCCGCGGCGGAAGCGCACCGGACAGCGTATGAACTTGCCACCAGCGTTGGGGACGTGCATTCGGCGGCCGCGCTGGCGCCACGCATGGTCGCAGTTGCTCATCTGCTCGGCGAGGGTCTTGATGCCCGCGTGAGCACACTGCAAGCGGCGCTGGACAGCCTGGACCGAGATGCCGCCGCGGATCGTGAGCGTGCTCGGCTGCGCCCGGCCATGGCCGCCGCATACATGCTGGCTCGGCGGCTGGACGAGGCTATTGACTATGGTGAGCGTGGCCGGGCCGAAAGCCAGCAAACCGGCGACGAGGGAACCGTTCTCAACGCCGCCGTAACGCTCGGGTCGGTGCTGGTCTTCGCTGGCCGGATGGATGAGGGCTGGCAATTGCTCGAAGGCGCGATAGCCCGCGCTCGCGACACGCACCAAGAGGCGGAGGCGGCACGCGGGTACCGGATGATCGGGTCGTCCGCGTCGGTGCTGGTGGAATACGGTGCCGCGACACGCTGGCTGTCCGACGGCATCCATTACGCGGGGAAAGTCGAGCTCTGGAATCACCGGCACTACATGACATCGCACCTCGCGCACGTCCAGTGGGCCACTGGTCAATGGGATGTGGCCATGCAGACCGCGCAGCACGCCCTCGCCGACGGGCGCGGCGGCATCACAACCAGGATCACTGCTCAGTACGTCTTGGGCTACCTGGCGATGGGGCGAGGCGACTGGAAAGCCGCCATCGGGCTGCTGCGGGAGACGTTCGGCATGGGAGAGCAGATGGTGGAACTGCAGCGGCTGTCGCCACCGCTGTGGGGGCTGGCCGAGGCCGCACGGTGCCAGGGTGACTACGACACCGCGCTCACGCTTTCCGAGCGTGGCTACATGGCCTCGGCCGAGGTCACCGACGCCGCCTATTTGTTCCCTTTTCTGATCACCGGTGTGAAGGCCCACCTTGGGCGTGGCGATGTCGACGCTGCCGAGGCCTGGTCGGAGCGCGTTGGCGCGGTGCTGACCGCTCGCGCCATCCCGGGCACACTGCCGGCGATCGACCACGCGCGGGGACTCGTTCTCCTGGCACGTGGCGACATATCCGCTGGACACGAGGCCCTGGAATCGGCGAGCACGTCGTGGCGGGCACGGCAACGGTTCTGGGAAGGCGCCTGGGCCGGTTGGACCTCGCCGCGGCGGCCGCCAAGGCGCGGCGCCGCGGCGAAGCGGCCCGGCTTGTCGATGAGGTCCGCACCGCCGGGGCCGCGGTCGGCGCCAATACTCTCATCGATGCCGCCGATCGACTCACTGGCTTGTTCGACCCTGGGCGGCGAGGGGATCCCTGGCATCCGCTGAGCGCGCGCGAATTCGAAGTCGCCCAGCTTGTCGCTACCGGTCTCACCAATCGACAAATCGCGGAACACTTGGTGCTGGCACCTAAGACGATCTCGGCGCACGTCACGCACATCCTCACAAAGTTGGGGGCCGGACGCCGGGCAGAGATCGCAGCGTGGTGCGCCACCGTCCAGCGAAACCTCCCGCAGTGAGGTAACTCGAACGGGGCGCGGGCCACACCTTCGCCTTACACTCGAATGGCGCCGCGTGGAAGCGGGTGGCCACTCGATCCGCGTGAGCGATTTCCCGGAAGCTGTCGCGGTGAACCCGAAGACCGATACCGTCTACGTAGCCAACTTCAGGGACGACACGCCGCTGCGCGTACCTCGTCGAACTGCGCGTGCGCCCAGCCCGGTCACCGCGGCCACGGGCCGCAGCACAACCTGACCCGCCGGGTCGGCGGCAAGACGCTGAACACGCACCTGCGGCCGGGGCCGGAGCTGGACAAAGCCGGGCGGGAGGTCGCTGAGCACCAGCGCTTCCTGGGCCTGGTGGAGGAGGTGAGCGAGGTCAGCGAGGCGATCTGCGCGGCCCGGCCGGCCACCGGCGCGGCGCCCCCTCCGGCGGAGGGGGAAAGGGGGGGCTCGCGGCGCAGATCGAGGAGATCGCCGCCGCGGAGGTAGCCGGCCTGGCCGGGCTCGCCGCTTCGATGCTGGGCCAGGGCGCCGCGCTGGGCGTGCTGGAGCAGGCGATGCGCGCCGCGCTGATGGCATCGGGCGCCCGGCTGCCGGAGGCCGTGCTCGCCGGCGACGCTGACGGGTATGCCGGCCCGCATGCCACGTGCGCCAACGGTCACCAGGCCGGCTACGCCGGCAGCCGGGCCAAGACCATCACCACCGTCCCCGGCCCGGTTCGGGTGACGCGGGCCTGGTATCACTGCCGCCAGTGCGGGCGCGGGTTCGCGCCGCGTGACCAGCGGCTGGGCGTGGCCGGCACGCCGGCCTCGCCCGGGCTGACCCAGATGATCGCCCGGGGCGGCGCTGAGGTCCCGTTCGGCAAGGCCGCCACGCTGATCAAGGACCTGGCCGGGGTCGCCGTGAGCGCCAAGACCGCCGGGCGGTCCGCCGAGGCGTCCGGCGCGGCCGCGCGGGCGGCCGGATCGGCGGAGGCCGCCGCGCTGCGTGCCCGCACGATCGTGCCGCTGTCTCCGCCGGCCCCGGTCCCGGACATGCTGTATGTGGAGGTGGACGGGACCGGCGTCCCGGTCCGGCCCGGCGAGGCCGAGGGCCGCCGGGGCAAGGCCGCCGACGGCGTTGCCCGCACCCGCGAGATCAAGCTCGCCCGGTTCTTCACCGTCTCCAAGACCGGCGAGGACGGCAACCCGGTGATGGACCCCGGCTCGTCCAGCTACGTGGCCACCTTCGACGGCAAGAACGCCCTCGCCGAACTCGTGGAGGCCGAGTACCTGCGCCGCGGCGGCGAGCACTTCCGGCAGGTCGTCGCGATCGGCGACGGCGCCGCGTGGATCTGGACGATGGGCGAGGCGCTCTACCCGCACGCCACCCACATCACCGACATCTACCACGCCCGCGAGCACCTGCACGACCTCGCCAGCCACCTCGCGTTCATTACCCCCGACCCCGCCCAATGGCTGGAAGAACGCAGCGCCGAGCTCGACGCCGGGAACATCGAGGCGATCATCCAAGCCGCCCGCCAGCACCCCCTCGAAGGCGTCAAAGCCACCGAGCTGGACACCAAAGTGGGCTACTTCGAGCACAACATGCACCGGATGCGCTACGCCCGCTTTAAGAAGCTGGGCATGTTCACCGGCTCCGGGGCCATCGAAGGAGGCATCAAAGCGATCGTCGTCCAGCGCGCCAAACAAGCAGGCATGCACTGGACCACCGCCGGCGCCGCCGACATCATCGCCCTGCGCTGCCAGCACGCCAGCGGCCGATGGGACGAACTCTGGACGGCCAGCCCCGCCAGCCCAGCCGCGCTCCAAGCGGCCATCTGACAGATCCGGCGACTCAGACCCGCTGGCCGTAGCCACCCACAAGATCGTTTCCAACAAAGCTGGCGTACACCCGCTCCGGCGCTCCGGTCCTGCTTCCGCGGTTTTGGCGTGGTACGGGCGTAGGGTCGGGGGCCTGGGTCCCGGTCTGACCTCCGAATCGGCTGACGCCGCTCGGGCTGTCCTGCGAGACGATCTGTCGGCCGGGCCCCAGGCTTATGGCACCCGCCAGCGGTGCCGGCCTGATCTGCCTGGCCTGGGAAGAGGCCGGGGTTCACAGCTCCGGCGGCCAGCGGGCGCGTGCCATCCCTTCAACCAGAGAAAAGAGATGGCAGTGACCATCGTAGAGACACCCACCATCACCGGCGGCGTGGACACCCACGCGGACGTGCACGTCGCCGCGGCGCTGGATCCGGTCGGCGGGCTGCTCGGCGTCGCGGAGTTCCCGGTCCCCCCGGTCGGCTATGCCCGGCTGCTGGGCTGGCTGGGCGGGTTCGGGACCGTCTGCCTGGTCGGCATCGAGGGCACCGGCAGCTACGGCGCCGGCCTGGCCCGCCACGTCGCCACCGCCGGCATCCGGGTCGTCGAGGTCGACCGCTGCGACCGGCAGGACCGGCGCCGGCAAGGCAAGTCCGACCCGCTCGACGCCGTCAGCGCCGCCCGGGCCGCGCAGTCCGGCCGGGCCCGCGGCGCGCCGAAAGGCCGGGACGGCTCCGCCGGGGCGATCCGCGCGCTGATGGTCGCCAAGCGCAGCGCCCGCGCCGAGCGGACCCAGACCATCAACCAGGCCAGGTCCCTGATCGTGACCGGGCCCGACGACCTGCGGACCCGGTTCGCCCGCCACACCGTAACCGCCCTGGTAGCAGAGACAGCCGCGCTGCGGCCCCGCCCAGGCAGCACCGTCGGCTACGCCACCCGGATCGCGCTGCGCGAGCTGGGACGGCGCGCGCAGTTCCCCGGCGGCCAGCTCGAGCGCCTGGACGAGCTGATCGTCCCGCTCGTCACCGCCCGCGCTCCTGGCCTGCTCGCCCTGTACGGCGTCGGGCCCGACACTGCCGCCCTGCTCCTGATCGCCGCCGGGGATCACCCCGCACGGCTGCGCTCCGAAGCTGCCTGGGCGCACCTGTGCGCCGCCGCCCCAATCCCCGCATCCTCAGGCAAGCGCACCCGCCACCGCCTCAACCCCGGCGGCGACCGCCAGGCCAATCACGCCCTGTGGCGGATCGTCATCACCCGGATGAGCTCCCACCCCCCGACCCGCGCCTACGTCGAGCGGCGCACCGCCGAGGGCCTGTCAAAGACAGAGATCATCCGCTGCCTCAAGCGCTACGTCGCCCGCGAGAGCTACCCGCGCCTGCGCGCCGCCGCTGACTGACCCCCCAGCTCCGGGGACGGCCTGACCCGCTAATCGGCTGCCGCATCCCTGCTGGCCTTCGAACGATTCGTCGGCCGTCCCCGGGACCATTCCAGCCTGCTGGCATGTGACCTCCTAAGAGCTTGCCCTCCGCCGCGAGTGGCCCGTCCCTGTCCTGTCCGCCGCCCAGCAGCCGCCCCAGCCCGCCGCAATCCGCATTCACCAAACCCAGAGAAAATAGGCCACCGAAATGTCATCCAAGCCCTTGACAGTGCATAGGAGCATCGCTCGGTCCCCCTGGGAGGGACGGATCGCCTCACGGCCCGTGATCGGCGCTCGTCCCGGGCGAAGCGCACACTGCCGCCGATCAGTGTGGGTACCGCTGTCTGGAGGAGCGCTGTCGGCTCCGCGCCGAATGGGTTGACCTGGCGGTACAGGACGCCGCTGCCGCGCCGATTGTGATCTCGGCGTCCGGCGGGGCGGATGGCCGGGGGTCAATCCTGCGGGCGAGAGCCGCCGTGTGTGAGTTCTCGGATAGGTCCAGAGCCGTTGGGCGGGTCGCCACTGCCGGTCCACGGGCGTGCCATCGCGCAGTCTTGCAGGTAGCGGCCGCCGACGCCGTCGAGCTCGGGGGCGAGGGCGGCCCAGATGGTGGTCGCGGCGCCCTGCTTGACGCTGACCCAGCCAGGGCCGGGAACCAGCGTGCCGCCTGATTCGGTCCAGCCGAGGCCGCGCAGTTCGTCCTCGCTGAGATGGGCTTGCAGGCCGGTGCTGATCGCGCCGGGCATGACCGCGTTCGCGGTGATCTCATCGGCCTGGTACCGGTCGGTGAACGCCACGGCGAACAGGGCGTTGGCGGTCTTGGACTGGCCGTAGGCCTGCCACGGTTCGTAGGGGCGGTGCCGGTAGTTGGGGTCGTCGAAGTCGATGTCGCTGCGCCGGTGCGCCCTCGATGACAGGCAGACCACCCGGGCCGGGGGTGCCTGTTTAGTGCGGGCAGCAGCGCCGTGGTGATGGCGTGGTGGCCGAGGTGGTTGATGTCGAGTTGGGTCTCGAAGCCGTCCTCGGTCCAGGCGAGCGGGACGGCCATGATCCCGGCGTTGTTGATTAGCAGGTTGGGCCTCGCGAAGGGCCTGATGTCCTGTCTGGCCAATGGTTGGAGTAAGACGCCGCCGCGGACTGGCCTCTTTCTCCGGCGGAGCCGTGGTGGCCCGGCCCGCCTGGGAGGCCAGGGGAGGCTGGGTGGCGGCGGCTCTCAGCGAACCCGATGGGATGGAGACGCGCGTCAGCCCGTGGTCCAGGGCCGGAGTTTCTCGGGGTTGCGTACCGCCCAGATGTGCTTGATCCGATCGCCTGCGACGTCGAACGCGAACACCGTCACGGTGAGGCCGTCTTGCTGAGCCACCAGACCGGGCTGACCGTTGACCGTACGCTCCAGGAACGTCATGTTGCTGGGCGCCCGGTTGGCGATTTCGACCCAGGCGCGCGCGATCTGCTCGCCGCCTTCGATGGGGCGCAGGAAGGTATTGGCGAGGCCGCCGCCGTCGGCGATCGCCGTGGCGTCGGGGTCGAGCAGGCCGATCAGGGCGTCGATGTCCTTGGCTTCCCATGCCGCCTTGAAGGCCCTGACGATGCCGGCCTGCTGGGCTGTCGGACTCGCGGGAGCCTGCGACGCGCGAATGCGACGGCGGGCTGAGGAGGCCAGCTGGCGGCACGCTGCCGGCGTGCGGCCGACGATGCCGGCTATTTCGGCGAAGGAGTAGCGGAAGACATCGTGGAGGATGAACGCGACGCGCTCGGCGGGGGTCATCGATTCGAGCACGACGAGGAGGGCCATGTTGACCCGACTCGTCGAGGGTGATGCGGTCGGCCGGGTCGGCCGTGGCGCCGCCCGGCAGCCCGGTGCTCCACTCCGTACGTTCGGGCAGCGGCGCGGGGATCCATTCGCCCACGTAGCGCTCTCGCCGGGCGCGTGCCGAGCCGAGCAGGTTGAGGCAGATGCGGCTGGCGACCGTCGTCAGCCAGGCGCCGGGGGATTCGATGGCATCCTGCTGCCGCCGGGACATGGCGTACCAGCGGGCGTACGTCTCCTGGACGACATCCTCAGCCTCGGCCAGGGAGCCGAGGAGCCGGTACGTGAGATTGATCAGCTGACGCCGCTCGCTCATGATCGCGCTCAGGCCCGGATCGGGCCGGCCGCCTCCTGGCACGGATTGCGTGGTCATGGTGTCGCCGGCTCCCTCGGTCGTATCTGCCCTCACCAGTTCGACAAGACAGCGCACCGGAATGTGAGGTTGGCGCGCCGCCTCACATTCCGGGGGGTTGCGTTGTCGTACTGCTGAGAAGAACACACCATCCAGCGAGCAGGAAGCTCAGTGACATCATGACCCGCTTCTCCGTCCCGCGATCGCGCCTGCCGGTTCCCTGACCACTCCCGGTGGCACCGGCTGCACCGCCGGCGTGGACGCTTCCTGCCGCACCATGCAACAGCAGCCCGATGCCACCTGCACCGGGGTTCGATGTGACAAGAAGGAAACCGATGAGTGACTTTCAGGCCATCGCTGACCGCGTCGAGATCGAGGCGCTGCGCGGCGAGTTCACCGACGCGGCGATGATGCGCGACCGCGCCCGCCTCGCATCGCTGGACAAGCACCGGTACACCAGGCGAATGGGCAAGCTAAAAGAGCCACTAGCCCCTACGGTCGCCAAGAAATCCCGCGCTCCCAGCGGCATGATCGGATGTTGCTCGACGCGTCGATGGCTCTCGTCGTGCTCATGTTGGAGTGTTTAGCCGCGCAAAGACGGGCGTAGGCGGCGCGATTGAGCCGTCGGCGGCGTGGACCTGGCTGCTGAGGGCCGATGAACCGACGGGGATGAACGGCTGGAGTTCGGTTGCGAGGATGCGGCAGGCTTCGACGAGGATGCTCAGCACGTCGTCCAGCTGCGCTGCAGCCGCGTCCTCGCCGTGCTTCTCGCGGCGTGCCAGCTCCCAGGGGCGCTCAGTTTCGACGAGCCGGTTGCCAGCCTCCACGACCGACCAGAGGGCGTCGGTCGCGGCGCGGAAGTCGAACTGTGCCAGGGCGGCGTCGATGAGGTGCGGGAGCGCTTCGTAAGCCTTGACCAGCTGAGCACCTACCGTGATTGCGCCGCTGGGCTTGGTGATCTGGCCTTCACGGTACTTATGCACCTGGGTGAGAGTGCGGTTCTGCAGGTTTCCCAGGCCGTTGGCCAGGTCCCCGTTCGCACGCTTGACGAGTCGCTCGACCGTGAAGTCGGTGTCCCCAAATCGCGCGACCTCACGAAGGAGCCACCAGCGGACCGCGTCGGTGCCGAACCGGTCTGCAAGCTCGTAGGGGGAGACGGCGTTGCCGACGCTTTTGGACAGTTTCGCCCTGTTGACGCTCAGGTACTCGTGCACGTAGATGGCGCTCGGAAGGGGCTGTCCCGCGGACAGAAGCAGCGCCAGCCAGTAGACGGCGTGGAAACGGTTGATGCCCTTGCCGATAACATGAACACGCTCTCTGGAGTTCACCCACCAGTCCTGGTACGGCTGATCATCGTCGCCTCCGTAACCCAGGGCTGTGATGTAGTTCGTCAGCGCGTCCCACCACACATAGATGATCTGGTCAGGGTCTCCGGGGACAGGAATGCCCCACCCGTTCGCGCGGCCGGCTGGGCGGGAGACGCTGAAATCGTGGAGGCCTGCGCGGATGAAGGCGAGCACTTCGTTGCGGCGGGTGACTGGTTCGACGCGGACCCGCCCAGATTCAAGGGCATCGAGAAGTTGGCCGCTGTAGCGGGAGAGCCGGAAGAACCAGTTCTCCTCGGCCACCAGTTCCGCCGCTACAAGATGCTCAGGGCACAGCCCGTCGTCGAGCTCCTCTGGCGCGTAGAACTGCTCACAGCCAGCGCAGTACAGGCCCTCATAGCGCCGCTGGTAGAAGTCGCCACGGTCGGCGCACTGCCGCCACAGACGCTTAACACCGACCCAGTGCCGTGCCTCGGCGCTCGTCCTGATGAAGTCATCGAATGACAACGCCAGCGGGCCGCGCAGCCCGCGGAACCGGGCAGCGTTCCTGTCAACGAACTCACGCACCTCCACGCCGGCCGCACGTGCTGCGGCGACGTTCTTCAGCGCATTGTCGTCCGTGCCGGTGAGGAACCGCACCTGCTGGCCACGTAGCCGCCGATGCCTGGCCAGCACGTCGGCATGCACGAGTTCCAGCGCATGCCCGAGGTGCGGCTCCGCGTTGACGTACGGAATCGCGGTCGTGATGTAGAAGTTGTCGTTGACCGTCATGGTCCGCCTTCCGCCCTGCGCCAGCGGAGGACCAGAACAGCGACAAGCCCCCGCATCGCAGGGGCTTGTCGGATGACTAATAGATCAGCGCATGCCGAATGGCCCCGCGAGAGGGCACATCATTCGGTCCAGTGGCTGGTTCACATCGTCAGTATCGCACAGCGGAGACTGCCCTTCGAGGTTCCGCCGCGGTACGGGTCCGCAGACGTACCGCAACCGCCTTAGCATGAGGCGTCGGTACACATATTCGGACCTGTTACTCCGGTCCATGAGGTGTGCCGGCGACTCGCGGAACCGGAGGAGCGAGGCGTGGAGATCGCCTTGCTGTCCATTTGATCAGCCCTGTTGTCGGTCACTAGGCAGCCCGGGTCTCGCGGTGGGCGGCAGGTAGGCGTACCAGTGCTTGAGGCCTGGGCCGGTCAGCCGGACTCGAGGCCAGTCGCGGAGAAAGAGGTCGGGCAGGCTGGTCTGGTGGGCCACGACTGTTACCCGCCGACCTTCGGTCGTAGCGTGGCGGAGGGGGGCGGGAGCGTGGGCGCCGCCGAAACCGCCGGTGGGGAGCATGGCGGCGCAGTGGGCGTAGTAGGCGATCTCGGGGGCCTTGTGGCCGTAGACGAGGCACGGCGGATGCATTCCCAGCAGGGTGAGGGCGTGGGCGGCCTGGACTGTGGCGGCGCGAGCGGGGATCTGTTTGTGCAGCACACTGAGCAGGCCGTGGCCCTGGATGACTAGGTAGGTGAGCACGCCTAGGGCGGCGAGGTTGGCGGTAAGCGGGCGGGCCCTGGGGTGAAGGCCGCCGCGGTAGAGCCGGGCGAGTCCCTCTGCCACCGGGATCGCTACCAGAGCGTAGTAGGGCAGCAGGAACCGGGGCGCGGCATATCCGACGCCGAAAATGTAGGAAGCGGCGGTGACTGAGCCAGCCGCGCCGGCTAGCGCGGTGGCTGGAAACCCAGGGCTGTGGCGGGTCGCGTACAGGCCGAGCAGACCGATGACGGGGATGGCGATGAACCACGCCACGGTGAACGGTGAGATCCCGTGGCAGGCCGGCCGGCACAGAATGTGCTGCCCGGACAGGGCGGCCAGATGCTGGGTGAGGGAGAAGTGCAGCCCGGTCTCGTTCTCCGCTGCCGCCGCGCTGAGCCGGGCCGCCAGTCCTCCGTAGGAGGCGTACGCTTCACCAATCCACTCGCCCCACCCCACCGCGAGACCGGCCACTATCGCGGCGAGGACGGATAGCCGCCGCCAGCGCCGTACCTGCAGGGCTGCGACGATCAGGGTCAGCCCCACCCACAGGGCGTCGGTGGGACGCACCAGCGACGTGAAGGCGAACGCGGCGCTGAGCCCTACTAGTGCCCCTCGGTGGCGGCCCGGGGAGGCAGTGTGGGCGAACAAGGCGACTGCGGCCACCGCCCCGTAGGCGACGAACATATCGGGCATTGCCTCATTGGCGTAGAACGCAGCCACCCAGGTGGTAGCGAATAAGAACGCGGCGAGCGGCACTACGGGGCTCCTGTGCAGCCGCAGCCAGGGCCAGTAGGCGAGGAACAGTCCCACTCCAGAGGCCGCGGTCAGGTAGGCGCGGATCGGGGCAACTGCGGCGGTGAGCAGCGTGATGGGGGCGGCCAGCAGCGGCACGCCGCGCGCCCGGGGTGCGGAGAACACCCCTGCGGGCACCTGGTGGCTGTACTGGGTGAGGTACACCGTCTCGTCCGGTCCCAGCCCGACCCGGAATGTGAGCAGCAGCTGAGCAAGCACCCAGACAAGCGCGATCGCAGCAAGCAAGATCAGCCACCGGTGGGCGGCCACGTAGCGCAGCGGGGCGGGTACGCGCTCGGCCGATGCGGCCCCCCGGTTCTCGGTCACGGCCTTTGGCCTTCCCTTTGGGGGGCAGGGGGGGCCAGCAGCGCCCGTCGCCCGGCCAGCAGCTGCGAGACGGGCTGGGCCACCGCCACTGCGGCAGACGAGAGCGAGCTCGCCCGCCTGTACGGGCCGGGTGCGCAGACTGGCAAGCAGCCCCAGACCAACATCTGCGCCGGGTGCCAGCGGCGGCCGGTGTCCAAGGTGGTGGAGTGCTTCCACAGCCAGCAAGGGGTTAAGGTCGCTAGGCCCATGATCGGGGCCTCACGCCCGCGGCAGTAGGTCCAGGCCCGCAAGATGGGTGGCTCCGCTGTTGCTGAAGACCCTGGGCAAGTGGGCGCTCGATCATGGGCGCCTGCCCGTAGCGAACGAAGGCCAGCCGGCCACAGCGAGACCACGGGCACGGCGACGGCGGCCAGGCCTGACGGTAACCGCGGCGCGGGCGCGCCGGATGAGCTGATGGGTATCGGGGCGGGCAGCTATGCCATGCCGAGGCAGCTCAATGGTGCCGCCTTCGAGGCAGCGGAAACGCGCCGTGTTAGTATGCAGTCCATTCAAGTCCGCTAACGCCTCCGGAAATTCAGGGACGGTTTACTACCGCTAGTGACTCTACTGGCTGCTGAAACTTAGCGGCCCCCAGATTATCTTTCCTTGAGGTTTTAATAACCATCTCTTGGAGCCTAGTGGCTACCGCGATCTCATGGCGAGATTAGTCCTCGGGACTTTCGGCTCTTTCCGGGAAAGACTTTCTGGCCGGCCATAGTCAGGGGTCCAGCCTGCAAGCAAGGAGTGGGATGAGCGCCGCCGGGGACCAGCTCGCACAGCACGGCGTGCAGCCGGCAGGCGACCTGGTTTCGTGCCCGGCCCAGGTCGCGGTGGCGCTTGGACCAGACCTTGAGCACCGCCGCATGGTTATCGGGTCTCACCTCCCGCCGCGCCGTCGAGTGCAGCGCCGCGATCGCGACCGACAGGGCGTCGTTGGGGTCGTTCTTGTTCGTCGCGCCGCTCGCCAGCAGGCGCACCCGGGCGCCGAGCTTGGGCTCCACATCGAGCACCCGCTCGCCCGCAGCGATCAGCTGCTGGGCCAGCAGGTGCCCCAGACCACCGGCGCCCTGAACCGCCCAGGTCCGCTGCGGCCAGGCCGCTGCCCACGTCACCAGCCACTCAGCCTGGGCCACCGAGGCGCGCACCCGCAACTCGCACAGCGGCTCCTCGGCCGGACCGATCGCCACCGCCGTGTGCGAGCCCTTGTGCGGATCGACACCGATCGTAAGTGCCGCCACAAATCCGTCCCTTCCTCGTCGTCCAGATGAGACCCGTGGCGGGGATGCCTAATTCCGGGACCTGCTGGCGCTCGCGCCTGACCCGAAAATGGGACCTCAGCCGGGCGCGCGGCAGCGCCGGCGGAGCCGGCTCTTTGGCTTGCCGGTGATGTGGGTGAGTGGTCAGGCGGCCTGGGTGCTGGCTGCCTGGCGGGGGTCGGGGTCTGGTTCGGGGAGGCGGCAGAGGGTGACCTCGAAGCCGAGGGCGCCGAGCTTGCCGACGTGGTGGGCGATCTGGCGGCGGGTGCTGGCCTGGCGGTCGTAGTAGTCCGGGCCGTGTCGACGTGAAAGGTGTCCTCTGAGCTGGGACGATGGGAGTTGCTGACGCTTCCACGTTCCAAGCTGAGAGGACACCTCGCAAGTGCGATTGTTGCATGAGCTGGCGAAGATCCACGCAACGTTTGATGACCCGAATCACGTGTCGCGGGCGGGGCTGGTGCCGGTGATGGCGCTGGCTCAGCGGGCGGGCCTGGCGGAGCTGGCCGGTGAGCATGTGCGGATAGGCCACCGGTGCGGGGGTGAACGCCGAGGTGAAGGTGCCCGGCATCGTGGCGGGGATGATCGGCGGGGCGGACAGCATCGATGACCTGGGCTTGGTGCGGCACGGGGCGATGCCGTCGCTGTTGGG
>WNGR01015732.1_pt1 | contig 15247 bp, 14 predicted proteins | sample 5407581 | NCBI WGS metagenome assembly WNGR01 (sample SAMN13153383, study PRJNA577476) | soil metagenome | isolation source: 80 cm soil or saprolite under Garry oak tree replicate 2 | place: USA:California | collected 2016-06-15
GAGCCCGATCCAGAACTGCCAATATTGCGGCGTCAGATTGGCGAGCCAATCCTGCAGAAATTTGTAGATCACCGCGCCGATCAAGCCGCCGTAGAGATAGCCGGTGCCGCCGATGATCAGCACCAGCAACAGATCGGCCGAACGCTCCAGCGAGAACACGTCGAGCGAACAGAAGGCCGTAGTCTGGGTGAGCAGCGCGCCGGCGATCCCGGCCAAGCCCGCCGAGATCGTATAGATCGACACCAGCCGCCATTTGACCGGAACGCCGATCGCCGCGGCGCGCAGCGTATTGCCTTTGATCGAACGCAGCGACAGGCCGAACGGCGAGTAGACAATACGGCGCGCAATCACAAAACAGATGAATAGAACGATCAAGCAATAAACATAGCCGTTATGGCCGAACAGGTCGAAGCGGAAGCGGCCGAGGACCGGCTCGATCTCGACGCCTTGCAGGCCATCGGCGCCGCCGGTGATGTTGGAGTAACGGTTGGCGAGTTCGCCCAGCATCAGCGACACGCCAAGCGTCACCATCAGCCGCGTCAGGTCGGAGCCGCGCAGCACCAAGAAACTGGTGACAAAGCCGAGCGCCGCCGCGACCAAGCCGGAGCAAACAAGCGCGATCACCGGCTCGTTGATGATGCCGTGTTTGGCGACCAGCCCGGCAAAATACCCGGCGAAACCGAAGAATGCCGCCTGGCCGAGCGAGATGATGCCGGCATAGCCGAGAATAAGATCGAGCGAGAGCGCGAACAGCGCCAGGATCGCGGTGTCTTTGAGGATCAGATATTTTCCCGGAAACAGCCAGATCGTCGCGAAGGCAAAGATCCAGAATGCGATTTCGAACGGCGACCAGCGCGCGCGGCGCTTGAGGTAAAGGGCGACCTCGTCGGCGCTTACGGCCATCGGCGTCACCGTGCCGCGCAGCGGGCGAACAGGCCCTGGGGCCGCCAGATCAGCACAATGATCATGATGGCGTAGATCACGAAGGCGCCGAGCTTCGGCACGTAATATTTACCGGCGACGTCGCCGATGCCGAGCAGGATCGAGGCGAAAAACGGCCCGGTGATGCTCGACGTGCCGCCGACCGTCACCACGATCAAGAAATAAATCATGTATTTGAGCGGGAAGGTCGGATCGAGCCCGAGGATTTCCGCGCCCAGCGCGCCGCCCAACCCGGCAAGCCCGGAGCCGAACGCAAAGGTGATGCCGAATACCGCACCGACATTGATGCCGAGTCCGCGCGCCACGCGCTGATCGTCTACCGCCGCGCGCAACCGACTGCCGAAACGCGTCTTCGCCAGAATCAATTGCAAGGCGACGGTCAATAGTCCGCAGATCACGATGATGAGCAGCCGATATTTGCCCATGCCGATGCCGTCGACTTCGAACTGGCCTTGCAACGCTTGCGGGATCTGCACGAACTGCTGCGACGAGCCCATTGTGTAGTCGACCGCCGCGACCGACATGAAGACGAGGCCGATGGTGAACAGCACCTGGTCGAGATGGCTGCGCGCATAGACATGGACGTAGAGCGTGCGTTCGAACAAGCCGCCGATGAGCGCCGTGACCAAAAAAGCGATCGGCAATCCCACTGCAAAAGGCAGGCCGAGGCGGTTGACCAGGAAGACGGTGCAATAGCCGCCGGCCATGGCGAATGCGCCATGCGCAAGATTGATGAAGTTCATGAGGCCGAGCGTGACGGAGAGCCCGCATGCCAGGACGAACAGCAGCATGCCATAGGCGATGCCGTCATAAAGGATGGTCAGCATGATTGCTCATCTGCGATGGCCATCCGCGAGAGGCTAACCAGTTATTTCGCCACCGCTGCCTTGATGGGATCCTTGATGTTCGGGAAGGTGGCGAATTCGACATTGTAGAGTTCGCCGTTCTTTTTCTCGACTTTGCGGATGTAGACGTTCTGCACGATGTCGCGGGTATCGGGATCGATCGAGACCGGGCCACGCGGGCTGTCCCAGGCCATGCCCTTGGCGGCCGCAATCAGCGAATCGCCGTCGGTCTTGCCGGCCTTGTTCAGTGCCTCGTAGATCAGGTGCATGCCGTCGTAGGCCGACACCGCCATGAAGTTCGGCCGCATGCCGCTATTTGCCGCTTTGAACGCGGCGACAAACGCCTTGTTTGCCGGCGAATCGTAATCGGCCGAATAAAAATGCGCGGTGATAGTGCCGACCACCGCATCGCCCATGCCGTTGAGCAGATCGTCGTCGGTGACATCGCCCGGGCCGATGATCTTGATGCCGGCTTTGTCGAGCCCGCGTTCGACGAATTGTTTGACGAAGATGCCGCCCTGTCCGGACGGAACGAACACGAAGATCGCGTCCGGCTTCTGATCGGCCGCGCGCTGCAGGAATGGCGCGAAATCGGGATTGGCCAGCGGAAAGCGAATGCTGTCGAGCACCTGGCCGCCCTTCTTGGTGAATTCGTCCTTGAATGACTTCTCGGCGTCGGCGCCGGGCGCGTAGTCCGACACCATGCTCACCACTTTCTTGATGCCATTCTGCGCCGCCCAATCCGCCATCGGCACGGTGGATTGCGCCAGCGTGAAGCTGGTGCGCGCGATGTACGGCGATTTCTCGGTGATGATGGAGGTGCCGGCTGCGGTGACGATCTCCGGCGTCTTGCCTTCGCTAGCCAGCGGCGCGACCGCAAGTGCGGCCGGCGTAACGCCAAAGCCAGCGAGAAAGGTCACCTTGTCGTTGACAATTAAGTCCTGCGCGATCCGCTTGGTGTTGTCCGGCACGGCGCCGTCGTCCTTGACGATCAGCACGACTTTCTTGCCGGCAACTGTGTCGCCGCGCTGCGCCATGTAGAGCTTGGCGGCCGCGGCCTCTTGCCGGCCGGTCGATTGCTGCTGGCCGGTCATCGGCAAGATGAAGCCGATTTTGATTTCTTGCGCCTGTGCGCCGCCGGCTGTCCCCAGTGCCGCGGCGGCAGCGCACGCCGCACCGAGAAAGAACCAACGCCGCATTGTTTCCTCCCCCGATTCGGCCGGCTCTTGGGCGGCATACCAACACCACACGCCCGCCTTGTCCAGGCGCCGGCCTGCCTCATCGTGTCGGATTTACGCGTGCGCCTTGCGCTGCGGATCGACGATCTTTTCCAATCTGCCGAGCACGTGCATGCAGGGCAACAACTGAGCCAAGCTGGCATTCGGCTCGCGCTTTTGTTTGATCGCCGCGATGAATTCGCGGTCTTCGAGCTCAATGCCGTCCATCGACACGTCGACCTTGGAAAGATCGATCTTGTTGTCCTTGCCGTCGGACAGATCGTCGTAATACGCCTTATAGGTGCCGTTATCGCAGATGTAGCGGAAAAACGAGCCGAGCGGGCCGTCATTATTGAACGACAGCGACAAAGTCAGCACCGCGCCCGACGGCGTTTTCGCCACGATCCCCATGTCCATCGCGATATTGAGCTGGGGATGGATCGGCCCCTGCACCGCGTAGCAGTCGGAAATAGTTTCGCCGGCCTGGTATTGAAACAGGTCGATCGTGTGCGCGGCGTGATGCCAGAGCAGATGATCAGTCCAGCTCCGCGGCTGACCGGCAGCGTTGATATTCTTGCGGCGGAAGAAATATGTCTGCACATCCATCTGCTGGATCTTCAATTCGCCCTTCTGGATGCGCTTATGCACCCATTGATGGCTCGGATTGAAGCGCCGCACGTGGCCGCCCATGGCGATGACGCCGGTCTCGTTGGCGATTTTCACCAGCGCCTCGGCGTCCTCGACACTGTCGGTGACCGGGATTTCGACCAGCACATGCTTGCCGGCGCGCATGACTTGCTCGCCTTGGCGGAAATGCAGCTTGGTCGGAGTGGTAAGGATCACCGCATCGGCGCGCTTGATGCCTTCGGAAAGCTCGCCGGTGAAATGCGGAACGCCGTATTTTTTGGCGACCTGCGCGGTTGCATCCTGATTGCCGCCGACCAGCGACGTCACTTCGACCTCGGGAATGCGCTTGAGCGCATCGAGATGCTTTTGTCCGAACGCGCCTTGCCCCGCAACGCAGATTTTCATGTCGTGCCTCGTTAGATCGTTTTGATGGTCATTCTTTTCCGTCATGCCCGGCCTTGGGCCGGGCATCCACGTCTTGAACCTCGTAATTTAAAGACGTGGATGGCCAGAATAAATCCGGCCATGACGTCCGGCCATGACGCCGGCGATTACGCGCGCCTCAGCCGCGAACCCGATCGATTTTGGCACGTGCGGCGGCGCGTTTGATCTTGCCGGCGGCGCGTCGTCCTGACGCGGATCGCGTTCCGGTCCCGGCCGATTTGCGCGCGGTGCCGCGGCCGCGGTTGGCAAGAATGATGTGACCGACGGCGGTATTCGACGCCGGCACGGTGTAGAAGCGATAGAGTTCGTCGACCTTGTCGTCGAGCGCGCCGCGCATGATCAGCCACATCACCATTTCGATGCCTTCGGCGCCGGCTTCGCGCATATAATCGATGTGCGGAATCTTGATCAGCTTCTGCGGATTCTTTGAGAGATTGTCGAGGAAGCTCTTATCCCATTTGCTGTTGATCAGCCCGGCGCGCGGCCCGGAAATCTGGTGTGACAGCCCACCGGTACCGAAGATCACCACCTTGAGGTCCTCGGGATAGGATTCCACCGCTTTGCGGATGGCGCGGCCGAGCATGTAGCAACGGTGCCCGGTCGGCGGCGGATACATGACGACATTGACGGCGAGCGGAATGACCGGACATGGCCATTGCCCGTCCTTCTCGACTTTCCCGAACAACAGATTCATCGGCACCGTCATGCCGTGATCGACTTCCATCTTGTTGCAGATGGTGAGGTCGAATTCATCGAGAATGACCGATTGCGCGATATGCGAGGCAAGCGCCGGATGGCCTTGCACCACCGGCACCGGCCGCGGGCCCCAGCCTTCGTCAGCCGGCGGAAATTCCGCGGCGCAGCCAAGCGCGAAAGTCGGGATCATCTCCACCGAGAACGCCGAGGCGTGATCGTTATAGACGATGATCGCGACGTCGGGCTTGGTTTCGCGCATCCAAGCTTGCGATTTCTCGAACCCCGAGAAAATCCGCTTCCAATACGGCTCCTCGGTCTTACCGTTGTCGAGTGCCGCGCCGATGGCGGGCACATGCGATGAACCTATACCTGCGACGATTCTGGCCACGGCTTCACTTCCGTTTCGCTGATCGGGTTTTCGATTTGGGTTTGGCTTTGGACTTAGCTTGGCGCTTGGCGGCCGCGGGCTTGCCGCGGCTGCCGCCGCCGGCGCGGATAAACTTGGAGGGCGCGTTCTTGCCGGAGCGCGAACGGTTGCCTTCAACCGAGCGCCCGCCGGCGAGCATCATCGAGGCATAATCCTGCTGCGACGAGCCGGTCATCTTGGCGGCGAGTTGTTGGAACGAATGCCCGTCGGTAGCGCCGAGCTTGGCGGTGAAATAGATGTTGCCGCCAAGCTCCAGCATGCGGTTGTAATCGCGCTTGAGGATGGCGTCGGTTTGTTCCGGCGTCAGATTGAATTTCTTCAGATACTCCGCTTCGTTGGCCTTGAACGCCCTGCGGTTCTCGTCCTTCATCAACGACATGCAGAACATGTTGATGCCGAAGCCCTGTCGGGACCGCTCGGCGTCGAAGACATAAGTGCCCGGAATATCGTCGTAGTCGTGTTGTTTTTCTCGGGCCATTTTCTTGCGGGCCATTGGCGTCTCTCCAATCAAGCAGGACATATATAGCGCAGGACCGCTTGGCAACGTAAGCCGTCAGCGCGGACCGCGCTTTAAGCTGCGGTCTAATTCGGCGGCTTGGTGCCGAGCAATTGCACCTCGGTTTCCCTGGCGGTTGCCGCCTTGCCGCTGAGATCGCGAGTGCCGAAGATCTTGATGCCCTTGCCCTGCTCGGCTTGCACGACAATCACTTGGACCGGCTGCTGGCCCCTTTTCGTCATATAAGCGTATTGCGGAATGGTGACGTCGAGCGGTTTGCCGAACGGAACGCCATAGGCCCGCAATACGAAAACCGCATTGCCATCGGCGACGTCTTTGGCAGTGGCGGCGCGGCCGGCAATAAAGCCGTTGGTGGGCAAGGGCGGCCAGCTTTGCGCCGCGCTGTGTGGCGTTGAACTTTGCGGCGCCGGACTCTGTGGCGCTGAACTCTGTGGCGCCGTACTCTGCTGTGCCAACGCGGGCACAAAAAAACTCCCAGCAATCGTCAAAACCACAGCCAGACCAGCCAGCCGGACGCTCATCGCCAAGTTTCTTGTGTGAGCATGATCTGTTCCGAAAACCGGCTGCCACTCGGGAGCATGCTCTAACCCCAATAGAGCCGCGTCGGATTCTCGACCAGCAACGCCCGTTGTGCCGCCGCCGTGACCGCGACCTTGGGAATGTAGTCGACCAGGACACCGTCATCCGGCGCTTCCTTCTTCATATTGGGATGCGGCCAATCGGTGCCCCAGATCACCCGGTCGGGGAAGCGCTCGACCAGCGCTCGGCCGAACGGCACGACATCGTCATAGGGCGGCCCGGCAAGGCTCATGCGTTCCGGGCAGGTCACCTTGACCCAGAAATTCTTGTGCTTGTCCATCAAGCGATGCAAGCGCTGGTTCTCCGGGTGCTCGACGCCCTTCTTTACATCGGGCGTGCCCATGTGATCGACCACCACCGGGGTCGGCAGCGCGGTGAAGAAGTCTTCCAGTTCCGGCAGATCCGGCATTTCGAAATAAACCACGATATGCCAGCCGAGCTTTTCGACGCGCGCCGCGATCCGCGCCAGCACGTCGCGTGGCGTGAAATCGACCAACCGCTTGAGGAAATTAAACCGCACGCCGCGCACGCCGGCTTTATCCATCCATTTCAGCTCGTCGTCGCTGACCTCCTCGCCGACGAAAGCGACGCCCTTGGCTTTGCCATTCGCCGCTTCGAGCGCGTCGACCATCGCGCGATTGTCCTTGGAATGGGCCGAGGCCTGCACGATCACGTTCTTGTCGAGGCCGAGAAAATCGCGCAGCGCGAACAGTTTTTCCTTCGGCGCGTCACACGGCGTGTATTTGCGCTCCGGTGCGTAAGGAAATTTATTTTCCGGGCCGAACACATGGCAATGCGCATCGACCGCGCCAGGCGGTAGCTTGAACTTCGGCTTCGACGGGTTGGGATGGAACGGGATATAGCCCGGCGACATCGGCACGGAAGGAGTCTCCACTTCTAGTTAACACCTCTCCCCGGCGGGGAGAGGTCGCGAGCGCAGCGAGCGGGTGAGGGGGTTCCGTCTGCGAGGTCTGACCCCCTCACCCGACTTCCTCGCTTCTCTCGGAAGTCGGCCTCTCCCCAATGGGGAGAGGCGAATGAATTTACTGCGGCGCGACCCGGAATGACGTTAGATTTTCTCCAGCGCCAGCGACACACCCTGACCGACGCCGACGCACATGGTGGCGAGCGCGCGCTTGCCGCCGCGCTTCTCCAGCCCGTGCACGGCGGTGAGCGTCAACCGCGCACCCGACATGCCGAGCGGATGGCCGAGCGCGATGGCGCCGCCATGCGGATTGACGTGATCGGCGTCCTCGGCAACGCCGAGTTGGCGCAGGCAAGCGATGCCCTGCGAGGCAAAGGCCTCGTTGATCTCGATCAGGTCGAAATCGCCGATCTTCAGGCCGAGCCGCGCCAAAAGTTTTTTGGTCGAAGGCACCGGGCAAATGCCCATGATGCGCGGCGGCACCGCCGCCGACGCCATGCCGAGGACGCTGGCGCGCGGCGTGAGCCCAAGCTTGGCTGCCTCTTCGCTGGCCAGGATGATCGCGGCGGCGCCATCATTGATGCCGGATGCGTTGCCGGCGGTGATGGTGCCCGGATTGCGCACGATCGGCTTGAGCTTCTGCAGGTTCTCCAGCGTGGTGTCGGGCCGCGGATGCTCGTCTTTATTCACCACGATCGGACCGGCTTTGCCGCCTGGCGCTTCGACCGCAACGATCTCCTCGGCGAAGTAGCCGGCAGCCGCGGCCTTGCCGGCGCGCTGCTGCGAGCGCAGCGCGAAGGCGTCCTGATCCGCGCGCGTGACCTGGAATTCCTCGGCGACGTTTTCGCCGGTCTCGGCCATCGAATCGATGCCGTATTGCGCCTTGAGCGCCGGGTTGACGAAACGCCAGCCGAGCGTGGTGTCGTAGATTTCCGCCGAACGCGAAAACGCTTCCCCAGCCTTGCCCATCACGAACGGCGCGCGCGTCATCGATTCGACGCCGCCGGCAATGGCAAAATCCATTTCGCCGCAGCGGATCGCGCGCGCGGCATCGCCGACCGCGTTTAGACCCGAGGCGCAGAGACGGTTGACGGTGATGCCCGGAATCGAATCCGGCAGGCCCGCGAGCAACAAGGCCATGCGCGCGACATTGCGATTGTCCTCGCCGGCCTGATTGGCGCAGCCAAAATAAACGTCATCCAGCCGCGACCAATCGGCCTTGGCGTTGCGCGCAACCAGCGCCCTGATCGGCACGGCCGCGAGATCGTCGGTGCGGACCTTGGCGAGCGCGCCGCCATAGCGGCCGATGGGCGTGCGCGCCGCATCGCAGATGAAAACATCCCGCATCGCTCGCTCCATTTTCGAGGCTTTTGTCTATTTACGGGCCGCCGCGGACAGGGTCAAACGCATCGAGCGGAGCGCATCGGCGTTCGGCACCGCACATAGCCGCCAAACATGGCCGCCAAACATAGCCGCCAACCATGGCCGCGAAACCGCGTTCAACCGAAGGCGCTGAGTAGATCCAGCAATTGCGTGCGGCGGCCGGCGCCGATCAATTTGACGATCTGGCGTTCGTGTTGCGCCGCCAAGCGCTTGATCTGACCGAGCGCTTTTTCGCCAACCGGCGTGAGAAACAGCGAATGCCGGCGACCGTCATCGGCGGCCGATCGCCGCTCGATCCAACGACGCCGTTCGAGTTCGTGCAACATGCGCGCAAGCCTAGCGCGCTCGATATTTAATGTCTTGCCGATCGCCGCCTGCGAGCGGCCGGCATTGGCGGCAATGACCACCAGCACCGAATATTGCGCCGGCCGCAGATCGAACGGCGCCAGCGTCTCGATGAAATCCTTGAACACCGCGACCTGCAGCCGCCGCAGAAAATAGCCGACATGACCCTTGAGTTCGGCAATGTCGAGCCGATCGCGCGCGGCGGCGCGCGAAGGGTCGCGTGAGGAGGCGCGATTGCCTGTTCGACGCGGCGATGGCGCGAGCAAAGCTTTGCGCCTAGCACGGGTTCGCGGGCGAGAAAGCGGCAATGACGGTTCCATCATGGTGCTGGCTTTATCACTTTGAGCTCAAAGCCAAATCAACTGGCAACATTCCAACTACCTCGGGCGCCCGAGCTCTAAAAAATACCTTATCCCCCGCTTGACCGGAGATTGTTGTCAATGACAACATATAGCTTGCGGTCGCGAAGGCCAAATGCCGCCGCCGCACGCCAATCGGGAGGATCGCATGCTCAAGCTCGCCACAGTCGCGGCTGCGCTGCTCTGGACGACGTGGTCGCCGGCCCAAGCGGAGATGAATGGGGCGACCCGCATCGGCGTTCTCAATGATATGTCGAGCGTCTATTCCGACTTCCAGGGTCCCGGATCGGTCGTTGCGGCGCAGATGGCGGCCGAGGACTTCGCCAAACAGTCAAAGCGCAAGGTCGAAATCCTCTCCGCCGATCACCAGAACAAGCCCGACATTGGCGCGGAGATCGCGCGGCGCTGGTTCGACGTCGAAGGCGTCGACATGATCATCGACGTGCCGAATTCCGCCGTCGCGCTCGCGGTTGCCGATATCGCGCGCGACAAGAACAAGGTCTTCATCGGTTCGGGCGCCGGCACTGCTTTGCTGACTGGGGCGAAATGCTCGCCCAATACCGTGCATTGGACCTACGATACCTGGGCGATGGGCCACGGCGTCGCGCGCGGCCTCCTGCAGCAGGGCGGCAAGACCTGGTTCTTCGTCACCGCCGATTACGCCTTTGGCGAGGACTTGCAAAAGCAAGCGAGCGAGGAAGTGCTCGCCGAAAGCGGTCAGGTGCTCGGCAGCGTGCGCCATCCGCTCGGCACCAGCGACTTCTCGTCGTTTCTTTTACAAGCGCAAGCTTCGCGGGCCCAGGTGATCGGGCTCGCCAATGCCGGCGGCGATACCGTCAATTCCATCAAGCAGGCGGGCGAATTCAACCTTGGCGCGCAACAAAAGATCGTGGGGCTGATCTTCGACCTGCAAAGCCTCAATGCGTTCTATTGGGACCTCAACGATCAAACCCGCGCCTGGTCTAAACGCTATCAAGAGCGACATCCGAAAAAGGACATGCCCAATCACATGCAGGCGGGCGTCTACTCCGCGACACTGGATTACCTTCGCGCCGTCGACAAGGCTGGCTCGCCGTCGGATGGACGCGCCGTCGTCGCCGAGATGAAGCAAAGCCCGGTCGACGATCTGCTGTTCGGCCATGTCGTGATCCGGCAGGACGGCCGCGCGGTGCATTCGATGTATCTGTTGCAGGTCAAGACGCCGAGCGAATCCAAAGACAAGTGGGACGTCTTCAAGGTAACGACGACCATTCCGGCCGAACAGGCGTTCCGCCCGCTGAACCAAGGCGGCTGCCCGCTGGTGCCGAAACAGTAGCGTTCGCCTAACGGGCCGGCATCTTGACCGCAGCGGCAATGGTCGGTTTGTTGCTGACGAATGCCGCAAGCTTAACCCCGCCCTAATCGCACCCTCGTTGAGGCGAGAATGTCCTGGTCCGAGCTTCCTTCCTCGCTGAAAGCCGAGCGGCATGGCGTGATCGCGGTGCTGCGGCTTAACCGCGCGCAAAAGCGCAATGCGCTCAACGATCCCATGGTGGCGGGCATCGAGACATTCTTCTCGACCCTGCCGGATGATATCCGCGCGGTGGTGCTATGCGGCGAAGGCGATAATTTCAGCGCCGGGCTCGACCTGACCGAACTGGTCGATCGCAAGACCTTCGATGGGGTCGCGCATTCGCGATCTTGGCACCGCGCCTTCGACCGCATGGAGTTCGGCAGCGTGCCGGTGGTCGCCGTCCTGCACGGCGCCGTGGTCGGCGGCGGATTGGAACTGGCGGCGGCGGCGCATGTGCGCGTCGCCGAGCGCAATGCGTTCTACGCGCTGCCCGAAGGCAGCCGCGGCATCTATATCGGCGGCGGCGGATCGGTGCGGCTGCCGCCGCTGATCGGCGCCGCGCGGGTGATGGACATGATGCTGACCGCGCGCACGCTGTCCGCCGAAGAGGGCCAGACCATCGGGCTGTCGCAGTACCTCGTCGACGACGGCGAGGGTTTCGCCAAGGGAATGGAGCTCGCACACCGCATCGCCAGCAACGCGGCCTTCACCAATTTCGCGGTGATGCATCTGCTCCCACGCATCGCGCGCAGCGATCCCGCCGCTGGATTTATTACCGAAGCATTGGCGGCGGCGATCGCGCAAGGCGACGACGAAGCCAAGGCGCGGCTCAAAGCGTTTCTGGAAAAACGCGGGCCGAAAGTGACGCGCAGCTAGGTCGCAGATGAGCTCACCGTTAAGCGTCAGGCCGATCTCCACTCCCTCTCCCCAGGGGGGGAGAGGGTTGGGGTGAGGGGGTATAGAGATAATGAGTAACGCCGTCCCCCCTCACCCGGCCGCTGCGCGGCCGACCTCTCCCCAACGGGGAGAGGTGACGCAAGGACGGCCGCCGCTGCGGCCGGTCAAGCTCGGGCCGCCGGATGTCGTGGTCGAGCGGCGCGGCGACGGCGCCATTGTGATGCGCTCGCCGCATCCGCTGCCGGCCTATCCGCGCATGCTGACCGAACGCCTGGCGCATTGGGCGAAAGCCGCGCCGGACCGGATATTCCTGGCGCAGCGCGATGCCAGCGGCGGCTGGCGCACCATGACCTATGCCCAAACGCTCGCCGCCGTGCGCGCGATCGCGGCGGCGCTGCTGCAACGCGGCTTGAGCGCGCAACGGCCGGTCGCCATTCTCTCCGGCAACGATATCGAACATGCACTGCTCGGGCTTGCCGCGATGCATGTCGGCATTCCCTATGCGCCGATCTCGGTGCCCTACTCGCTGTTGTCGCAGGACTTCGGCAAGCTCAAAGCCATTGTCGAAATCCTTTCGCCCGGCCTGGTGTTTGCCGCCACCGGCGCGGCGTTCGCCCGCGCCATTGCTGCCGCGCTGCCGCGCGACATCGAGGTGGTGGTCACGGCTAATCCGCCCGCCGCGCGCGCGGCCACAGCGTTTGCCACGCTACTGCAAACGCCGGCCAGTGCCGAGGCCAGTGCCGAGGTCGACCAAGCGCATGCGCGGGTTGAACCGGATTGGCCGGCGAAGATTCTCTTCACCTCCGGATCGACCGGGCGGCCGAAGGGCGTCGAAAACACCCATCGCATGCTCTGCGCCAATCAGGCGATGATCCGCGCCGGACTTGCGTTCCTGGCCGACGAGCCGCCGACCATCGTCGATTGGCTGCCGTGGAATCATACGTTCGGCAGCAATCACAATTTCGGGCTCGTGCTCGACAATGGCGGCTCGCTCTATATCGACGAGGGCAAGCCGCTCCCCGGCGCCATTGAAACCACGGTGCGCAATCTGCGCGGGATCGCGCCGACCATTTATTTCAATGTGCCGAAGGGCTTTGAAATGCTGCTGCCTTATCTGACTGCGGACGCGGCATTGTGCGAAACCTTCTTCCGCCGGCTCAAGGTGATGTTCTACGCCGGCGCAGCGCTCGCCCAACATGTGCTCGACGCCTTTGAGGAGCTTGCCGTGAAGACGACCGGCGAGCGCATCGTGTTCATGTCGAGCCTCGGCTCGACCGAAACCGCGCCGGCGGCGCTCGCTTGCAGCTGGCACTCCGAACGGGCCGGCACGATCGGCGTGCCGCTGCCCGGGGTCACGCTCAAGCTCGTGCCGCGCGATGGCAAGCTCGAAGCGCGGCTCAAAGGCGACAACATCATGCCGGGCTATTGGCGCGATCCGGCGTTGAGCGCGCAAGCCTTCGACGAAGACGGCTTCTACAAGATTGGCGACGCGTTGAAATTCGCCGATGCGGACGATCCCGGCAAAGGCATGCTGTTCGACGGCCGCCTCGCCGAGGACTTCAAGCTCGCGACCGGGACCTGGGTCAGCGTCGGACCGCTGCGCGCCGCCTTCATTGCCCATTGCGCGCCGCTGGTGCGCGACGTGGTGCTGGCCGGGGCCGAGCGCGACGCGGTCACGGCGTTGATTTTTCCGGATCTCGACGCCTGCCGTAAAATCGTCCCCGATCTCGCGGCGAATGCTTCCGTAGCGCAATTGCTCGCCGAGCGCCGCGTGACGGCGGCGTTTGCGCGGCGCCTCGACAGCTTCGCCGCCGCCGGCACCGGGACCTCGGGCCGTATTATCCACGCCGTTCTCCTCGCCGAGCCGCCGTCGCTCGACATCGGCGAAATGACCGATAAAGGTTCGATCAATCAGCGCGCGGTGCTGGCGCATCGCGCCGCCGCGGTCGAAGCACTTTACGCCGAGCCGCCACCGCCGCATGTCATTGTGGCCGGCGCGAAGCAATCGGCCGAGGTGAGCTGATCATGGGCAAGATTTGATCATGGACAAAAGCTGATCATGGACATTCGTAACCATGCCGCGATCGTGACCGGCGGCGCCTCCGGTCTTGGCGCGGCGACCGCGCGCATGCTCGCCGAAGCCGGCGCCAAAGTCGCGATCCTCGACGTCAATGACAAGGCCGCCGCCGAAGCCGCGGCCGCCGTCAACGGCATCGCCATCCATTGCGACGTGACCGACGGCGCCGCCACGGAAAAAGCGTTTGCCAAGGCCGCCGCCGATCACGGCACGCCGCGCATCGTGGTCAGTTGCGCCGGCGTCGGGCCCGCCAAGCGCATCGTCGGCCGCGATGGGCCGATGCCGCTTGCCGACTTCGCCCGCGTGATCGAGATCAACCTGATCGGCACGTTCAATGTGATGCGGCTCGCCGCCGCCGCGATGCAGCCGCTCGAACCGCTGCAAGACGGCGAGCGCGGCATTATTATCTGCACCGCCTCGGTCGCCGCCTATGAGGGTCAGATCGGCCAGGCGGCTTATGCCGCCTCGAAGGCCGGCGTAGTCGGGCTCATTCTGCCGGCGGCGCGCGAGTTCGCCCAGTTCGGCATCCGCGTCACCGGCATTGCGCCGGGAATTTTTACCACCCCGATGCTGCATGCGCTGCCGGAAGCCGCGCAACAAAGCCTGGCCGCCTCGGTGCCGTTTCCGAAACTGCTCGGCCAGCCGCCGCAATTCGCCGCGCTCGTGCGCCACATCATCGAGAACCGCTATCTCAATGGCGAAGTCGTGCGACTCGACGGCGCGCTGCGCATGGCGTCGCGATAGCGCCGACCGCCGCCGCCACGTTTACCAGCACCACGTTTACCAGCACCATGTTCACCAGCACCCGGAAAACCCGCATCGAATGGGGCGACTGCGACCCGGCCGGAATTATTTTCTTTCCGCGCTATTTCGAGTTTTTCGACGTCTCGACCACGATGCTGATCGAGCGCGCGCTCGGCATGAAGAAGATCGAATATCTCAAGGCCTATAATTTTGCCGGTCACCCGCTGGTCGAGACCCGCGCACGATTCCTGCTGCCGACGCGCTTTGGCGACGAAGTCACGATCGACAGCGCGGTGGTCGGATGCGGACGATCGAGCTTCAAGATCGAGCATCGCCTGATGCATGGCGGCGCGCTCGCCGTCGAAGGGTTCGAAACGCGCGTATGGGTGAGCCGCGATGCGAACGATCCCAGGCGCATGAAAGCGCAAGCCATGCCGCCGCAGGTCGTCGCCCGGCTAACGCATGCCGGCCTTGTCGCATCGCGCTGAGTGACGCCGCGAAAACGTGATGCTAAAGCATGATTCCGAAAAAGCTTGCCCTCGGACTTGATCCGTGGGTGGCTACCGGTTTCCCGCCTGCGCGAAGCTTTTGTAACACTTTCGTCTGATGCTTCGGCGGGCGAAGCCAGGTCGGAAAAGATCATGCGTAAACAGTAAACTAAATCCGACGCCATTCCGCTTTAAAAGCCTAGCCGATAAAGGGAGAGAATTGCCTATGACCATGCGCATTGACGCGTATACCCACTTTTTTCCGCAAAAATTCTTCGACAAGCTCAACGAGGTGGCCGGCGACTACAAAGACATGGGCAAGCGCGTGCGCTCGCTGCCCGCTCTGTACGATCTTGATGTGCGCAAGAAAATCGTCGACGGCCACAAGGATTATCAGCAGAT
>WNGR01004390.1_pt1 | contig 15245 bp, 14 predicted proteins | sample 5407581 | NCBI WGS metagenome assembly WNGR01 (sample SAMN13153383, study PRJNA577476) | soil metagenome | isolation source: 80 cm soil or saprolite under Garry oak tree replicate 2 | place: USA:California | collected 2016-06-15
GATGCACATCGCGGCGGCGGTGGGAACACCGGTGGTGGCGCTCTTCGGCAGCACCTCCCCGGAACTCACCGGGCCGGGGCTGCCCGGCGATTCGCGGCACCGGCTGCTCAAAGGCAATGCGCCGTGCGCGCCCTGTTTCCGGCGCGAGTGTCCGATTGATTTTCGCTGCATGCAAGGCATCAGCGTCGAAGGCGTAGTTGAGGCGGTGCTGCGAACCCTGCAACAGCAAGAGCGGCGGGAGGCTTGAACCTTTTAGAGCCTTGGAACTGCACTCTTGCCAGAAGCCTGTTTCCAACCTGAAACCGGCGAAGCGACGGGACAAGAGGGCGACGTCAAGGCGCGCCGTAATTCGGCACGACGGCTCCCGAAAGGAGACGGCACCAGGTGCGGAGAATTAGCAGCGCTTTTTGGGCTTTGCTGAGCCGGGTCGGGTTTGGGCCGAACACGTCGAATGCCTGCAGCTCGAGCTTGCGCAAGAGCCGCCAATACACCGAACCCATCAATTCGGCGGCGCCCATCGAACGGCGGTCCTCGGCGGGCAGCGTCTGACGGGCGAGTTGATAGTACCGGCGGGCGTGTTGCGCGACGCTGGCGGCCAGTTCGCGAAAGCGATCGGAGTACTCGAGCCGCAGGATTTCCCCTTCGGAGACACCGAAGCGCGCCAGCTCCGTCAGCGGCAAATAAATGCGGCCGCGTTGAGCGTCGGTCCGCACGTCGCGCAATATGTTGGTCAGTTGGAGCGCCTTGCCCAGATGGTCGGCGTAATCGCGGCAGGCCGGATTGCGATAGCCGAAAACCTCGATGCTGAGCAGGCCGACGACCGAGGCCACCCGGTAACAGTATTGTTCAAGCTGCGCGAACGTTTCGTAACGCTTGATCTCGAGGTCCATTTCGACGCCGCGGATCAATTCATCGAAAAGCTCGAACGGGAGCCGATGCCGGGTCACGAACGGTTGCAACTCCTGGTTGACGCGAAATGCCGGCTCCTCCCCCGCGCAGACTCGCCCGATGTCCTCCCGCCACGCGGCCAGGCGCGCGCGTCGTTCTTGGACGGGGAGCGAGTCGTTGTCGGCGATGTCATCGACTTCGCGGCAGAAGGCGTATAGGGCGGACATGGCATCCCGTTTGGCCTTGGGCAGGAGCACAAAGGCCAGGGCCAGGTTGGAGGCGCTTCGGCGCGTGATGCGGCGGCTCTCTTCCATGCATTATGGGAACGGGGCGGGCGGGTCTTCCCGGACCGGCGGCAGGCCGCCGGTTTCACCGAGGGTCGGATTGCGAGGCAGGTGTTCAGCGTGGTCGCGGCGGCGTTTTTTGCGAAACCTCGCGCGCCGGGAAGAATGGCCGGAAGAGATTGGTTCCGGCGCGTACATGGCTTTCGGAGAACGCGCCAGCGAGTCGCCCCGGCGGCCCTTGCGCGTGAGATAAACCGTTAGAAACAAAATCACCGCCAGGACCGCGGCGGCGCCCAGGATCAACAGTAGATCCTGGAGAGTCAACCCGAAGATCACACTGGGCCTTTCCGGCGGCAGGCCGTTCTCGAAGGGGTCGTGCTGGGCCAGGATCACGATCGATCTTAGCATGGCGACGGTTCCTTTCCGGAGGCGGGAGCGCTTTCTTCATCCATCAGGGCGTCCACCTGGATGTTGAGCCGGTGCATCCGGTAGCGCAAGGCGTGGCGGGTAATTTTCAAGTGTTCGGCCGTCTTGGTCAAATTATTGCGGTGCTGTTCGAGCGTATTGAGGATCAATTCACGCTCGAAGCCGGTGACCAATTCGTCGAGGGGCTGGCCGTCGGCCACGGCGGGAAATTCGGCCTTGCGCAAGCGGGTTTCCAGGTGGAAATCGGGCAGGCTGCGCGATTGAATTTCGGGCGTGGTTTCCAAAATCACAGCGCGCTCGATCACGTTGCGCAACTCCCGCACGTTGCCGGGCCAGTGGTGGGCGAGCAGTGCCTGCTGCGCGGCCGGGGAGATTTTGGTCGGCGGCCGGCCCATGGCGACGCTGAAGGACCGGAGGAAATGTTCGGCCAGCAAGAGGATGTCCCCGTTGCGTTCCCGGAGCGGCGGCGGGCAAAACTGGACGACGTTGAGGCGGTGGAAGAGGTCCTCGCGGAATTGGTTCTGGCGGATGGCCGCGACGATATCGCGGTTGGTGGCGGCGATCAGGCGGACATCGACACGCAATTCCTCGTTGCCGCCGACGCGAGTGAAGCTGCCATCCTCGAGAAAGCGAAGCAGTTTGGCCTGCAAGGCGCGACTCATGTCGCCGATCTCGTCGAGAAAGAGCGTGCCGCCGCTGGCCTCCTCGACCCGTCCCGGTTTTTGTTTCACGGCGCCGGTGAACGCCCCCTTTTCATGGCCGAAGAGTTCGCTCTCCAGGAGGCTTTCGGGGATTGCCGCGCAATTGAGCCGGACGTAACTCGCGTCGCGCCTCGGGCTGGCGGCGTGGAGCGCGCCGGCGATCAGTTCCTTGCCGGTGCCGCTTTCGCCGAGGATGAGCACCGTGGCGTTGGAGCGGGCGACGGTCTGAATCAGCTCGCGCAGTTGCCGCATCGCCGGGCATTCGCCGATGATCCGGGAGAGGTCATGGACTTCGCCCGTCTTGGCGCGCAGCGCGGCGTTCTCCTGCAACAAACGATACCGCTCGGCGCACCGGGCCACCGCGTGCAGCAATTCCTCCGGCTCGAACGGCTTGGAGAGGTAATCGATGGCCCCGGCCCGGATAGCCTCCACGGCCAGCCTCGGCGTGGCGTAGGCGGTGATGATCAACACCGGCAGATCGGGCCGTTTCTGCCGCAGGCGGGCGAGAAATTCGTAGCCCGTCATGCCGCCCAGGTGGGCATCGGTGATCACCATGAAGAAGCTTTGGCCGTCAATCAGGCCCAACCCGCCTTCCGCGCTTTCGACGCTGCGCGCGGAGTATCCCTCGTCCCGCAGCATCGTTTCCAACGACAGGCGCATGTTCTTCTCGTCATCGACGATGAGCACAGGCGGCAGCGCGGGGTTCATGACGGCGACTTCATAAAGGTTCTGGTGGGGAACTGTACAACAAACTTCGCCCCTTTTCCAAGCTCCGATTCCACCCGCAGGGTGCCCCCATACATCTCCGTGTTATGTTTGACGATAGAAAGCCCAAGCCCGGTCCCTTTTTCCTTGGTGGTGAAATAGGGCTGAAAAATCCTGTCGAGCTTGCCCGGCGCAATGCCGGGGCCATCGTCGGCGATCGTGACGGTCACCGATTCATCGCCATTGCTGGCGGCGCTGACCTCGATGCGGCCCTTGCCGCCGGTGGCCTCGCGGGCGTTTTGGAGGAGGTTGACAAAGATTTCGGAAAGATGCTGGCGCTGCGCCAGCAGGACCGGCAAATGCGGGGCGTAATGCCGCTCAATTTTGGCCTCGTACCGGGCGAAGGGCGGCAGCACTTCCGCGATAGCGCGGTCCAACTCCTCGTCGATCCTCAGTTTCTCCACCTTGCCTTCGGCCAGTTGCGCGTAGCCCATGACTTCGGTGATGATGCGGTCAGCGCGCTCGACCTCCTCGCGGATGATTTGAATCTGCTGCAGGGCGGAGTTTTTGCCTTCGAGCAGCGCGCGCTGAACGGAGTAAGCGGCGTTGTTGATGATGCCCAGCGGATTCTTTATCTGGTGGGCGATCTGCGCGGCCAGGTGCCCGGCCGAACGGAGTTGCTCCTGCCGGGCCGCGAATTCACGGGCTTCTTCGGCCGCCTGCCGCTGCTTCTCGAACAGAACCTGGATGCCATAACAACACGCCGCCATGAGCGCCAGCACGAAGAGACGCAAGAGGAACGGCTCGGTCGGGTTTTCGGCGATGGTCCGGCTCACTTCGTCATACTCCAGGATGTCATCCTTGACCGTCAGGTCCAGCAACCCGGCGGTGAGGTAACAAAGGACGACCGAAAAATTCAGGATCAACTGCGGCACCGCCAGCGGACTGCTCACCGCGTTGCGCACGATTAAACCCAGGAAAATCCAGTACAAGATGCTGTCGAAACCGCCGGTCAAAAACGTCAAGGCGGCCAGGAAAAGGCCGTCCACGAAATTCGAGGAAAAGATCATCCGCTGGACAAAAAGCGAGGGCAGCCGGCGCGAGAAAAACAGCAGGAACGCGACGACGGCGTTGAGCACCAGATAGATCAGGAAAAAGCGCTCGACGATTTGCTGGGCGACCGACCGCGGCAAGGCCAGGTCCTCAAACCAGCGGGAATAGTAGAGATCATAAAACAAGATCCCGATAAACACCGCCTTCACTGGCAAAATGATGTTCCGCTCCACCGCGCGCAGCCGCACCGCCATCCGCGCCGGCGACGGCGCAGTTTCCCGCAGCAGGGCGCGGAGTCTCTGAAGGGCGTCCCAACGGCTCCGTTTCATCCCAGGCCCCGGTTCACCGACAACGAGCGTCCAATCCTCATGTTTGCCATCTTAAGCATAATATTCATCCCGAATCGAGGAATATCCAGTTCGGCGAAGCCGGGGCTGGTGGAGATTGGCGATGTCGAGGGACCGTGGCAGTGATCGGACGCAGGCTGGTCGGGCTACTTTTACTACCCGCAACGCCGCCGGGTGATGGGGAAAGCCAACTGGCAAGTGCGCCACGGGCTCAGCCGGTGGCTGTGGCGCGAGCCCGGGCAGCAGCGGGGATCGCGGCCCGGAGCGCGCCCCGATGAAGGGTGGCGCGGCCTCGTTGGGGAAAAGCGGTGCTGCCAATTCAGTTTCTCCTTCGCATTTGGCTGGATTTTGAGCTTTATTGCGGCGGCTGTGGTCGAAGACATCCGGAACACACGAAGCGCTTCCTTTTTGAACGTGAGCCCTGCCAGACTGTCTCGCTGGATTCTGCGGAAATGAAAGAATCCAGCCTGACGAATTGGCTTGATCGCCGACGCAGTTCCACGCGCCTGGCCTTCATGCTCCAAGGACTTTGCCGTATCCTCTCCTCGATAATGTCGCTGGTGTGGAGTCCGCTGTTGCTGCGGAGCATGGGCGATGCGTTGTTCGGGTTGTTCTCCAGCTTCCAAGCCGTGGCTACGCTGGGGGGACTGGGAGACTTGGGCATGGGCGGAGTGGTCAACCTCCAGACCAGTCGGCTGTTGGGTCAGGGCAACCACGCCGAGCTGCGTTTTTTCCTCTCTGGAGCGCGAACGATGTTCCTCTTGATGGCGGTAATCGTGACCGGCGTCTTGCTGGCCCTGGCGCCGTGGCTTCCAAGCTGGTTGCATTTCAAAAGCATTGCCGGCGCCGGCTCGCTGCCCGGGCTCTTTGCGATTGGAGCCCTCAGCGCTGGCTTGCTCATCCTGGCAAGCTATGTCACGAATGTGAATTACGGAGGCAGCAACCTGACGTGGCCTGTGCTGCCGGCATTTTTTTTATTGCAGACCAGTATTCTCTGCCACTGGCTGCTGGCGCGGCAAAACTCGCCACTTTGGCTACAGTATTCGCCTTATCTCCTCAGCGCGGTTCTGGGGCTCGCGCTGGGCTGGTTCTTTGTGCGAGCGTCGTATCCGGCCCTGGCTGAGTTTTTTCCGCTGTCGTTCAACCGGGCGCAATTTCTCTCGCTCGTGGAAAGGAGCTTTTGGGTGTATCTCTATTGCCTGGCCAGCGGCATTTACATCACCACGGACCGGCTGCTCATCAATGCTGGCTTCGGCGCGGGCCAGATCCCAGCCTATCAATTCAATTCCAAGCTGTGCGAGATGGCCATGTTCGTAATCGGGAGCGCCAGCTTAATGAGCATGCCGAAGATCGGCCAATGGCTGGTGTCGCCCAATGCCGAGGATCGCGTGCGGGCGGTGCACGAGACGGAGCGATTGAACCGATTCCAGACCTTTCTCGGATGCGCAGCAGCGTTGGGCTATCTCGCCATCAACGATTGGTTTATCAAATTCTGGTTGGGCGAGCATTACCGCGTTCCCTTGCTCTGGCAGGCGGCGTTTGCCGCTAACCTGGCCGTTACGGCCTCAGGCTACGTCGGCTACGAGTTGACCGCGCGATGCGGCGATCGAGGGCTGCGCCTCGGCGGCACCGTCGTTGTGCTGACGGCATTGCTCAATTTCAGCCTGTCGTATCTGTCTATGAAACTCGGTTCCATTCTCGGCATTGCTCTGGCCACCGTCCTGGCGCAATCGTGCCTGGTGCTGACCTTAGGCCGTTTTTCCTATTCCTTCATTAGTTCTTCCTGGCTGCGTTTGGGGCTCAAAAGTTGGCTTTTGTCGATTGCCACCGTTGCGTTCGGCTACACCATTAGAAACCTTGTGCTGATGGATTCGCTGGCCCACGTGCTCATGGTCGCGGGGCTCTTCGGAACAGCGCTGGCGGCGGTGGCCACCGCGTTGGGCATCCGGGCGCAAGACATTCGTTGCGAGTTGGATCTCGTCCGCGCGATGCTCGGCGTATAGAAATCGGCGCTCGACTTGTGCGAAGACACTTGGTAATTCAGGTCGTGCGTTGCTCAAAAGCAGATGCCAGACTTCTCCGGGAGAGGTGCACTGTCTGGCCGCCGGCCGACGAAAAGGCGCGAACCAAGCGTGGGCGCTTTTCCACCGGACGCTCGGCCTATGACATGCAGCGACAATTACCGTTCGGGGGGCATTTGGAGTAGTTATGGGACCGTTGATCGAGCTTGCTCAAAAGCTTTTGCCCCGGCGGCTCAAGCGATCTGTGAAACGGCAACTCATGACCAAATTCCAGGTACCTTCCATGGAGTGGAGTCTGCGAAACATGCGGCGGCTGGGGTTCGACCCGCCCGGCATCGTGGACATCGGCGCCTACGAAGGTGAATGGACGAGCATGGCGCGATCTGTTTTTCCAGAGGCCTCGTTCCTCATGATTGAGGCGCAAGAGGCCAAGCGGCCGAAGCTGGAGGCCGTTAAGGGGCTGGGTGCAGGCAAAGTAGACTTCCGAATTGCCGTGCTTGGCCCCGAACCTCGCGAAGCCGCAATCCTGCATCTGTATGACAGCGCGGACACCGCGGCGTCCGTGCTGAAGGACCACATAGGGGGCCACTCCCGAACCGCCACTTGCGCAATGGTTACCCTTGACCAAATTTTATCGCAGGAAAGCTTCGCAAGGCCGGCCTTGCTCAAGCTCGACGTCCAAGGCTACGAACTCGAGGTCATCAAAGGCGCGAAGCAGACGTTGAGCTCTGCGGAAGCGGTGCTAATGGAAGTTTCCCTCATTGAACTCTACGAGCACAACCCACTCCTACTCGACGCCACAGTGTTCATGGCTGGGAATCACTTCCGGGCCTACGATATCTGCGGTCTGGTGCGACGGCCGCTGGATGAAGCCCTCTGCCAGGCAGATATCATTTTCGTTAAAAACGACTCGCCGTTGGTGAAGCAAACCCATTGGATATGACCTTCGCACGTCGGGCTCGATCCTGACGAGGACTTGATGGACACGACGATGCCACTACGGAACTCCTTTCTAAGCGCGCTGCACACAGCCGCCACAAAAATTCCTTCCGTGATCAAGAACTACCGAGCGCTCAAAGAATTGTCCAAGCGCGATCCCCTGGTCACTGCCGTCTATCGGAAGCTTTTTGAGCGTCATCGTCTGACCCTGCCAGCGACTGCCCCGGAACCGCTCTGCCCGGAGTCAGGGACCGTCGCACTGGCGGTGCTCTATCCATTGTTTGCCGGCGAAGATGCGCCCCTCAATGACCTCCTTTTTTTATTGAACCTGGCCAAAGGGCGTCAATGCAAACGCATCCTCGAAGTTGGCACCTACCGTGCGCGAACCACGCTCGCGCTGCATCTGAACTGCCCTGAAGCACAGATCGTGAGCTATGATATTCACCCCTTGGATTCGCCGTTCCGCCAAGCTTTGCGGGGCATCGCGAAGGTGGAATTGCGGCACGGCTCCTTCAGCGCTTCCGCCGACGCCTTGCGCAACGATCCCCCTTTCGATTTGATTTTCGTGGATGGCTCGCATCAATTCCAGCACGTGATCGAAGATTCCAGGCTCGCCCTCGAAATCGCGGCGCCCGACGGCGCCGTCGTGTGGCACGATTACCGATACAACGGTTATCCCACCAAAGAACTCCGAGTCCCCGAAGCCTTGACGATCATCAGCCGGAGTTGGCCCATTGAAGCCGTTGCCGGCACGACGTGTGCAATTCACTTGCGAGGTGGTGCAGGCAATGGATGCCGCTCCGCGCGCCATCAAGAGCCTTGAGGAACTTGGGAGACGCACAGTTTGCCGTTAGCGGCGAACATCCGTACCCCTCAATCAAAGCCGCACGATCCAAATTCACCAGGACTGATCCTTTCTCCCAAAACCGTTTGCTTGATGAGGGCGGTGCTTGACGCTGCCAGTTGGGCCGCCTAAAATGCGCGGCGTATATTGAGCGAATGTCGGCGGCCAACCCGAAACGAGTCGTGTGCTTGAGCAATGTCCACGATGAAAACTACGAGGCGCTGCGAGACGAAGCCATGGAGCCTTGTCTTAGCTCCGCCAAGCGACGAGATCTGTATCAATGTCTGGAGTTGGCCACCGGCCGGCAAGTGGTGTTGCTCTCCGCGCCGCCTCGCGCCAAGGCGCGCCGCTCGGGACGCTGGCTTCCGCCCGTGCAAACCCGGTTCTCCAAACACACCCAATACGTGTGTCGCAATTGGGATGGTCCCAAGCTGCGAGTTCCGCTTGGCTGGTTTTTTTACACGCACCAGGCCCTTCGCCAGGTGCGCCCCGGTGACGTTGTCGTCATCGACAATTACGAGTTCATCTACGTGGTGGCCGCGTGGTGCTTGAGATTGTTTCGGCGCGTCCACTTCGTGCTCGAATACGAGGACGGAAAGCATCTGATCGACAGATCATGGTCGCGGGTGCTGAGCGGGCTGGCGGAATTGCTGGGCCGTCCCCTCTTGCACGCCGCCCTCACCGCTCATCCGGCGCTGGGCCATCGTCTTCCCTCCTCGTTGCCGCGAGAAATGGTGCCTGGTTTTATCGTGAAACCCGCGGAAGCCAGACCCCCATCACGCCCCGGCCTCACCCGATTCCTTTACTCGGGCTCACTCGACACATCCCGGGGCATCGATCTACTGTTGGCGGCCCTTCCCTTGCTGCCGGAGGCTGGCTGGCATTTGCACGTCACGGGAAGTGGGCCGTTGGAAGCCGAGGTCCTTCGCTTTGCCAAAAGTCCGGTGTGGATTCGGAAATTGACTTTTCATGGGTATGTGTCCTCCGGAGCGGCGCAGAAACTGCTTTTTGAATGCGATGTAGGCTTGAACTGCCAGAAAGCCGGTGATCCGATTTCCGGGGTCACCTTCCCCTCGAAAATCTTCACCTATTTGTCGGCCAGTCTGGTCGTCCTCAGCAGCCGTGCCAGCGAGGTTGACACAATTTGCGGGCCGGCCTGCGTTTATTTCGACCAAGACACGCCAGAAGCACTCGCGACGGTCATGATCCGGGCGGTACAGGATTTGCCCGGCCTCAGAACCCACCTCGATTTTAGGGCCGTGGAAACGACCTACTCGCTGGAAGGTACCACGGCTCGTTTGAACAAACTGCTTGCGTTCCTGTCCTAAAGTCAATTGTCCGCCATCACATGGATGGGGGGTCCATCAGCCGAGTGAGATTGTGGATGACCAAGCTTCGGGCTTGCGAAGGCGGGTCTTCACCTTTAAACCGACCGTGCGCAGTTGCCTGGAAGGGCCGTGGGACGAAGAGATCTCGCAGTTGGGTCATGCGTAAATTGCTGGTTACTGGATTCGGGAGCCTTATGCGCAGCGAATCCGTGGGGTTTTGCTTCGCGCACGATTGGGCCATTCAGGATCCTGAAAAGACGTTCGCGCCGACGATTGACCTCTCATTATTCCCTTCAAGCTACGTCCACAGCGCTCCACGCGGCGCATCGGACTGACTCATTATGAATCCAACTCCGCCCCGGAATCCTATCCAGGTCACCCTCATGACTTGTGGGGCTTGGTGGCTGCCCCACACCGCAAGGGCATTTGCCAATCGCGGCGCCCTGGCGGCTTTTTGGATCACGATGGGCAACCACACGCGCGTACCCTACTACAAACGCGCGTGGCCGTTTCAAGTCGCCATGATTCCGCTCTACAAATTCGCCCCCGAAATCTGGTCTCACCGGGCATTCTATGCCTTTTTCCCGCTCTGGAAGGCGTGGCTGCTGCGGCAACGTTATCCCGAGTGCAACGTTGTCCACGCCATGGTCGGCTATGCGACGGAGCCGTTCGACGCGGCCGACCGCATCGGCGCGCTCAAAGTGGTGGACTGCCCGAACAGCCATCCGGTCAGCTACTACGGCTTCTGGCAGCGCGAGTGCGACCTGTGGTGCCCTGGCGAGGAAGTTCCCATTCCCCGATGGATGTTCGCCCGCATGAACCGCGAGCTTGAGCGGGCCGACTTGATCATCGTCCAGTCCGCCTTCGGCAAGGACTCGATGATCCTCAACGGCATTCCGGCGGAGAAGGTGATGATCAACGTCATGGGCGTCGATACGAAGATTTTCAAACCTCGCAAAGTCGTGCCCGCAACGCCCCGTTTCATCTGCGTCGGCACCATTTGCCTGCGCAAAGGCCATCAGTATCTGTTCCGTGCCTTCGAGATCGTGAAAAAGGCGCTGCCCGACTCGGAACTCATCTGCGCTGGGGAGTACAAGCACGATTTCCGGATGGAGCGGCCGAAATGGGCCGGCAAGTTCACCTATGTGCAATCCCTCCCCCACGCCCAGTTGGCGGGGCTGCTTCAGACTGCGACCGCGTTCATTTTCCCCTCACAGGAGGAAGGCATCGCCCGCGCGCAGATCGAAGCGCTCGCCTCGGGACTGCCGGTTGTTGGCACCTATCCCGGAGGCGCCACCACGCTTGTCCAGGATGGAGTGGAAGGTTTCATTGTGCCGCCACGCGATCCGCAGCGGTTGGCTGAGGCGATGATTCGCGTGGCCACTGACCGGGAGCTGAACCAGCGCATGGGCGAGGCCGCGTTCCGCAAGGGCGCCATCGGCAACACCTGGCAGGATTACGGCGACCGTCTGCTCGCGCAATACCAAGGGCGGCTGGCCGCCAGACAAAAGCGGACCTGACCCTAGCCTGCCATCCCGCCGCAGTGAAACTTGCCATCATCACCAGTGATAACCGCGAAAACGATCGCCGCTACGATTTGGCAGCGCCCTATTTCGGCACGGCTCCGGAGGCACTCTTGCAGGGCCTGGCCCATTTCAAGCAGCACGAGGTCCATGTGCTATCCTGCTCGCAGGTGGCGATGCACTCCCCGGCGAATCTGGCCGAAAACATCTTCTTCCACAGTCTGCACGTGCCGAAGTTGGGATGGTTGCGTACAGGTTATCAGGGCTGTATCCGCGCGGCGCGCCAGAAGCTCCAGGCGATCGGCCCCGACATCGTTCACGGCCAAGGCACCGAACGCGACTGCGCCATCAGCGCCGTCTTCTCCGGCTTCCCGAACGTGGTGACCATCCATGGCAACATGACGGAGCTGGCGCGAGTGTTCCATGCGCGGGTCGGAAGTTATGCCTGGCTGGCTTCGCGGCTGGAGACTTTTGCTTTGAAGCGCGCTGGCGGGGTCTTCTGCAACTCCGCTTACACCGAGTGCCTCGTCCGCCCCCGCGCGCGGCGCACCTGGCGCGTGGCCAATGCCATCCTCGAACAATTCTTCGTCCCGCCTGCCCGCGGCAAGCCTCTCTCAAGCTGCGTGTTGCTCAACGTTGGCGTCATCAGCCCGCGCAAACGGCAGCTCGAACTGTTAGAGACGGCCCGCACCCTGCATGAGCAAGGGCTGCCCTTCGAACTGCATTTCATCGGCAGCGCGGATCCAAACACCGCCTACGCTGCCGCTTTCCTGGAGCGGATGCGCGCAGCCGAACAAAAAGGCTACGCCGGCTATCTCGGCACGAAATCCACGGCCGAACTCGTCCAGTGTTTCGATGAAGCGTCGGCCCTGGTCCACTTTCCAAGCGAGGAGGCTTTCGGACTGGTGGTGGTCGAAGCGTTAGCGCGCCGCCTCAAATTCTTCGGATCCCGCGTGGGTGGCATCGTGGACGGTGCTGAAGGACTGCCCGGGGCTGAATTATTCGAGCAGCAGAATTGGACCGGACTCGGCACAGCCATTGGGCAATGGATTCGCGCCGGTTTTCCGCGTCCGGCCGCATCAGCCGACGAAATCGCTGGACGTTACCATCCGAAGGTGATCGCGCAGCGTCATTTGGAAATCTACCAGGAATTCCCGAGCACGCCTGAATAGACCGCTTTCAACTCCTCCGCTACTTGCTGCCAGCTTCTGGGCGGGGGCGGGGGAATCAAATTTGGCGCATCTTCGTAAAATTGCCGCAGCACGCGTGCCGTCACCGTCGTGGTGGCAAGTGGACAGTAAACCGCTCTTTCGCCAAAAACGCTGCGTGCCCAAGGCCGGTCGCTCACCAGAATCGGACAGGCGCAGGCGGCCGCTTCGAGCGCGGAGAGGCTAAGAGTTTCCCATCGGCTCAGCAGCACGAAGCCGCGCGATTCGCGATAGACCTGAGCGAGCTTGGCGCGATCATAAATGGGCCCTTCGTAGCGAATCACTTGAGAATGGCGCCGGGCGAGCTGCAAAAACGCCCTCGCGTAAGGGTCCGTTTCCGAATAAGGTTTGCCGATGACCCATATCTGGGTGTCGGCGGCTGCCGCCGCTTGCGCCAGTTCGACGACGCGTTTAACGGGCGTGATAGTCGCCGTGCAGACCAGCCAAGGACCACGTTTGGCCGGGGTGCTTTGAAGGAACACCTCTTCCACGCCGTTGGGGATGACGTGGACCTTCTCTCGGGGCGCCGAAAATATCCGCTTCATGAGGTGAGCTTCCCAACCAGTCAAGGCGATGCAGGCGTCCGCCTTTTTGAAAGCATCCCACGCAAGGCGCGCAGTGAACTCCCGCGGCAGGATGACTCGCGCCAGCCGGGTGGCCCCCCACTGCGCCAGGCGCATCGAACCAGAACGAGCCCCCAAGCCTCCGAGCAAATTGGTCATTATCACCTTGAGTTGCTTCTGGCGCGCCAGGCAGATGTACGTACCCGTTGGCCGGCCAAAGTAATGGATAAGCTCGCCGTACTGCTGCCCGTCCCACCAGCGGACGAATTCGACCTCCACGCCGAGTTTTTGCAAGGCCGCCTTGGACTGTTCGATTTGCGTCTGGACACCGCCGTGCGCGAGGAAAAAGGGATCGGGATGATCGAACAAAACTTTCATGCAAGTGTCAGTGCTTTACAGCCAGCGGGGAAAGCCTGCCGGAGCGGCGGCTCCAAGACGATGTTTTTCTGGGCGCCGCGCCGCGGCAGGCTTAAAACCGGACGGCGCGAGCCGATAAAGAAATAGCGTTGCGAGCTGCTGGCGGTTTCAACTTAAATGATGCTCAACTTGTGAACACGTTTGCCCTCCCGCGGTTTCTCATCATTTACGGCGTAGCTTTGCCGGTGGCATTACTGCTCGGTTACCTGCTGGCAACACCGGATAGCATCACGACCATGGGTGTGGTGGGGCTGGTACTGGCCATGCTGCTCCTACCAGTTTTCCTGCGATGGCATCACCAGATGCTGGTGTTTAGCTGGAACGCAACCATAATCGTCTTTTTTTTGCCAGGGCAGCCTGACCTGTGGATGGTATTGGCGGCCGGCAGCCTTCTCCTCACGATTTTGGAGCGAGCCATGAACCCGGATCAAAGGCTCCAGCAGGTCCCCTCGGTAACGTGGCCGCTGCTCTTCCTTGGTTTGGTCGTCATCATCACTGCCAAATTGACTGGCGGCATCGGTCTGCGCTCTTTGGGGGGCGGGGTTTATGGGGGGAGGAAGTTCTATTTCATTTTGGCGGCGACAATTGGCTACTTCGCGCTCAGTTGCAGGCAAGTCCCGAGCCGGAACACGGACCGCTACGGTTCGATTTTCTTTTTGTCGGGGCTGACTTCCGCGTTCCCCAACCTGATCTACATGGCGGGCGCCAACCTCTGGTTCCTGTTTCTCATTTTCCCGGTTGGCTTCGCAATTGCGCAGGCATCCGAGGACTTCTCGGACGTGGTGCTTGGAGCGAAATTCTCCCGGGTTACGGGTTTCACCTACGCCTGCACGGCCCTGTTTTGCTACATGATCGTCCGCTATGGGCTCCGGGGGATATTTGATTACCGCAGACCCTGGCGACTAGTGACCTGGCTCCTGCTCATCGCCGTGAGCATGCTCGGCGGGTACCGGTCGGGCCTGATCATTTTTGGTTTGGTGTTTGCGTTCCAGTTCTGGTTGGAAGGGCTCTTCCGGACACGGCTCTTTCCCATTTTGGCGCTGGCCGGCATTTTGTCGGGGGCATTCCTGGTGCCGTTTGTGACCAAGCTCCCCCTTTCCGTGCAGCGCAGCTTGAGCATGTTGCCTTTGGAAATAGACCCAGCAGCACGCGCGGATGCCCAGAGTTCGCTCGAGTGGCGCCTGGAAATGTGGAAGGTCCTGCTGACGCAAGTGCGGCAATACTTTTTCTTGGGGAAGGGCTACGCCATTGATCCGGCGGACCTTTACCTTATCCAGGAATCCATGCGCCGCGGGTTGGCCAAGGGCTTTGAAGGGGCGATTGTGTCCGGGGATTACCACAGCGGGCCGCTCTCGATTCTCATTCCGTTCGGCATCTTTGGGCTCATTGCATTCGTTTGGTTTCTCGCCGCCGGCTTGCGCGTCCTATATCGGAACTACCGCTACGGAGATCCCTCTTTGACCAAGCTCAACACGCTTTTGCTTTCCTACTTCGCAACGCATGTCGTTTTCTATTTTGTTGGCTTTGGTTCGCTGCACTCGGACTTGGCGCTGTTCACCGGGTTGATTGGTCTGAGCGTCGCTCTGAACCACGGGATGCGAGGGCCGCCGGCCAATGTCGCAACCTTCGGACCCGAAGCGGGTCTTGCCACCGTGGGTGCGGTGTGAGCGATGGCTCTTTGGAGGATTTGACGAAACTCATCGGAATTGAGCGATGTCAAGGACCGCCGAGGACCTTGAACTCTTGGGTACGACGGTTGAACGGTTTTTCTAAGCGATGCTACCTCTCTGCTCACCTTGCCTGGGGGAAAAGATGGATGCGGAATTCGGAGTGTCGTCTGGCACTTGCCCGCGGTCGGACACCACTGACGTCGACGAAAGGAGTTGCATTCTCTCCGTTCGTGGAGGAAATAGAGGCGTCCCTGCTTTGAGGGCCACAGCCAAACCAGAAGCCGATTTTTTGACCTATGCCCAGAGACCGGATGCAGACGCAGCGCTT
>WNGR01004893.1_pt1 | contig 15245 bp, 11 predicted proteins | sample 5407581 | NCBI WGS metagenome assembly WNGR01 (sample SAMN13153383, study PRJNA577476) | soil metagenome | isolation source: 80 cm soil or saprolite under Garry oak tree replicate 2 | place: USA:California | collected 2016-06-15
TCTGGCCCCAGGTCGAGCATGTTATGGAGCGATTGAAAGTTGAGGATACCGCCGCTCTGGATGATCTCCTGGACAGACCTGTATATACCATAACCAGGTATGCGTGGCACGCGGCCCCAGAAATTCTGCGCATGCGAAAAAGCCAGGGGATCATGAAACTGGAAGGCGCAGTAGAGGCTGAATAGCCCCAGGCCAGCAGGAATGGCCAGGCCGCTGAGGATATCCAGGCGAACCGCCCGCAGGTCGAAATGACGCTGGCGCAGGTATTCAAAACAGAAGGGCACGAAGAGAATCAACCCGGCCGAGCGCGTCAAAGTCGCCAGGAGGCCGAGCAGACCTGCCAGCCACCAGTGGCCATGGCGCATGTGGTAGAAACTGAAGAGAGAGAGGCATAGAAAGAGGGATTCGTTGTAGGCGGCAGCAAGAAAGAGGGCCGTAGGAAATAGCGAGAGGTAGAGCGCGGCACGATAGGCGCCCTCCTGATCAAAGTCTTCCTCCACCAGGCGATACAGTACAACCAGGGCCAGCAAGTCTGCCGCGCCTGAGATAAGCAGACCAGCTGTGAACGGGTTACCGGTGAGCAGCATCACGCAGCGTTCCAGTATGGGATAGAAGGGGAAGAAGGCCGTCTGGTGCGGCGCAACATAGCCATGCAGCGCAACCACTAAGTAGTTTCCGGTATCCCAACGATGCCATGATTGCCACAAGACATACAGCGGCCTGGACAGCTTTGAAAAACCTGGAACGGTATACAAGACTGTAAGGCAACTGAGCGCAAAAAAGGCAAGATGTATGCCAATATAGATAGGTAAGATGTTCTTAAACGCCGCATACCACTTCGTTCTTGAGGCTGTTATAACGATAGAGAAGATAGCCCCGGTGAGACCGCGTTCGCGATCACGGGCAGGCGTTGATGCGAGATCGCCAGCAGGAGCATCAGCCTGGGCAGCGGCGGACGTTACACTATCGTTGAGCCGGGAGCCAGGGAGAGCCCGCGTCGCAGCCTGCCGGGACTGCGCAAAGGCAAGGGGGTTATTTTCCTCGGGCGAACCTGTGGGTAAATGCATATATGTACCAACCCTGGTTGTTTTCTATCCTACATTAAATATATATATATTCTACACATGAAACGCTCCCGGCGGAGGAAGGTAACGACATGTGACGTTTGCTGCTTGTCGTTACAACTGTCATGGAAGGACCGTTTTTTCTACTAGTGAGTTGTAGAAGCATGCAGGAGACAGTTGATGACCCAAACCAGCGATGAGTTGTTGCAAACCGGGGAAGCGGAGCATAGTGTAAGCGAAAAGACGCCGTTATTGCAGCGCCTGCAGCGGGCATGGATGCCGCCGGACTGGCTGCTTTGCCTGGCTGTCGGCGCTGTCGCCCTGGCGTTCAATCTGTACCGGTTGGGAGGTCCGAGTCTGTGGTTTGATGAAATACTCTCTGTTGAGCGGGCGCGCCAATCCCTGCCAGTGCTCTGGCATATCATTTTCAGCACGCAGCAAAACATGGCATTGTACTACCTGCTTCTGCATTTCTGGTTGAGCTTCACTACCCTGCTGGGACTCCATCCCACCGAGTTTGTGGTGCGCTTTCCTTCCGCCATATTCGCAGCACTTGGCTCAATGATGGTGTTCCTGCTGGGGCGGCGCTTCATGGGGATAATAGGGAGCACGATAGCGGCAGGGCTGTATTTGCTGGACGTGCTCCAACTCGTCTACGCGCAGGAAGCGCGCTCTTATAGCCTGCAACTGCTGCTCATCTGCGCTGGCTGGTATGCTCTTTTTGCAGCGCTTGGATTGGGCGCCGGTCCAGGTTCGCTCAACACAGAAGAACAGGCCTCGGAGGGAGCAGTTCACGGTCGCAGCGCCAGTCGATACCGCTGGTGGGCATGTTATGTCGTTGCCATGACGCTGGCTATCTACGCCCACCTGTTCAGCGTGCTGATCCTGTTCGCACAAGTACTTACTATGGGCATCCTGCTGGTGCTGGCAGGGCCGTGGCGCGGTAAGGCACGTGGACGACGACAGGCCTGGTCCAGCCTGCCCGCGGCGGTGGTGAGCCTGGTCAGCATTGCTGTGTTGAGCATGCCCATGCTGCTTGCAGCCCGCCATGGCTCAAAAACGGGCTGGCTAGCCATTCCACACCTTCATGATATACCAAGGCTCTTCCTGACAATCAGCGATAACAGCATTTTCTACATGTTTATGCTCGCTGCGTGCTGCGCTCTGGGAGTAGGTGTTGCAGTGCTTGTCCACCTGCAGCACGGTACGCAGGATCCCCCGCCTTTCCATGTTTTTTTTCTTGATGACAAAGCCAGTGGTACGCGTTTATCCTGGCTCCAGGGGCTCTGGCCTGTCCTGCTCGCGCTTTTATGCTGGTTAGTTGTGCCGGTTATCGCCAGCTATGTGATCTCTCAAGGGTCTACACGCCTCTTTTCGAGTCGCTACCTTGTGACGATTGTGCCTCCGCTGTTCCTGCTGGTGGGCCTGGGCATTACCACCCTGCGCTGGCGACTCATTCAGGTGGCACTGGTAGGGGTCCTGCTATTCGTTGCTTTGCACCATGTTCCCCAGTACTATAGTAGCGCCCAGGTGGAAGACTGGCGAACGCCTGCACTCTGGCTGGAACAACACTACCAGGCGGGCGATGGCATGGTCTGCTACAACAATGCCCAGGGGTGCGAGGTAGGCATAGCATACTACCTGCGCGCTTATCCGAGCGGCGTCCAGTTCCCGGCCGATTCGCCAGGGGCTTTCCCATGGGTTGACTACGATTTGACAAATCACCTGGGATATTTCGGAGCGGCCGTCAAACCAACCTTTCTGGCAGCGTACGGGGCAAAGCACCCACGCCTGTTTTTCATTGCCGGGCGTTTCGCAAACAATTCAGAGGCTGCACTCGCGCAGGCGGCACAACACTGGCTGGACACACACTATCACCTCATCGCGCAGAGCTCGAAGGGCGCGGTGACTATTCGCCTGTACGCGACCAACGCAGGGCCTTAGCGATGGGTAACTGGCAAATTGGCGGTAACAGAGCGCGGTGTGCTACTATGTGTGGATAGGGAGGGACCGGCCATGACCGCTACATTTGCAGAGCTATATGCCTCAACGCTCAAAGAGGTTTTCACCGCCAGGGCGCAAAAAGATTTAGAGCAAGGGGTCGATGGACTCGCGTGCGCTCGCGCATATGCAGAGCAGGGCAAGCCAGAGTTCGTGCTGGCGTATTTACTATTGATAGCTGAAGCTGAAGAGGTGAAACGGGAACTTCTGGCGTACTCTTACGAGCAGCGTGCCATATACTCGGAGCGCAAAGCGGAGGAGTTCGCTAAGAAGTTTCACCGGCCTTTCCCACTTATCAAGCTGGAAGCGCAGAAAGACCGCCTGGCGGCCCGCCAGGTGCGACAGGGAAAGCGTATACATACAGGTACGACAAAAATGCCGCTGGTTAACTGATCTCACTCTTCTTCTCGTGCCTCTTTCGGCATTGCCAGAGAGCGAGACCGAACGCTTTGCTTTTCCCCTTCCATCCCCCTTCCTTCCAACCGGCGTGATCGCTCACGTCTTTTCCTGACAATGAACGCTGGGATGTGAGCACTCAACGTGACGAGTCCACAGGTGGCAACAAAGACGACAGCCCACCAGTTCACAATCATGCCCGTCACAGACACGTTTCCTGCTAACAGGCCAAAAAAAGGGGAGCACTCCATTGGCAGCACAGAAACAGAGGAAGTCTCCCATGTTACGAGAAGGCCTCTCAAAAGCGAGAAAGGGCTACCGCGACAAGCGCTCTCTTAGGAGGAGCTCCCATGCATCATGTGTCCTGGTTTTCAAGTGCAAACTCAATCATACATAAAACTCAACGATTAAATATTTAAACACTTCATTAAATCAATGATACAATCTATTGACTTCTTTATGTATGTATGGTAAAAAATTCGTAGGAGCTGGCTGGTCAGATCAGCTAAACTCAAGTCAGTCCGAGTGGGAGATGGGTGGTGGCAGTGCAGGAGAGGCTTTCTCGTTCAGAGGCAGTTGGTGCGAGCCGTTGCCTCTGCTTCCCGATGCATCAACATGAAAAAGCTTCCCCTGTCCCAGTCTACATAGGCACAGTGAGCATTGGCCAGAGGCCCTGCTCATACTTTCTTTCGAGATACAGATTCGTTCTGAAGAGAGGTCACGGAGGAAACGGTCTTGAATACTGGTTTTACTTCAACACGCCGCACTTTTTGCAAGCACCTTGGTGCTGCCGCCGCAACCACCTTTTTTTTAGGTGCTCACACGCTTTCTGCCCGTGCGGACAGTCATCAAGATGCCACGTTCAGGCATTCCTCAGGGGCTGGTCTCAATGTCTTGCTTGTCCACGGAGCGTGGGTGGACGCATCAAGTTGGATTCTCGTGATTCCCTTACTGCAGGCACAGGGCTACCACGTGCTCGCCGTTCAAAATCCACTCTCATCGTTAGCAGATGATGTGACTGTCACGCGTCAAGCACTCGCCTCGCTCTCCGGTCCGACGATTGTGGCAGGGCATTCGTATGGTGGGGCTGTGATGACCAATGCCGGGACCGGTGCCCCGAACCTTCATAGCCTGGTGTATATCGCAGCGGTGGCGCCTTTGGAAGGGGAGAGTGTCATGGGCATTGCCGGGCAATTCCCGACGCCTCCCATCACAGCGCACGTGGTTCCTTCCTACCGTCAAGGATATACTTGGGTGGATCCAGCTTTTTTTCCCCAAGACTTTGTGCCAGATATCGAGGTCGCACAAGCTCGAGCGTTAGCGGTGGTGCAGAAACCGATCAAGCCAGCATGCTTTACGGCGAAGTCAGGGCCACCTGCCTGGAAAACGGTTCCGTCCTGGTACTTAGTTTCGGGCAATGATCGCGTGATTAACGTTGACTCAGAGCGCTTCATGGCCAAGAGAATAGGGGCCACCACCCGTCAGATCGCTTCCAGTCATGCCTCTCCTTTGTCCCATCCGCAAGCGGTGTTCGAGATCATTGTCGCGGCAGCTCAAGGAGCCCAGAAGCATCAAGTGAAGCCTTTTGACAAGCGAACAGGCGTCTGAGAGGAGGACTTCTGTGGGTCAACTTCCATGAGGGGGAACGAGCGGGCCACACTATCCCCGAGGACGGGCGACCATAAAGGCCCACCCATCCGCTCTACCCTACCCTCGCCCCTACGGGATCGTGGGCTGGCTGCTTCGGTTGATGCGTATTGGGCGGCCTTTGCGACCGCCCTGAAACTTCCAAACCTATCCGATCTTATCCAATGCTTGCCGTACCTGTGAGCATCAGGCTATCGCCAGCGGCGCATGGAACATGGCTGTTGGCGCCAACCTTTGCGCTGGTGACATAAAGCTTGTTGCCAAGGGCACCACTCAAAACCGAGTTGAGTATGCCCTCGATTTGCCGGTTGTAGGTATCGTACGGGAAGGTGAAGATATCGAAGATGGTTACTGCTGTGTCGAGTACGTGTACTACCAGGTTCCCGCCGGAGGCAGAAGGAGCGATGGTGGTGAGCGTGGTAGCCAGCCTGAAAGAAGTACCCAGGTAGATATCAGCGCCGATAACCATGTTCCCGCCTTGCGTACCAATGCGGATGTTCTTTGCTGTCAGGCTATCGTTAATTTGCCAGCTCCCGATGGCTGGTCCCATCGCTGCCAGGGACGACGAAGGAATCTCGACGTAAGCGGCGACGCCGTCAGGGGAGAGCCGTTTTACTGCGCTGTAACTGACCCTGCTCGTATGAGATTGAACTGAAGCGCTGAGCCCCTGCGGTGGTGGCGGCGTTGGTAATGGACCTATCGTCACCGGAAAATGTACATGCACTGCCAGCGCGGAATCGCCGCAGAGCGGGGTAGTGTTGATGCCGTTGAGCTGGCCCACGGGAATCTGGAAGGTAGTCAGCGGGCCATTGACCAGCGCGGGACTGCCGTTCAAGGGGTGAGCGCTCACCTGCACGGTGGATGCATTTGCCACGCTGAAACCGATCAACATACTGGAAGTAATCGGATGTGGGTCACCTGGATAGAGACTCAGGCGAATTGTAGTCGCCAGTCCTGCATGTTGAGGGGCGAGACTGAGCAATGAAGCAGACGGTTGAATGAGCGTTGTCGCCATTGCATACGCCCAACCTTGATCCTGGGGAGGCAATTTGCTCACCATGCCCGAGATTGCGCTGTTGATCGCGCTGGGAGCCACCTGGTTGAGCTTGCTCTGGAACAGGGAGCGCAGTGTCGATGTCGAGAGATAAATGGTTGCGCCAAGAGACGCCGTGTCTTGCCGGTGCGCTGGCAGTCGCGGCGCGGTGCTGGCTGCGCTTACTGGTGTGACCATTAACCCCACTAAGAGGATCGTCAGCAGTAGTGCCCAGCTCACCTGGATAAATCGTGTGTATCTCATTATTAGTTCCTCTTTTTTCTCAATTATTCCTGGTATAATGAGTTTTAACAACCAGGATCGGTAATACCCCGTAGGCGCACAATTTATTGGCACACCGCCGATTCATCGGCCAATGGCCCGTCGATGCCCTCCCCAGGCCGATGAATCGGCGGTGCGGGCATAAATGCGCCGCCTACGACATGGCTGGTTTTGGTCGTTAAAGTTCATTATCTATCCTAGCTTGGGAATAACTTGCTCGGATCTATCGGCCCTTTGAAGCACAGAGCCGTTGGCGTTGGCTGTGCCGCAATGCCCTGAATTGGCGGCGCCTGCACCAGCAATACGAGCATCTCAGCCCCACCTCCGCAAGCCATCAATGAACTCGTGTGGACGGAGATGAGTTTGGCGCTCTTGAGCTGGCCTCTCAGAGCAGGCATGATCGAACTGAGCAGTAACTGGTTGATCGCCTTTTGCATATTGGCGGCAGCCGTGGGGCCGGCATCCAATCCATCACGCTTCAGGTGGAACACATGCAACTGGATGTTCTGCGAGCTGTCTACCCCAATGGTGCTATCCAGTTCAACCGGCAGCACGCGGTGAATGCCATTTGCATCGATATGCAGGTTCAGGCTGAGCACGAGACCATCATTGGGCGTGGGTACGACCCGCATATCTGTCAGCGCCCCCTGCTTTAAACCTAACTCCGAGGAAAAGAGCGAGGTCAGAGCAGTTGCATCGAGGGCAAGTTCGATCATGCGTACCCCAGCGATAGGCGTCGGCGTGCCTGGACCCGGTGTGCCCGAAGTCGAGCCTGCTGGGGACCCCGTACTGCTTGTGCCCGCTGACTCCCATGTCAGGGCTGCGAAGATGCCGAGGGACATCAGCAGCAGCACCAGGCCAATACTGACAATGGCGATGAGCAAGCGGCGGCGATTCCTCAATGTATCCTTCAATTTGCTCAAATCACGCCAGTTGCGCCAATTGCGCCAGTCTGGACCGCCGTTATTGGGCGTTGGTGGAAGCGGTGGTGGTCCTGCCGGGGCAGTCGCAGGCAGGACCAGTGGGGCCCCGGCCGCGGCGGGAACAGTCGCGGTCGCACTAGATGATGTAGAATCTAAAGAGCCGGTAGTGGCCATGGCAATTCCTTCCTGTTCGTCTTCCGGGACTGCTCGTCCCCAGAGGAAGATGGCGGGGATAATAGCGATAAAACATAGCACCATAGAGGTGAAGAAGACTGCGCTGTAGACAGTATGCGCCGAGAGAATGAGATGGTGCGCGTAGCCTTTCGACCACTGGGCAAACTGGTCGCTTGTAGCGGTCGTGGGCAGCGTGGGATAGGTTGAGGCCAGCTGCTTAAAGTAGGCCAGCGCCCACGAGGTCAATGCTGCCAGGCCGAGCATCATGCCCACCATGCGCAGTGCTGTGATCACGGCTGAACCCATGCCTGCCTGTGTCGCTCTCACCGTGTTGATGGCGGTTGTGCCAATGGGAGCGATCACAAGCCCAAAACCCAGGCCAGCCGTTACGGTGCTGATGGTAATCTGGTTCCAATCTACGTTGATGGGCCAGCGACTCATCAGGTAAAAGCCCGCGGCGGTGAAGATGAGGCCCAGCACTCCCGTGAAACGGCAAGAGATACGGCTGCATAACCAGCCGCCCAGTAATGCCCCAACCGGGATCATGGCGGTGAGACGCAGCAGCGCAAGTCCGCTATCCAGTACCGGGCGCTGCAGTACAGTATCCACAAAGATGGGGATGTCGGCCATAGCGATGATGAGCGCTGCCCCTACAAACAGGCTTACCAGTGACGTGGCGGCAAAGGGGAAGCGCTTGTAAAGCGACAGGTCAACCACCGGCCAGCGTACTTTGCGCTCGACCAGGACAAAGGCTATCAGCAAAAATATCGCCAGGACCAATGAGATGGGATTATTCTGGGGATTCGCGCCAACTGCCGATGGGCCGAGTTCGGTTCCCTGCTGCGCCAACCCCAGGCTCAAGCAGGTCAGTGCCAGGCCAAGCAGTATGGCGCCCACCCAGTCGATGCCCTCACGCAGGTGCGTTCCCCTGGGAACGAGAAACCAGGCGGCAATGATCAACCCAACGACTATGGGCACATTAAAGAAAAAGATGAACTGCCAGCCGAAATGCTGCACGATGAGCGCGCCATAGAGTGGACCCAGTGCGCCACCGGCCTCCGTCACCGCGCCGATGACACCCAGTGCGAGTCCGCGCCGCGCCTGTCCATAGAAATCGCTTGCAACCGCCATTGCGATCGGCACGAGGGCGCCACCACCGATGGCCTGGAAGAAGCGCGCAGCGATTAACCAGACTAACCCTGGCGAGGACGTGTCAATGTGGAGAACGCCCAGAAAACTGAGGTCTACCATTTGTCCAAGTATCGGGGCTATACCACAAAAGATGGAGCCAATGCCGAAGATGATGAGGCAGAGCAGGAAGATGCGCCGGCGCCCATAAATATCAGAGACGCGCCCCATCAGTGGCATTGCTATAATAAAGCCCAATAGATATGCGCTGATAATCCACGCGGCATGGTCGAGCTGGGTAATGGGTATTTGCAGGTCGGTGACGATCTGTGGCAAAGCAGTTACCACCACGGTCTGGTCAAGCGCTGTAATAAAGACGCCAACACAGGCCATGGTCAATGCTGCCAGGGCAACACCCCGTCCACCAGCCTGCGCTTGAGCCGGGGTCGTTAGTTTCTTGAACGAACCGGTTACTTGCTCACTCAACGAAGGCCGCTGGTGGGCGTGAGCCGGTTTAGCTCCCGCGCCGGAAGCATCTGCACCTGGAGAAGCCGTGGCAGCGCTGGCAAAATCGCGTTTACGCAGGCGCGAGGAGGTTTCTTGATCGTCTTCTAAAGTGTACATGTTTCCCTCGATAAGCTTTGACAATTGAAAATATTCGCTCCCTTAACTTGACACCAATGGGCTATGTCTGTGGAGCCGTGATAGTGATATGCTCATTATAATTTGACAGCAGAAACGTGAGCGTCGTCTGCGGGGTATAGCTCACAGCGGCCCGGCCCGTTACAATGACCTGGTATAGCAGCGAGTCATCCTTCCCGATACACTCGCTCGTTTGCAGTGCCATGTTAGCAGGAACGCCGCCACCGGTGATGAACGCGAGCGTTTTCGCCTCAAGTTTACCGGTGATACGCCAGCAAGGAGTACTATTGACAGTATCATCGGTAGGCGTGCTCACATCCTGCAACTGGCTTACCACCGAGATGATGCCGGTGTGGGGATTGGTAAGCGTGCGAGGGTCGAGCGCCCCTTTGATGACCCGCCACTGCCCGGTAATGGGGTCGGTGATAAACTGGGTGTCGCCAATGCTGATAAGGTTGATGGTGACTGCTTGCCCCGAGAGAATGACCGTAGCCTGCGCCTTGATTTTGTCCGGCAAGACTACATCTCCATCAGCATTGCGGATTTGAAACTGGCTTCCTGTAGTACTGCCCGCGTTCTGCACACGCATCACAACGTGAAATGCATTCACGCTGCCAAAGCTCTTGCGCACTGCAGCAAGCAACTGCTGCGCCGTTGGCTTTGAACCCGTACCGTTGAAAGGCGAGTGCTGCCAGGGTAGTCTGCAACTGGCAAGCAGTGCGGCTGCCAGGCAGAGCAGCATGAGTAGTGATGTGCGACGAATTGAAATATGTGATGAAATCATCGGTGACGCCTCCCGAAATCTCGTCTATAAAAGTGTTGCTGAAACAAATCAACGCAGGCGCTTGACTGTTTCGGGGAGGATGGTACTACGTGATGTAGGGCTCCACCAAAAACCGGGGCTGAGGATCATGGCGCCCGCAAGGGGTGCCACTACCATGAGACGGCTTGGCAAGCCGACGCCTTCGTATCATGGTAGTGGCAGGGCTTGCCCCTGCCATGCCAATAACTTTAGAGCATCTGGACCATCACAATTTCTCCAAGTTCGCGAAGTCCATGCTCAATCGTTTCTTGCCGTGTTTCCCCGCGAACTGCACATCGAGAAACTCGGTGTCATTCAACATCTCACTTTTGAGAACGATGCCGTCGCCGAACTTATCGTGCCGTACTCGATCACCGGCCTTGTACTGCTGTACCTTTGGCTCGACTGGCTCCGCTGGCTGCTGGGGTGATCGCTCCTTGGGTGACAGCGGTGGTGTTACATTGCTACTACTCGTGCGTGAAGCCGGCCTTGAAGAGGGTGGTATGGCCGGTGACGAGTTGGTTGACGATCGCGAGGAAGACGTCTCCGGCTTTGCTCTTCTACTGCCAAATGTAGTTCCCCTGCCCGTACTATATGTTTCTTGCGTACCGCGACCGTAAGTGCGCCCGCTTTCTCGTGTCGAGTAGGTATCCTGGTTGAAGTCGTAGTCGTCTTCATCCTGCTCACCGCGGCGATTTGAACGCGTACTGCTTGCACCTCCGCGGGCAATGAGGGGCAGCGGAATGTCCTCCAGAAAGCGCGATGGCTCTGTAGGCTGGCTCTCGCCCCAGAATGAGCGTCGACGCGCTCGCACGAGGTAGAGGCGCTGCATAGCGCGAGTGAAGCCGACATAAGCCAGGCGGCGTTCCTCCTCCAGCTGCTCCGGTTTATCAACCGAGCGCGAATGCGGTAGGGAGCCTTCATCCATGCCGACGATAAAAACAACTGGATACTCCAGCCCTTTGGCGGCGTGCAAAGTAATCAGGGTCACGGCGTCGTTGTTCTCCTCGTTGAGGAGCGTGCCATCCTCGCTGGATTGTGTGGTATCCGCGCCGCCCACCAGCGCAACGTTTTCCAGGAAGAGCTCAAGGGCCGCGTGTGTCTCGATCTCGGAGTAGTCTTCGGCCACGCGGCGCAGTTCCAGCACGTTAGCCCAGCGGTCTAACTCGTGGTCTGCTGACGCGCGCAGCTCGGGACCCAGGCCACTCTTTTCCGCGATCCTATCCATCAGTTCAGGTAGTTGCAGTTCATCCATGGCATGCACGAGGTCGATCATAAGCTGCCCGAAGCCGGCCAGCGCGGTCTTCGCCGCTCTGCCCAGGGTGGGATGATGTTCGACCTGCTGGATGGCATCGTAGAGTGGCAACTTCTTTTCGTCGGCCCATTGTTTCAGTTCGCCCACCGTCCTGGGGCCGATTTTGCGGTTAGGCACGTTGATGATGCGCTGCAAACTCATCTCGTCATGCGGGTTTGCCAGCAGGCGCAGGTAGGCGAGCATATCCTTGATTTCTTTGCGCTCATAGAACTTGCGGCTGCCGATGACCTTGTAAGGGATGTTCGCGCGCAGGAACTGCTCTTCCAGCGCGCGCGACTGTGCATTCGTGCGATACATGACCGCCACTTCGCCGCGTTTCTGGATGTCACCGCGTGCCAGCAGGCGGCTAATCTCACGCGCCGTATATAACCCCTCTTCTTCTTCGTTGTAGGCCTCGTGGTAAATAAGCTTTTCGCCTTTACCTAACGCTGTCCACAGGCTCTTATCCTTGCGCATAGTGTTACGCCTGACCACGCCTTGCGCGGCATCGAGAATGGTCTGCGTAGAGCGGTAGTTCTGTTCCAACATGACGATCTTCGTATGCGGGAAATCGCGCTCAAAGCGCTGCACATTCTCGGCGCTGGCGCCGCGCCACGTATAAATCATCTGGTCGTCATCTCCCACCACGCAGACGTTCCCCAGGCCTTCGTGCTTCTCGTCGGTGCCATAGCCCAGCAGGCGCACCAGCTTGTACTGCGGCAGGTTGCAGTCCTGAAACTCGTCGACATGAATATAGTGCCAGCGTTTCTGGTACTTCTGTAACACCTCGGCTTCGCGCCGCCACAGTTGCTCTGTCATCATCAGGAGGTCGTCGAAATCGACGCCGTTATTGGCGCGAAGCAGTTTTTGATAGACTTTATAGACCCGCGCCGCCACTTCTTCAATATATTTTGCCGCGCGCTCGGCCATCTGCTCCGGCCCATACATATCATTTTTAGCGCGGGAAATCATGCCCTGTATGGTTATCGGCCTGTACTGCTTATCATCGAGGTTGAGTTCTCGAATAGCCTGCTTTATCAGCGTCATCTGATCCTCTGTATCAAAGATGACAAAGGACTTATTCAACCCCAGGGGAGCGAGATGATCCGCTTCGTAACGCAGCACGCGGGCGCAGATGGCATGAAAAGTGCCAATAGTCATTTCTTTGGATGCGTTGATGCCTACGAGCTTCTCTAACCGCTCGCGCATCTCTTTGGCTGCTTTATTGGTAAATGTCACGGCCAGGATGCGCCATGGCGAGACCTGCTCATGCTGCACAAGATAGGCGATGCGGTGGGTGATGACGCGCGTCTTGCCACTGCCCGGCCCTGCCAGGATGAGCACCGGCCCCTGCGTGGTGGTGACGGCTTTCTGTTGCGGGGCGTTGAGCCCGGCTAATAAATCTTTTTGTTCCAGCATCATCATCTCCCATAAAGAAGTACGTATTTGAAGGGCGTGGGTCAATGCCTCGCGCATGTTGTATATGACTGTGCTATTGTACCATAGCGAGGAAGCAAGGTGGGAGACTGAAATATGGCACTGCTCTTTCTAGCGCTGGTCTGCTCGGTGATGGCCTATTTTGCCTACAACGTTGCTTTGACCAGAATTGATGCTGCTCGCGTGGCAGTCTATATCTACTTCGAGCCAGTAGTCACGATTCTGCTAGGGATAACCAGGGAGTCACGGTATTTTTCCCACTTTCTGCGCAGCAAGGTGTTCTAACTCGGCATCCGCGATGGCTTTGCGCCCCTTGACCTGTTGCCGCAGCACATGATTGGCCAGCCCTTGCTCTTCCAGGGTGCGCTGATACGCCCACAATTCTTGATACAATTCCTTGCTCCGCCCCGTGAAGGTTTTTCGGAGCCGCTCCCGTCGCTGGCTGGCCTGGGCCTCTCCTTTCCCCGCGCTCTGTGCCCATTGCCTGAGTCTAGCGAGACGCTGTTCCAGGTGCGTTCGTCGTTTCGTTCCCTCCGAATACTCTACCGCGACCTTGGCAAACCCGTGGGTGGTCCTCACGGGGCAAGCTGATGCGAGCGGGAGCCACTTCACGGATGAGTTGTCCGTGGGTATTCCTGCTCAAGGGTACAAAGGCTCCTACGCCAGAAAACGAGGAGAGATCCCGATACTGATTGGTCTGCAAGATCGTGACCACATGGCGTCCCTGCGCGTGTAACCTCGCGAGAAACGCGGTGGCCATGCCCTCTCGATCCACAATCATCCGGGTGACCTGGCTGTTTCCCGCGTGCTGTTCATACCGTTCCAGAAATACGGGGACGCCCACGGTGAGATGCTGGTCTCCGCGATGGGTGGGAACGCCCAGGGGATGGCCGTGCTCGTCGTGCAGCAACAGGAGCGCGCGGCACCCCAGAACGACGCCCAGACGCCCGATCAGTCCGCGCGGGAGAAGCACGTCACTGTAGACGGGCTTACGATGCCCATCGACATAGCAGGTCAGCGTATGGGGCTGGGCTGTGTCTTCTGCGAGAGCCTGTGGGGGATGCCAGAGTTGGGTGCTCCAACATGCAAGAGCAGACGTGAAGCTGTCTGCGCCATCGGCATAGGCTACCTGCGACAAAAATGCCTCGGTGTACCGATAGCCGTAGGCCCGCTTCCGTCCGGTGAGCAGGGCCAGGCTGTCCGCCGTGTAGCCACGCAAGTCCCACGCGCGCGGTAAGCCAACCGCTCCCAAAAACAGGAGCGTGAGCAGGAGGCGTCGGCGGACTGCTGCACTGCCCGCCAGAGGAAGGCAGGTGGGGTCTGGAGCAGGTGGCAGGGCCTCTTCCAACTGCGTCAGGAGTCCTGTCTCGGTGGCTGCCGAAAACCTCAGCAAGCTCCCAGCCTGTTCATGATATCCTGAGGCAATCGCGAGGCCCTCTTTCGACTTTTTTTTCTCGCGGTGGCGCTTGGCGGCTCAGTCCGTGAGCGGCACGGACACGGTTCAGTTGACTGACACGCGACGTCGAGGCTGAAGCGTTCGGCTACGAGGCACTGGAGTTCCGAACTGGAAGCAGAAGCGTGGTGCTGGATCATTTCCCGCCTGACTGCCTGGCGCTGGTCCATTGTCACCACAAGTGACATCATCATGATCGTCATGCCTCCTGTCTTTCCTTCTTGCTTGCTTCAAGATCGCTGCGCGGACAGGGTTGTCTGCGCGTTCCTGCACGATCTTTTGGACCTGGTCAGGTGCTGCATTGACAGGGTGTCAGGCCACTTGCTCTCTCTGCTCATGGAGAATGAGACGACTCGCCTTTCTGGCGCTCAGACAGAGGGAAGAATCTCACTCTCCATGAGCAAAAGACACATTAGCCAGAAACCCTGAGAAAGTGATCAGAATACTGTGACTCCCTGTTTCTGCCCTGGTGGAATAGTCATGGGTGGGGCCCTCCTCCTGCTTGTTGCTCATCTCTGTCTGTGCGCCGATGGACCCGCATCCACATCCTGCCCTTTGGGCGGAGCGTAATGAGCAGCTCTGGCTCGATGGGGTGCCTGGTCAGGGACTCAAACCTGACCGTGCGCGAAAGCTGCGCCAGGATGGTTTGTCCTTCCATCAAGGCAAAATGGTTCCCGATGCAGATACGCGGCCCGCCCCCAAGGGGCATGAAGGCATAGCGTGGCAGATGCTGCCCCACCTCTGGGCGAAAACGATCTGGATCGAAGCACGATGTCTGCAAAAATGACGCCCATCCCGTTGTTGGCTATTCCGGCACCACGGCCAATGCCTGGGCGCGGCCGATGCGCATGCCCTGCGGCCAGCGGATGGGGAGCGCTTCCCAGCTTGATCCAGCATCGGCCGAACGAAAAGCGCCCTTGTTGTTCGCCGCGTAAAAGACGCCGGGTTCAGCCTCGTGGGTTGCCAGTA
>WNGR01022328.1_pt1 | contig 15244 bp, 22 predicted proteins | sample 5407581 | NCBI WGS metagenome assembly WNGR01 (sample SAMN13153383, study PRJNA577476) | soil metagenome | isolation source: 80 cm soil or saprolite under Garry oak tree replicate 2 | place: USA:California | collected 2016-06-15
ATATATTTGCCATTATCTACTAGGTACCTCTAATTACGCTTTAATCTTTGATGGTAAAAGCGATGGTGGTATTATAGCATATGCAGACTCTGATTGGGCTTCAGATCCAATCACTAGAAAGTCTACTACAAGCTATTTAGTAAAAATGGCTAATGGAATATTCTGCTGGAATTCCAGAGTGCAGAAATCTATCGCGCTCTCTTCCACTGAAGCAGAATATATGTCACTATGTGATACTAGCAGACAATTGGTCTGGATTCGTTCACTTCTAAGTGAACTTGGGATAAATCTAGCACCAATTCCATTATGCGGAGACAATCAAGGCTCCATATTTCTATCTTCTAATCCTGTTCAGGAAAAGCAGATTAAGCATATTGACTTGTGCCACCATTATATTTGTGAAGTCATCCGCGATGAAAAGATAGAATTATTCTTCATTGAAGGAGCTGAGAATCCCGCAGAACTATTTACTAAAAATCTGGGTCGAATAAAGTTCCTTAAATTCAGGGAACAGCTTGGGCTTGAGTTTTACTCGCCTTAAAAGCATACCTGCTTGTGAAGAGCGTGAAGCAACTTTTGTAGAACAAGAGTTACTTCATTGCTATCAGAAGTCTAACGATCAACACCTCTTGCTGCATACATATGCGCAGAAGTGACCTTACTCGATAGACAACACGATATTCTTCACTAAGCAAGCTGATTCTCTCCACGCTTCAGTGTCAAAGATGCAAATCAAATAAGACGTCACTGTCACTGCACCATTGAGAATCACAAATTGATTGGACACAACGATGCTCATCGACTCTAAAGAGTCAGAGATCCAATCATTCTGAAAGATGTCTTTAATGACACTTTCAAGGGCCAGTATCTCAAGTTGCATATTAGGGCAGGAATCTGTAGGCTCTCTAGGTCATACAAAGACCTAGATCTCACTCACTTTTACATGGTTCCTTTGTCTTAAGCAATCAGATTACCAGACGGTAGTTCGCATGTCTTTTCACCCCTATGGGATTCAAAGATATCGAACTGTCCTTGATGAAGGATCTATTCTTCATCACACTATTGTTTAGAGTGCTCTATAGCTGCACTAAACAAGGGGGAGTGTTGGAATGTAATAAGTACATAAGAGTCTTATCTATAGCAGTTACGACATTACAGCATAAGTTATAGTAGTATACTTACTATATACGGTAGTCATGATGCGCACGGTAGTGGGCATATCTTGTACCATGACCCTCAAGGCTTTACGCCATCCATAAATGGTGTCGCATATCAGGTGTGTGTGAAAATGCGATATTGTAGACACCTTTACTCATCACTTTTGTGTAAACGGATATGGGTGGGTCATAAAGTATATAAACCCCCCTATGGGGAGAGTTGTGAATACACATCCCCTTCGCTCATCCTCACTTGTGCACACACACAAAAGTGTGGTGGAATGTGGTACCACAGGGGTTGTGTGGCAGTGAGAGAGCCTGCAACTGGTGTTAGTAGAGCCACGTTCAATTTGTGCAGGCATATGCATAACAATTGACTTGGACAATCAGGTGGAGGCTGAATCTGTGGCATGTGAAAGTGTGCCACTTGCAACTTGGGGGTGAACAGAGTATTTGAATTCGAACCATTTCCCCCCTGACTGACTTCCCTATTTTTTTGCCCTTCCTTTCCAGCACACACAACAAGGATGACTGGCCATGACAACACAGTCTCCCTACCACCCTTCATGGGAACCCCAGCCACCTGCTGCACCTGCCCACATATGCCTTATGGCACGCAAGTACCACCCCCATGACCCCACTGCCCTATTTGCTTGCTTGTCTCCACAGATAAGTTTTTTTTTCCTCCTCCATTTCATCTTCCATTGCAGGTTGCAGGACAATGGTGCCATCCCCTTGCATGTAGACAGGCCACACAACCTCCCCACTGCCCTACCCACTTAGCTCTACCAAAACACTAAGTTAAGTGTTTTTTTTTCTTGTTTTCATTTCACTTCAAACTGTTGCAGGACAATGGTGGCCATGACATCACCGTCCTCTTGTGCACACAAGCCACCCCTGCTTGTCCACCCACCAATACCATTGCAACCTTGCTGCACCCACCCACACACACCTCACAACATACTTCAATAAGTTTTTCTCTTTCTTTTTTGTCTTTCCACTCACCTTGAACCATTATAGGACAACAGGGCAACATTGCCATCCCATCCTTGCACACAAGCCACCTCCTCCACTTGTCCACCATATTGACACCATCACAGCCACACCAACCTCATCACCACCCCAACTGCCACCACTCAACTGCAGCACTCCACCAATCTGACCACCACAGCTGCCCTTGTCACCACCACCACCCCAACCACACCACTCCACCCCTGACATAGCACTACCCTAACATGACATGCAAGGCCCCACCACCACTAACCCACCACAATGCCTCCTCAACATGGTGTGCAAGCCCTGCCATGCCACGCCACAACCTCAGCCCCCACAACTGCAACTCCTTCACCATGCCAGCCCACCACACACAAGTCCCACTGTACTGCCACCCCAACATGGCACACAAGCCCCACCCCTCCCCCCCATGCTGCGACCCCAGCTCCATTGCCACCTCAACTGTGTCATTCCACCACCATGCCAGCTTTCCCTGCACAAGCCCCAAGGTGCCACCAATCTGCCACAACCCAACCCCAACATGGCAGGCAAGCCCCACACCACAACCCTGTCCCAGCCACCCATCACTGCTACCACCATTGCAACTAACCCTGCCACCACCACTGCTTGTACCCCCTAATGTAGTACTAGCTAGTAGTTCTATGTATTTATTTAATTGAAATTATATATTATTATGCATAAATGTTGCAAATGGTGTGACTGTGACCTAATGTGACCTGACCAATCATATGATGACCAATCATATTACTAACTCTTATGATGACTAATCATATAACTAACACTTAACTGACTTACCAAATTGACTTACCAAGCTTGTGGGACTTTCCTACTTGCTGGTCATCACTCTGTGAGGAGATTGTAGAGGATTCAGACATGGCCTGTGGACATGGCAACTTACTAACTTTAGGGTGTTGTACCAGCTGGCCCCAGCTGGCCCCAGCTGGTCCAAGGTGGGTCAAGCAACCTGTCAAAACACTGATGTACATATATACAAAGTACCCTTGAATGATAGAACAGTCTAAGTCTTCACAGTTGCATCTGCAGGGTGCCTGCCAGAGTGCCACTGTCCAAGTCACCACCACTGTTTGTCATTGTTGTTGTAGTTGTAGTAGTCATTGTTGTTGTCACATTCATTCTAGGTGTTAGTGTTGATGTCATGGTGGTGGTGGTTGGTGGTGCAGGTGGTTGGTGTGTCATGATCTGGACACTTTGGGTCATTGGACTTGTATCACCACAGTATGTCTCCCTTATCAGACTCCTTTCATATGCTCCCTTTGTGTCTCCTTTGGTATACTCCCCCTGTTTGCCCCTTATCTATGATAACACACCACTTAGCCCATTTCAACTGTGTTTACCTGTGTCTTGCCTTGTGTCCCTGTCTTTGTGATTGCCTTAGTATATAAACCCTGTGTAACCATAGTACAAAGCCAGACTTGGCTTCATTTGTAATCTAGCAAACTTGCCTACACTCATCAAGTGGGAACTGTCAAACCTCTTCTTGTGAACCATCTCCCTCAGACTCTTCTAGAGTCGAACCCTCCCTTTGAAGTCTTTGCAGTTGTACTATAACAATGCCCCACTCAGTTCAGACTTAGCACACCATCAAGATCAGGTGTAGAGAAGTGTCTCTGACACCTCAGACAAGAAGTCCTCATTGCTAAGTCATTGTGCACCTAGTGCACAACACCTTGGATGTTAGAATGCGAGCTATAGATGGCCCTTGAGTCACAGAGGACACAAGGGGACTGCAGAGGAGGATATAAGACTATATTGAGTAAAGTAAGAGAGTGCTACTCACCTGCAGAGGAGGATATAAGACTAAGGGTTATTTTTCCATCCTCTGCAGGATATATCAACCTGACTAAGCTATCCTAATAAGGTAAGATGACCTGGAGCGTTGTACAGACACACAAATGAGCAATAGAGCAAAATCTAGCTGCAAATAACATTGGACACACTTTGTACATTGTAGCTATAAGATGATAGATGTCTTTGCTCAGAAATTGTGTGACACTGCCCTCCAGGCCACCTTGAACCCTTGAACTTAGTTCACATCCCTGCTAGGATGTAACATAAGCCAAGTCTACTTCACCAGGACACACTGAACCCAGACACTCTATGGAGACACACAGAACCCCAAGATAAAGACCAGGGCAACATAGTTGGGTGACGATCCACTACTGACACCAGTGGATGCATCAGCCACCTCCTAGGCTGTTAGAATGCGAGTTATAGATGGCCCTTGAGTCACAGAGGACACAAGGGGACTGCAGAGGAGGATATAAGACTATATTGAGTAAAGTAAGAGAGTGCTACTCACCTGCAGAGGAGGATATAAGACTAAGGGTTATTTTTCCGTCCTCTGCAGGATATATCAACCTGACTAAGCTATCCTAATAAGGTAAGATGACTTGGAGCATTGTACAGACACACAAATGAGAAATAGAGTGAAATCTAGCTGCAAATAACACAGGCAACACAGACACACACAGAAACCCCAAACCACAAAGTCAACCACAGTTGTGGCGAGCATCAGTGTCACCTTCGAACCAGACAACAACTGGACTGTAGTCCCAGTCAGAGAACAAGATGACCTACCAGCACATATAAAAAGCTCCTCACTAGGACAAGGTGCTAGCTGGTCCACAGAACCACAGAACAGACCACCCAGTTACAAGTGTAATGTCCAAGGAACCCTATGAGCAGTAGAGTTCATCAATGACACCTGGTACCTCCTTGCATACTCAGCCCTTTATGGTTCATACAGAACCAGAGCAGGAGACCATGCCCCCAGGCAAAACAAATACAGATTAGGGTGGTGGACAGATGAAGAACTAGTACAACAAATGTTGAATTCATGGGACCTCAACAACCCAATGGGGAAATGGCCCAATGGGGAAACATGGCCCAATGGGGAAACATGGCCCAAAGGGGAAAGTGTGGGTCCACACAAGAAAATGACCAGACTGGGGTTTGAACCCAGGACCTCCTGGTTATATACTGGGTGCTCTAACCACTGAGCTATATGGCCCTGAGTACAGGGTGTTGGTTTCACATTCATATTAACTATGACAGATTGCTTATCCAACAACAAAGCCTACCACCAACCCTACCACCAGCCACCACAGAACCATCCCAATCAATATCTTGCAACCCCAGCAGGACCTACAGAGCACCACAAGAATCCTCTAGTGAAGAGGAAGGAGCCTGAACAAAGACCTGAGGAAGACTCAGGATCAGATACAGACAGTCACCACACAGCACATTCATCACATTCAACTCACTTGATTCCCCAAATCACTGTATGACTCCCACAACTCACAGATCCTCCCTCCACCCCCCTCCACCCCCCAGAACCACCCCAGATCACTCAGCCACTGCTACTAAACCCTATTCCACCACCACCCCCAATGTCAGCCATTAATGCCACCACAGGGGGAGCCAGTGGTGCTGGAGGAACCACAGGAACACCCCAGAATGGAGGAGGACTAAAAGGAATCTCCCCTACACCCTTCACCAGAGATAGAAGCCAAAGTGCTCAGTTCAAAAGAGAGATGCTCCACTTCATCAAACTTAATAGCAAGCATGAATTGATCAAAGAATATTATTCCCAAATCTTATACTGCCTAACCCTATTTCAGGGACAGTTGGTTATAATGTGGGTAAATGATGTAGAAGATGCAATGGAGAGAGAACTTGCAGACACCACCGACACCCTCATGAAGAAAAGCAAGGAGTTATGGAAGACCTTCCTTGACACCTTTGATCAAGACTGGACAGACACTCTGAACAAAGAGAAGGCCTACCAGCAGCTCATCAATCTAAAGATGCAGCCAGGTCAACTAGATGAATACATCCTTACCTTTGAATGACTGGCTGGAATTGCTGGATGGGACAAAGACACCCCAGGAACCATAGAATTCTTCAAGAAAGGACTCCCCCCTGGCTTGTATCGAGCTTGCCTAATGAGGGAGACCTTTCCCCAAGATATGGCTAGTTGGCAGAAGATGGCCAGAGCTGAAACTCAGCGTTTCAAACTCATCCACATCAGACCAGGAGCTAGAAGCTCTGGACCCACCCAGAACACTGGGAATAACCACCCCAGAACACAAGACCCTAATGCCATGGATGTTGAAGCCACTACCTCTTTCCCCTTCAAGAAGCTTTCTGATGAGGAACACAAACAGTACATGAAGGAAGGGAGGTGCTTCAGGTGTTGCCAACAGGGTCATATGGCCAAAGAATGTACTTGTGCACCCCCCAGACCACTGACCCAAGCTAGGGCCACAGACACCAAGAAGGCGGAGGTGGAGGAAGCCCCACCTTACACCCCAGAAGCCAGCTCTTCTAGAGTGGCTGCCACCACCACTGAAGACAAAGTTTGCCAAGCACACAACCTCATCCAGTTGATGAGTGATGAAGAAAAGAGGCACTACTATGCCCTAGATCAGGATTTTTGTGATGCTGACCTGTGAGAGCTGACAGAGAGGCAAATTCAATGTATAGTATTTGCAATAATGCTATGACAATCAAAGTGATTGTTTGCCTTTACTACAAAGAAGCTTGTGTCAATGTGCTCCTAGATAGTGGAGCCACAGACTACCTCATTGATTGAAACCTCATAAAGAAGTTAGGATTGGGGACAATGGCAGTGACACCCCCAGGACTCATCAGAAACATAGATGGGTCACTAAACAAAGATGGCACCATCACTGAGACGTGTCAGTTGTGGGTCAAGAGAGGTGACAAAGAAACTATGTTCCAGTTCTTTGTCACAAGCCTTGGAGAGGACAGAATGATCTTTGGGTACCCATGGTTCAAACATGAGAACCCAAAGGTCAATTGGAAGGCACAAGAACTAAAAGGAGAACCAGTGGTTGTCCTAACAGAGGGATATCGCTTTAGATGAAAGCAACACCAAGAAGTGAAGGTAGCAGTAACTGTTATTTGCAGCTAGATTTCGCTCTATTTCTCATTTGTGTTTCTGTACAATGCTCCAAGTGGTGTTACCTTATTAGGATAGCTTAGTCAGGTTGATATATCCTGCAGAGGACAGAAAAATAACCCTTAGTCTTATATCCTCCTCTGCAGGTGAGTAGCACTCTCTTACTTTAATCAATATAGTCTTATATCCTCCTCTGCAGTCCCCTTGTGTCCTCTGTGACTCAAGGGCCATCTATCACATTCTAACAGTAACTGCCACCTTTGACCCAGTTAGAGAAATACCAATCCCAGAAGAGTACCAACAACACCACAAGGTATTCTCAGACAAAGAGGCACAGCACTTTCCCCCAGAATGAGAGGAGGACTTCCCCATCAAACTAAGACCAGATGCTCCACAGAAAATTAATTGCAAAATATACCCTCTCACCCCCAAAGAAGGTGAATCACTAAAAGCGTACATTGAGGAGAACCTAGCCAAGGGGTATATTTACAAAGGAAGCTCCCCCTATGCATCCTCCTTCTTCTTCTGGAAAAAGACTGATGGAGGTCTCCACCCCATCATAGATTATAGACCCTTAAAGGAGCAGTTGGGATGAGATCTGGTTATACCCACACCATGGCATGGTGCCTTGGCACGGAGGTCACTCAATATGATGTTGACCTCTTCACCATTTCAAAAGCTGCCAAGTGGCTATCAGTTGAGTACTCACATGCCCCCACCCCTCAATCTGTGTACATAATCTCCAGTAATGACTTGGCCCTACACCACATTACCAACACTTGGTCACACAACAACCAGACTGAGCTACTTACATGGCATCATGCCCTCACTACCTTTTACTCTTCTCACAGGGACACAAGCATCACACTTGTGTGGTCTCTGGTGTGCCAGAACCGATCCCAAGACACAGGAGCCAGGCAAGCAGCCCTTCAAGCTTGTATGCATGCACCCATTTCCTCTCTCAACCACATTCAGTCTGCATTCTATGTCAAACAAAAGGCCAGACAACATGCTTATCACCAGTGGTCAACCCAATGGCACCTGGATCATGGAAAGTCATGCTTCTGTGACAGTCCCACCTATGACCATGCCATCACCCAACCACCTGATGGCCATAATCATCCTCTCTTTACCACTGCTATCCCCCCCAAAAAACTGGCACAGGAGTATGTCACCATTACCAGACACTCCTCATGCATCACCATGCAACTTGTGGTCCAGCACTCCTTTACTGCTGAGTACACCTGATGCCACTGACCAGATCTCCCCCCAGAAGCTCAAGCCTGTCCATGTGGCTTCCAGGACCAGTCCATACCCCACCTTCTCTATGACTGCTCACACTATGAGCACATCTGTAGATACCCCCTTTTCCTCCAATGACACCTTGCCACCATTCCACCGGAGGAACTCTTTGGCTTGCACACCTATTCACTCCTTCTGTTCATTCAGAAGTCTGAAGCTGTTTCAAGACCTGAGGTGGGACCTTTGGGCCCATTTGACCCTGGTTGAAGGATCCATTCCACTACCTTATGCCCCACTGAGTAAGCAGCCCCATGTGAGTCTTCTTTCCTTATGGACTCGCATCCATAACCTGTCTCCATGTTCTGATCATTCATTACCAAATATCAGACTTTAACCTATTTTACTTAAACTGGCTTCCTCTGGGAGGTGCCCTTCTGCCTGCTACAGCCTGCATCTACTTTACCCACTTTCGACTTTAAATAGTTTGGACTTGGGGCACATGAGTCTCTTACATTACCTACAGTTTCTGGTATGCTTTGACATCTGACCAGCTTTGTATTATGTACTGCTCCAGTTAATAAATTCATTCAAAAAAAAAAAAAAGAAAGGGAAAAGGGCTTCTGCTATAAGACTCTAGTACTTTGCAGTGGTGAATACAAGAAGTCAAGCTGGAGAACTACCAGCAACTCTACTATGGCTTATATGGACTTCTACTAGCATATTGTAAGCATAGTGAGTCATGCTCAATAAGCAATCAGTAAGCAAAGAGTAAGCAACAATGAGTAAGATGAGTAAGGTCCACATATCCTAATAGGGAAGTGAAACCACAATGAGGCAAGATAAGAGTTATTGAGTTATAATGACTCAGAGATAAGGGATATGAGGCATAAAGTTGCTCAGTCATCCATCAGAAACTAGGCACAAACCCTAGATAACACAGTTCAGAACATCTCAGGCCTTTACTCAGGCAGTGCACCTCTACCAACAGTCCTAGACCCATTAATAACCACAATAGCCCATCACTTATGTAGTTAGCACCTAATACAACCTAGGGGCTGGGCTCCACTTAGCTAATCACAGCAATTCCTTGGTTATACCTCCATATAGGTGTATACTCCTCTTGGCTTCTTCTATAGCATCTTTCAGTTCTTTAGCATCCTCCAGTAAGTCTAGAATTCCAATTACTTCATTTTCCTTAGCACTGTAGATCCAGAATCAGACATCTTTGGCACTAGGAATAGATGTTGGTGCTTCTCTGTCAGTCATAGTTCTAATGCATGTAGGCAGGGGCTTGTCCATAACATGGATAGATATACAAAGTCCTGCACCACACAGAGGCATGTGTGACCCCTTGTACCACTGTTCACTGTTGAGCTGAGCATCAGCAAGAACACATGTTACTGCTAGACTTTTTCCTGATGACCAGCAGGAAAGTGTCACAAGTATTGCAAGTTCACCAGAGCTACTGGGTTTTTTTTTGTTTTTAATTCATTTATTAAAATGATTAGTTTTTATTATTTAATTTAATTTTGCTTTGTTAATTTAATTAAAAGATTTATGAAAATTGTTACATAGTTTGCAAAATACAAAAAAATAATTTTATTGCTATAGATTAAAATATGTACAGGTAAGCCTACTCCCATTACCACCCCTGCCACTGCCATCCCCACTGCCATCATCCCTTGCTGCATTGTCATTGCTGTCATCATCTTTGCTGATGTGCTTATGGTAATCTTCATCATGGTGACATTGTGGTGAGTCTTGTGCACGTGACAGGGTAGCATTGGGGCAGGTCTTGTCATTGGTGGGGTGGGTCAGTGTCATAGCAGGTTGGCATTGCAGTGGGTCTTGTCATTGGTGGTGTTGTGGCAGGTCAGCATTGTGGTGAGTCTTGAGTGTTGTGGTGGGTTGGCATCACAGCAGGTCTTGTGTGCCATAACAGGGTGGCATTGTGGGTCTTGTGCACATTGGGGTGGTGTCACAGCAGGTTGGTGTTATGGGGGGCTTGCACACCATGTTGGGATGGCATTGGGGTGGTGTCATGGTGGGTCATGTGCACTGTAATGGAGTGGAGGTGACAGTGGACTTGCATGTGGCAAAGAGTGAAGAGGCAGCAACCACTGGCTTGCAAGTGGCAAGGTGGAGGTGGCAGCAGGGACTTGCAAGCTTAAGGAGGCATGGGGTTAGGGATCATGTGGTGGAGAGAGGTGGGAGTTTGAGGACCCAGCATGTGGGGGAAAGACTACTGAAAGACTCTGCAACACTAGTCAGAAATGAAATGAAAAAAAACATATCTAGACCTTGTGCCTACAAATGGTGTTGCAGGAAATGGTGGCAGTGGGTGTGGTGGCTAAGGGAAGGAGGTGGCAACATGGTGGCTTGCATGCCCATGGACGGGGTTGTGATCATCCCTCTTGTGTCAGCCATGGGGGTGGTCCCCATGCAATGGTGGCAGGTGTGGTAGCAATCCCTCAAAGATGACCATTAAAAGAATAAAATGAAAAATAAAATAAAACAAACCTAATTAAAAAGACATACACAGAGGTTGGTGGACAGCTGCAGTGGAATGTGGTACAATGGAGGTTGTGTGGCAGTGAGAGAGCCTGTGACTGGTGTTAGTAGAGCCACATTCAATTCGTGCAGGCATATGCATAACAATTGACTTGGACAATCAGGCAGAGGCCAAATCTGTGGTGTGTGAAAGTTCACCACTTGCAACTTGGGGGCAAACAGAGTATTTGAATTTGAACCATTTCCCCCTGACTGACTTCCCTATTTTTTTGCCCTCCTTTTCAGCACATGCAACAAGGATGACCAGCCACAACAACAAAGTCTCCCTACCACCCTTCATGGGAACCCCAGCAACCTGCTGCACCCACTGACATATGCCCCATGGCATGCAAGTACCACCCCCATGACCCCACTGCCCTACTTGCTTGCTTGTTTCCATAGATGAGTTTTTATTTTCCTCCTCCATTTCATCTTCCATTGCAGGTTGCAGGACAATGGTGCCATCCCCTTGCATGTAGACAGGCCACACAACCTCTCTGCCACCCTACCCACTTAGCTCTATCAAACCACTGAGTTAAGTGTTTTTTTTTCTTGTTTTCATTTTGCTTTGAACCATTGCAGGACAATGGCAGCCATATTGCTGTCCTCTTGCACGCACAAGCCACCCCTGCTCATCCACCCACCAATACTGTCACAACCCTGCTGCACCCACCCATACATGCCTTGCAACATACTTTGATAAGCTTTTCTTTTTCATTTTCATCTTTCCACTCACCTTGAACTATTATAGGATGACAGTGCAACATTGCCATCCCATCGTGCACACAAGATACCTCCACTTGCCTGCTGCACCAACACTGCTGCACCAACACTGCTGCAGCCACACTGACCTTATTGCCACCCCAACTGCCACTGCTCAACTGCACCACTCCACCAATCTGACCACCACAGCTGCCCTTGTCACTGCCACCACCCCAACTGCCCCACTCCACCACCATGCTGGCCTGCCACACACAAGCCCTGACATGGTGCTACCCTAACACAACATGCAAGACCCTGCCACCACCAACCCACCACAATGCCTCCACAACATGATGCACAAGCCTCACCTCACCATGCTGCAACTGCAACTCCTTCACCATCACACTGGCCTGCCATGCACAAGCCCCACCATACTCCCACCCCAACACAGTGTGCAAGCCCTGCCCTGCCCTGCCACGCCATGAACCTGGCCCCATTTTCACCTCAACGCATCATTCCACCACCCACTGGCTCACCCTGCAAAAGCCCCATGGTGCCACCAACCTGCTGCAACCCAACCCCAACACAGCAGGCAAGCCCCACACTGCAACCCTGTCCCAGCCACCATTGCCACTACCACCATCACAACTCTAACCCTGCCACCACCACTGCTTATACCCCCTAATGTACTAGCTAGTAGTTCTATATATTTATTTAATTGAATTTATATATTATTATGCATAAATGTTGCAAATGGTGTGACTGTGACCTAATGTGACCTGACTAATCATATGATGACCAACCATATAACTAACTCTTATGATGACCAATCATATAACTAACTCTTATGATGACTAATCATATAACTAACACTTAACTGACTTACCAAATTGACTTACCAAGCTTGTGGGACTTTTCTACTTGCTAGTCATCACTTTGTAAGGAGATTGTAGAGGATTTGGACATCGCCTGTGGACATGGCAACTTGCTAACTTTAGGGTGTTGTACCAGCTAGCCCCAGCTAGTCCAAGGTGGGTCAAGCAACCCATCAAAACACTGATGTGGAGTTGCAGGGATACAACACAATACTCACAGTTACTGACCATGACTGTAGCAAAGCATCGATCTTCATCCCATGCAATGAGGCAATGACAGCAGAAGAAATGGCAGGGCTTTTCATACAACATATATTCCCTTAGATCAGGCTCCCAATGAAATTCATAAGTGACCAAAACCCCCAAGTTTGTGTCAAGGTTTATCCAAGGATTGTGTAAAAGCACTGGGACCACCCAAAACATATCTACAGCATACCATCCCCACACTGATGGACAATTGGAATGCACCAATCAATGGCTAGAACAATATCTTAGGTTCTGGGTCAATGAGCACCAAGATAACTGGCACACATACCTCCCAATGGTGGAATTCATGCATAACAATTGGCCTAGTGAAACTACAGGGGAGTCCCCTTTCTTTGTTCTGTATGGGTATAACCCACACACTGATTGGCTCAATAAGCCATCCCCTATCCCTCAAGTGGCGCTCTGAGTGGAACAATTCAAAGAAGCTCAATGATGTGCACAGGAACTGATGATCAAGGCACAACAATCATGGATCAAAAATTGTGATACACCCAAGTATAAAGAGGGAGACCTAGTATGGTTAGAGGGACGACACTTACAAACCAATCAACTGACCACCAAACTAGCACCTAAATGCCACAGACCCTTCCCTATTGCACAGGTGATGTCCCCTGTCAACTATTGTCTTAAACTTCCCACACAGTGGAGCATTCATGATGTCTTTCACATCAATCTTCTCACACCACACCACGAGATGGCAACACATGGTTCAAATTACACCAGACTGCCTCCAGACCTAATTGATGATCAAGAAGAATACAAAGTCAAGAAGGTTCTAAACTCTTAGTGGTTTGGCACAAATTACAATACCTGATCAAATGGAAGGGGTATCCCAAGTTGGACAATGAGTGGGTTGACAAAAAGGATGTCAATGCAGACGACATGATAAAGGAGTTCAAAAATTGAAACCCCACCTTGGAGGCACATATAAGCAGTGCCCATGTTGGCAAGTTCTCTATTCCCCCATCTACTACTTCACCTTCACTCACAACCCCTTCCATGTCTAAGAATACTACCTGGGATCTCCTGAGCGAATCTTCACAGCTGAGTTGGAGAGTGGGACCCTCACATATGAACAAGCCACAGAATTATGCTCCACAAAGTACACAAAAGAGAGATACCATGGGGACAAACTCATCATTGTGCCCCCTATCTCTGCCACCAAACTACAAGAGACATGCAACCGATTCCCCAAACCAGCAAAGGTACTTGTGCCCAAAAGTACACTTCAACTGCTGGTGCAAGGAATGTCTAACAATGATACTGTGGGAGGAGCCACTCCTTCCCACCAACAAGAAATGCAAGCGATCAATGCTCAGCTTTGGGGAACTGGAGACAATGGTGAAGATGCCCTACCAGTACCCCTTGTGTGGAGGCAGTACCAGATGACAATGAAACTATGTCAGGAGTGGAAGGAGGAACAATTTGCACAGGCCATCAAGAAGAGAAGAGAGCAGTTAGCAGAACATGAAGCACAGCACCACCAAGCATGACACCATCAAGAGGGCCCTGGGAAGTAGCCAAGGAGATCAACATGGAGAGGTTGTACCCTGCTAAGCACCCCTTCATCAGAACCACCACTGACTCTTCTGATCCATGCAAAACACCATACTCCATCACCACCTTCAGGTTCCCACTGTATAAGCAGAGCTACATGTGATTTGATCCAGGAAGAGATGAGGAGCCACCTATCAGCTTCCAGCACAACTGTGGACAACATTTCATTCACTACCCCATCACCCAGCCATTTGGCAAAACTGCACAGGCCCAATATGTGCAAACCATTTTGGGACCCAACCCTATAGTAGTGGGGCTGCATGATGACACAGACAAAGTGTACAGCAAGCCCCTGTACGCCAGCCCCATTTACAAGTATGATGCAAACCTTCCTACATGCCAGAAGACCTCAACATGCTCTTGGTGGGGATGGAAGGTCACAAGCATATGAAGAGGATGATTGAATGGGTGGGGGATGTCTTGTTGAGTGCAGAAGTTAGGTGCTTCCAAGCTGTGCCCACGGAGGCTGAGAGGGTGTCCTCCTCCATTCAAGACAGTGAGAAGATTTGGGGGGAATTGGCCACAGCTAAGTGGGGATGCTTTCAACATCTCAAAATGGCTGATGCACTGACTCAGATCAAAGATCAGGATGATGGGCTGCTTGATGATGCCCTCTGGATGATAAGGGAGTTCCCAGATCATATAAAGCACCATGGGCATTGCACCTGAAATGGGGGTGATGTTACATTCCAGCTCAAAGACACTTACTTACTGGTTGTGATGACACAAGTAAGCAGTAACACTGGAACCAGGAATTGATCTTTAAGCAAAAAATCTTGAAAAAAAACCCTACTCAGACATAAAGATTTTCATGATCCACACTCATAAAAAACATGTGATCGGATTTTAACTCTTTTTAGAATCTTGACTGTGGGAGTAACCATGTAAAAACTCAAAGTTTGGGAAGGCTTCAAAGAGTTAAAGTCTGAATAAGC
>WNGR01005298.1_pt1 | contig 15243 bp, 12 predicted proteins | sample 5407581 | NCBI WGS metagenome assembly WNGR01 (sample SAMN13153383, study PRJNA577476) | soil metagenome | isolation source: 80 cm soil or saprolite under Garry oak tree replicate 2 | place: USA:California | collected 2016-06-15
CTCGGAGGCGATCTCGGCTTCGGCGAGCGCGTTGGCGACCGTGTAGGACTGGCCGAGCTTGCATTTGATCTGGACGAAAAAGGGAACCATTGCAGTCACTCCGAAGGCATATCTGGCGGCTAATAGGCCAAAACCGGCCCGATTTAGCAAGCGAACTTGCCGGCCGCCAGTCCGGCTCTCAGGAGGTCACCACCGCCGCTGCGAATGCGTCCCTGAGCCGCTGCGCCAGCTCAGCCTTGCGGTAGGGCTTGGTCAGGACGACCGCCTGCGCCTCGGCACGGCCCTGCTCGACCAGGGTCTCCAGTGCGTAGCCCGAGGTGAACAGGACCGGGAGAGCGGGGCGAATCCGCCGGGCCTGGTCGGCAAGCTCCCAGCCGCTCATGCCGCCGGGCATCACGATATCGGTGAACAACATGTCGATGCTGGGATCGGTGCGCAGCCGCTGCAAGGCCTCCTTGCCGTTGATGGCGGCGACGACGCGATATCCAAGAGATTCCACCCTGCGGATGGCCGAGGAGCGCACGAACGGATCGTCTTCCGCGATCAGGATCGTCTCGTACCCTCTCGGCGCCGCCTCCTCGCTCTCCACCACGTCGGCCAGGGATTGTCCGGCGCCGGCGCGCGGCAGGTAGATCCGGACCGTCGTCCCCAGGCCCTGCTCGCTATAGATCGCGACATGGCCGTCGGATTGCTTGGCGAAGCCATAGACCATGCTGAGGCCGAGGCCCGAGCCCTTGCCGACTTCCTTGGTGGTGAAGAACGGCTCGAAAGCATGCTCGATGACATCAGGCGTCATGCCTTCGCCGTCATCGGTGACGGAGATCAGGGCGTAGCTGCCGGACGCCACTTCCGGGTGAAGGGCGCGATACTCCTCGTCGATCGTGGTGAGCTCGGTGCTGAGGATGAGATGCCCGCCTGATGGCATGGCGTCCTGCGCGTTGAGCGCGAGATTGAGGACTGCGGATTCGAGCTGGGCGCGGTCGGCGAAGGCCAGGATGGAGCCGGGGCCGAACGCCGTCTTGATCTCGATGTTTTCGCGCAAGGTACGCTTGAGCAGCTTGTGCATGGACTCGAGGAGGCCGCGGCACTCGATCGCCCGCGGTTGCAACAATTGGCGGCGGCTGAACGCCAGCAGTCGCTGCGTCAGCTCCGCGCCGCGTTCGCCCGACAGGCAGATATCGTCGGCGAAACGCCTGAGGTCGGGATGGGCCTTGAGCTGGTCGCTGAGAAATTCCGCGTTGCCGATGATGACGGTGAGCAGATTGTTGAAGTCGTGGGCGATGCCGCCGGAGAGCTGGCCGACGGTCTCCATCTTCTGTGCCTGCTGAAGCTGCTGCTCGGTCAGCTTGCGCCTGGTCAGGTCGTGGACGATGCCGACGTAGATCAGCTCGCCGTCCTGCCACGCCTGGCCCACCGACAGATTCATCGGAAAGGTCGATCCGTCCTTGCGCAGGCCTGTGGCTTCCCCGGTTGCGAAGCGCCGCGCATGACCCGTGGATGAGGGCCTCTCCTCATTGGACATCAGCATGCCGATGTCGAGATTCATGACCTCGTCGGCGCGATAGCCGAACAACCGTTCGCAGGCGGGATTGAACAGGAGAATGCAGGCTTGCGCGTCGAACAGGATGACGCCGTCCACCGCGGTCTCGACCACGGCGGTGAGGCGCGTCATGCTCTCGCGCAGCGCGCGTTGGGCTTCACGGACCTGGCCGAGGAGCTGGGCCGCATCCCGGTTCTTGGTCTCCTCCTCCTCGAGTGCGGCCTGGACCTTTTGAAGCTCGAACGGCGAGGGGATGGTCAGGATCTTCGGCAACAGCGGCCAGAGCGCGCCGGCGGTGAAGACCGACGCAACCGCCGTCACCGCCTTGACGATGCCCTCGATGCCGTAGACCGGGACCCAGAGCGTGTAGATCGACAGCAAATGCGTCAGGCCACACGCCATGATGAAGACCGCGAACGCCCAATAGACCCACCCGAACTGGAGGTCGCGCCGCTTGGTGACGAGGATCGTAAGCGCAAACGGGATCGAGAAATACGCGATGGCGATACAGGCGTCCGAGACCACGTGGAGCCAGATCAGTTCGGGCTCCCACAAAAGGCAGATGCCGTGCGGTGAAAGCATCGACGAATCGAGCAGACGTTCGAAGTAGGCCCACATGATTCCACCCCGATAGACTTGCGGGCCGGGGTCGGCCCGCAAGATTGGTGCCACCAAAACGGTTCCGGCACCAACGTCTCACTCATCGATGTGGACGCCAAGGGGCAAGGCAATATTTTGCAGCCTGTGCACGATTGCGGGACGACGTCGCCGTGCGGGATCGCAACCGGCTGATTCGTCGGTGCCGCGAATCGCGGCCGGTCCGGCTTGCTGGCGGTCCATGGTCGCGCTAGGACAGGCCATGGTGGTGTTCCCCTCAAGCAAGTGTATCCCGCGATGACGACGCCCGTGGCGCTCACCATCGCCGGTTCCGATTCGAGCGGCGGCGCCGGCATCCAGGCCGACCTGAAGACCTTCGCCGCGCTCGGTGTCTACGGCGCCTCCGCCATCACGGCGTTGACGGCGCAGAACACAAACGGCGTTACCGGCATTCACGCGGTGCCCGCCGGGTTCGTCACCGCGCAGATCGATGCGGTGTTCTCCGATCTCGATGTCGGTGCGGTGAAGATCGGCATGGTGGCGCAAGCGGCGAGCATCGATGCGATCGCGGCCGCGCTGTCGCGCTGGACACCGCGCCATGTGGTGCTCGATCCCGTGATGGTTGCAACATCCGGCGACCGGCTGCTGGCATCCGAAGCGGTCGAAGCCCTGCGCAAAAAACTGATGCCGTTCGCCTCGGTGATCACGCCGAACCTGCCGGAAGCCGCCGCTCTCCTCGACGAGCCGGTGGCGGTACGCGAAGCCGACATCGAGAGCCAGGGGCGCCGCCTGCTCACGCTCGGCTGTCGCGCGGTGCTGATCAAGGGCGGGCATGGCGAGGGTGCCGAGAGCATCGATTATCTCGTCGATTCCAAAAACACGATCGCGCTCGCCGCGCCGCGCGTCGCTACCCGCAACACCCATGGCACCGGCTGCTCGCTCTCCTCGGCGGTCGCGGCGGGTCTCGCCAAGGGCGAGGCTCTTGAGCAGGCGGTGCGCAACGCCAAGGCCTGGATCAGCGCGGCGATTGCAGCCGCCGACCGCTTCAGCGTCGGCCATGGCCACGGGCCGATCCATCATTTCCACAAGTTTTACTGACGCCGGCTTCGAGCTGCGCGCCGGCTCCCGCCGTTAACCAATAAGGCCACGGGGATCCGGGCTTTTGCGGACAACCCTTGCCGCTCCATGTCGCCTGATTGTCGCATGCGACTGATATTCGCGGGGAGCACGAGGCGAGGTTTGATTCGTATCTGAGGGTGCCTCAAAGGTTCAATCGGTCATCCCCCTGTCACGGGATATTGTTACAGGCTGTCGCATGGGAAGTTACGATATGAGTGACGAGAGCCCTGAAAGGCGCTTTCGCACCTTGTTTATCTCCGACGTCCATCTCGGAGCCCGCGGTTCGCAAGCCGACCTTTTGCTGGACTTCCTGCGCTACCATGATGCCGACACCATCTATCTCGTCGGCGACATCGTCGACGGCTGGGCGCTGAAATCGAGCTGGCACTGGCCGCAATCGCATAACGACCTGGTCCAGAAGCTGCTGCGCAAGGCGCGCAAGGGCGCCAAGGTCATCTACATCCCCGGCAATCACGACGAGTTCCTGCGCAACTATTACGGCACGCATTTCGGCGGCATCGACGTCGTCGAAAACACCGTCCACACCGGCGTGGACGGCAAGCGCTATCTCGTCATCCACGGCGATATCTTCGACCTCGTGGTGCAGAACGCGCGCTGGCTCGCCCATCTCGGCGACAAGGCCTACGACTTCGCGATCCAGATGAACCGCTTCGTCAACTTCTTCCGGCGCATGTTCAAAGTGCCCTATTGGTCGCTGTCGCAATGGGCCAAGCAGAAGGTCAAGAACGCCGTCAACTATATCGGCGCGTTCGAGCAGGCGCTCGCCGCCGAGGCGCGCCGCCACGACGCCGACGGCGTGATCTGCGGCCACATCCACTATGCCGTGATCCGCGACGAGGGTGGCATCCGCTACATGAACTGCGGCGACTGGGTCGAGAGCTGCACCGCGCTGGTCGAGCACGACGACGGCCATTTCGAGATCATCACCTGGGCCGATCCGGCGCGGAAGCCGGCGGAAGTCCCGCAGGTGGCAGCAAGGGCGGCCTGATGCGCATCCTGGTCGCGACCGACGCCTGGCACCCGCAAGTCAACGGTGTGGTTCGGACGCTGACCAAGCTCGCTGACGCAGCCAAGGGGTTCGGCGTCGAGTTCACGTTCCTGACGCCGCAATCGTTTCGCACCTTTGCGATGCCAAGTTATCGCGACGTGCGGCTGGCGATGCCGCGTCCGGCCCGGATCGCGAAGCTGATCGAAGAGGCCCAGCCCGACAGCATCCATATTGCGACGGAGGGGCCGATCGGCCTGATGGTCCGCCGCTACTGCCGCCAGCGCAAGCTGCCGTTCACGACCAGCTTTCACACCCGCTTTCCCGAATACGTCCGCGCCAGGGTGCCGGTTCCGGAATCCTTGATCTGGCGGGCGCTGCGCCGTTTCCACAGCGCCAGCCGGGCCGTGATGGCGGCAACCCCGGCGCTCGCCCGCGAACTGACCGAGCGCGGCTTTGCCAATGTCGTTCTGTGGCCGCGCGGCGTCGACACCCATTTGTTCCACCCCCGTGCCATCGACCTCTGCTTTCCGGCGCCGGTGTTCCTCTCGGTCGGCCGGGTCGCGGTGGAGAAGAATCTCGAGGCCTTCCTCGACCTCGACCTGCCCGGCACCAAGGTGATCGTCGGTGATGGCCCGGCGCGCATCGCGCTGGAGGAGGCCTATCCGGACGCGATCTTTTTGGGGGAAAAGCACGGCGAGGAACTGGCGGACATCTATGCGGCGGCCGACGTCTTCGTGTTTCCCAGCAAGACCGACACGTTCGGCCTGGTCCTGCTGGAAGCGCTCGCGAGTGGCCTGCCGGTCGCGGCGTTCCCGGTGAAGGGGCCCCGCGACGTCATCGGCGATGCGCCGGTCGGCGTGCTGGATCATGATCTGCGCGATGCCTGCTTCGCCGCGCTGGACATTTCGCGGCCGGCCTGCGTCGAATTTGCCTCCAATTACACCTGGGAGGCCTCGGCGAGGGCCTTTGTGGACAGCATTTTGGCGGTCGGCGCGGTGCGACCCGGCCGAACCGGCGTGGAACAGCCGCGCTTCGTCGCCTGACGGGGCTAGAGCCATTTCCGTTCCGATGGATCGGGACGGGGCTCTAGCTTCTTGTTTTGACGCGTTTTCTTTACGCGAACCGGTATCCACTTCGCTCGAAAATGCTCTCAATATCCTCGCGTGGAGGTGTCTTGCCCGCGCCTCATCCGTCGCGATAACATCTGTTATGACCGAACAACCCCTTCCGATCGGCCCCGCCGATATCGACGCCGCAGCACGCGTGATCGCGCCTTTCGCCATCCGCACCCCGCTGCTGTCCTTTCCCGTGCTCAACGAGCGCGTTGGCACCAAGGTCTTCTTGAAGCCGGAGATGCTCCAGCGCACCGGCTCCTTCAAGTTCCGCGGCGCCTTCAACAAGGTCGCCTCGATTCCGCAGGACAAGCGCGCCGGCGGTGTCGTCGCATTCTCCTCCGGCAACCACGCCCAGGGCGTGGCGGCCGCGGCAAAAATCCTCGACATGCAGGCGACCATCGTGATGCCGGCGGATGCGCCGCTGTCCAAGCGCGAGCGCACTAAATCCTACGGCGCCGAGGTCGTGCTGTATGACCGCGACCGCGACGACCGCGAGGCGATCTCGCGCGGCATCGCCGAGAAGCGCGGCGCGACGCTGGTCAGGCCCTATGACGATCCCTTCGTAATCGCCGGCCAAGGCACCGCCGGCCGCGAGATCGCGGAGGACATGGCGGCGCTCGGCCTTAGCCCCGACATCGTGGTGGCGCCGGCCTCCGGCGGCGGCCTGATCGCCGGCGTCGCGACCGCGGTGAAGGCGCGCTATCCGCTGGCGCAAATCGTGGTGGCCGAGCCCGAGGCGTTCGACGATCACGGCCTGTCGCTGACCGCTGGCCATCGCGAGCCGCATGCGCCCGCGGGCCGCACCATCTGCGACGCGCTGATGGCGCTGATCCCCGGCGAGATGACGTTTGCCATCAACAGCAAGCTGCTGGCGCGCGGCGTGACTGCGTCGGACAAGGAAGTCGGCGCGGCTGTCGCGTTCGCCTATCGCGAGCTCAAGCTCGTGGTCGAGCCCGGCGGCGCCGTCGGTCTCGCCGCGCTGCTTGCCGGCCGTCTCGACGTCGCCGGCAAGAACGTCGTCATCGTGCTCTCCGGCGGTAATGTCGATGCCGATCTGTTCGCCGAGCTGGTTGCCTGATTTTCTGACATGAAGAAGGGGCAGAGCGTTGCCGCTCTGCCCCTTTGTCGTGTGCGCTCAGGCCGCGATCAGTGCATGAAGCCGCCGCGGTGATTGTTGCCGCCATTCATGTTCGACGACTGGTTCATCGACTGCCGGACATTGTTGCCGCCGCCATTGGGCATCGCATTGAACTGCGCCCGGTTGTTCTGCTGGTTGTTTTGGACCTGCACCTTGTTCACCGGGTTGTTGTTGAGCTTCAATTCGTTGTTGACGCGGATCGGATTGTTCTGCGTCTGGATGTTGGTCGTCTTCACGTCGATGGTCTTGACGTCGACAGTCGAGCCGCCTTTGCCTATGGCCACCGGCATGCTGACGATCTTGCCCGGGTTGCCGTTGGCATTGCCGGCATTTGGCGTGGTGTTGGTCACCGGCAGCGTCACGATCTTGCCGACGCCACTGTTGTTGGTCGCCGTGGTGTTGGTCGGCGCGGGCAGGGTAACGATCTTGCCGATGGTGGTGCTGTCGACCGGCTTCTGCACGACCGGCAGGTTGGCGTTCATCTGCTGCCCGCCATTGCTCTGCTGGATCAGCGGCATGTATTTGGGCTGCCCGAGATTGCCGAGCTTCAAGGTCGGGCCAATGGTCTGCGGAGCCAAAAACTTCGTCGCCTGCGTCAGCGGGATCAGCTTCGGCTGCGTTTCGAGCTTGAGCGCGATTTGCGCATAGGGGCTGTTGCCGTAGCTGTCATAGAAGGCCTTGTAGCCGATCGGCGAATTCGCGAGCACCGCCTGGTGCCAGGCCTGCGAGAGCAGCAAGTTCGACAGCAGCCAGCGGATGTGATCGCACAGTGGGTCGTGCGGATACATCGCGATGAACTCCTGATAGTACTCGGGCCGGCCTTCCGACAGCACATAGTCATAGGCCTGACGGGTCGAGCGGCTCGGCAAGTTGGAGGCCATCTGCACCACCGGCGCGTTCACCGGCGCGCGGTTGGCGGCGACCGCGGTGTCGCCGAAGAAGGTGAAGTCTGACGTCAGCGACGAGCTCTCCCACGGGATCTGCGCGCCGCTGGTGGTCTGGTTGACCTGGAGACGCACGCGCTTGAACAGCTGCTCGATCGGCACGTTGGGTTCGCGCGCGACGTTCAGGAAGGCCTGTGTGTAGGGGCTGTGGCCGCCGGCACCGTCGAGCGCTTCGGCGCCCGGCGCGGTCGAGTAGCCGACGATCGAGCCATTCGGTGCATCGACGATGGCGAGGCCGCGGCTGGCGTCGTTCACGTCCGGGAATGGATTGTTGCGGCAGGCATCGAGAATGACGATGCGCATGCGGCTCGGGATCGTCTCCAGTGTCGACATCACGTCGACCAGACGCACCGAATTGTTGACGAGCTCGGTCTGGCTCGACACCTTGGCGTCGACGGGAACGAGATAGTTCTCACCGGCGAGCTGCACGCCGTGACCGGCGTAATAGACCATCGCCACAGTGTTGGGGCCGCGCGCGGACACCTTTGCCGAAAAATCCTGCACGACCCGGAGCATGTCGTTCTGGGTCAGGTCGGTCGCCGAGATCACCTCGAAGCCGGCCGAGTTCAAAAACTGCGCCATGGATTGCGCGTCATTGTCGGGGTTCGCGAGCTGCGGCGCGTTCTGGTAGTTCGAATTGCCGATCACCAGCGCCACCCGCTGCTCCGGGCCCTGCAGCGCGGTCGGGGCCGCCGGCTCGACGGGGGCGACTTGCGCGGAAACAGGGCCGCAGGCGAAGCCGAACAGGCTTCCCAGCAGGCCCGCAGTCATCAGGAAAGGCTTTAGGCGGAACATGGCGTGCTCCCTCGGGGCTCATCTCGATGCGAGATTGGTTGCGCCGAAGCTAGGCCGCGTTCGAGCCCTGAGTACGTGACGCCGATCACCGTGCTGGTATGCGTGATCTAAATCACGCTGGAACCGACTCATGATCCCGACCGCGTGCCCGACGTGCAGCGTGCCGTGCTTGCGTAACATCAGCTTCCAGCCGATCGCCGCAGTCACCCGCGGCGACGACATCAAGCAGAACGTCGATCTGGCGACGGTCCGGGTGAACTACCGTTTCGGTGGGCCGATCGTCGCGAAGTATTGATGCTGCGGCGACGCGTGAAGCGCGACGCTTCCGCGAGAACGTGACGAGCGGCCCCGGCCGCAACGCCTTAAGCGTGTTTACGCGCGTCTTCGACGCGCTATGGGGCGTTGCAGCGCGTCCGGGACACGAGAGTAAGTGGCGGCGATGCACCTTGCTCCGTCATTGCGCAATGACGGGATCAAGCAAGCGAGCACCACTCTATCACCGTCACCCTGAGGCGCGAGCTGCGCGGCGCAACTGCGCCGTGCGGCGAGCCTCGAAGGGCGAAGGCCCGGCTGCATCGTGGCCATTCATCCTTCGAGGCTCGCAGCGCAGTGCAGATGCACTGCGCTACTCGCACCTCAGGATGACGGGGCTATAGCAATTGCCCGCTCGCCTTACGAAAAGAACGCGATCTTCTCGGCCTGGGTCATGCGGCGGATCGGTGCGAGGGCGTCGTTGGCGGGGGCGCGGGGCTTTTGCAGGATGCCGCTGGCCAGGATGGTTGCGCCGAGCGAGGCCTCGGGCAGGGGCGAGGGCATCGGGAGCGCCGCGGTCGGCGCCGCGCCGAATGTTGCCGTGGCTGCCATGGCGGGAGCCGGTTGCTGCATCACCTCGGCGGCGGCTTCCGCAATGGCGTCGGTGAGGCGCGCGAGCGATTCCATCGCGATCGGCGCCTCAGTGACTGGTTCCTCGACGCGCGGCGCGATGGCCGGCTCTGCTGCGATCGGCTCCGGAACCTCGGCGGCAACCGGCGGGGCGACCTCTGCGGCGATCGGCTCCGGGATGTCCGCGGCCATCTCCATCGGCTCGACAATCTCGTCGAAGTCCGGATCGGGCGCCGCCATCTCCATCGCGATCCGCGCGAGCACCGCGTCGTCCTCGGCCTCCGCAGCGGCATCGAGCGTGAACTCGTCCGTGATCTCTGCGACAGCGGCAGGCTCGGCGAGGCTCTCCTCAACCGCAGCGAAGCTCTCTTCAATCGTGACGTGGCTCTCGGCGATCTCCGGCTCGACGGCGATTGCTTCCTCAGCGACGGACATCGCGTCAGTGGCGCCGGTGGCTTCGAGCTCAGGAGCCACGCCGATATCCTGCGGCTCCTCCGTAAAAGCCACCGGTCCTTCGCTCGCCATAGTCTCAGGCATGGCCTCAGCAGGCGGCGCTTCCGCCACCGGCGAAGGAGGTGCCTCTGCTTGCTGCACCGCCGAGCCGTCCGCGTCGGTCTGCTCGACCCGGTCTCTCAAGAGATCGAAGGCGACCTTGAGGTCGGTGCGCGGGTCGATGATCGAAACCTGGGCGCAAGCCGCCTCGATGGAGGTGAGCTGCGAATCAATGAGGTCGCAGATTCGCCCGTCGGCGCCGATCTCGCGCCAGCGCCAGGAGATCTCCTTGATGATACGCACCCCGCGCGGGATCGCCGCGAGGCTCGCCTCGATCGCCGCGGGGTCGAGGGCTGCGATCGCGATCGTCTCGGCTTCCCGGATCGCGCGGCGGATCTCGACCAGCGCTTCGGGCAGGCGGTCCTCGACGACGGGTTGGCGCTGCGCCGCAAGGGTTTCCTCGATTTTCGCGACCGCATCGAGCACCATGCTCGTGTCGGCGTTGCGGTTGCGCTTGGCAAATTCGCCGAGGAACCAGCGGCCGCGCGCGGTCTCCATGAAGGCTTCGCGGATCGCGTCGTAATCCTGCTCGTTCGGCTCGGCCGCGCGGGCAGACATAGGCGAGAGGGCGAATGCTTCAGAGGCCATGTCAATCTCGTCGCGCAAATCACTGCGCGTTACAGTAACGATCACCACGATATCGACCGAATCGCAATTGGTTTGATGGCACCCGAATCACAAATCCCCACCACAGCCTCCGAGAAGCGGCGATTCGCCGTGCGTCTGGCGCTGTTCTATTCGGCGGTGTTCGCGGTGTCGGGCACCCATCTGCCGTTCTTCCCGGTCTGGCTGAAGGCGATCGGCGTCGATGCGGCCTGGATCGGCATCATCAACGCAGTGCCGGGGATCACGCGCTTCACCACGCTGCCTTACGCAACCGCCTTTGCCGAAAAGCGCCATGCGATTCGCGCCGGGATGATGGTTTCGGTGTTTGCGACGGCGGTGGGATTTGCGTTGGTCGGTGTGCTGCACCAGCCGTTGGCGCTGCTCCTGATCTATGCGCTGACCTGCATCATGTGGACGCCGGTAGTGCCGCTGACAGATGCGTATGCGTTGCGCGGCGTCGTTCGCTACGGCTTCGACTACGGGCCGGTGCGGCTGTGGGGATCGGCAGCCTTCGCCGCCGGCTCGCTCGCCTGCGGCTATCTCGTCGACAGCATCGCTACGCGCGAGCTGATCTGGGTCATCGTCGCATGGGCTGTTGTTGCTGGCATCGCCGGCCTGTTGCTCCAGCCGCTCGACGATGTCAGGCGAAAGATTGCGGACAAGCACGCCAGTACGGCGCTGCTGCGCGATGCCGGCTTCTGGTTGGTGATCGTTTCGGCCGCGCTGATCCAGGGCAGCCATGCCGCCTATTACTCGTTTTCGGCGATCAGCTGGCAGGCCCGTGGTCTCGGTGGGCTCACGATCGCAGGACTCTGGACGCTGGGTGTAATCGCCGAGATCATCGTCTTCGCGCTGTCGCCGCGCTTCTCGCTGCGTCCGTCGTCGCTCATGGCGATCGGCGGCGCGAGCGCCGTCCTGCGCTGGCTGATCACGGCGCACGATCCGCCACTCGCGCTGCTCGCGGTCGTGCAGTTGGGACACGGCCTCTCCTTCGGCGTGACCATCCTCGGCACCATGACCCTGCTGATGCAGCGTGTGCCCTCGCATCAAATCGCGCGCGGGCAAGGCTACTATGCGGCGTGCAGCGGGCTGCTGGGCGCGACGACCTCGATCGCGTCAGGCGTGATCTACGCGCACATCGGCGAGGGCGTGTACTACGTCATGGCCGCGATGGCCGGTGCCGGCGCGCTGCTGATCTGGTCGGCGCGGCATCGGCTTAAAACTCATCCCCAGAGCGAGGGGGCCGGCGGGTAGACCAGGCTGTCGTCATAGCGCAGCCCGTGATCGCGATCGCGCGCCAGCAGCAGGGGGCCGTCGAGATCGACGAAGCGCGCCTGCGGCGTCACCAGCATCGCCGGCGCCATCGACAGCGAGGTTGCGACCATGCAGCCGATCATGATCTCGAAGCCGAGCGCCTGCGCGGCATCGGCCATGGCCAGCGCCTCGGTCAGGCCGCCGGTCTTGTCGAGCTTGATGTTCACGGCGTCGTAGCGCTCGCGCAAGGGCGCGAGCGAGTTGCGGTCATGCACGCTCTCGTCGGCGCAGACCGCGAGCGGCCGTTTGATCCGCGCCAGCACATCGTCCCTGCCGGCCGGCAGCGGCTGCTCGACCAGGGTGACCCCGGCGGCCTCGCAGGCAGCGAGATTGTGCTCCAGATTGGCTTCGGTCCAGGCCTCGTTGGCATCGACGATCAGCTCGGATTCGGGGGCGGCCTTGCGAACCGCCGCGATCCTGGCGGCGTCGCCCTCGCCGCCGAGCTTGATCTTGAGCAGCGGCCGGTGCGCCGCCCTGGCGGTCGCCGCCGCCATGGCCTCGGGTGTGCCCAGCGAGATGGTGTAGGCCGTGGTGCGCTCGCCCGGGATCGGGCGGTCGAGCAGGTTCCAGGCCCGCAGGCCCGCCGCCTTGGCCTCCAGGTCGATCAGGGCGCAATCCAGCGCATTGCGGGCAGCACCCGGCGGCATGACGGCTTGCAGGGCCTGTCGGGTCAGCCCACCTCCGACGGCGTCCTGCATGGCCTGGATGGCGGCAAGGGTCGCCTCGGGGGTCTCGCCATAGCGGGGATAGGGCACGCACTCGCCGCGGCCAATCAGGCCGTTTTGGCTCACTTCTGCCACCACCGTCACGGCTTCGGTCTTGGCGCCCCGGCTGATCGTAAAACTGCCGGCGATGAGAAAGCGCTCGATTCGCGCGGCCAAGGCCGGAACTTTGCTGGAAGTCATTTTGAACTCTGGCGAAATCTGAACCGGCTAGTTACCTCTAGCAACTAACAATGGCCAGTTGGGGGTACCTTTTAGGTAGGGCGCGTGCGCAACCATCTGATTTTATCCGTTTCTTGCGCCTCGGCATGGGAGCGGACATCTTGAGCGGCGATCCAAAGCTGGAACGGATTGCCAAAGGCAACGCGCTGGCCCTCTGCGCCACCGGAACCTGGACCGCGAGCTTCGCGCCGGTCCTGGAGCGGATGGTCGCCGACGCGGAGAAGCTTGCCGGCGGCCCGCAGAGCGTCTTCATCGACGTTTCCGAGGTCGCCAAGCTTGACACGTTCGGGGCCTGGCTGATCGAGCGGCTGCGCCGCAGCCTGACCCAAGGCGCCGTCGAGGCGCAGATCGCGGGTCTCTCGGCCAACTATTCGAGCCTCGTCGACGAGGTCCGGCGGGTCAGCGCGACCCCCGCGATCGACACCACCACGATCACCATCACCGGCATGCTGGAGCAGATCGGCCGTACTGTTGCCGGTATCGCCAGCACGGTTGCCGGCCTCATCGACATGCTTGGCGCGGTGCTTGCGGCGGGCGCGCGCACACTGATCCACCCGCGCTCGTTCCGCCTGACCTCGACCGTGCATCATCTCGAGCAGGTCTGCTGGCGCGCGGTGCCGATCGTGGTGCTGATCACCTTCCTGATCGGCTGCATCATCGCCCAACAAGGCATCTTCCATTTCCGCAGGTTCGGTGCCGATATCTTCGTCGTCGACATGCTCGGCGTGCTGGTGCTGCGCGAGATCGGCGTGCTGCTGGTCGCGATCATGGTCGCGGGCCGCTCGGGCAGCGCCTACACCGCCGAGCTCGGCTCGATGAAGATGCGCGAGGAGATCGACGCGCTCCGCACCATGGGCTTTGACCCGATCGAGGTGTTGGTGCTGCCGCGCATGCTGGCCTTGGTGCTGGCGCTGCCGATCCTGGCCTTCCTGGGCGCCATGGCCGCGCTCTATGGCGGCGGGCTGGTGGCCTGGCTCTATGGCGGGGTCGATCCAGAAGCCTTCCTGCTGCGCCTGCGCGACGCCATTTCGATCGATCATTTCATCGTCGGCATCGTCAAGGCGCCGGTGATGGCCGCCGTGATCGGCATCGTCGCCTGTGTCGAGGGACTTGCCGTGCAGGGCAGCGCGGAATCGCTGGGCCAGCACACGACCGCCTCGGTGGTGAAGGGCATCTTCTTCGTCATCGTCATGGACGGCGTGTTCGCCATCTTCTTCGCCTCGATCGGGATGTGACGATGGCGCAAGATATCCAAAACGCGATCCAAAATCCCATCATCCGCGTCCGCGACGCGGCGAGATCCTTGGCTTCGTCGGCCCCTCCGGCGCGGGCAAGTCGGTGCTGACGCGCACGATCATCGGCCTCGTGCCGAAGGTCGCAGGCTCCATCGAGGTGTTCGGCGTCGATCTCGATGCCTCCAATACGTCGCAGCGCCGCAACGTCGAGCGGCGCTGGGGCGTGCTGTTCCAGCAGGGCGCGCTGTTCTCCTCGCTCACGGTGCGGCAGAATATCCAGTTTCCGATGCGCGAATATCTGCGCGTGTCGCAGCGGCTGATGGACGAGATCACCATCGCCAAGCTCACCATGGTCGGCCTCAAGCCCGAAGTGGCCGATCGCTTTCCCTCGGAACTGTCCGGCGGCATGATCAAGCGCGTGGCGCTGGCGCGCGCGCTGTCGCTCGATCCGGACCTCGTGTTCCTTGATGAACCGACCTCCGGCCTCGATCCGATCGGCGCCGGCGATTTCGACGAGCTGGTCAGGACGCTCCAGCGTACTTTGGGGCTGACCGTTTTCATGGTAACGCACGACCTCGACAGCCTTTACACAGCTTGCGACCGCATCGCCGTTTTAGGGAACGGCAAGATCATTGCGGCAGGGTCGATCGCCGACATGCAGGCCTCGCAGCATCCCTGGCTGAGGCAATATTTCCATGGCAAGCGCGCTCGCGCGGTGATGGGCTGAGGTGCCGGAGTAGCTGATGGAAACGCGGGCAAATTACGTATTGATCGGGTCGTTCACGCTGGCGGTCATCGCCGCGGCGATCGGCTTCGTGCTGTGGTTCCAGTCGCTGCACACCACCAAGCAGCGCAGCCCCTTCCGCGTCGTGTTCGAGGGTCCGGCGGCCGGCCTGCGCAACGGCGGCAGTGTCAATTTCAACGGTATCCGGGTGGGTGAGGTGGTCTCGGTGAAGCTCGACAACCCGCGGCGGGTTGTCGCACTTGCCATGGTCGAGAACAACACCCCGCTCCGCAGGGACACCCTGGTCGGCCTCGAATTTCAGGGCCTGACCGGCGTCGCCGCGATCTCGCTCAAGGGCGGCGAGGAGGCGGCTCCGCCGCCGCCGCTCGACGAGGACGGCATCCCGACGCTGACGGCCGACCCGAACAAGCTCCAGGACGTCACCGAGGCGATCCGTGGCACGCTCCAGAACATCAACAAGATCGTCGCCGACAATCAGGAGTCGGTGAAGAACTCGCTGAAGAACCTCGAGACCTTCACCAATTCGCTGGCGCGCAACTCCGAGAAGATCGACGTCGTGATGGCCAAGGTCGACGGCGTGATGCTGAAGGCCGACAATCTCATGCTCGGCCTCAACACGCTGGCCGGCGGCAAGGACGGCGGCGAGCTGTTCCAAACGGTGAAGTCGATCCGCGAGCTCGCCGACGATTTCGACAAGCGCTCCGGCGC
>WNGR01006161.1_pt1 | contig 15243 bp, 14 predicted proteins | sample 5407581 | NCBI WGS metagenome assembly WNGR01 (sample SAMN13153383, study PRJNA577476) | soil metagenome | isolation source: 80 cm soil or saprolite under Garry oak tree replicate 2 | place: USA:California | collected 2016-06-15
CCGGCCGGTGATGTGCCACCAGATTTCCTGCAGTGAACGCGGATTACCCCAGTTGATCAGCGGCGAGCGCGACGCCGCAAACGGCAGATAGGCATATACAGCGACCATAGCCACGATCGAAATCAGCGCGGCGTATACCAGCCGGCGCCTCGTAAAAAATCTGAGGCCCTCAGTCCTGTAAACGATAACGGCCACAGCCGGAAGTGTCAGTCCCACTGTGACGTGATGATCGCCTAGCGCCAACCCAAATACAGCCGCAGCGGCATAGAGCCAGTTATCATGCTTCGTGACCATTGCCCCGGTATCCTTTCTCTCTGCAATAATGCACCGCCGCCAGCGAAACATCAGAAAAAAGACGGCGAGAATCAGGAGCGTGTGTAGAGTGTAAACCTCGGTAATTGTCGCGTATGACCAAAGCGTCCGGGAAAAGGCCATGAGCAAGCCCGCGCCGGCCGCGGGCGCGAAGATCAAAAGGCGCCCAATGCGCGAATCGCCGGAGCTTTTTCTTTGCTGCACGCGTCTCTTCTCCGATGGAGCGACAAATGAACCGGTGATGATTAATTCCGAAACAACAAGAGTGAGCATCGAGCACGCGAGCGCGGCGAAAAGGGCAGACGAAAAATTGATCCGCACCGCGACGTTCCCCAACGGCACGAGCGATGCGACATGGGCGAGAATGACCCAGAGAGGAAAGCCCGGCGGATGCGCCACCCCAAGCCCTTGAGCGACCAAAATCAATTCGCCGCTGTCGGTCAGAGTGACCGTAGGAGCAAGCGTCCAGCTAAAAAGAAGGAGCGCAGCAAGAAACACCGCGCTGGCGCAGAGCAACTCTGCCACGGATGAAGGAATTGCCGCAGTATCCACCTGTCGGTTCGACTTTGACGCGGGCTTGGCAGCAGCGCGACGCGAAGGTTTCATCGAAAGATTCATGTTCGCGGGATAAGGAGCTCGGCCTTCGGGAGCAAAACTGCCATTCACCCAAGATGACTGCGAATAGATATTTGCGCATTGTTTACCTGCGATGTTTCGCTTCAATGCTCGCATGACGAAGTCATCAGCGTCGTATACCGAGAATCGTTGCGTTCCCATTCCCGGCAGCGAGAAAACCGCGAACTGCTCTTACGTCGAGCGCTGGGATGAGAAGTAGAACCACATTCGTTACGCGCGTGAAAAAAGCGCCGCGCCGCGCTCTGTTATGGCATGTCGATGTATCGGCCGGGAAAGAATCCCGCCGTCATTACGATGCGCAGAAATGCTGATTAGAACTTCATGAAAAAAATATGGGTCGCGGTTTGTATGATTGTCTGGTCCCTGGGCCCAGCACAGTCACAGACCAAATCACTGGCTAAGCTGTCCGACGATTTCTGGACCTGGCGCGCGAAATACGCGCCGTTTACCGGAGACGACGTGAATCGAATCGAACGGCCGGGCGGGACTCGCGATTGGTCACGAGCCACGATCGACAAGCAACGAAAAGATCTTGCTGCGTTCGAAGCGCGCTGGAAGAAAATCGACACGAGTCACTGGCCGGTCCCGCAGCAAGTGGATTATCACCTGATCGGTTCGGCATTATCGCGCATTCGCTGGGAGCTCGACCGGAATCCGCGCTGGAAACGCGATCCGAATTTCTACATCGAGCAGACACTCACCGCCCTCGTGGAAGCGCTCACTGTGCCCCCGCCGTATGATGAGGCGCACAGTCGCGAGATTCTCACGCGCATCGACAATATTCCTTCGATCTTGCAGCAAGGCCTCGAGAATCTCGATAAACCGCCGGCGCCATTTGCCACCGTCGCCATTCAGAATCTTGACGGCATTCGCGAGCACTTGCAAAAGACTGCGAGCGCGCTCGCAGGATCGACAACTCTTAAACAAGATGAATTGAAAGGCGCGTGTGAGCGGGCTGCGGATGCGCTGGAGAAGTTCTGGGCAGGTCTCCGCAAGAGATTGCCAAGCTTGCCGCAGCAAACGGCGCTTGGGCGCGACGCTTATATTTGGTTTTTGCGAAACGTGGCGCTAATGCCGTTCACACCAGAAGAACTGTTCGCGATGGGACGACAGGAATGGAATCGCGCGGTCGCGTTCGAAAGTTATGAGAAGAACCGAAACAAAGATGTGCCGTCGCTGAAAATTGCCGACAACATCGACAATTGGATCAAAGACGCAGCGGAAAAGGAATTATCGATCCGCAAATTTTTGGTTGAGCGCGGCATCCTCAGCGTTCCCGATTGGGTGCAACATTACACGCTCCGTCCCACGCCGGAATATCTGCGCGTGCTCGGATTCACCGAGACTGACGATTTCACTGGGCCGTCGCGCTTGAAGGAAAACTGCATCCGCTACGTGCCGGAGCCCTCAGAAAAGCTCCCTTACTTCTGGCGTGCGACAGCAATGGATCCGCGGCCAATTACTGTTCACGAGGGAATCCCGGGGCATTATTTTCAGCTTTGTCTCTCCTGGAAACATGAGGACCCAATCCGGCGGCATTACTACGACTCGGGCGTAAACGAAGGGATCGGCTTTTACGCGGAGGAAATGATGTTGCAAGCGGGTCTGTTCGATGACAGCCCGCATACGCGCGAGATCATTTACAACTTTGCGCGGCTTCGCGCGCTGCGCGTAGAAGTTGACGTGAAACTTGCGCTCGGCGAATTCACGGCCCTGGCGGCGCCATTACGTATCAGATCGGCAAGTTGCAGATCATGAAGTTTCTCGCCGACGCGCGCCTCGGGCAGGGCGAAAAGTTCAGTCTCCGCGCCTTCCACGATTTCGTTTGGAAAAACGGCAACGTGCCGATTGCGTTGCAACGATGGGAATTCTTAGGCACACAATGAACGGTGCGTCCAACATCCTCTACAAATATCTCGATCCTTGCGGGATCAAAGCGTTGCAAACAATGATGCTCCACGCATCGGATCCCGCTTCATTCAATGATCCGTTCGAAGTGCGACCGGCGTTTGACCAAGAACGACACGACTATTTTGCAAAGACGCACGAAGCATTTCACGCGCAGTTCGGCAGCGAATACTCATTGCTTGGTAATCAAAGTATGGTCGGAATGCCAACCGAAGATGCAGTTGATTTTGGTGAGCATTTAAACCTGCGTTTCCGGCGCGACCTTAGCAGGCGCTTTCGCGTGCTCTGCCTGAGCCGCCATCCCGCAAATGTGCTGATGTGGGGCCATTATACAACGTCACATCAAGGATTGGTTATCGGCATTGACACAAGTGTTACGAGATTTCCGCAGGGCCTATATCAAGGCGGACAACCAATCAATTATTTGGAGGATCGCTCTAGTACACAACTGCCGGTCGCCTACTACAAAGGAACCAGTGTTGAGAAATACGATGTGTTCGGAAACATCGTTAACAATCCTAATGAACTCGTCGAGACTGGAGGCGGCTTAGTGATCCCGTTTTCGGAATATCATGAGCAAGTCGAGGGTGTGATGAAAACCGCTCTAACGACGAAAGCGCGCGATTGGAGATACGAAGAAGAAGTCAGATTTGTTTACGAGCTGCCTGACCATAATAATCAGCTGAGCAAAATTGATGGTCGTTACTTCATTCAAATTCCGCTGGATGCCTTACGAGAAATCATAATCGGCTTTCGCGCATCCGCTAACTTAGCTAAAGAAGTAGTTGCATTGTTTCGTGAAAATCGAATCGGAAATCCAAAATTATTCTTTGGTGGCTGCCATCCAAATCGCTACGAGGTTCAAAAACACGAGGCTGAACCCCAGTACCTAATAGATTATTTTACAACTGTTCGACCGAGCTTGGAATAATCAGATTTCGTCCGAGTTCGGATCAATGCCCGTACGCTTGATGCACGCGCTTCCGATCCAGTGAGATTCGCGCAATCGGCGGTAAGACTCATCCGGCGGTCGCAGACCGCCGCTACAGGTGATTGTCGATCCTAATCGGCGATTTCGAGGCCCATCTGCCGTGCCGTGCCAGCGATGATGCGAAAAGCGGCTTCGTCGTCGCGGGCGTTTAGGTCTTTGCGCTTGGTGTTCACGATGTCCATGACTTGTTTGCGCGTGACTTTGCCGACCTTCGTTTTGTTTGGTTCTTTCGAACCGGCCGCGATGTTGGCTGCTTTCTTCAAAAGCACCGCAGCAGGCGGACTCTTGGTGATGAACGTGAACGATTTGTCTTTGTACACCGTGATCACGACCGGGAGAATGTCGCCGGCTTGTTTCTGGGTTGCGGCGTTAAACTCCTTGCAGAACGTCATGATATTTACGCCGCGCGGGCCTAGCGCAGTTCCAACCGGAGGCGCCGGGTTAGCCTGTCCGGCGGGAATCTGAAGTTTGATCTCTGCTACTTTTTCTTTGGCTGCCATTGTGTGATTTCTATTTTGAAATGATCCCGCCATCGCGGGAGACTTCGCTTGGAATGCCAATTATCCGCGCTCGACCTGCCAGTATTCCAGTTCCACCGGCGTGGCGCGACCAAAAATGGTGACCGAGACGCGCAGCTTGCCGCGCTCGGGATCGATCTCTTCGACGATACCAGTCTGATTTTGGAACGGACCATCGGCGACTTTCACCGATTCGCCCACTTCGAAGCTCACTTTCGGTTTCACCTTTTCTTCGCGCTCTTTCATTTGCGCCAACATGCTGTCCACTTCCGATTGTCGCATCGGGATCGGTTTGTCCTTCGTTCCGGCAAACCCGATCACGCCCGGTGTGTCGCGGATGAAATACCACGTGCGCCCGACCACCTGATTATTTTCGTCGAGTAACTGCATGTTAACGATCAAATAGCCGGGGAAAAATTTCCGCGTCGTCTCGCTCTTTTTCCCTTTCTTGATTTCCGATACGCGCTCCGTCGGAACCAGCACATCGTAAACCAAGTCGCCCATTTCCTCTGTCTTAACGCGCTTCAAGATGTTCTCGCGCACCTTGTTTTCCTGACCGGAAAGCACGTGCACGACGTACCATTGATCTTTGCCTGCGAGTGTCTGTGCCATAAATCAGTGTAGTCGGGTGAAGAAATGGACGAAATTAACGAGGGCAAAATCGAAGAACGCGACGCACCCACCTAGCAGTATCATCGAGATGACAACCACAACGGTCGAGTCACTCAGTTCCTTGTAACGGCGGAACCCTTTCTCCTTTGGGTCCCACGGCCAGGAAGCTTTTTGCAACTCCACCTTCACTTCACCGAGGAAGTTTTTGATTTTGGTAATCATTTTAAAGTTCCATAGCAACGTCCAACATCCAACGCCCAACGTCCAATTAGCTGCGTTTTGATTTCGAAGTTGAGTTCGATGTTGGGCGTCTGGAGCGTGGTTTCAACACGCCAGGAGGGACTCGAACCCCCAACCGACGGTTTTGGAGACCGCTACTCTACCAATTGAGCTACTGGCGTATCTGTAATTGTCATTCTGAGCGAAGCGCAGCGGAGCCGAAGAATCTCTCGAATCACCAAATCAGAGATATCTCCAGACCTTCGCATAAAGCTACGGCTTGGCAGGCGACTTCGCTCGACATGTGACAACAATTTAATCCAGAATCTCGCTCACGCGACCCGCGCCGACGGTTTTGCCGCCTTCGCGAATGGCGAAGCGAATCGTCTTTTCCATCGCAATCGGCGTGATCAACTCCACTTCGATTGAGATGTTATCTCCGGGCATGACCATTTCCACGCCTTCAGGCAGTTTCACTGTGCCGGTAACGTCCGTGGTGCGGAAGTAAAACTGCGGCCGGTAATTGCTGAAGAACGGAGTGTGACGTCCGCCCTCCTCTTTGCTCAGCACGTAAACTTCCGCCTTAAACTTCTTGTGCGGCGTAATGGAGCCCGGCTTCGCAATGACTTGGCCACGCTCTACCTCCTCCTTCTTCAAGCCGCGCAACAGAACGCCGACGTTATCGCCCGCGCGTGCTTCATCGAGAAGTTTACGGAACATCTCGATGTCGGTCGCCACGGTCTTGGCGGTCGGACGAATTCCGACTAGCTCGACTTCCCCCATTTTCTTGAGCACGCCGCGCTCGACACGACCCGTGGCCACGGTGCCGCGGCCTTCAATGTTGAATACGTCTTCGATCGGCATCAGGAACGGCTGATCGACCGGCCGGTCGGGCACAGGGACGTAATCGTCAACCGCCTCCACGAGCGCGAGCACCTGCTTTTCGGCGTCCGCATCGCCATTAAGCGCCTTGAGCGCGCTGCCTCTGACGATCGGGATCTTGTCGCCGGGAAATTCATATTGCGTCAATAGATCGCGCACTTCCATCTCTACGAGATCGAGGAGCTCGGGGTCATCGACCATGTCCACCTTGTTCAGGAACACAACGATGGAGGGCACGCCTACTTGGCGGGCTAGTAGAATGTGTTCACGCGTCTGCGGCATCGGCCCGTCTGCAGCGGAGACAACCAGGATGGCGCCGTCCATTTGCGCCGCGCCGGTGATCATGTTCTTGACGTAATCAGCGTGGCCAGGGCAATCGACGTGGGCGTAGTGCCGTTTCTCACTCGAATATTCGACGTGCGCCGTGTTGATGGTGATTCCGCGCTCTTTCTCCTCCGGCGCGTTATCGATTGATTCGTATGCCCGCACTTCGGCCATGCCCTTTTTGTTCAGCACCATTGTGATTGCCGCTGTCAGGGTCGTTTTGCCGTGGTCCACGTGACCGATTGTGCCGACGTTCACGTGCGGCTTGTCGCGTTTAAAAGCTTCCTTAGCCATTTCAATTCTCCTGTTTAACTAAACTTCGTCTTTTCTTTTAATTATTCCACTGCCGGTCACGAGTTCCTTCTGGAGCCCATGACCGGGATTGAACCGGTGACCTCGTCCTTACCAAGGACGTGCTCTACCAACTGAGCTACATGGGCCTGCTTTTCGCCAGCCCAGCGCCTCCGCTGCAAGCCGAGCGGCAAACCGGTTTCGCTCTCTACCAGAGACTCAAAAGTCCCAAAGCCGCGTCAAATTTGCAATTTGAACGACCATGGGACCACCTCGTTCCAGCAAAAAGCGTCCGCAAGCTAACCGCGGCCACCGTCGTGTCAAAAAAATTCTGGCGTCGGTAGGGACGGCGCAGCGCGATGTCCCTACCTTCAGCGGATTATGTGACTTGTCTCCTCTGCTTTGCCCCGCGTGATCAGGCGCACGATTACAACAATCAGAATCAGCACGACGATGCCGATCACGATATAAAGCGGATTGATCTGAGTAATCAGGCTGGGTTTTTCTGGAGTTGCCGTGGGCGCCGTCGTTGTTGCCGTACGAGGCGTCGCATTTTTTGCGGCAAGCTGTCCCTGGGTCCACTGCAGGCGCGAAAAAGTATCATTGTCTTGCGGGTTAAGTTTTAACGCCGCTTCATAATCAGGGATAGCCTTTTCGTACTGTCCCATCAAACTGTAGGTGTACCCGCGCTTCGTGATGGCCTCGGTATCGTTCGGGTTTTTCTCCAGAAGAAATGTGTAATCGGCAATGGCCGCATCAAAGTTCTTCAATCCCCGATACGCCAGTGCGCGCCGATCATAGGTCTGCAGGTCGTCCGGCTTTTTTTGGATCACATTGGTGAAATCGGCTATCGCCTTGTCCCATTGACTGAGTCCGAGCTCGGCGAAGCCGCGGAGCTTGATTGCAGCGATTTCATCGGGTTTGATTTCGAGTGCTTTCTCGGTGTCAGCCAGCGCTTGCTGATAATTCTTTTGCTGCAGGAGAACCTGCGCTCTGCCGACGAAAGCCCGCATGTCTTTAGGCGACAGCTCGATGGCCTTTGAAAAATCGTCACCCGCCTCTGGGAATCGCTGGAGCGCGAAATTGGCAAAACCACGACCCTCATAAAATGCAGGCTGCTTATCGTTTGCCAGAATCGCTCTTGTAAACTCCATCACCGCTTGGTCGTACTGCTGACTATCGAGCAATTGGACGCCCTTTGTGTACTCACTCGTCCCAGCTCCCGCTTTTTCTTTGGGTGCCGCTTTCTCTTTGGCTGAAGCAAAACTGGCCGTGCCGAAAAGGCAGGCGGCGATCAGGTATATTGTGATTCGACTCGTAATCATCATAATTGTGTTCTCCTTCCAGCCCACTTTTTGAGGGATTTCTCGCTTATAGGCCAGCAAATTAACGCGCCAAAAAAAGAATAGCGATGAACCAACTAGATTCCACCCCGGAGATTATCGGTATGCGCAGCCGCACGAGCGCCTCGGAAGGTTATGCCGCAGTCTTGGCAACCATTTTGATCTGGTCCACGCCATCGCTTTTTCAATACTACCTGAACCGTTACTACGATCCGTGGGCCCAGAATTTTTATCGTTATCTGGTGGCCTGCGTTTCCATCGCGCCGCTCCTGATTTATGGGATGTGGTACCGGCCCATCGACTGGCGCGCCGTATCAATCTGCATCGTGCCCTGTCTGCCGAACGTTGTCCATCAGGTCACGCAGGTGATCGCTCTTTTCTACATGGGCCCGGGCGTTTACACGATCTTCACGCGTGCCTCGGTGATTTTCACTGCGTTGCTTGCGCTCGCATTTTTTCCTGAGGAACGCCACGTCATCAGGCAATGGCAATTTCAATTGGGCACCGGCCTGGGATTGATTGGCGCATTCGGGGTTGTTTGGTTTCAACCGGGCTGGAAATCAGGACACATCGCCCTCCCGGGATTATTCGTTGCATTTACCGCCACATTTTGCTGGGCGCTCTACGGCATCCTTGTGAAACGGCCTTCGCGGGAACTCGGGTCGATCCGCAGCTTCGGAGTGATCAGCCTGATCACGTCCGCGCTGTTGTTTCCGCTCACAATTGCATTTGGAAAAATTGGCACCCCGCTTCATACAGGATCGCAAGTTAATTTGATCCTGATCGTCTCCGCCGTGAGCTGCATCACACTCGCGCATGTCCTTTACTATGTGGCCATCCGAGAGATCGGCGTGGCCCTCGCACAATCGCTGCAACTTCTCTGCCCTGCCGGCGCAATGGCTCTTTCAGCGTGGATTTACGGCGAACGTCTCACTCACGCCCAGATCTGGAGTGCGGCCATCCTTCTCCTCGGCGCGTTCCTGGCCATGCGCACCAAGCCCATCGCCACCACTGAGGCGGCAGAGAATATCTAGCGCGTTCTCCGTGTTGGCAGTGCAAGCGCTCTGCTTGTTGACCCGCGCCGTTTAGCTTTTCTTCAATGCCTGCGCTTTGCGCACTAGTTCAATAAATCCCGCACGGTAGCCATTCGCGTCGGCGCCTTTTCCTTCCTGCGCCCATTTCAGCACCGCGCCCAGCGTTCCACTGCCTTTGTAACCGGAATCGCAAAGAATCATTCCAAACTCCGCCACCGCAGCAGCGAACTTCAAATCCGGATGCGCTTGTGCGAAATCGACCCAATCATCAGTGACACTGCGCTCGATGCTTTGTACCTCCCCGTTGCCATCTGGTTTCTTAAATCGCAGTTTTGCGCTGAGGAGCGTTTGCGCCTCCTGCCGTGTAATGAATTGTTGCGCGACTGGCACAAGTTCATACAAAGCCGTGACCGTGTAACCAGCAGCGATCCCATGGTCGCGCGCACCTTCCCTATTTGAATTCTCTCCTTGCAGCGATCGTCTGTCGTAACCGATCAATCGATACGACCCGACGCGCACTGGATTGAACTCAACATCAATCTTTGCGTCTTTGGCGATGACATTCGCGCCATGAACGTCGCTCGATGCCTTGCGCCCCTTCAATCCAATCCGCACGAGGCGGTGCGACTGTTCCCACGGGCAACTTACAACATCCACATTGACCGAAAATGGCTCGTCCGCCGAGGGCCCTGGATAATCGTAATTGAAATAGTTTATCATCTGCTCGATGCGCACAGTGTTCTTGGGCGGAAGGATGCCGGCATTGATCGACTGCAAGACTTCCGAATAGGACGCTGAGGTCACGACGATTGGAAAGCTCGAACGAGGGTTGCTCGAGACGGAGACGAACGGGTGTTCACCGACATAATTGTACGGAGCGGCGCCGAAATCGCGGCTCGGGTTTGGGGCGAACTGCATGGCTTCCTCGCCTTCAACAGCGGAAAATCGACCCGATTCCGCTTGTTCGCGCGGAGAGGAGTTGGCTAAATGCAGCGCGCTACCAAGCCGATTTGTCGCCAACGCGAGAGCCCCGATGAGTGCTAAGAGTGTCAGACCGGCCGCAATCGCCAGTGGCCCAGCTTTTGACCAAAAGGAATCATCGGTAACAGCTATGAACCTTCTCGGTGCGATCCATTCTTCCTTCAGTTCCAATTTGTATTGCAATCTCAAGGCTTGCGCCACTTGCTGTGTCTCGAGCACAACACGCTGCGCTTCCGGCGAATCAGCAATCGCACGGGCAATTGCCGATTTTTCCGGCTCCTCTAATTCGCCCAGCGCATATGCGGTCAGTTTCGGATCATCCAAGTTCATTTTCATTCGGTGGTTCTCGGTTTAAATGGAATAAAATCTCGCGCGATCTCTCCGTACCGCTGCCGTAGTGTCTTTAATGCAGTGTGAAGCAAAACCCCGACATTGTTGGCGGTTGTCTTCATGATCTTGGCAATCTGCTGATAACTAAGATCGTTTTGGAATTTAAGTTGAATTACTTCCTGCTGTCGCGCTGGCAGTGTGGCGACGATGCGCAACAAAAATCCCGCTGCCTCCTTTTGTTCGAGTCGGTCAAAAGGCATCGGTTGTTCCGCTTCGCGCAATTCCATCGCTTCTTCACCGAGATACATCATTCGCCTTTCTTTGCGGCAAACGTTAAGCGCTGCATTGCGGCAAACGGTGAATAGCCATGTTGTTGGTTCATCATCTCGGTTTATCGCGCCGTTGCGTTGGAATTTTACGAATGTTTCCTGAACCACATCCCTTGCCCTTTCCCTGTCCCCGGTTATGCGCACGGCATATTGCAGAAGCGGAATTTCAAAACGTTGGAGAATCTCTTCAAACTTTTGTCCTGTCTCTATTTTCTCGCTTCGCATCGATTTTGGCCCATGAGAGGATATCACAGCCGTGAAACTCAACGCTAATAAGATGCACCGGTAAGGGTGTATGTAATCGGCACCTGAACCCGCTCCACAGTCCCCGGCTTGAAATGCCATCTTCGGAACGCATCGAGGGTTGCATTATCAAGAATGACGCTTCCACAACTCTGCGCCATACGAACATCGACCACGTTGCCGTCGGCCGAAGCGACCGTCAGCAGCGCCAGACCAGACCCGGTTATTCGCTGACGTCGCGCCTCGTACGGATAAACCGGGCGCGGCGCATACGTGACCAACGCTCTCACGCCTCCGAGCGGAGTCGCTGTGCCTCTCACAAAAGACGCAACCCGCGTTTTCTTGCGAGGGCGAACCGGTAGCGGCGTTCGATTCTCCTCCGGGAATGCCTCCAGGTCGGGAGGAATCCGTTCGGGAGGTGGAGGCATCGAGACATCCTCCGGTGGTGTCTCTTCCGGGTCTTTATTCACTACCTCTATGTCAACTCCAGCCGGTTTGAAATCTTGCGCGGCACTCTTGTCGGATTTGCCCTGTGCGACGACGATTGCCGCAATGTGAATCCCAGTTGCGCATGCAAATGCAGCCCACACTGGCCAGCGCCGACTTGGTCTGTACAGCGCAGTGTTCATTGCATTGTCTTCTCATTAGAAGAACACCGCACGCTCTAAAAACTTAGCACCGTGGACTAGCGCTCCAGACCGTTACCAAGCTTCGAGTGGAGTCTTCGTTGTTGAAGCAGCAACGCATTGCGTCCGACACTCGATGCTGGATTCTGAATGCTCGATACTGGATAATCAGCCGCGCGCAACGTCCAGTAGCTACTATCGAGTGCCAGAACCGTGAACATCAAAACTTATCTCGTCTCTCGCCAGAAGTTGATCGAACGCGCGCTCGATCGCTACTTGCCGAAAGCGGATGCGAAACCCGCGACCCTCCACAGAGCGATGCGCTACAGTCTTTTTGCAGGCGGCAAACGGTTGCGACCGATTCTTTGTCTCGCGACAGCCGAAGCTTGCGGTGGAAAGATCCCCAACGCGCTTCCTCTCGCTTGCGCCCTGGAGTGCATCCACACCTATTCGCTGGTGCACGACGATCTACCGAGCATGGACGACGACGATTTTCGCCGCGGCCGTCCTACTTGCCACAAAGTCTTCGGCGACGGCATTGCGATCCTGGCCGGCGACGCGCTACTGACAATCGCGTTTGAAATTGTCTCCAACGCAAAGCCGACATCGCGTTACGACACATCGATCTTGTTGCGCGAGATTGCAGTTGCGGCAGGAAGCCAAAGACTGATTGCTGGCCAGGTGGCAGATCTCGAAGCTGAAGGCAAGAACGTTAAACGCGATCAATTGCAATTTATTCACGAGAACAAGACCGCAGCCATTTTGAAAAGCTCGGTGCGGCTCGGTGCGATGAGCGCGAACGCAGACGCCAGAAAACTTTCTGCTGTCACACGCTTCGGGCAGCGGCTTGGTCTCGCATTCCAAATCATCGACGACATTCTCGATGTAACGCAGACCTCTGAGATATTGGGAAAGAGCGCCGGCAAAGATATCGCCGCAAAGAAAGCAACCTATCCCGCAGTGATCGGTCTGGAGAAATCCCGCGCCGAAGCCAGACGGCTCACGCGTCAGGCGCACAAAGCGCTATCGGTGTTCCGCAGCAGCGATGCTGAACCGTTGCACGCACTGGCAAATTATCTTCTGGAGCGCGAGTACTGACTGTAGCCGTCGCCCTGTGGGCGACGCGGCGCGTGAGTGGCGATCACAATTCTGCAGACGTTTCGCACAGGGAAACGGCTACAGAACCAGCGCGAGATTCGGGTCGATCTCTTCGGTTACTTTGGATTCAAATCCGGCTTTTAGTCGGAGCAATGCTGCAAATGCGATCATGGGCGCATTGTCCGTGCACAACCACGGCTCGGCACTCTTGAATTCAAATCCTTTGCGGTTGCACGCTTCCCGCAATTGCCGGCGCAGTTCCTGATTGCAACTGACGCCGCCGCTGACCGTAATCAGGTCGACACGGTTTTTCTGCGCTGCCGCGATCGCCTTTGTCACCAGGACGTCGATAACTGCTTGTTGAAATGACGCGCAGAGATCACTTAGCAGCTTGTCATCCTGAGCCCCGAATGTTTTCGGGGCGAAGGATCTCTCATAGGCTGATTGATCACGCTTCGGCCCTCGGTGATCCAAGCTTCGAGTGCGAGATCCCTCACTTTCGTTCGGGATGACCCCAATTTTGGGCAGCAAGTATCGCACTGCTGTTTTCAACCCGCTGAAACTGAAATTCTCCGAGCCGAGCATGCTACGCGGAAGATCAAAGCGATTCGGATCACCGCCCCGCGCGCGCTTTTCAATTTCCGGACCGCCTGGGTAGCCGAGCCCGAGCATCTTCGCGACTTTGTCGAACGCTTCGCCCGCAGCATCATCCACCGTGCGCCCAATTAGTTGATAATCCGCCAGGCCACGAACGAGGACCGACATCGTGTGGCCACCGCTTACGATCAGTGAAACATTCGGCGTGATTTCCTCGTCGCCATCCGCGTCACCGAAAAAGGGAGACAGCAAATGGCCTTCGAGATGATTGATTGCGAGGTAAGGTTTGCCAAACCCGATTGCCAGTCCTTTGGCGATGGACGCGCCGATCATGAGCGAACTCGCCAGACCGGGTCCGCTGGTTGCTGCAAATGCATCGACTTGTGACACAGCGATCCGAGCCGCGCTTGTAGTGCGATCGAGCAACTGAGGTGCATAGATCAGATGGTTGCGCGATGCGACCTCCGGCACGATCCCGCCGAATTTTTCGTGCGCGGCAACTTGCGACGCGACTTCACTGGCAAGCAATTCGTGCCTGGAGTGATCGTCGCGTACGCGCAAGACCGCCACGGCGGTCTCATCGCAGGAGGTTTCAAGGGCCAACACTATTTTCACGACGAACACAATACCCGGTCATCCTGAGCGGAGCGAAGGATCTCACAAAGGCCGATGAATCACACCGCATACATTGCGTGATCCTCTCTGCTTGTGGGAGGTCCCTCGCCGTCTGCGCGGCTCGGGATGACCCCGCCGCCTATTTCTTTACCGCTTCCGCTTTAGGCGCGCTCTGCTGCGCATAAGTCATGACGCCCTTGAGCGCGTCGATCGCGCGCAACATCTGGGCATCTTTCGTCTTGATAATCTTGGTCTCGTCCTCGGGTTTCATGTTTCCCGCATTGCGCAATGCAAAGAGAGCGCGCTCCTGATCGGCGGTCATGGCAACACGAATATTCGGAGTCACGCCATTGCCCTGAATAACCTGTTTGCTTGGCGTATAATATTTTGCAGTGGTAAAACGCACCGCCGAACCGTCCGGCAATTGCATGACATTCTGCACGGAACCTTTTCCAAAGGTGGTTTCGCCCACAAGCACGGCCCGGCGCAAATCCTTGAGCGCTCCAGCAACGATCTCCGCCCCGCTTGCGCTTCCTTCGTTGATCAGCAACACCATCGGGAAGTTCGGACGCTCTTTTTTCGCGCCGGAAGTCGAGTAATCATGCTGCTGGGAAACGACCCGTCCCTGGGTTGAGACCACCTTTGTGTTGGGCGGCAAGAATTGTGCGCACACGTCCACGGCGCTATTCAACAGTCCCCCTGGATTGTTCCGAAGATCGAGAATGAGCGCTTGCATGCCTTGCTTCTGCAAGTCGTCGAGCGACCTCGAAAGTTCCTCGGCTGTAGGTTCGTTAAACTGGATCAGCCGGATATAACCGATCTTGAACGGACCGGTAAGCTCCGCATCGAGCAGCCTCGCTCCTTTGACACTTTGAATTTTGATCTCTGCCCGTTGCAGCGTGTATTCCTTGATTTCATTGGTTGCAGGCCGCAGTAAAGTAAGGGTCACTTTTGCGCCAGCAGGCCCACGCAAAACATTGATCGCGTCCTGAAGATCCATTCTCTCTGTGGAAATGCCGTTGATGCGCAAGATTTGGTCGCCGGAGAGAACGCCCGCCTTGGCGGCAGGTGTGTCCTCCATCGCTGTGATGACCGTAGGCAGGCCGTTTTTCATGGACACCTCGATCCCGAGGCCGTTGAAGCGGCTGCGCGTGTCATCTTGCATGTCTCGAAAATCACTCGGGTCCATGAACTGACTATGTGGGTCCAGCGAAGAAAGCATGCCCTTCATTGCCGCAGTGACGAGATCGTGATAGCTCGTCTTGTTCTCATCCACGTAATCTTGCCGGAGCAATTCCAGAGTCTTTGCGAAAATGGAAATCTGCGCGTAGCCGTTATCTTCTTCGCTCTTTCC
>WNGR01011932.1_pt1 | contig 15243 bp, 10 predicted proteins | sample 5407581 | NCBI WGS metagenome assembly WNGR01 (sample SAMN13153383, study PRJNA577476) | soil metagenome | isolation source: 80 cm soil or saprolite under Garry oak tree replicate 2 | place: USA:California | collected 2016-06-15
TCAGCGGATGCGGGTGCACGGCGTAGAACGGCTGCTCGGGCGAGAGCCCGCGGGCCAGGATCCGGGAGTAGAACCCGCCGCCGCGGTAGTCGCCGTGGAAGAAGAAGAACGCGGGCTCGGCGCCGCTCGCGCGCACGGGGACGACCAGGTCCGGGCCGATGGTCTCCTGGCGCTGCACCGCGGCCGCCAGCCCGGCCACGGTCGGCGTCGAGAAGAGCGCAGTGAGCGGCAGCCGGCTGCCCACTTCCGCCTCGAGTCGATGCATGAGCTGCACGGCGAGCAGGGAGTGGCCACCGAGCTCGAAGAAATCGTCGAAGACACTAATCTGAGGCACCGTGAGCAGCGCGCGCCAGATGACGGCAATCTGCCACTCGAGTGGGTGGCGCGGCTCGACGTATGCGGCAGCCTGCCCCGCCTCGTCGGGCGGGGGCAAGGCCCGGCGGTCGAGCTTGCCGTGCGGCCCGAGGGGCAGCGCGGGCAGGGCCACGAACGCGGTGGGCACCATGTACTCGGGCAGCGCGCGCCGGAGGACTGTGCGGAGATCTGCGGCCGACGGCGCGGCGCCCTCAGCGGGAACGACGTATGCGACGAGCCGCGCATCGGGAGCTCCAGGCGGCCACGCGACCACCGCAGCCTGGCTGACGCCGGGGCCGAAGAGCTCCAGCACCCCGTCCGGGCGCCAGCGCCCGCGATCACCCGTGCGGTACATCCGCGCACCCGGCTCCGCATCGAACGGATCGGGGAGAAAGCGCTCGGCGGTGAGGTCAGGGCGGCCGAGATATCCGCCCGTCACGCCGGCCCCGCCGATGTAGAGCTCCCCGGGCACTCCGATCGGGGCCGGCTGCCCGGCGAGGTCGAGCACGTAGACGCGGGCATTCGCCATGGGCCGCCCGATCAGGGCGGCTTCCCGCCCCTCGTCGGCGGCCCCTACCCGATGGAACGTGGTGGTCATCGTGCACTCGGTGGGGCCGTACTGGTTCACCACTTCGCCCGTCGGACACAGGGCCGAGCGCGCATCGTGGACGTCGGCCAGCAGGAGCGGCTCACCCGAGCTCAGCACCAGCCGGAGCGCGGCGGGCGGACCGCCGATGTCGCGGGCTGCCGCGCACAGCGTGCGGAGCACGGAGGGCACCACCGAGAGCAGCGCGGTCACCCGATGCTCGTGCAGCCCGCGCACCACGGAGCGCCCGTCGCGAACGTCGGCGTCGTCGAGGAGCACCAGGCGCGCCCCCGCCGCCAGCCCACCGAAGATCTCGCGCACCGAGGCGTCGAAGCCGACGCTGGCGATCGGCAGGACGACGTCGGTGGGCCCCAGCGCAAACTCCCGGATCAGATAGGCGAGATAGTTGACGACACCTCGGTGCGTCGTGAGGATGCCGTTCGGCCGGCCGGTCGAGCCCGATGTATAGGTGGCGTAGGCCACGTCGTCCGGTCCAGCGCCGACCTCGGGGCCCTTCACCGCGTCACCGGCCCAGGCGGACGTGTCGTCGAGCGCGACGCTCTCGATGCCCTCGAGGGGCAGCCGCGCCCGCATACGTTCGTGAACGAGCACGAGACGGGGTCGCGCATCCGCGAGCATGAAGCCCAGCCGATCCTCGGGATAGTCTGGGTCCAGCGGCAGGTAGGCCGCGCCGGTCTTCAGCACAGCGAGCAATGCCGTCACCAGCGCGGGCGAGCGCTCTGCGCACACCCCGACGAACGCGCCTGGACCCACACCTCGGCGACGCAGGAGGCCGGCCAGCCGGGTCGCCGACGCGTCGAGCTGCGCGTAGGTCATGCGGGTGGCTCCGGCCACGATGGCCACCGCGTCCGGCGTGCGCGCCACCTGCGCCTCGACGAGGCGCGCGACGGTCGTTGCCTCCGGCGTTGGAGCTACGGCGCGATTCCATCCGTCCAGCACCTGCCGTCGCTCCGCTTCGCTCGTGAGTCCGAGCGAGGCCAGGCGGGCGTCCGGGGCGGCGACCATGGCGGCGAGCAGCCGCTCGAAGTGCTCGAGCAGCCGGGCGATCGTGCCCGCCTCGTAGAGCTCCGTGCTGTACCGGGCCGTCACGTCGAGGCCCTCGGGCACCTCGGCGGCGTACACCGTCACGTCGAACTTCGCGCTCTCGCTGCCCACGGGGAGGCGCTCGACCGCGAGCCCGCGCAGGGCCGGCAAGGTGGCGCGGGCATCCAGCAGGCCGAACATCACCTGGACGATCGGGTTTCGATTCAGGGTGCGCTCCGGCGCCAGCTCCTCGACCAGCTTCTCGAAGGGCACGTCCTGATGGCCGTACCCCGTCAGGGCGACCTCGCGCACCCGGCGCAGGTGATCGCGCACGGTGGGATCGCCCGAGAGATCGCCCCGCAGCGGCAGCGTGCCGACGAAGAAGCCGATGAGCGGCTCGATCTCGACGCGGGTCCGGCCCGCGATCGGCGAGCCGACCACCACGTCCGGCTGGCCCGTGTAGCGGTGCAGCAGGGCGAGGAAGCCGGCGAGCAGGGCCATGAACAGCGTGGCGTTCTCGCTCCTGCCGAGCGCCTTCAACCCCTCCACGAGAGCCCTGGGGAACACGCGCGCCTCCCGTGCGCCCTGATACGTGGGCACAACGGGCCGTGGCCGATCCGAAGGGAACGTCACCTCGGCGGGCAGGCCGGCGAGCTGGCGCCGCCAGTAGGCGAGCTGACGATCGAGCCCGCCCCCCGCGAGCTGGCGCCGCTGCCACGCCGCGAAGTCGCCGTACTGCACGGCGAGCGGCGGCAAGGGCGACGGCCTGCCGGCGGAGAACGCATCGTACAGGACCGCGAGCTCGCGGAAGAGCACGCCGTCCGACCATCCATCGGAGGCGATGTGATGGGTGACGAGCAGCAGCACATGATCGAGGGGGCCCAGGCGGATCAGCCGCGCCCGGATCGGCCAGCGCATGGACAGATCGAAGGGCCGCGCCGCCGTCTCTCCCAGCGCCTCCGCGAGCGCGGCCTCGCGTGCGGCGTCCTCGAGCGCGGACAGATCGAGCGGCTCGAGGTCGAGCGGCCTCGGCGGCTGCACAACCTGGTACGGCTCGCCCTCCGCCAGCGCGAACACGGTGCGCAGGGCCTCGTGCCGCGCGACGATCTCGTCGAGCGCGCGAGACAGGCTGGCGCTGTCGAGCTTGCCCTCGAGACGCAGGGCGGTCGGCTCGTTGTACGCCGGCGAGCCCGGAAAGAGCTGATCGAGGAACCAGAGCCGTTGCTGGGTGAGCGAGAGCGGGCAGCGCTCACCGTCGGCCCGCGGCAGAATTCGCGTGTCGGCAGGCGCCACGCGATGGGTCAGCAACCGGTCCTCGAGCCTGACCCTCCGCTGCTGCTCAGTCAGGTCGCCCCGCTGCCTGCCCGCGGCAAGCGCCTCGTCGCTGTCGCTCATCCCCGGCTCCGATCGTCCCGGGCCCCGCTGACCCTGCGCATCCACTCGTCGCCGAGTCCGAGCAGCGCGTTGAGAATGCAGTCGAGGTCATGGGCGGGCGCGGCCGACGAGCGCCAGGCATCGGTGGAGCGGACGAGCGGTTCCAGGGTTGCACGGTGCGTAGAGGGCACGTGTGATCGTCATGCAATCTGGATACCATGTTCCATGACCCACATCTTCTAGAAGTTTACCTCAGTGTCGTCGCGGCACCTGCCGCAGCTTCCCGCACTCAAGCGACGAAGGAGGGCATCGATAAGCCGCGGGCTCTATCGAATCACGCTCAGAGACCGACGAGGACGGTCCAGGTGGCGTCCCTTCCGGCTCTCCTTGTCACAATCCCGAGCGCGTCACTGAACAACCTCGTCCGCCCGCTGCAGCAGCGATTGGGGGATCGTGAGCCCGAGCGCCTTCGCGGTCTTCAGATTGATTACCAGTTCGAACCTCGTAGGTTGCTCAACCGGAAGATCAGACGGATTGGCGCCCTTCAAGATCCTGTCGACGAAGGTGGCGGTGCGCGCCTGAAGACTGGACGTATATGCGTCATAGGCCATCAGGCCACCGGCATCGACCATGGGTCTGTAAGGGTACAGCCCCGGCAATTTGTGTTGGGCCGCGAGGTGGACCACTCGTTGGCGCTGAGCAACGAATATGCTCTCGGCCGTCGCAAGGACTCCTTCGGCGCGCTCCCTGGCTCCAGCGTCGAACGCGGCGGGAAGGTCATCCGGGGTCCGAATGTCGCGGACCAGCAGTTTCACTCCCAGGGAGTGGGCCGCACTTTCCAGTTCCTTTACCTGGGGCGGCGCAATCGGGTCTACGAGATACGAGAGCACGAGCACTCGCGAGATTCTGGGCACGACCTCCTTCAACAGCTCGAGACGCTTGGCAGCAAGCCCGGAACTCATGGACGTCGTCCCGGTGACATTCCCCCCAGGTCGGGCGAGGCTCGCCACGAGCCCGGTCGCCACCGGGTCGCCGAGAGCGAGCATGACGATCGGGATCGTGCGAGTTGCCTTCTTCGCGGCTTGAGTGGCCGGGGTGGTGGTCACGACGATGATGTCCGCCTTGAGTCGCACGCAGTCGGCGGTGAGGGCGGGAAACCGCTCGCCCCGGCCCTCCGCGGAGAGGTAGTCGATGGTGATGGTCTGCCCATCCACATAGCCCAGGTCGCGCAGGCCTTGGAAGAACGGGTCAAACCTGCTCGACTGCGGCGTACCTGGATCGAACGTCAGGAAGCAGAGCCGAGGGATCCTCCTCGCCGGCTGCGCCTCAGTGGCGAGCGGCGCGGCGACCATGGTGAGGACGAGGACGACGCCTAGTGCAGCGCGCACCATCATCATGCCGCCACCCCCGTGCGGGCTGAGCACGCCGGCGATCATCCGCCAACCGTCGATCCTGCGCAACCTGATCTGCCCGCTGGCCACGAGACTGAAGAGCAGGACCACCGAATCAGTCTCGTCGGTCAGCGGACGAGCGAGAAGACACAGACACCCAGCCAGACGACCGCGAACACGAGCGGCGAGAAGAGCAGATACCACTTGGAGGAGATGGCGCCGAAGGCCCGGAGGAGCGGGCGGGCGCGCTGCTGGGCGGCCGCCGTGTCGAGGATGGCGAAGCGCGGGTCGCCGGGGTGGCGGCGCTGCACCTCGGCGATCTTGATCTGCCACACGTCCTGGAACAACGAGGTGCGCCCGATGGAGAACATCCAGATGAAGCTGAAGATCGCCCCGGCCAGGTAGACGTACCATTGCTCCGGGTGGAGTCCCCCGGAGATATTCACCGTCGACACGAGCAGCGCGTTCACGGCAAGGAGAACCTGCAGCTTCGTGGTCTTGATGGGGTTCTCCTTGGCCCACAGGTCCAGCAAGCTCTTGTACGTCTCGTAGTCCATCTCGACCTGTCGCTCCTGCTCGGTCATGAGCATGCACCCGCCTGAGGGGAGATTGTCCGTCCCGGCTCGCCCGCCATGCGGGCATGCTAGCCGAGCGTCGAGTTCGTGCGCAAGCGCCCGCCCGTGCTACGGGTGGCGCGGGCGGTACATGCGGTCGTCGTAGCGGAAATCGCGCTCGATGACCATCTGGACCGCCGCGAACTCCCGGTGCGCGGGATTGATCACCGCGTTCCTCTCCTCGGGCACGAGGGCGGAGGGGACGTGGAGGACCAGCGAGCGGAGCTCCCGCGCCCACGCCGTCCCGAAGTCCATGCTCGCCGGGGTGGCGGGCACGAGATCCCAACCGCGGGGGAGCTGGGCCAGGCTGGGGGTCTCGGCGGAGTGCTTGGCGGGCAGCTCGAGCCGCACGAGCACGAGATCGGGCGGGGTGATACCGGCGAGCTGCACGAACTTCTCCAGGGCGGCAATCGCGATGGTGCCCCCCGCGTAGATGACGGCGGTGCCGAGGTGGTTCCAGCGGCCGCCGCTGTCCCGGGCCCCCTGGCCCAGGCGGTCAAGGGCAAAGGGACGCCGCGCGATCCGCCAGAAAGGGCGTGGCGCCGGCCAGGGCCAGGTTGGCGCTCTTGAGCCAGTGCGTGGCGGCCTCGCGCGCGCCAAAAGTGGCTTGGGCCAGGCGCGTGATGTCGGCCACCCGCACCACGCGCTCGGAGGCCGCGGCATCCAGGTTGCGATTGTCCTTGATCAGCTTGTGCGCCGTGCTCTCGGGTGTGTGCAGGAGGGCGAAGATGACCGCCTTCGGCACCTCGAGGTACGCGACCATGTCGTCGACCACCCGCGCGCCCACGCCGGCGCGGATGATGTCGATCTTCTGAGCGGTGGGCGTCTCCCGGGCGACGAACAGCATGAAAGGGGGGATCTCCTGCTTCCGCAACCCGCCTGGGCGCCCGCGAGGCCGTAGCCGCGCATGCTGGCGGACGGTGCCGGCCCCCGGGGACCGCTTCATGGGCTTGCGTCGCTTGGCCATCGCTGCTCCTTTGTCGTGTCCAGGGTAGCTCTCAAACGAGAGTGTTGCAACTCCTGATATGTAGCTCGGCAGGTCGTGACCACTGAGGGAGCCGCCCAGCAAGCTGTCATTCCGCGTCACTAATCGTGACACTCACCGTCACGCCAGCGTCGGCCACTGTCAGCGAACTGACGGATAAGCTTGCATATCCGGCCCTGGCACCCACCATGCACTAGAGCCGCGCGAACTCTACTTCACGCCACTCGGCCGACGGGCCGACGAATGGGAGGCCTCAGATGTTAGGGCGAATCAACGGCGCGGTCAGGTTCAGAGAACCCCTCAGCTTCCACACCTCGTTGCGGATCGGCGGTCCCGCGGAGTTTTTCATCATGCCGCAGGACCTCGACGATCTCCGCTATGCCCTGGCGTTCGCCGAGCAGGAAGACCTCCCGCTCATCATCATCGGCGGGGGCAACAACCTGCTCGTTTCCGATCGCGGCCTGCAGGCCGTGGTGGTGAAGCTGCAGGGCATCCTCAGCCGCGCGGAGTTCTCCGGCGACGAGGTGGCCGTGGGGGCGGGCATGCCGCTCTCCGCCCTCATCAGAGAAGCCGCCGCGCAGGGCCTGGGCGGCCTCGAGTACCTGGCGGGCATTCCCGCCTCGGTCGGAGGCGCTCTGGCTACCAAAGCCAAGACGGCGGAAGGCTCGCTCCTCCAGCACTGCACCGCCATCTACTTCGTGTACCCCGACGGGACGATGGGCGAGCACCGGGCCAGCGGATCGACGGGCGGGCAGAGCTTCGATCTGCCGAAGGGCAGCATCGTCGTGGGCTGCCGGCTCCAGCTCGAGCGCCGTCCCGCCATGGCTGTCCAGAAGGCCTTGCAGCACCGACTGAAGGTGTGGAAGGAGACGCAGCCCTTCGCCCTGGCCACTGCGGGCTACGTCTGGAAGAACCCGCCGGGCGATCGCGCGGCACGTCTCGTCGAGACCGTGGGCCTGCGCGGCAAGCGCGTGAACGGCGCCGAGATCTCGTCGAAGGCCGCCAACCTGATCGTCAACCGTGGCGGGGCCACGCATCACGATGTCCTCGCGCTGATGGAGATGGTGCGCGAGCGCGTGGAGACGCGGCTGGGCATCACGCTTCGCCCCGAGATCAGGCTGGTCGGCTTCCCCGCCGGCGTGCCCTTCGAGGCGCAGCCCATGGAGCTGTCCGCCGCCCGCTAGCTCGACGCTGCTCCTGGCGGGTGATGTGGGCCCGCCAGCTCGGCTATCCGAAGCACGTCTCCTGGTCGCGACTCCCTCCCCAGTTCCGATTCACTCTCGTCGGTATCGCCCGACCGGGCCCTTCGCCACCGAACGACCAATACGAGCCCCAGCCCGGAAAGACAGAGGAACGATGACTCTGGCGCGGGAACCCTTCTTGTTGCGTAGACACCGTGGGTCAGGCTCCCGAAGGGATCGAGGATCTGCCATTCGTTCGTGACCCCGTCGCGGAGCGCCAATACGGCGGAATTGGTGGGCGTGAGAACATCCGTCTCGACATTGTCGTTGTCATCGGGGTCGTCGACGGCGGGAAGGGACACACCGAACAGATTGTTGAACTCGCAATCGAGCGGAGCGGCAGGGCGGCAGATCGTGGCCTCAAACGCTATGAGGAGTCCGGTGTTGGAGTCGAGCGTGTAAGAGCCCGTCCAGTTCACCGGGCCAGGAATTGACGCGTCGTCGAACTGAATGACGAAATTCAGCGGAGTCGCGTTCGAGGCGGGCGCGGAAAGAACCATCAGGGCTATCGCCAACCCAGTGGCGAGCAGAGTGCCGGCGGTTCTTGACGGCATGGGTGGCCCTACTTCAGGCGCGGATCGAGCGCGTCGCGAAGGCCGTCACCGAAGAGATTGAAGCCCAGCACGGTGACGAAGATGGCCAGCCCCGGAAAGAGCGAGAGCCAGGAGTTGGCCTGGATGAAAGCCACGTTGGCCTTGAGGTCCCAGCCCCAGCTCGGCGTGGGCGGCTGCGTGCCCAGGCCGAGGAACGACAGCGTCGCCTCCACGATGATCGAGGTGGCGATGCCCAGCGTGGTCGTCACGATGATCGGGGCCAGGCAGTTGGGCAGCACGTGGCGCAGCAGAGTCGAGGGGTCGCGCACGCCGAGGGCCCGGCACGCCTCGATGTATTCCTTCTCCTTGATGGAGAGCACGCTGCCACGCACCAGGCGCGCATAGATGGGAATGCGCACGATGGCGATGGCGCCCGTGACCTTCATCGTGCCCAGGATGCCCGCGGTGGGGGTGAAGATCACCATCAGGATGATGGCGAGCAGGTAGATCGGAAAGGCCAGGATGAGGTCCATCAGCCGCATCAGTGTCGCGTCCGTGCGGCCTCCGTAGAACCCGGCCATCAGTCCCAGCGGCACGCCCACGAAGAGGGCGAGGAGCACCGAGGACACGCCCACGGCCAGCGAGATCCGGCTGCCGTGGATGATCCGGCTCAGCATGTCGCGGCCGAGCTGATCCGTGCCGAGGGGATACTCCCAGCTCGGGCGCTGGAAGGTCCGGGTCTGGTCGGCGGTGGTCGGGCTGTGGGGCGCGAGCACGTCGGCGAAGATGGCCACGACCACCAACAGCACCACGATGGCCGCCCCCACCAGCGCGGTCCTGTTGCGGCGGAGCCGGCGCAGCCCCTGTGCCATCGGTGACTGCGAGCGCTCGCGGACCGCGGGCCAGGCAGCGACCGGCAGGTCCGCCTCGCTGAGGCTGCCTCCGCGAATGGGCTGACGGGCCATGGGGCCGATGCCGTCGCCTTCCGCCATATATTCTCTCTCAGGCTCCGTAACGAATTCTTGGATCCAGGAACGTGTAGGTCAGATCCACGAAGAGGTTGATCACCACGAAGGCGAAGGCCGTGATGAGGGCGAAGCCCTGCACCTGCTGGTAGTCGCGGGCGATGATGGCGTCGATGCCGAAGGTGCCGAGGCCCGGCATGGCGAAGAGCGTCTCGACCACGATCGCCCCGCCGATGAGGAAGCCGACCTGGAGGCCCATCACGGTGACGGTGGGGATGAGGGCGTTCTTCAGCGCGTGCTTCAAGACGATGCTCCGCTCGGCCACGCCCTTGGCGCGCGCGGTGGTGACGTACTCGGTGCGGATCACCTCGAGCATGCTGGCGCGGAGGAGCCGGGTGAGGATGGCCGCGCGCCCGATGCCGAGCGCGACCGCGGGCATCAGCACGTGCGTCGCGTTGCCCCAGAAGCTCACGCCGCACACGATCGAGGGGCAGGTGCCGGGCAGGTATATCCAGCCCGAGCTCGGCAGCAGTCCCCCGAGGCCGAAGGAGAAGACGAGGAGGAGCAGGATGCCCGCGAAGAACTCGGGAATGGAGACGCCGATCATGGCCACCGTGGTGGCCGCGTAGTCGGGCCAGCTGTTCTGGCGGACGGCGCCGATGATCGCGGCGGGAACGGCGATGGCCAGGGCCACGGCCATCGACAGGACGATCAGCTCCAGGGTCACGGGCAGGCGGACCAGCACGTCCTGGAGCACGGGCCGCCCGCTCAGGATCGAGGCGCCCCAGTCACCCTGGACCAGCTTGCCGAGCCAGATCACGTACTGGACGAGGACGGGCTTGTCGAGACCGTAGGCCTGGCGGACGCGGACGGCGTCCTCTTCGTTGTAGGCATCGCCGAGGAGGGCGACCACGGGGTCGCCGGGGACCGACCGCATCATCACGAACACCACGAAGGTGATCATGAGGACGGTAGGCAGGATGTTGAGAAGCCGCTTCAGGAGGTAGACGCGCATGCCCCGCCCGTTACTTGTCGAGCCAGACCCGGTCGTAGTGCACTTCGAACTCCGCGTTGTACGTGTAGCCCTTCATCCACGGCTGCGCGACCATGTAGAAGGGCGAGCCGGAAATGTTGTTCCAGTACATCTTGTCGGCCATGAACTCCACGAGCTCTTTCGCGATGGCCTTGCGCTTGGTGGCGTCCAGCTCCCGCGCGTAGCGGGCGTAGAGCTCGTCGACCTTGGGATCGTTGTGGCGCGGATGGCTCCACGAGGACGTGCTGTTCGACAGGTACGCGTTGCTGTCGAGCGTGATGAGAGAGAGCAGGTCCTCCACGTACATGTCCCAGGGGCCGTCCTGGAGGGTGGTGTTCATCCAGGTGACCTTGTCCACCAGCCGGATGTTCGCGGTCACCCCGATGCGCGCCATCTGCTCCTTGATGACCGTGGTGATGACGCTGAACACGCTCTTCTCCGTGTTGGTCATCAACTCGAAGGTGAGCGGCTTCTGGGGGCCGTAGCCGGCCTCGGCGAGGAGCGCCTTGGCCCTGGCCTGGTCGTAGGGGCACATGTGGTTGACATCCACGGTGTCGAGGGTGCCGGGCGGGTTCATGCCAACCCACGGTGTCGCCTGGCCCTTGAAGGCGATCTTCACGATCTCCTGCCGGTCGATCCCGTAGCAGCCGATGGCCTTGCGCACGCGCAGGTCGCCGAAGATGGGGTGCGGCGCGCGCTCCTTGGACATGGGCTTGCCGTCCTTGGGCACGGTCACCTTCATGGCGGCGAGCATCGGCGTGGTCTCCTTGCCCGTCATGATCTGCGCGCGCGGGTTGTGAGCTCGGAGCGTGTCGACGTGCTCGGGCGAGAAGGAGGCGATGAAGTCGATCTCGCCCGCCTTGAAGGCGGCCATCTCGGTCACGGGATCCTTGATCACGCGGATGATGACGCGGTCGAGATAGGGCAGCCCCGGCATGAAGTACTTGCCGAAGCGGTCCATGACGAGCTGACTGCCCTTGTTCCACTCGACGAGTCTGAACGGTCCGCATCCGATGACCGCGCCGGGCTTGCCCTGCTGGCGATCCTGCACGGTGTACTTCTGGGTTGCCGTGGGGGAATAGAGCACCAGCCCGGTCCGGTAGGCGGCGAGCATGTGGAGCATGAAGGCATACGGCTGCTTGAGCCGGATCTGCACGGTCAGGGGGTCCAGCACCTCCACGGAGTGCACCGGCTCGTAGAAGGTGCGCATGCCCGATTTCGTGGCGGGGTCCATCAGCCGGTCGATGCTGAACTTGACGGCGGCCGCGTCGACGGGCGTGCCGTCGTGGAAGAGGACGTTCTTCCGGAGCTTGAAGGTGTAGAGGAGCGCGTCGGGCGAGATCTGCCAGGACTCCGCGGCATCGCCCACAAATTTGCCGTCGGGGGTGATGTTGACGAGGCCGCAGCCGACATTCATGGCCACCCACATCATTTCGTAGCCGGGCGCGGTGTGGAAGTCGAGGTTGGCGATCTCGTTCCCGTAGGACACGCGCAGGGTGCCGCCGCGCTTGGGCGTCTGGGCCAAGCTCTGGTCCGACAGGAGGAGAACGATGCTGGCGAGGACGGTCAGTCCGGACAAGGTGCGTCTAAGGTCCATGGGCGTGACCTCCCGGATGGGATTTTGGGTAGGGTCCGGGCGAACGTTCAGGCTGTAGGGAAATCCTCCATAGCCCGGCTGTCGTGCACCGGGGCCGGGCAACGTGTGGCGCAGAGCATCCTTCAAAGAGCGCCCCTTGGCAAGCAGATTCCTCCCGATTGACTGTCACGGACCATGGATGCTAGGAAGGCCCATGGACGAGCAAGCGCTCCGAGACCTGATCGGCGAGGTGCAACGCGGCCGGCTGAGCCGACGGCGGTTCGTCCAGGTCATGTTCGGCCTCGGCCTCAGCGCACCGATCGCCGGGCATCTGCTCGCCTCGGCCGGCCTGGCCCAGACGCGGCCGGCGGGCCCGGCCCCCGCGCGCCGCGGCGGTGGGGGCCCACTACGGCTGCTCTATTGGCAGGCACCCACCATCCTCAACCCCCACCTGTCCGTGGGCGTCAAGGACTTCGCGGGCGCTCGGATCTTCTACGAGCCGCTCGCCGATTTCGATCCGGAGGGTAATCTCGTGCCGTTCCTGGCCGCGGAGCTGCCGAGCCTGCAGAACGGCGGTGTTGCCAGGGACGGCACGTGGGTTGTATGGAACCTCAAGAAAGGCGTGCAGTGGCATGATGGCCGGCCCTTCACGGCCGACGATGTGATCTTCACCTGGGAGTTCGCGGCGGATCCGGCCGCGGCGGCGACCTCGATCTCGGCCTACAAGGACCTCGACCGCGTGGAGAAGCTCGGTGAGCACTCGGTCAAGGTCGTCTTCAAGCAGCCGACCCCGTTCTGGTCCGAGCCCTTCTGCGGCGGGGGCGGGCTCGTCATCCCCAAGCACGTCTTCTCCGCGTATCGCGGCGCCAGGTCCCGCGAGGCGCCGGCCAATCTCAAGCCCGTGGGCACCGGCCCCTACCGCTATGTCGACTTCAGGCCCGGCGACACCGTGCGCGCGGAGATGAATCCCGCCTACCACGTGGCCAACCGCCCGTCCTTCGACACGCTCGAGATGAAGGGCGGCGGGGAGGCCGTCTCGGCGGCCCGCGCGGTGCTCCAGACGGGGGAGTACGATTTCGCCTGGAACGTCCAGGTGGAAGACGACGTGCTCAAGCGGCTCGAGCAGGGTGGCAAGGGCCGGGTGCTCGTCACCCCGAGCAGCGCGCCCGAGTTCATCCAGGTCAACTTCACCGATCCCCTGAAGGAAGTCGACGGCGAGCGCTCGAGCGTCAAGGCCCCGCATCCCTTCCTCACCGACCCGTCCGTCCGCACGGCCCTCGGCCTCGTCGTGGACCGCGCAACCATCCAGGAGCAGATCTACGGGAGGCTCGGGCAGCTCACCGCCAATTTCCTCAACCTGCCGCGTCGATTCCAGTCGTCCAACCTGAAATGGGAGTTCAGCGTCGATCGCGCCAACCAAATCCTGGACGCCGCGGGCTGGAAGCGCGGCGCCGACGGCGTCCGCGCGCGCGATGGCCGCCGCCTCAAGCTGCTGTTCCAGACCTCGATCAATACGCCGCGCCAGAAGACCCAGGCCATCATCAAGCAGGCGGCCGCCAAGGCCGGTATCGACATCGAGCTCAAAGCCGTCGTCGCGTCCGTCTTCTTCTCCTCGGACCCCGCCAACCCGGACACCGCGTCCCACTTCTACGCTGATCTGCAGATGTACTCCCTGTTCATGGGCCGGCCGGACCCTCAGCGCTTCATGGAGAGCTTCGCGTCCTGGGAAATCTCCGCCAGGGAGAATAAGTGGTCGCTCGGCAATCGATCGCGGTGGCGCAACGAAGACTACGACCGGCTATGGCGGGCGTCCGAGCGGGAGCTGGATCCCGTCAAGCGCGCGGCCCTCTTCATCCGCATGAACGACATGGTGGTGCGCGAGGGTGTGGTCATTCCCCTCCTCATCCGCAACGAAGCCACCGCCGTCTCCCACAAGCTGCGCGGCATCGACATCACCCCCTGGGGCTCGAACCTCTGGAATCTCGCCTCCTGGTCGCGCGAGGCGTAAGCCGACCAGGTGTCAGCCCTCACTACAGACGGGCGTCAGACGTCAGACCGCTGACGGTCCTGACACGCCGGTCAGTTGCACCTCGACCGGATGCGGGAGAGCGCGATCCTTCGAAGCCATCGAATCTTTGGCGATCCTCGGCTCGAGGGCTCGCACCGCGAGGGCTGATGCTCCGTGGCACTCCATTTGCCCTAGAATCAAATCCCGCAGATAGAGTGCGGAGAGTCGATAACACTCTTTGGAGAAGATCTCCTCTCGATAAAGGCAAACCCCGAGCAATCGGGGGACGCAAAGCCTCGGGTCCCGTTGATGCGGGATAGCCGGGCCGCCTAAGGAGGAGAGCCGTCGCGCCTGCGCGACGTCGAAGGGGATCTCTCCCGGCCCAGGAGGCATCCCTATGGCGTCAAGATCCTGCCCCCCTCGCAGTGGCACTCAGGCCCTCATCGTGCTCCGCTCCGTGGTTGCGGGCATGCTGGCGGTGCTCGTGCTCGCCCTGGGCGCCATGCCCGCGCTGGCACAGGGCGGCTCCCGATCGCCGGCGGCATTGGCGGCGGAGAACCTGACCCAGAACCTCCTCGGTCTCTCGAGCCAGAACGCCCCGCTTCCAACGCTCCGAAACGCCGCCGCTGCCCGACGGCAACACCTACTGGGCCTCATGGACAGCGACCCGGCAACGGTGCTCCGTGTGGCCATCCCGGCGAGCATACGGGCCGGCCTTCCAGCTTCCATCCAGGCCGACGTGGAAGCTGAGGTGACGCTCGACGGAGTCCTGCAGGTGTTCCACGAAGACTACGCGCAGACCAGCCGGTATCGCCACTTCCTCCAGACGACGACGGAACGGCTCTCACTGCATTTCGCCAAGGACGCGCCCAAGCTCCTGACCGGGACGCGCGTTCGCGTGCGAGGAGTGCGGCTCGGCCAGGACCTGGCTCTCAATGGATCAGGAGGCACCGTACAGGCCCTGTCGTCCATCGCGCCCAATACGTTCGGCGCCCAGAAGACGATCCTGATCCTCGTGAACTTTCAGGACAACACCTCCCAGCCGTACTCTCCCTCGTATGCCCAGAGCGTAGCGTTCTCGACGACGAGCGGCTTTTACCGGGAGAACTCCTTCCAGCAGACGTGGCTCACGGGCGATGTAGTGGGTTGGTTCACTATTGCCATGTCGTCGACGGTCTGCGACACCTGGACCCTGGCCAACCTGGCCAACCAGGCGGCCACCGCGGCCGGCTACAACCTCTCCAACTACACACGGCAGGTCTACGGGTTTCCCATCAATGCCTGCGGCTGGTGGGGCATGGGGAGCGTCGGGGGCAACCCCTCCCAGGCCTGGATCAACGGCACGCCCTTCTCCCTCAAGGTGCTGGGGCACGAGATGGGACACAACCTTGGCCTATACCACTCCCACGCTCTCGAGTGCGGGGCCAGCGTGGATACCGGGACCTGCTCCTCCATCGAGTACGGCGACACGCATGACATCATGGGCAACCCACAAGCGGGCCATTTCACCACTTTCCAGAAGGCGCGCATTGGCTGGCT
>WNGR01022062.1_pt2 | contig 15240 bp, 19 predicted proteins | sample 5407581 | NCBI WGS metagenome assembly WNGR01 (sample SAMN13153383, study PRJNA577476) | soil metagenome | isolation source: 80 cm soil or saprolite under Garry oak tree replicate 2 | place: USA:California | collected 2016-06-15
GGCACTGCCCGATGTCGAGTTCACGATGTTCTCGGTGCCGGGCGCGTCGGCCAGCATCGCGGACGAACTAGGCAACGCGATCGTGCTCGCATTCGCGCATAAGGGATGACATCGGGCGAGCGCAAGGTGTGCTGCCAAAGATAGCGAATCGAGACCTCATCCGATCCATGCTGGTCCTGGAATCATCGAGTTGCGATCGACTTGTTCCACTCGCGCAAAACAGTTTGTCCATGACAGCTGTTTGCCCGAAGCATCAATCTCAACGACATCCGACACCGAATCAACGACGATGCCGTCTCCGCTACGAACAGACTCGGGATAGTCATAACGGTCTGCTCGCTGAGCGTCGCGCCCTTGAGTCCGAAGCGAACGCGCACGTCGTCGAGCAGCACCAGGCGCAAACGCGACCGCGCATGGCCACGGCGACTCACGACGCCCGCAACTCACGTACACCCTTACCTATCCGTCGCCGCAGCAACGTTCGCAAAGTGTGGCCGTCCGCATACCCAACCTGCTCAGCAATGCGCTCGACGGTGAGTTCGCTGGTCCTGAGCAGATGGACGGCGCGCTCGATCCGCAGATCCTGAATGTACTCGACGGGCGTTTTACCGAGCACCGCGTTCAGACGCCGCGTCAACGTTCGCTTGCTGGTCGCCAGTTCATCGGCCACGACGTCGAGTGAGATTGCCGTGCCGAGGTGTTGGCGCACCCAGCGGTCGAACCGCTCGACGAGCACATCCGAGTGTGAGAGCTGATCGGAGATCGCATAGGCAGACTGCGATAGTCGCGAGTCGAATACGAGATACCTTGCAACGAGCGCCGCAAGCTCAGGGCTGTGGTTGCGGATCAACCAGAGCGCAAGGTCGAGGTGGCTCAGTGCCGCCCCTGCCGTTATGGCACCGCCGCTGGGCACGACAATCCGGTGCGCGTCGAGGTGCACGTTCGGGTAGCGCTGCCGGAATAGCGGCGAAAGCCACCAGGTGGTCGTGGCATCGTAACCGTCGAGCAAGCCGCTTTCAGCCAGCACGAACGTACCCGTACATGCGGCTGCAACGCGCGCGCCGCCACTTCGCCACGAGCGCAAAGCACCAAGTGCATCGACCACATCGTCCCGGCCGAGCGCAGGCACAAGCGCCTCGGGCGTCGTGCGGTTGAGCGCGGGCAAGACGACCCAATCCGGCGCAGGCGCGTCGGGCACCTCGCGCACGGGCACTTGCAACCCCAGCTCGGTACGTACTTCGGGGCGCATTCCCACCACGGTGATGTCGAAGCCCGCCGTGGACACCCCTGTCGTGCGCGCAAGGCTGTTGGCCATCGTCAAGCTGTCGAGCACGGTGGTGAGGCCCGTATCGAATACCCCCTCGAGCGCGAGAACATAAATTCGCATGGCAGAATTGATACCAAAATTGTCGATCGGGACAGTATTCTCCAGCGCGTTCCGTTTGTACAGTGTCGATCACCGCATGAACCTCTCATGCGGAGCACTGGAGAACAAAGATGATCAAGCACGCCTTGTTTGTCCGACTCGAAGCCAAACCGGGAAAGGAGCAGGCGGTAGCAGACTTCCTCATCGATGGGCTTGAGATGGCCAATCGCGAGTCGACTACGCCAATCTGGTTCGCCCTCAAGCTGTCGCCGACGACGTTCGGCGTATTCGACGCTTTTGCGAGTGAAGCGGATCGCCAGGCACACCTGAACGGCAGTATTGCCAGCGCACTGATGGCCTGCGCCGACGAGATGCTGGCAAGTCCCCCGTCGATCGAGCCGATCGACGTCCTTGGCATGAAGAACCTGCTGGCGTGAGCCGTATGCGCCCCGGCACTACATAAGTCTTGCCGCTGGAGACCGTCTCCAGCAATCGCGGTCTGCGCCCGTCTGTGGCGTCCTGATTCAATCCCGTTCATAGAGATGGAGTAGTTCGTGTCGATTCATTACAAACTAGGCGCTTTGTTCGCTGCCCTTGCATTTTCGAGCGCGTCTTTCGCGCAAACACCCGACGTCAAACCGGAACGGATTCGCGGCGATATCGTGTCGTTCAAAGGCGAATTGCTGACCGTACACCGGAAGAGCGGCGACACCGTATCGATCGATGTCAAGCCGACATCGGAGTCTCGGCTCTCAAGCCCGCCAGGCTTTCCGACGCCAAAATCGGTTCGTACGTGGGGACGCCGGCGATTACGGGCAGTGATGGAAAATTGACGGCCACTTCGATGATCGTTTTTCCCGAGGCAGCACGCGGTACGGCAGAAGGGCATTTCGCCTATGACTTCGGTCCCAACAGCACGATGACAAATGCAAACGTGGTATCGGTTGTCACCGGCACCCGCGGCCGTGAGCTGAATCTGTCATACAAGGGCGGTTCCAGCACGGTGACGGTGCCGGAGAACGTGCCCGTCGTGACACCGGTTCCGGCGAGCAGAACGGACCTGACAGCAGGGAAGAAGGTGTTCCTCGTGGTGACACCGGGTGCGAGCGGTGTTTATGACGCACACGTGCTGTTCGTTGAAAAGGACGGTGTGGCGCCTCAGTTCTGACGCATCATGTCGGTCCACTGTGGCCGCTGATGCCGATGATCTGCCCCATTCCCGGCAAGCGCGGTCGGGCCATGTCGTCCTTTAACTACGACGACTAGAGCGATTCTCGTTTCCATTCATTCAATATTCCTAATTACTTTAGACATGTTCCCTACTCAAGGATTGCCCATGCGTTTTCTCACGTTACGATCTGCAGCGGCGCAGGCCGCCGCCGCACTTTGCCTGCTTGCCACTACCGCCGCACCTGCGTTTGCCGCACCGGTGAAGAACATCGTGGTGGTTCACGGCGCATTCGCCGACGCCGCAGGTTGGCGTTCTGTCTACAACATCCTGACGAAGGACGGCTACCACGTGACACTGGTGCAGCAACCTCTGACGTCGTTCAACGACGACGTGACTGCCACGAAACGGGTGCTTGATAGCCTCGATGGTCCGTGCGTACTCGTCGGCCACAGCTATGCCGGCGCGATCATTAGTGAAGCCGGGAACGACGAGCACGTGAAGTCGCTGGTCTACATTGCCGCGCATGCGCTCGACGCCGGTGAAACCATAGGGGACAACGGCAAGAAGTATCCGGTCGGCCCCCTATCGATCGTCGGAACGCCGGATCATTTTGTTTACCTGAAACCCACCGACTATCCGTCGCAGTTCGCACCCGACCTGCCTCGCGCGCAGGCCGATTTCGATGCGCATGCGCAGATACCGCTTTCAGCATCCGAGTTCTCGGCGCAGGTTTCCGATCCGGCATGGAAGACCAAGCCCAGCTGGTATATGGTCGCGAAGGCCGACAAGATCATCAGTCCGGACCTCGAACGCATGTACGCAGAGCGCGCTCACGCAACTACGGTCGAGATCAACCGCACTGATCGAACAGGCGGCGCAGCGGTCTGACCAGTAAGGGAACGTTCTTCGGCGCTTACCGCAAGCTTGACGCCATATGCAAGCGCAGACGGGCGCGTACGCGCGGATGATCGGCAGGACCGGGATCACTTCCGTGTACCCGGCCGATGCGCTCGGGCTGAGCTCAGCCCAATTCAAAGCTTCTTCCAGCGTCTCGACACTGACCACTACAAAGCCGCCAAACAGTGCGTGCCCTTCTTTACCGGATCGGCGTAGATGTCATAGACGTTGGGTGGCGCTGAAAACCGAGAACAAATTCCACCATTATTTCCCGTTAGAAGGGACGATCAGGCAGGCGTGAACGCGGCCGCATGGCGGCGGGCGAATTCGGCGGCGGAAATCGGCGCGCGACCGACTAACTGCTCGAAGGTGTTGGTCATGCGGTCGTAGCGATTGTCGCGATGCAGCTGGGCCATAACGATCAGGTGCGCGACCAGATGAGCCGGCTGTTTGGCCTCCTGGAGCCTGGCCTCCCAGATCTGCGGCGGCACGTTGACGTATTGGATGGTGCGGCCCAGTGCGCCGCTGAATTCCTGCGCGAGCTCGGCCATCGTCAGCGACTGGGGACCGGTCAGCTCGTAGACCTTGCTGATATGCGGCTCTGGGTTGGCCAGCACAGCAGCAACGGCGGCCCCCACGTCGGCGGCGGCGATCGGAGAGGTCTTGCCGTCAGCGAACGGCAGGCGGATAGCATTGTCGTCCCGGATCCCCTTGGCCGCTGGCAGGAACAAGCCTTCGAAGAAAGCGGTTGGACGCAGGTAAACCACCGGCAGGCCGGACCAGCGCAGCACCTGCTCTGCGAGCCAGTGCTGCTTCTGTTGCGGGCTGCCGGTGGTCTCTGTCTCGCTCATCTGCGACAGCGTCACCTGCGACAGATTGACGAACGCCTTCACACCCAGGCTTTTCGCTGTGACCGCGACGTTGGTGGTCGCTTCCAGGAAGTTGGGCGAAACCGACATCGTGAAATACACCACTGAGCAGCCTTGCATGGCCGCACGCACCGCGACGATGTCGAGCATGTCGGCGACCACGACTTCGGCGCCCAGGTCACGCAACGTGTCGGCGCGCACGTCCAGCTTGCGCACCATGGCGCGTACGCGATGGCCTTGTTCCAGCAGGATGGCGATAGCTGCGCGCGCGGTTGAGCCGACGCTGCCGGCGGCGCCAGTAACGAGGATGGTTTCTTGGGACAAGATTCGCTTCCTTGTGTTAGTGAGAAAGATGAAGAACATGAGCAACGGACCTCAGGAATCGCCAGCCTGGCGCGTCTGCGCGCATCAACGTCGGCACGCACCGCACTGGAAACGAGGACGCAATAGACCGGGTCAGTGCGCATTGGCAGCAGCCCTTTCTGGACAGTCTGGCCGGAATCGTCGAACCGCTCGACAACCTTGCCGGCAGCGCGAACGCCCGGGTTGCTTTCAGTACGTGCATGTACGACGTTGGTGCAGATGATGTTGTCGGCACCGGCCGGCGCCGCCTCGACCCAGGCAACCTTGGTGCTCGGAGGAAACGACACGGCGGACCGACCGCGTCCGGCCAAAGCTACGACGGCTCGCGCGGTCGCAGCCAAGGGGCACAGGGGAAAACGGAGGCCGCCTCCATGCTATATTTATGTATGTTGAAAAATACATAGTGACACGGTTCACGTGACTATGTCAAAAAAAACATAGTTATCCCGCGTGCGCATTGACGCAATCAAGGAGCGAATGCGAGTGAGTGATTTGAAGGAAGCCAGGGCAAGCAAGGCGAAACCACTGAAAAATGTTCTCCTGGCCGGGCTATATAACCAGCCGCGTTCGGGCTATGAAATGACCAAATGGCTGCAGATGGCGGGCCAGCATTGCTGGTCGGTTGAGCACAGCTCCGTGTACCCTGCTTTGCGCGAGCTGGAGAAGGACGGACTCGTCAAATCGGAGCGCATGCCGGGAACGCGAGGACCGGAACGCTCGATCTACAGCGTGACCGATGCTGGACGTGAGGAGCTGACGGCTTGGGTGGCCAATGGTTCGCCGCGCCCGGCCATCAAGGACGAACAGATACTGCGGGTGTTATGTTTCGATTTGCTGCCGCGCGAGACAGCGTTGCAGCAAATTCGTGCGGTGCGCGCGGACCATCAGGCCCAGCTTGAATTCTTTCTCGAAAGACAGGCCGTGCTGACCGAGCATCAGCTTGGACCGCTGTTGGTGACGCGCCGCGGCGTGTTGGCGGAACAGGCCTATATCGCGTGGTGTGACGAGGTGGCGGAAATGATTGCTCGCAGGCCAGCCTGATCCCGGCCAAATTCAGGCCGGCGCGCAGCTTGAATTTGCCAAATGGAAGTACCAGGCGAGGGAGGCGCCACCATCCTTGACAATGGCACGCGGTGCACCCAGGTAGACAAACAGCCCGTTTGTCTCCGTAGCGATGCTTCGCAACCGGTGCGAGTTCACTACGGTGTCACGGGCATTCTCGACGGATGCGGGGAGGCGAAACTACTCTCGTCGCCGCCGGAGAGGAAAATCCGTTAGCGTCGCTGAAGCCGACGTTCGATCTACACGGTCGACCGTCAAACTACGGCCCTTCGTGGTCAACTCAAAACCCGGCCAGTCGCCTCTTAAAACCTGTCCCAGTGGTTTCCACGGTCTGTACATGGTGCAATTTGCGTTCTTTAAGGATCGGGTAGGGCTGTCGATTCGCGGGTAGCGAAACGGCGGGCGATCGATTGTCGACGATCTGGGCAGCGGTGTCGAACGTCTCCATGCCGATAGCACCAATTCGAGAACGCTCTGCAGAGCATTCGTTGAGATCCTCAATGGCTGCTCGCTGGCATCTGATGTGAAAGGGTACTACCGGCCAGAAGCAGTCGTTCGACAGCGAGGCATAGATCGTCGACAATTCGCAAATCGGCGAATAAATTATAAAGAGAGATCTGGGAAATGACGTACCGACTACCTTCGTGGATGGCCTTCGCAGCACTGACGACACTTGCAGCATGGGCCGCTAACTGTGGAGCTTTCGAGTATAAGGGCTTCACGAGCGGCGCGGATCGAACCACCGTAGTGGCACATGCGCATTCGGAGGGCGACGAGGTCAAGACTGACGTCGGGACACTTACCGTCATCAATCGTTTCGACAAGCTGGCTGGGACGTGGAATGTTCTTATCCTGCAATTTTGCAGCGATCGTCTCTATCTGATCACTGATCCAAAAACTAACGCGACGTCCACGTCGGCATTCGTGGAGACGTTGTACGGTTTTATAAAGGAACGTGGAAACCCAACCCTTTCTCTGACGGACGCTCTTCAATCAGAGGGAAACGATTTTAAAGAGATTGAATACAGATGGGGCACGCCGTCCGACATGACTTCTCTGGTTTTCAGTACCCCCGCGCACGCAATGAATGACGTGGTTGCAGGGATGCGAGATGAGCATAGAGACGCAACACAGTGCATTAAGGATCCTGCTACGCCGGAGTGAAGTTGACTGCTGCTCTTTAAACGGCTGTTTTTTCACGGACGGGTGTATAGCTGGCATGCGACGTCGCTGAGATAAGGTAGCAATCGGCCAGTTTGAGTCACTCGACGGGGGGACCTGGATTGTCGACAATTGCGATGCATGTGTGCCTAGCATCATGCGCTCGAACTGCTCCACTTACCATTTCGAAAATGACGGTCGAAGAACTACGGCGAAATTTGCTCCGGCTGGTTGAAACCTACGTGACAGATTCCGGTGTTCGCAATGAACTGGAGTCCTTGGTGAATCGGCATGACATCCCGGCGAAAGGAGTCCTTGCTCAGTTGACACCCTTCATGTCTGGGAGGGTTTCGGAATCCGACCGGGCGATCATCGGCGAAATCGCATTTTACTTTTGCTGACCGGCACGCGGGCTTAGTGGGTCGGCCTCAACCTCCTCCGTCGGGCAACAGGCGGACACATGTAGACGTTCGACACCGTCCCTCAAATGGTCGAAAATCGATCGCCCGACGTTTCGCTACCCGCGATCTACCGCTCCTACCTCACCTTAAAGCACTCGAATTGCACCATGTATAGACCGTGGAAACCCCTTGGAGAGGTTTTAAAAGGCGACTGGCCGGGCTTTGAATTGACCACGAAAGGTCGAAGTTTAACGGTTGACCGTTACGTATGGCGCAATCAGGTTTGCGTAGGCGGGATGCGAATCCACTTCGAACAGAGCGTTGCCGGCCTCTACGTAGTCGACGAAAGTGTTGAGGTCACGGCCAACTACTCTGCTGTCCCGTCGGTATTCGATAACTCTGATCCGACATGGCGCGGATGCGAATTGTGGCTTGAGGAGAACAGTTCGCGAATCGAGTTGTATGGCGAGCTAGGGAAGGTCAACTATGAGCGCTTGAACAGCTACTACATGGTTGGGCAGGATGTCGTGCTTGTCGTCGATGCCGAAAGTGAGCCGATCGTGAGCGAGCTGGCAGCCGCAGTATTGCCGACTTGGGAATGGCTGTTTTCGGGAAAGTTGAAGGTCCGTAAAGGGTCGCGTACTGTCGATCCCCGGCTCGCACGGTTCGCGCTGCGCATGCCGGTTGCATGAGGCAGTGCACGGCCAACTTGAGTCGTTCAACGGGTTCGCCTAGATCGCCGACAATCGAAGGCATCGATTAGGGTCAAAGATGTCCGGATGATTTTTGGACGGTCGTCGGAGCAAAAGGAGCTTAGAAGCCCGGCGCAGGTCGCCAGTGAACATAAGCCGGAAATGAAGTGTTATTAAGAAACGCGGAAAATATGTCGATGACCTGCGTCGACATGAACCATTCATCGGAACGCATCGGAATATTCCCCGCCCGAAACGCCAATATGGTCCCGTCCGGGAACACTGGATTGGGCTTGTCGTGGAAGGCTCTTGAACGCGTCCTCATGGTGGCATCAAGGTGTTCGACCATGCAAGTGACGCCGCCCCCTGCAATCTGAACGTAGCTTCCGCTCTCATTCGTCAGAGAAGCGTACGAAGACGGCCCATAGCTGCGCAATGACTTTATTGCACGGCTGATCTGGGCCGGCGTGGGCGCCGAAATGGCGACCTTTCCCTCAATCTCGAATTTCATTGGCCGATAAACTGCGGTAGGAGTGCGGATCACGAAGGTCATCCTACCAGCGCAGTTGGCTGCGCATGTTGAACGGCAGCTTTGGAGAAAGTCGAAGGCCCGTAACGGGTCGATAGCGCCTGTTCGATCTGCTCCGAACCAGTCATTGCGGGACGGCGATAGGGGCCCGCGCCGCTGCGTCCCGGCCATCTCAGACCATTCGACGGCGGGACCAATGGGACACTCAGAAGTCCAGTCAGCATTAGTAAGCGGACTGAGGTTGACCCGGATGACAGCAATGCCGCGAAGGAGCCGGATAACGCGGGAACCGCGCCCGCCCCTGCGTCCTGACAAAAACGCCCTATACTTTTCTGGCGAGACGCTCGCAGCCAGGTTCGGCAACGCTCTGTGTGAAGCATTCCAGGTGTATCCCGTCGTTCGGTATTAACTGGAGCAAGCGCATGAAAAAGTGCCTCTTAGCCGGCGCTGCGCTTGCGCTCGTCACCCTGACGGGGACGGCGCATGCCCAGAGCAGTGTGACGCTGTATGGCCTGATCGACGCGGGGCTGACCTATACCAATAGCCAGATCTCTGGAACGGGTTCGGGCGGCCACAGCAACTGGCAGATGACCAGCGGTTCAGTGCAGTACAGCCGCTGGGGGCTGCGGGGAGCCGAAGATCTGGGCGGCGGGTTGAAGGCCATCTTCACCCTCGAAAGTGGCTTCAACGTGAACAACGGGCAACTGTCGTCGAATAACCGCCTCTTCAATCGCCAGGCTTTTGTTGGTCTGACCAGCCGCGAATATGGCACGCTCACGCTAGGTCGCCAGACCGATGACATGGTCGACTTCGTGGCGCCGCTTTCGCTGACGGGCACGGAATTTGGCGGTGTGCACTTCGCTCACCCATTCGACGTCGACAACCTTAACGATTCGTTCCAGATCAATAACTCGGTCAAGTATCAGAGTCCGGAATATTACGGATTCAAGATCGGCGCGCTGTATGGTTTCTCGAATCAGGCCGGTGGCTTTGCAAACAATCGTGCCTGGAGTGTGGGCATGTCCTACGTCTGGGGGCCCCTGAACTTTGGGGCGGGCTATCTGCATCTGAATAGCGCTGCCAGGACACCTGGCGAGGTCAATACAGGTGGCGCGGTGACCGATACGACCGGCTCTTCGGTCCAGGGGCTACTGTCACCAACCGCAGTTCCGTTAGGCGCGCTTGCCGCCCGCCAGCAAACCTGGGGCGCGGGCGTGAATTACACGTTCGGCCCAGCAGTTGCAGGCTTCGTGTACACGCAGACCAATCTGACGGGTCTGTTTCAGACTGGCTTTAGCACGCACTTCCAGAACTTCGAAGGTAACTTCCGATATGCGCTGAACCCAGCCGTTGAACTTTCGGCTGCATATACGTATTCGCGCGCGGGTGGAAACGCAGGCAGCGGCAGTCCGCACTGGAACCAGGTGAGCGCGATGGCAGACTACAGTTTCTCCCGCCGAACGGATGCATACGTACAGGGAACCTGGCAGGGGCTGAGCGCGGGCAGCAACTCCCCACTGGGTGTGGCCTGGATTAACGGAGTGAGCGCGCCGTCGTCCACGAGCAATCAGGTAGAAGCGACTGTGGGCCTGCGTCACCGTTTCTAAGCCAAGCGCGCTGGGCCTGCGTGCAGAATGGCTCACGGGTACTCCCGTCTCTGCCAGGCGCGATCTCTCCGTCCTGCCTGGGCGATCAACTCGATGGGGCAAGCGGCTGAAGTACTTCGGAAGCGGTCGTTGCGGTGCCCTGAGTTCGAACGGCTCTACAGGGTCGGGAAGACCCATTCAGGAAAGTGAGAAGTGCTATTCGCCGACGCCGGTTTGTGAATGGCAGCAAACCGACCTGCAGCCGATGCACCGCTCCCTATCGCCGAACGTCGGCAATGGCCGAGATGTTTGCATAGCACCTGCGGCTGGATTCGGATGTGGACCAGCCATTTGCATGCCGGTTCTGTGCGATGGGCGACCGCAACAATTGGCGGCCGCGACGGGAATGCCCGCTTCGACCGTCTGTTCGGGCGCCAAACACCGAACGGAGAATGCACGTTTCGAAAGCAAGCCCATTTTCGCTCCTAGAAACAAACCCTAACCCCCAACAGCCGCACCACGCGTAACCCAACACCCGCCCTACATCCCTTTCAGCAAGGCTACCAATATCCCAAATCGGCACGCACGCCTTGCCGGTTTCGGCGTTGGCCCGATTTTTCGTCGATCTACAGTCGCCTCACACAACGTGAATCTCTACCGGAGGCGACATGAGAATAAGGCGACGAACCGCGTCCATCGCGGCGACGCTGTCATTTGCGGCTGCATGCATCGGCAGCGCGCACGCAATCGAAAAGCCCGAAGAACTGACCGTGCAGAAGCTGCCGCCGTGGCATCCGCATGAGGTGTTCGTCGTCGATATTTCGATGCCGTCGATGACGGACGCACGCATCTATCTGTACGACGCCGATGCGAAGAAGCTGCTCGGCCAGATCGACGCGGGCTTCGCGCCGGGCTTCGCCATCTCGCCCGATCACAAGACGAGCTTCGTCTCGACCACGTACTTCGCGCGCGGCTCGCACGGCACGCGCACCGACGTCGTCGAGATGACCGACAACGCGACGCTGGATCACACAGGCGAAATCGTGATTCCGCCGAAGCACGGCCAGCATGTGCCGTCGCCGTACAACACGACGTTCAGCGCGGACGGCAAGCGTCTTTACGTGACGAACATCACACCCGCCGCATCGGTGACGGTGATCGACGTCGCATCGAAGAAGGTGCTGTCGGAAGTGGACATGGCGGCCTGCGTGCTCGCGTTTCCGTCGGGCAACGACCGCTTCACGGGCCTGTGCGAGAGCGGCAAGGCGCTCACCATCACGCTGGACGCGAACGGCAAGGAAGCGAAGCGCACGATGTCCGACGCGTTCATCGACGTCGACAAGGACCCCGCGTACATCAATGCATCGCCGTATCAGGGCGGCTACCTGTTCACGACTTTCCACGGCATGGTGCGCACCGCCGACTTCCACGGCGACAAGCCCGTATTCGGTAAACCGTGGTCGCTGCTGACGGACGCCGAGCGCGCCGAAGGCTGGCGTCCTGGCGGCTTGCAGCAGACGGCCGTGCACGCGAAGCTGCATCGCTATTACGTAGCGATGCACAAGGGCGAAGAAGGCTCGCACAAGGACCCCGGCACGGAAGTCTGGGTGTACGACCTGCAGACGAAAAAGCGCATTGCGCGCTGGGATCTGTCGCAGCAGAAGATCGACCCGGTCGCCTCGATCCAGGTCAGCGACGACGACAAGCCGCTGTTCTACGGCATCACAGGCACGTCGGATCTGGTCGTGATGGATGCGCGCACGGGCAAGCTGCAGAACGTCGAAAAGCAGGTCGGCAATACGTCGTCGCTGCTCGTCAATCCGTGAGGCCGACATGATGCTCGATCCTGTACTCGCGACGGGCGCGCAAGCCAGCACGGCGATTGTCGTGCTGCTCGGCGCCGTCGCCAAATGGCGGCGTCCTGCCGCGTTCCGTCAGGCGCTCGGCGATTACCGCCTGTTGCCCGAAGCGCTGACGGCGCCCGCCGCCATCGCGATCACGGCAGCGGAAACGGTGGGCGCCGCCGCGCTGCTGTTCCCCGATACGCGCGTAATCGGCGCAATCGTGCTGGTCGCGTTGCTGCTCGCATTCGCGGCGGGGCTCGCGTTCAACATCCTGCGCGGCCACACCGATATCGACTGCGGCTGCTCGGGCTTTGCCGCGACGCAAGCGGCAAACCTGGCGAACGCGCCACGCGGCATCGGCTGGTTTCATGTCGCGCGCGCCGTGCTGCTCGCTGCACTCGCGGCTACCGCGTTCATCGAACCCGCGACGCGTTCGATCGTGTGGTTCGACTACCTGACGCTCTTCTTCGCCGTGCTGCTGATCGTCTGCGCACTGCTCACTTTCGATGTGCTGCTGGCCAACGTGCCACGCCTCTCTCACTTGAGGAATTCATGATGCAAACCGCTCTCACCGTTTCCACCGCGCTCCTGTGGATCGCCGTTCTCGCGCTCGGCGCGATCTGTCTCGCGCTGGTTCGCCAGGTCGGCATTCTGTACGAACGCATCATGCCCGCAGGCGCGTTGATGATCGACAAGGGCCCTGCTGTCGGCGCGATCGCACCGACGTTCGAACTGTCCGATATCCGCGGCCAGCAAGTGAAGGTGGGCGGTATCGACGCGCAAGGCAAGGCCACGCTGCTGTTCTTCCTGTCGCCGACGTGCCCCGTCTGCAAGAAGCTGCTGCCGCTGTTGCCGTCGCTGCAATCCAGCGAGACCACGCCCGTCAACATCGTGCTCGCCAGCGACGGCGATCTCGCCGAGCACCAGCGCTTTGCGCAGAAGCAGAACCTCGATCGCTTCCCGTACGTGCTCTCGCAGGAACTGGGTATGGCGTATCAGATCGGCAAGCTGCCGTATGCCGTGCTGCTCGACGACAGCGGCAAGGTGCGCGCGAAGGGTCTCGTCAACACGCGCGAGCATCTGGAAAGCCTGTTCGAAGCGAAGGAACGCGGCGTCGCGTCGCTGCAGGAGTTCGTGCACGGCGACCATCGTCACGAACAGCACGCTTAAAGCGCCGAACCGATTACAAACCTGAGCGGAGAACAATCACATGGGCGTTTTTGATTCATGGTTCGAGAAGTCGGCGCGCGGCGTCGCGCAGCGCAGTTCGCGGCGCAGCGCGATGGCGAAGCTCGGCAAGGTGCTGGTCGGCTCGGCGATGCTGCCGCTGCTGCCCGTCGATCGCACCGCGTATGCAGCGGATGCGGCCTCAGCAGCGTCGGGCGCATCGGGCGCGGCCGCATCGGGCGCCAGCGACGATCCGATGAGCTGCGATTACTGGAAGTACTGCGCAATCGACGGCTGGCTCTGCAGTTGCTGCGGCGGCACGTCGAGCAGCTGCCCGCCGGGCACGACGCCTTCGCCGATCACGTGGATCGGCACCTGCCGCAATCCGCACGACGGCACCGACTACATCGTTTCGTACAACGACTGCTGCGGCAAAACCTCGTGCGGCAAGTGCTTCTGCAACCGCAACGAACGCGAGAAGCCGCTCTACAAGCTGTCGCTCGACAACGACATCAACTGGTGCATGGCGAACGGCAATTCGAACTATCACTGTTCGGTTTCGGTCCTGCTTGGAGCAGCAAAGCAATGAAAGTGAATCACGCTGGAAAAATCGCGGCCGCCTGCATTGCGGCGGCTGCGTCGTTGACGATGCCGGGCGTCTCGTTCGCGCAGAACGTGCACTACCCCACCGGCAAGAGCATGTTCGACGCACAGTGCGCGGTGTGCCATCAGGCAGGCGGCAAGGGCCAGGATGGACTCGCGCCGCCGCTCACCGAGTATCCGGGCAAGTACTCGACGACGGCGCCGGGCCGCGCGCAACTGACGTTGACCGTGGTGCACGGCATGTTCGGCGAGATCAAGGTCCAGGACAAGAGCTACAACTTCAAGATGCCGAGCTTCGCAAGCGCAAGCGACGAAGACCTGGCGCAGGTGTTGAACTACGTCGTGTTCGATCTGAACGCACAGCACGGCGACGCGAAGCCGTTTACTGCCGCCGACATCAAGGCGGCACGCGCGCAGACGATGGACAGCGCGGCCGTCCACACGCAACGCGCGGTCGTCACGAAGGGACTCGGCCTATGAACGCCGCTCGCGTGTCTCGTGCCGGCGACCGCGTGTCCGCGCAACAGCCCGCGCGCGGCGCGCGCGCGGCTTCAGCGGTGACGTTGTGGATCGGCGCAGCGCGGCGCATGTCGATGCTGCTCATCGCGTGCGCCGCGACTTACGTGCCGCCCTCGCCTGCCAATGCGCAAAGCAGCGCGGACTTGTCGCTCGCGCAGCAGCACTGGGTGCTCAACTGCATGGGCTGTCACACGGCGACGGGCGGCGGCATTCCCGGCAAGGTGCCGCCGCTCGCGCACTCGCTTGGCTACTTCGAACATCTGCCCGCTGGGCGTGAGTATGTGATGCGCGTGCCGGGCGCATCGAACTCGGCGCTCTCCGATCAGGAACTCGCTGACGTGCTGAACTGGCTGCTCACGACGATGAACCACGAAGCGCTGCCGAAAGACTTCAAGCCCTACACGGCCACTGAAGTCTCCGCGCACCGCCGCCCCGCTCTCTCCGATGTCGCGACCGTGCGCGCCGGACTGATCCGCGATCTGCACGAGCGCGGCATCAAGGGCGTCGCGGATCGCTACTGAACATCCCCAATCAAAGGAATCGAACATGGAGACGAACAACACCTTCCCGCTGCTCGCTGCAACGCAAGCGTTCATCGCGAAGCCGAAGAAGATGCTGATCGGCGCGGAGTGGACGGATGCATCGTCGGGCCGCACGATCGACGTCGTGAATCCCGCCGACGGCAGCGTGCTCACGCGCGTGCCTGAAGCGAACGAGCACGACGTGCAGCAAGCCGTAACCGCCGCACGCCGCGCATTCGATGCCGGCCCGTGGCGCACGATGAAAACCACTGACCGCGAACGTCTGTTGCTGAAGCTTGCCGATCTCGTCGAAGCGAATGCGCGCGAACTCGCCGAGATCGAATCACTCGACAACGGCAAACCGGTGATGGTCGCGCAAGGTCTCGATGTGTCGATGGCCGCGCAGTGCTTCCGCTACATGGCCGGCTGGGCGACGAAGATCGAAGGCAGCGTGATCGATGCAGCCATGCCATACATGCCGGACAGCGA
>WNGR01004392.1_pt1 | contig 15238 bp, 12 predicted proteins | sample 5407581 | NCBI WGS metagenome assembly WNGR01 (sample SAMN13153383, study PRJNA577476) | soil metagenome | isolation source: 80 cm soil or saprolite under Garry oak tree replicate 2 | place: USA:California | collected 2016-06-15
GCGAAATAAAGCGAGCCGTTCGGCGACATCGTGTAGAGATCTTCGAGGATGACGTGCTGCCGCTTCACCAGATAATAGTCGGCCACCATGATGCCGAACATCGGGCCGAGGGCTGCGCCAAAGATGCTGACGAAAATGGTGATGGCCTGCGGGCTTGAGACGAAAATCCACGGACATACCATCACCGACAGGATCGATGCGATGAGCCCGCCCAGGCGGAAGTCTATCTTCTCCGGATACAGGTTGGAAATGTCATAGGCCGGCGAGACAAAGTTGGCGACGATGTTGATGCCCATGGTGGCGACAATGAAGGTGATGGAGCCGAGCGCCACCACCCACGGATTGCCGATGCGCTCGACGATGGCGACGGGGTCCATGATCGCTTCGCCGAACACTTTTACGGTTCCCGCGGTAACGATCACCGTGATGATGGCAAACACGATGAAATTGACCGGCAGCCCGAGGAAATTACCGACCTTCATCGCCTTCCCGTCGCGCGCGAAGCGGGAGAAGTCACCGAAATTGAGCAGCAATGCTGCGAAATAGGCAACGATCAGCATCGCCGCATTCGCCATGTGCCCCACCGCGGAACCTTCAACCCGCGGACTGAGCTGCAGCGACAGGCTCGAGGTGCCGGTCTGCGCCAATATCCATATCGCCAGCGCGAACATCACGATGTAGACGACCGGTCCGCAGAAATCGATGAACTTGCGGATCGTCTCCATGCCGTTGAGAAAGATCAGAAGCTGAAACAGCCACATGAACAGGAAAGAGAACCAGCCGAGCGCGGACAGGCCGATAAAGCTGGAGTGTGTGTATGCTTCGGCGCCGGGATAGAATGCGAGCACAAGTGCCTGCACGGCTTTCGAGGCAAAATAGGTCTGGACGCCGTACCACACGATCCCGACAATGCCGCGCAACCCGGCGGCGATGTTGGCTCCCATGACGCCGAATGACATCCGCGCCACCACCGGGAAAGGCGTGCCGTATTTCAGCGACGGTCGTCCGATCAGGTTCATCAGGAAATACACCGCGGTGATGCCAGCCACCATCGCCAGCAGCACTTCCCATCCGGTCAATCCAAGGAAGAACAGGCTGGCCGCGAACGTATAGCCGCCGACCGAGTGCACGTCCGACATCCACATCGCGAAGATGCTGAAGACGCCCCAGGTGCGCCCCCCAGGCGCGACCGGCGCCAGATCGCCGTTATAGAGCCGCGGATCCGCGCCCGCGATGGCAACGACGGCTGGCTGGTTCGATTGGACTGACATCGGCGGCTCCTGCGCTCGATAACGGGAACTGACTGGTTTTGTTTAAAGCAAATCTTGCGCCAAGAAGGTTTGGTCCAATTAGGTCGAAGGCGTGATCGAATGCGGTCGGCTAATGTCTTCCGTCATTCCGGGGCGCATCGAAAGATGCGAACCTCAGATGTGCAATTGCACATCGGGGAATCTCGAGATTCCGGGTTCGCCGCTACGCGACGCCCCGGAATGACCAAGGTCAATTCCCGGTCTGCAGCTCGCCAAAACGCTCCCAGGTCTTGCCGTTGAAGCGCATGAACTGCATCTGCTCGACCGGAATATGATCGGTCGGGCTGGTATTGACCTTGATGCCCGGCAGCAGCATCGGCAGTTCCAGATCCTTGATGGCGTAGGCTTGCCTCAGAATGTTCTCGGTTGAGAGATCGTCACCGCAGGCCTTCAGCACGGCTTCGAGCGCCATCGCACTGTTGTAGGAATTGACATAATTGGTGTCGTGCAGATCGGCGTCGGGGACGTATTTGATCATGAATTCCCGCCATCCCTTCACGCCCGGATCGTCCTTCCACGCGGGATCGTCGGGGTCCTTGACATAGGCGGTGGACAGAATGCCGACGCCGGCCTCGAGCCCGGCGGGCTCCATCACCGTGGACACCCAGACGGCGACGTTGGACAGAAACGTCATCGGCTTCCAGCCGATCTCAAACACCTTGCGGATCGATTGCGCTGCGAACTTCGGCGTCGCCGCGATCACCAGCACCTCGGCGCCGGATGCTTTCAGCTTGACGATCTGCGAGTCGATGGTCGGATCCTGGATTTCGTAGGTCGCGGCGGTGACGACGGAATCGTATTTCTCGCCGAGCACATCCTTCAGCCCGAGCAGATAATCGCGGCCGAAATCGTCGTTCTGCGAAATCACCGCGAATTTGGCATTCGGATTCTTGGCAAGCGCGTAGCGTGCGTAGAGCCGCGCCTCGTAACGGAACGGCCCCTGCACGCCCAATGTCGCCTGCGGGTATTGCGTGAGGTCGGCAAATTTCGAGGCGCCGGAGCCGATGAACAGTTGCGGGATGTTCTTGCTCTGCAGGTATTTGGCGATCGCGGTATTGTGGGCGGTGCCGATCGACGAAAAAATCAGGGCGACTTCATCGCTCTCCACCAGCCGCCGGGTCTGCTCCACGGTCTTCGGCGGGGCGTAGCTATCGTCAAGCGATATCAGGTTGACCTTGCGGCCGTTGATGCCGCCGCGCTCGTTGACCATTTTGAAATAGCCGACCTCGCCCTTGCCGAGCGCGCCGAACGCGGAGACCGGACCACTGTACGGCATGGTCTGGCCGATCTTGATTTCGGTCGATGTGACGCCGCGCATTTCGGCTGCGGAGGCAACCGCGGGCCACGTCAGCATGGCAAGCGCGCTCAGCGCGCCAAATCCCATGGCAAGACGCATCATGTCCCTCCCCTTTTTTGACGCGCTCAAACAGCGCACGCCACGACAGGCGCGGCTATCCGGCTCTTGTCGCAAGCGAACATGCCACGACACCGGGATGGACGCCAACCATAATCATTATGAATCAGACACAGAAAGCCGGCCGCCGAACCATCGGGAATTCAAAGTCGCTTCGCCACCACGGCGTTCGACATCAACGACCGAACCCCTTTCCGATGGAAAGGCACGATGAAGAACAGATAGATTTTCCCGAAAACGTTATGCACGGTGCAGATCGTCGAGACGACCACGCTGGTTGCGGCTCCGTCGGTCGCCTTCAGTACCGACAGCCTGAAGTCGAGATGCTTGTTGTTGCGGCCCGCGACAATTTCATTTTCGGCGATAAAGAAGATCGGCCAAGGTCCGATCTTGTCGCCCACACGATACTCGCTCAGCACGGTGGGCTTCATGATTTCGTTAACGGTCGGCGCTTCCAGGCCGAAGACCCTTGCTGCCGCGTTGCGGACGATCAGGATGAGCTTCATCCAGATCGGCGTGTGTCCGAACAACGCAAAGAAAACCTCGACGATTCCGAGCCCCTCGCGCGTCAGCGGCGCGCGATAGGAATCGTGGAAGTATGCATTTCCAATCATTTTCCGGCTAAGCGCGCTGCCGGGTGGCAGGTCGCATTCAATCACCTGCATGCCGAACTCCCCCGATCTGACAAACTATTTCAACCGTTTGGCACGCTGGTCCTTCGGGATCACGAATTTCAATCCGGACCAGGTGTCATCGATGGCGCAGACCTTTATATCGACGAGGCCGAGCGGCAATGCGGTGTCGCGGAGGACATTCTCCGTCAGATCGGTCGCAACGCCGGACGCCTTCTTCGGCCACGATACCCAGATCATTCCGTCGGGTTCGATCGCGGCGCGGTAACTGCGCAGTTTTGCGGCGAGGCCTTTCGCTTCAATCGCGAACAGATGCACCATGTCGAGCGGCGCCTTGAGGCGGGACGCGATCGTCACATCAGGCAATTCGCCCACGATATCGCCATAGGCGCGAGGCGCCTGGGCCACAAAAATGCAAAAGCCCGGCTTGATGCCGAGCTTTTGCACTAACAACTTGCCGGAATAACCGACCATGGATCAACGTCTGTTACGCCTGCGGCTGCGGCTCCAGCCCGGCGTCCGGGTCGGGGCGCGGCCGCGGCTTGCCGGCCGGCGGCACCGCCGAAGTGCGCGGCGTGGTGGGCTCCAGCACCGATTCGCGGTTCGGCTTCTTGCCCTTGAGCAGATCCTGAATTTCCTCGCCGCTCAGCGTTTCGAATTCAAGCAGGCCCTTTGCCAGAGCTTCGAGGTCGGCGCGCTTCTCGGTAAGAATACGCGTCGCTTCGTTGTAGCCCTCTTCCACAAAACGCCGGATCTCGGTGTCGATCTTCTGCACCGTCGCTTCCGAAGCATTCTGCGTGCGCGAGACCGACATCCCGAGGAAAACCTCATCCTGGTTTTCGCCGTAGGACACGGTGCCAAGCGCTTCGGACAGACCCCAGCGCGTCACCATCATCCGCGCCAGCCGGGTCGCCTGCTCGATGTCGGACGAGGCGCCCGAAGTCACCTTATCGCGGCCGAACACCAGTTCTTCGGCGACGCGGCCGCCCATCATGATGGCGAGACGCGAGGTCATCTGCTCGAGCGACATCGACAGCTTGTCGCGCTCGGGCAACTGCATCACCATGCCGAGCGCACGGCCGCGCGGAATGATCGTCGCCTTGTGGATCGGATCGGTCGCAATCACGTTGAGGCCGACAATGGCGTGGCCGCCTTCGTGATAGGCGGTCAGCATCTTCTCTTCCTCGGTCATGACCAGCGACTTGCGCTCGGCGCCCATCATCACCTTGTCCTTGGCCTCTTCGAACTCGGACTGGGTGACCATGCGCTTGTTACGCCGCGCCGCCGTCAGCGCCGCCTCGTTGACAAGGTTCATCAGGTCGGCGCCCGAAAACCCGGGAGTGCCGCGTGCAATGGTCTTGAGGTTGATATCCGGCGCCAGCGGCACCTTGCGGACGTGAACCTTGAGGATCTGTTCGCGGCCGACGACATCCGGATTCGGCACCACCACCTGGCGGTCGAACCTGCCCGGGCGCAGCAGCGCCGGATCGAGCACGTCGGGCCGGTTGGTCGCCGCGATCAGGATCACGCCTTCATTGGCCTCGAAGCCGTCCATCTCGACCAGCAACTGGTTCAGCGTCTGCTCGCGCTCGTCATTGCCGCCGCCGAGGCCGGCGCCGCGATGGCGGCCGACCGCGTCGATTTCGTCGATGAAGATGATGCAGGGCGCGTTCTTCTTGGCCTGTTCGAACATATCCCTGACGCGAGAGGCGCCGACGCCGACGAACATCTCGACGAAGTCCGAGCCCGAGATCGTGAAGAACGGAACATTGGCCTCGCCCGCTACCGCGCGCGCGATCAGCGTCTTGCCGGTGCCGGGGGGGCCGACCAGCAGCACGCCGCGCGGAATCCGTCCGCCGAGCCGTTGATACTTGCCGGGGTCGCGCAGAAACTCGACGATCTCCTGCAGATCCTGTTTGGCTTCATCGACGCCGGCGACATCCTCGAACGTCACCCGGCCATGCGCCTCGGTCAGCATCTTGGCGCGCGACTTGCCGAAGCCCATCGCCTTGCCGGCGCCGCCCTGCATCTGCCGGGACAGGAAGATCCATACCCCGATCAGCGCGATGAACGGCAACCATGAGACCAAGAGCGACACGAACCACGGCACGTTGTCGCCCGGCGGCTTCGCGGTAATCGAGACCTTGCCGTTATACAGGCGCGAGACCAGCGTCGGGTCGTTCGGGGCGTAGGTCTGGAAGCTGGAGCCATTGGTGAAGGTGCCGTGGATTTCCGGTCCCTGGATGACGACGTCGCGAACGTGATTCTGATCGACCTCGGTCAAAAGCTGCGAGAACGAGATGTCCTGCGAGGAGGCGCGCTGACCAGGGTTCTGGAAGAGCGTGAACAGTGCCAACAACAGCAAGACAATAATAACCCAGAGGGCGAAATTGCGCAGATTGGCGTTCATCGATCTTCCTTCGTGGTCGCGCGGATCGCGGCCTTATGTCCTTGGGTAGTCCTGGGGTAGGCACGAGGGAAGCCCCGGGTCGACTGCATTACAATCTAGGTGCGGCCTCGGTCGCTGCCAAGGGAACCACATAGGACTATTTAGCGCATATTGGAGCGATTCCCGCGCAAATAATGGCGCCGAAATGAGCCTTTTCCGGAGTGGTTAAGACAGCGCGATGGAATAACACCACGACGCCAGTGTTCGATTCCCGCTTCAATCTGCCCGGCCACGGCGAGGCGGCGCCGGCTCGACGCGAATTCGGCCGTCGGTCAGGCTTACCAGCGCACCAGCAAGGGTTTGTTTCAGCCTTGGCGGGCGCTCTTTCCCCTTTTTCGCACCGGCCTGGTCCAATGCCGCCAGCAAGGCTTCAACCTTGCCAAGTTCCGCTGGCCCCTCATGACCGAACCGATCGATCGCGCGCTTGAGCAATCGAAGGCGGATTTCCTCCGGCATGGCGGCAAAGGCCTTGGCATCGAAGGTACTGGCGTCGAAGGTACCGGCATCGAAAGCACTTGCGAAAGCATTGGCATCTAATCCCGCACGCGGGGCCTCGCGATCCCTCAGCGCAAGATAGCGCTCGGCGCCGTCCACCAGAATTTCCACAGCCTGGTTAGCCCGGGCAAGCCGCGACGCCAGCCGCGCCAGATTGCGCGCGTCGCCGCCCTCCGCGGCAAGAACCGGCATGATCTCGCGCAGACGAGGCCGGGTAAAATTCGTGTCGCGGTTGGTCGGGTCGTCGGCGAAGCCGATCTTTGCTTTCTTGAGGGTCGCCACCAACTGCGATTTCGAAACGTGCAGAAACGGGCGTGCCAGGAGCACGCCATCGCGCTCGGACTCTCGCGCCATCGCGGCGAGACCACCGATGCCGCTGCCGCGCAATAGACGCATCAGCAGCGTCTCGGCTTGATCGTCACGGGTATGCGCGGTGAGGATATGCGTGGCACCGCTGGCGCGTGCTGCCTGTGCCAGCAGACGATATCGCGCGGTGCGCGCCGCAGCCGGCAATCCGGTTTTGGGCTTCTCGCCGGTCCAGCGCATCGTTCGATGCGTCAGGTCAAGCGTGCGCGCCAGGCGCTTGACGTCGCGCGCCTCGGCCGCGGCCTCCGCGCGCAAGCCATGGTCGACCGTGACGGCGATGAGGCGCGGACCGCGCGCCAACGTGCTGCGCCAGCGGGCCGCAAGCCACATCAATGCGATCGAATCCGGTCCGCCCGAAACGGCCAGAACGATCGCAGGAGCGGCCTTCCAGTCCGCGAACAGACGTTTTGCATCCTGTGCCGAGATCGGGGAGTGGTCGTCGTCGGGCATCATCAATCTTATCAGGAGCGGGTGTGCATTGGCGAAGCCGCCACCGGCATGTCCAGGCAAGGTCATAAACCGGTAAGAGGGATTTTCATATCGGTGAAGCACTCATTCAGCGTCGGCTCATTCAGCGTCGGCTTGCGTGGGTCGCCGCGTGCGCTATATTGTACACAAGCAAGCACAACGGATCGAGATCATGCGCTCAGCAACCTTCACCGTACGGGTCGATGCAGTCGCCAAGAAGCGTCTCGAGAAACTCGCCAAGAACACGGGCCGCAGCCGTTCGTTCCTCGCGGCCGAGGCGATTAACGAATACCTCGACATCAATGAGTGGCAGGTTGCCGGCATCAAGCAGGCGATCGCCTCCTTCGATCGCGGCGAGGGAGTTCCGCATGGGCAGGTCAAAGATTGGATCACATCCTGGGGTAGCGGCAGAGAGCGGCCAATCCCTAAACGCTCATGACCCCGGTCTGGTCGCCCGAGGCAATCAATGACCTCGTCGCGCTCCGTGCCTACATCGAACAGGATGATCCAGCAGCCGCACAGCGCGTTGCACTTCACATCGTCCAGAACATCGAAACATTACTTCCGAGCACCCCCGAAATGGGGCGACCCGGCCGAGTGCCGGGCACACGCGAACTTGTGATCCCGAAGACGCCCTTTATCGTGCCCTACCGTTTGGTCGGGAACACGGTCCAGATTCTCCGTATCTTCCACAGTGCTCGTCGGTGGTCCGGAGCACTTTGAAAGATACCTCCCTTGGACCGTGCGCTAGCACTTGACGCGCTTTTGCTCGCGGTCCACGGCCGCTTTGACGCCGCCCGAGGCGCGCGGATATTTCCGCGTCACCTCGCCAAGCGCAGCACAGGCGGCTTCCTTCTCCTTTAGCGCCGCCAGCGATTGTCCAAGCCGCAGCAATGCGTCCGGGGCTTTCGCCGATTTATCGAATTTGGTGGTCACCGCGAGGAAGGATTCCGCGGCGTCGCGATAGAGCTGACGCTGGAAAAAACTCTCGCCCAGCCAGTATTGCGAATCCGCGGTCAAGGGATCGCTCGGGTATTTTTTTGCGAAGTTGCGCATGGTCTCTTCGGCCAGCGCGTAGTCCTTGCGCTGCATGTAGCCGATGCCGAGATCGAACTCATCCTTGGGCGTGGCCGATGGCGGCAACGTGGAAAGCGCGGCGCTTGCGCCGGGGCCTCGCGACGATGCCGGCGGTGCCGCGGCCGGATTGCGCGGAGCCGTGTTGGCCAGATCGAGCGGCTCGCCTGCTCCGCGTCCGCCCGGAGCGCCGATTGGCGCTTCAGCCGGGATTGCCAGTTGACCGCCGCCGAGCGCACGCGGCGCGCCGGGCGCGGTCGGACTCTGGCTGGGATCGAAGGCATCGCCCCGGCGCCGGCCCTGGGCCGGCGGAATTCCCTGTGGCGCTCCCGGCGGTTCCTGGACGATCGGCGCCTGGGCGGCGCTCTGCGGCTCATACCCCGGCTGGGGCTGGGCATACCCCGGCTGGGGCTGCGGCTGCCGATAGGCCGGGTTAGGCTGCATCGGAGGAGCCGCGGCGATGTTGGGCTGGGCGACAGCGGCCTGACCGCCGGGGGCGGCTGGCGCGCCGCCCTGAAGCGACCGCAGGCGATCTTCGAGCTGCCGGTTGCGGTATTGCAACTCCTCATTCTGGCCGGTGAGTTGCCGCAGCTGATTCTCAAGCTGCTGAATTCGCATTTCCGGGTCATCGGATTGCGCCGAAACCTGCGAGGACAGCGCGAGCATCGCGGACAGTGCCGCGGCGCGCGTAATTCCATGAAATCTGGATGACATTTTGGCCTTGCGACGAAATCGGCGTGACATCGAAAGCGGATCACATTGAGAGATGGAGTACGCCAAAAATGTGACTGGTTTCCCACATCCGGCGCCCGTCTCCTGCCGCATGGTCTAGTGTTCCCACCGAAACAATCAAGCCGCTTGGTCAACCGGATCGAGCGCCGATTCGCACGGAGACGTGTTCACAAAGGAGGCTGGGCCAGTGCGACTTATGCCGATATCGGCATAACGGTCAAAAGTCGGGCGCAATTCTCCGACTTTTGTAGTGGACTTTTGCGACAGGCTTTCCCTTTGTCTTTCACCGATGCCAGTTCTGTCGCGAAACTCGGGAGTTTTGCAACAGTCGCTTTCATCCCAACAAATCGGACAAGCTATGGTAGCATCGAAAGGTCAGTTGGCTCTGGTTCTGCACCCGCTGCAGTCAGCATCGCGTGGATCTGTCCCCGGTGGTGGGTCTGGTGGTTGAAGAGTTCAATAGCACAGAGAGCCTTTGGCTTCTCGATCCGCGTTGAACCGTCCCCGGGATACCAAACAATCATTCCGTTGAGGTCCGCGTCGAGCAATCGTGCTGCCCACTCTTCGATTTCCTCGTCCCGTTGCAAACGGAGCGTCTTGAAGTCATCCCAACCCGATGGGCTTGTGAGGGAGTGCTTGATGGTTTCCTCTGGGCGCTCGTTCCCCTTTAATCGCTGTAGCATCAGGGCATCAGCCCAATAAATATGATTCAATGTAGCTGCGATCGATTGGAAGAACGCGCCTCGGTCCTTCCAACGATCCACATTCGTGAGTCCATCAGCGGCAGTTACCAAAGAGGCATTCTGCCAAGTATTGTAACGAGCCATAAGTCGGCAGTATTCAGCTAATAACATTTTCTTGGGCTCCATGGTTATTGATGTTGGCTGCTTCCGGCTCCGGTTTTGTCGTTCGAAGCAACGTGAGCATGCGGATTTCGCATCCGCAGCGAATGACGGCTTCGTCCCGCTCGGAGAAACAGCTTTTTTTGGGGGGTGAGGCGCAGCTCGAACCGCTGTCACAGACAGGCAGCGCGTCGGATTTGACCCTATCAAGGATCAGGACGCGCAACGGCAACAAAGGTACACTTCACGGAAGCTTCCGAAAAGTGCGAAACTGCCGATCCGACATACCGACGCCGTAAGTCAGAAAAGGGTCAAAAGCCGAAACTGCCTTGTCGCAAAAATCCCGATTAAAGCGACGATTCCGAATCTGACTTCTGCAGCGTTGCAAAATAGGAATTTTCGCAACGGTTGCAAAGCCCATTCGGGCGTCTGCGATCGAATGCACTTCAGCATAATCTGGTCGCTTATGCCGAATGCCCTATGGCCGACATGGGTATCTACCGGCCATTAAAGCCAACCATGCGGCATAATCCGACTTACGGCATGTACTCGTCAACGGGGTGCGTCTGTTCTTCGACGTGGAGGACGCCAAGCTGGTGCCGGACGGTCCCGTCATGCGGGAAAAGCCGACATTACTGCTGCTTCACAAGCAAACCGCCAAAACAAACCGGCGCCCGAGGGCGCCGGCGATGAACTTTGCGTACGGCGAACGCCTTAAGAGCTGGCGTTCAAGACCGTCACGGCACGACGATTCTGCGACCAGCACGAGATGTCGTTACACACCGCAACCGGTCGTTCCTTGCCGTAGGAAATCGTCCGCATCCGGCCGGGATCAATGCCGCGCGATGCCAGATAGGTTCGAACCGACTGGGCACGCCGCGCCCCCAGCGCGATGTTGTATTCGCGGGTACCGCGCTCATCCGCGTGACCTTCAATGGTGAAGGAATAGCGATTGTAGCTCTGCAGCCATTGCGCCTGCTTTTCCAGGGTCGCGATCGCCTGCGGCGTCAAATCGGTCTGGTCGCTCTCGAAGAACACGCGGTCGCCGACATTGACCACGAAATCCTGCTGGCTGCCGGGGGTCGCGGCATTTGCCATGGCGCCGTCGGCGCCGAGGTTCTTGTTCGCGCAGGCGCCCATCGACAGCGCCACCGCGAGCACCGCGGCCAGCTTCAATCCCTGAAGGATTCGCATCTGATGTTTCATTCGGGAGCCTCCACGCTCACGTTTTTCGACTGTTTCCGGTCTACAGGGCGATGGTTAAGCGAACGTTCCGTCAACCTTGATGAGGTGTTGCCAGAACCGACCAAATGCCAGCAAACGGGGAAAAGCAAACGCGATAGTTAATGGTTTGTAAATGTGGCGCGACGGTGAAAGGCAAGCGCGCACGGATATCCGGCCGATGCGGCCGGAACCCGCCGAGCCAAGGCGGCTCGGGGGTGCGCCTTGAAGTCCGGCCGGCTAATTCGGAACGATCGAGGGGCGCTCGAAGGAGGTGACAACCCCGCGTGGCGGCGAATGTCGCTCGCCGGCGCGCTGGAACAGCATCCGCTGCTCGACGGACGTCGAACGCATGATGGGAAAACGGGTCAAGACCTTTTCCCGCACGGCCCGGAAATCGCACGCCATCAATGCCACCTTTTGTAATATGATGGGAATCGGACGCGGTTCGGCGATGGTCTCTTGCAAAAAGACCCGGCGATAAAACGCCTGGTGCTCGGCACGAACGAGCGCGAGCCCCGTATCGGCGTTGAAATATTCGCACGCCATAAAGCCCAACCGCACCGTCAGGTAGGGAAGTTCCGGAAACCGCCGGGCTTTTTCGGGGTCTGCAGCCAAGCGCGACGGATCGACGAAAACTTCGCCCCGATCGAGGCGAGGGTGAAGCACATCGCCGAACAATTCGGTTGCGTGGGACATCCGCCATTCCGGGGTCAGGACGTGGAGGCGGACAGAGCTGCAGAGTTCTCCGTCAACATAAATTCCAAGCGTCCAGGCGTTAGGAGCATCATCATAGGGATCGTAGACGCGCTGAGCCTCTGATGGCGGGATTAATCCGCCATTCAGATAGGCTCTGTAACGCAACGAACAGATGCGATCTCTTTCCTCAGCAGTTTCGACGAGTCGGTAATCGACGCGATCAAGCAGCCCTGATCCCCAAACAGAGTGCGAAGTGCGCGTTTCGACTGCGGACTTCATTTGATACTCCTTACAACTTCCCAGCACTTCCCGGCAACTTCCGCGCGAACGCAGGCGCTGCAACTCACGCGAGCATTAAAGAAGATTAACATCTCCTTAAGGGAATGCAAACGAATCGAGACAATAGAGTTAATCCGGCGGCGCGGAATCCACCCCTGCATCTGACCAATGTGGCGCGAAGTTGCAGCGGCGAGGCAGCTTGATTTTCAGGCGATCGAGCGCGATGGCAGCTCGATCAAGTTGTCGTCCGGCAGGCGCCGGCCGTGCGAAGCATGCAGCAACTGGCGAACGCGCACCGCCGGCACCGGCCGGCTGAACAGATAGCCCTGCGCCTCGGTCACCGTGCCGTCGGCGCTGATCAGTTCCAGTTGCTCGTTGGTCTCGATGCCTTCGACCACCACCGACATTCCGAGATCGGCACTGAGCCGCGCCACGCCGCGCAACAGCGTCAGCGGACGATCGCTATCGATTCCCTCCAGGAAGGAACGATCGATCTTCACTTTCTGCAGCGGGAAGTTATGCAGATAGCTCAGGCTCGAATAGCCGGTACCGAAATCGTCCAGCGATATCCGCACACCGATCATGTGCAGCTGCGACAGCACATCGTGGGTCAATTGTGTGTTGCGCAGCAGCGACGATTCGGTGATCTCGATTTCGAGGCGGTGCGCGGGCAATCCGGAGACCTCGAGCGCGTAACGCACCTCGCTCAGCACATCGCGCTGATGGAACTGCTGCGGCGAAAAATTGACCGCAACGCTGACGCCTTCCGGCCATTTCATGCATTCCATGCAGGCCTTGCGCAGGATCCAGCGGCCAAGATCGACGATGAGACCCATGTCCTCGGCCACCGGAATGATGTCGATCGGAGAAACCGTGCCCCGCGCCGGATGATTCCATCGCAGCAACGCTTCGCAAGTCGCTATTCGCCCGGATTTGAGATTGACGAGCGGTTGATAGAACAACTCGAACTCCTCATGGGCAAGCGCCTTGCGCAGATCCAGCTCCAGAATGCGGCGAGCCTCGACGGTTTGCGCCATCTCGTCGCGGAAGAAGCAGAACGTGCCGCGGCCGTCCGCCTTGGCGCGATAGAGCGCCATGTCTGCGTTCTTCAACAGCGTATCGGCGCTGATACCCGCGGGCGAAGTCATTGCGATGCCGACGCTGGCGCCGATTTCGACCAGATGATTGTCGATCTTGTAGCGCTCGCTGAGGCGGTCGACGATGCGCCGGGCGAGGCCCGCGGCATCGTCGTTGGATGCGATGTTCTGCTGGAACACGACGAATTCATCGCCGCCGAACCGCGCCACGAAATCCTCCGGGCGCAGCATTTCGCGCAGCCTGCCGGCGACGGCGCATAACAGCTGGTCGCCGCAGGGGTGACCCAGGGTGTCGTTGACCTGCTTGAACTGATCGAGATCGACAAACAGCAGCGCCGACAACCGCTCGGCGCTGTGCGAAATCACCAGCAGGCGCTCGATTTCATCACGGAAATTGACCCGGTTGGGCAGCGCTGTCAGTTCGTCGTAGCGCGCCAGATGGCTGATCCGCGCTTCGGCATCCTTGCGTTCGGTGATGTCTTCCACCAGCACGACGGACCCGCCGCCGGCCATCGGCTGGAATGTCCAGGACAGCGACTGGCTCCTGCTCGCGTCGGGATCGGCCGTGACGAGATCCCCCGCCTGCGAATTCTCGATTTCCGAGAGAATCATGTTTCCGCTCGCCGCCGAGATCGACCCGGAGTCGACGCAGGCGAAGATAATGTCGGGTGCGCTCGCGCCGCGGCGCACCAGATCGTCCGACAGGTTCATCATGTCGCTGAAGCGATGATTCATGACCGCAAGCCGCCCGTCGGCGGCGAACATGCACAGACCGTGCGGCATGTTGTTCAGGGCGGTATCGAACTGGCCGGCCAGCGCCGCCTCGCGCTCGCGTGCCACAAGCGCTTGCATAAAAATTCTGTGCAGGTTGGCCGAGAGTTTAATGAGAGTCACAAGGAACACGGCGGTGACGACCGACATGGCTACGTAATAGGGTGTGCCACGCAACGCCAGCGCGATCGCAGTCGGACCCAAGGCAAGGAGAACCTGCAGCCTAAATATCCACTGCCACCCATAGGCTCTGCCCGCTCCACCCGCGAGGAGTCCGATCGTCACGGACAAGGCAATCATGTGGGCCACAGCATCGTCACTGCTCAACAGAGTGGTGCTGCACCATATTCCGATCGCAATGGCCTGGATCATTGCCCCGATCTGATAGCGCGTCTGCCACAACGCAGCACCATCGGCAGTGAGGGTCGATTTCCGCGCTTGGTAAAGCTGCAAATCGATCGCCCGGAGAACTCCGGCCACGGCGAGAAGGGCGACACATGCCCAGATGAAATCGCTTCCGGTCTTTAGCGCGGTCATGGCCGCGGTGATGGTCGCGAAGACGATGCCCACATGCACCGTGCCGGGAGTTTCGAAGAGCGAATCAATCAACGCCGCGCGAATGGACGGCGACATCCTCTGGTCGGGGTCTGGGGCTTCGCTTGCAAGCTGCATCAGATGCGCGCACGTCCTTTAGGAAGTGCCGTATATTTACCGCTTCCAGATGAAGTCTTCCTGAGGGAACATCGTTACCGAGAAGTTGTTTTTGATCCGGCGTGCCAATATATGCCTGCGAAATCAGCAGGCTAGGCAAGGTTTGCCGGGGAGGACATCGGCGCCGGCGGATTACCGCACCGTGCTACGACAGCAGCGGCGACCATGCCGGATCGGACGCAAATCCGGGGGTTGGAACCCGCTGTTCGTTACGTCCGGAAATATCCACGGTGAACAGCGAAGGTCCGGCATTGCCGCCGGGGTCGCGGAAGAACATCAACACGCGGCCGTTCGGCGCAAAGGTTGGCCCTTCGTTATGGAAGCCGGACGTAAGTATTCGTTCGCCGGAGCCGTCGGGCTTCATGATGCCGATGGAAAACTGTCCGGCGCCCTGCTTGGTGAAGGCAATGTAGTCGCCGCGCGGCGACCAGACCGGGGTGGAATAGCTGCCTTCGCCAAAGGATATGCGTTGCGCGGATCCGCCGGTCGCCGGCATCACATAGATCTGCGGCTTTCCACCGCGGTCGGATTCGAAACATATGCGAGCCCCATCGGGCGCGTAGGACGGCGAGGTATCGATCGCCGGAGTGTCGGTGAGGCGCGTGGTAGACTTCGAGCGCAGATCCATCACGAACAGGTTCGAATTACCGCCCTGCTGCAAGCTCATGATCACGCGCT
>WNGR01004396.1_pt1 | contig 15233 bp, 11 predicted proteins | sample 5407581 | NCBI WGS metagenome assembly WNGR01 (sample SAMN13153383, study PRJNA577476) | soil metagenome | isolation source: 80 cm soil or saprolite under Garry oak tree replicate 2 | place: USA:California | collected 2016-06-15
GCCGAGGGCATGATCCCGCTCATCTCCGCGGTCGGCCACGAGACTGACGTGACCCTGATCGACTTCGCCGCTGACCGGCGCGCGCCAACCCCGACCGCCGCCGCCGAGATGGCGGTGCCGGTACGCGCGGAGCTCTTGCTCCAGCTCGACAGCCTCGTGCGCCGTTCGCTGGCCTCTTGGCAGCGCAGCCAACAGGCGCGGCACACGGAATTGCGCGCCGCCGCCCGCGCGCTGCCCACCGCCGATGACCTGTTCGCGCTGCCGCGGCAACGCCTCGACCACGCCATAACCCGTCTGCCGCGCGCGCTGATCGCCAATGCGCAGATCCACCATACGCAATTCTCGCGCATCACCGGACGGCTCGGCCCGCAGCTCCTGCGCGGACGCATGACGCGCTGTTCGGAGCTCATCTCCGCCCTCGGCGATCGGGCGCGGCGGGCGGAGACGGTCGCGCGACTGCGCAGCAGCGAGCGCCTCACGGGTGCAACGCTGCGGCTCGCCGCGGGCCTGAGAGCGAATGCCGAGGCCCATCGCGCCCGCATCGCGCGCTCGCGCGAGCGCAGCTTGGCGCTGGCAGGGCGCGCGCAACGGGCGATGCGGATGCTGGTGCGCCAGCATGCGGTAGCGGTCGAGCGCTGCGGACAATTGCTCGCGGCGCTTTCCCACCGGGGCGTGCTCGCGCGCGGCTTTGCGCTCGTGCGCGACCTCGACGGCAAGCCGCTGCGCGCCGCGGCGGCGGTGAGCCTCGGCCAGCGGATCGACATCGAGTTTTCCGATGGCCGCGTGCGCGCCCTCGCCGAGGGCTCATCGGTTTCACCTGCTCCGTCGGGCGACTCCACGGCAGGAACTCCGTCGCCGCGCAGGCGACGCAGCGGCGGCGAGGGCCAGGGAAGCCTGTTCGGATAGCGGGGAGCGTCCTGTCACGCGAAGTGGCCGGCTGCACTGTGCCCGAATTTCACAATCCGCCATCCACATCGCCGGCCACGATGTTCACTTGGCTAGTCACGCTTTGTCCACAGACATATCTCCGGATTTTCAACATGAAGTTCACAGCCTCATCGACAGCGGCTGAGAGCGCCGATTTTCGAAATAGCCTTTGTTTATCAGCAATATGATAGGTTGGCAGCGACGGATTAGCGTGTCACCCACCGGAGCACGCGCTTGAGCGCATCGGCGCGCGCGGCGGGGTCGGTGCCGACATGGGCCTGGCCGGTGCCGTCGGCACTGAAGGCAAGCCCGCTGACGAGCCGTACGGGGTCGTTCGGGCGATCGAATTCGTGGTGGGCGCCGGGATAGGTGATCAGTGTCGCCCGCGCGGTGCGGCCGCGCGCGCCCGCCACCATCTGCTCGCAGGGGGCGGCTGGCGTCCAGTCGTCGGCGCGGCCGATCAGGATGAGGGTCGGCACGCGCGCGCTCCAGGCGGCATCGCCAAGTCTTCGGCAGCCGGGATAGAAGGCGACCGCGGAGCGGAAGTCCGGCATGCCGTCGCGCGCCGTGGCTCGCGGCCGCACCGCCCACAGCGCCGCGTTCCCGCCGTCCGACCAGCCGACGAGCGCGACCCGGTCCTTGAGCGCCCAGGGTTGGCTTTGCAGCCATCGCCGCGCGGCATTGGCATCGGCGACGCGCTCGCGCGCGGAACGCACCCGGCGCTCGCGCACCCGGCATTGCCCCGAGAGGCCGCGGGAGGTCAAACTATCCGGGAACAGCGCCGCGACCCCTGCGGCTGCGAGCCGATCGCCCCAGTCCGCGAGCCGCGCGACGATCTTGCCTTGGCTGTTGAGGAGGCCGCCGCATCCATGCAGGGCGACGACGCCGGGAAACGGGCCCGGTCCCTCTGGCCGGAACAGAACACCGCGCAGGGTCGCGCTCCCCTCCGCGATCTCCACCTGCTCGGCGGCGCTGGCCATGGTCGAGACCGCAACAGTGCAGGCAGCGATGACGGCAATGCTCGGGCGCATGAGCGCAAATCCCATGGGCAGGTGCCCAGGTTAACACGAATCGGGACCAGGCGGAGAGGAGGCGAATCACAATCGGGTGGGTGACATGCGCGCGCCCGAGCGATTATGTTGTGCCGGATCGCCGGTGCGCGCAGTTCCCGGACCGGCCCAGCAAAACCGTCTGCCCGCCGTCGGCCAACAGCGGAGATCGATGTGCTCAACCGTTTCGATCGCTCTTCCCCGATGGCGGGCGAGGCCGAGGTCAAATACCTCGACGGGGATTTTCGCGTGCTGCGGCCCGGCGCCTTCGTGCGCTGCGCCGTCACCGGCACCCCGATCCCGCTCGAAGAGCTCAAATACTGGAGCGTCGATCTGCAGGAGGCCTATGTCTCCCCCGAGGCCGTGCTGCAGCGCCATTATCCGGAGCGGATCAGGCCCTGACCAGCGTTACGGGGGTGCTCCGGCCGCCGACTCGGCCAGTCCTCTTCGGCGCAAGAGCGCGTCGGGCGTCGGCAGACGACCGCGGAAGGCGGTGTAGAGCTCCACCGGGTCGCGCGAGCCGCCGGCGGCGTAGACGTGATCGTGCAATGCTTTCGCCGTCGCCGGATGAAAGACGTCGCCGGTTTCCTCGAAGGCGGCGAAGGCGTCGGCGTCGAGCACCTCCGACCACATGTAGCTGTAATAGGCCGAGGCATAGCCGCCGCCCGAGAAGACATGCGCGAAATGCGCGGGCCGGTGGCGGAGCGCGATTTCGGCCGGCATGCCGATGCGCGCGAGCGCGTCGCTTTCGAAGGCGTTGACATCGAAATTCTCGAGCCGCGGCTCGAGGTGAAGATCGAGGTCGACCAGCGCCGAGGCGACGTACTCGACCGTGGCAAAACCCTGATTGAACGTGCGGGCGGCGATGAGGCGGCGCAGCAGGTCCTCTGGCATCGACTGGCCGGTCCGGTAATGGACAGCGAAGCGGCCGAGAATCTCGGGCCGCTCGAGCCAGTGCTCGTAGAGCTGCGAGGGAAGCTCGACCCAGTCGGTGAGCACGCTGGTGCACGAGACCATCGGATAGGTGACATCCGACAGCAGCGCGTGCAGCGCATGACCGAACTCGTGGAAGAGCGTGCGCGCGTCGTCGAAGCTCAACAGCGTCGGCTGACCGTCGCCGGCCTTGGAGAAGTTCATCACGTTGACGACCAGGGGTCGGATGTCGCCGGCGAGTTTTTCCTGGTCGCGCAGCATCGTCATCCAGGCGCCGCTGCGTTTCGACGAGCGCGCGAAATAGTCGCCGAAGAACAGTCCGCGATGGCTGCGGTCGGGCCCAAGGACCTCCCACACCTGCACGTCGGGATGCCACACGGGAATGTCCTTGCTGCGCTTGAAGCTCAGCCCGAACAGCCGATAGGCGGTGTAGAACGCCGCCTCGATGATGTGGTGGAGCTGCAGGTAGGGCTTGATCGCAGCCTCGTCGAGATCGCAGCGGAGCTTGCGCAGCTTCTCGGCGTAATAGCGCCAATCCCACGGCGCGAGCTTGAAATTGCCGCCCTCCTCCTGCGCCAGCGCCTGCAGGGCGTCGCGGTCGGCGAGCGCGCGCGAGCGCGCCGGCGCCCAGACCCGGTCGAGGAGGCCGCGCACGGCCGCGGGGGTCCTCGCCATCGAATCGTCGAGCCTGAAATGGGCGAAGGTTTCGTAGCCGAGAAGCCGCGCCCGCTCGGCGCGCAGCGCCATGACCTCGGCGATGATCGCCTTGTTGTCGGTCTTGCCGCAGTTGTCGCCGCGGGCGATCCAGGCGCGGAAGGCCTTTTCGCGGAGGTCACGGCACGCCGAGAATTGCAGGAACGGCTCGACACTCGAGCGCGACAGCGTGATGACATGCCGACCCGGCATGGCGCGCTCATTCGCCGCCGAGCGCGCCGCCGCCAGCACGAAATCAGGCAGGCCGGCGCGGTCCTCCTCGGTTTCGAGCACGAGCGTGTAGGACTGCTCGTCCGCCAGGACGTTCTGGCTGAAGGCAGTGCCGAGCGTGGCGAGCCGCTCCCCGATCGCCGCCAGCCGTTCCCTCGATGCGGCGTCAAGCGCCGCACCTGCGCGCTTGAACATGAGGTGGTAGCGTTCGAGCACCCGCTGCTGCTCCGCGGCAAGCTCAAGCCGGTCACGCTGCCGCCAAAGCGCGTCGATCCGCCGAAACAACGGCTCGCTGAGGAGGATGCCGTTCCAGTGCCGCGCTTCCCGGGGTGATATGTCGCGCTCGATCTCGAGCAGCGCATCGTTCGTATGCGCGCCGGCAAGGACGCCGAAGACGTAGCTCACTCGCGCGAGGGGCCGGCCGCTCAGCTCCAGCGCCACGATGGTGTTGTCGAAGCTCGGCTCCGCCGGATCGGCCGCGATAGCGGCAATCTCGGCGTCATGGGCGGCGAACGCCCGATCGAAGGCCGGCCGGAAATGCGCGGGCGCGATGCGGCCGAAGGGCGGCACGCCGAAGGCGCCGGTCCAGTCCTCGAAGAAGGGATTGTCGCTGACGGTTGGAGCGGCGGCGGATTTCTGCGGTTGGGTCATGCGCGATATCTGGTGTTGCAATTGTGGTGACGCAACTCACAATCCGGAAGTCGTAGCCTGGACGAAGCGAACTTCGCTCCATGCGGGCTACGGACTGAACGCAAGCGTGGAGAACCCCATGAGTGCCATTACCCTCGACCAGGCCAACCGAATCATCGCCGCCATCCTCGAGCGCGGCGCGGAGGTCGAATGCCGGCCGCTCTCGGTGATCGTGGTCGAGCCGGGCTGCAAGGTGAAGGCGTTCCAGAAGGAGGATGGCTCATCCATGATCCGCTTCGAAATGGCCTATGGGAAGGCCTATGCCGCGCTGGCGATGGGCCGCTCCTCGAAACTCGTGCGCATCCGGGCCGAGGAGCGGCCGATCTTCATGCGCTACCTGATCAGCGCCAGCGGCGAGCAGATTTTCCCGGAAGGCGGCGGCCTGCAGATCCGCGACCGCGACGGCGCGGTGATCGGCGCGGTCGGCGTCACCGGCGACACCGAGGACCGCGACGAGGAGTTCGCCGCCTACGGCATCCGCGCGGCGGGCCTCAAGCTCGACGAGGACTGCGAGGGCTTGGGTCGCAATGCGGGGATTCGGCTGACGAACAAGTAGCAGCGGCCTCACATTTCCCGGGTTGCGCCGCTTCAACTCTCCACGCTTGCGAGGGCATGTGATATGTCCTCCCGACGAACCAATGGTTCAGCTTAGCTTGCCGGAAGGACCCCCCGATGCCCCGTCACGCCCATTACGTTCCCCACGGCGTCATCCCGGCGGTGCTGCTGCCGTTCAATGACGACCTCTCGATCGACGAGAAGAGCTTTCGCAGCCATCTGAGCGGCGTGGCGGCGACCGAGGGCATTTCGGCGATCACCATCAACGCGCATTCGACCGAGGTCGCCTCCTGCAGCTTCGACGAGCAGCGCCGCGTGCTCGAGATCGCCGGGGACGAGATCGGCGCCCGACTGCCGCTCATCAATGGCGTGTGGGCCGATGGCAGCCTCGAAGCGGCGCGGATCGCGCGCATGGCGGCCGCCGCCGGCGCCTCCGCGCTCCTGGTTTTCCCCCCGGCGCCATTCACGCTCGGGCAGACGCCGGAGATGGCGGTCGCGCATTTCAAGCGCATCGCGGAGGCGAGCGAGCTCCCCATCATCGTGTTCCAATATCCCCTCGCCACCGGCCAGGGCTATCCGCGCGACACGCTGCAAAAACTCGCCGACGAGGTCCCGACCATCCGCGCGATCAAGGACTGGGCCGGCAACGTGCCGCAGCACGAGATGCACATCCGGATGCTGCAGACCCTCCCCCGGCCCGTGAACGTGCTCACGACCCACAGCGCGTGGCTCTTGAGCTCGCTGGTGCTCGGCTGCAACGGCCTCCTCTCCGGCAGCGGCAGCGTGATCCCCGACCTGCAGGCGGAACTCTTTCTTGCGGTGCAGGCCAACGACCTCGCCGCGGCGCGGCGGCTCAACGATCGCATCTATCCGCTCGCGCGCGTGTTCTATGCCGACCCCTGGGCGGACATGCATAACCGCATGAAGGAAGCGCTGGTGCTGCTCGGACGACTGCCGCGGGCCGTCGTGCGCCCGCCGCTGGTGAAGCTCGGTCGCGCCGAGATCGACCGCATCCGCGGGGCACTGGCCGAGGCCGGGCTCATCGGCCCGAAGGCAAGCCGCGACGCGGCATAGCAACCCTAACCTCGCCCGGCCGAAGTCGGATTCTTCCGACTGCGGTCAATCCAACGGACCGAACTCGGGCAAACGCGAGTTCGGCCGGGCAGAGAGCGCAGCTGAGCTTGACGAGGCACCACCTTCCATCATCTCCGCATGCACGAGATAGCGCAGCGGGCCTGAAAACTTCGCATCGAGCGGCCAGCAGGTCGCCAGCACGAGCCGGCGGCCACTCGCGAACGGGTCGACGCCCGAGGCATCCCAGCGCACCACCGATGTGCCGGTGACACGATAGCGGAAAACGGCGCCGTCCCGGCGGGTGACCCGGATTTCATCGCCGACGCCGACATCCGCCAGGAAGGCGAAGTGGGTGTCGCGGTGGGCGGAGTAGATCACGGTGCCCGGCTCGCCGGCGGCAGGCGTGCGTTCGACATGGCCGGGACCGAAGGCGAGCGCCTGGCCGCTCGACCCGGCGAGAACGATCGCGCTCTCGCCGAGTCGGGGCACTTCGATCCGCGCAACCGGCCAGGTATCGGCCCAGGACCAGGGCTTGACATCCTTGCCGGTCGCCAGCGTTTGCGCGAAGGCGCGCTCGAGCAGGATTTGCGCGAGCACCGCCTTGGCGTGGATCCACACCCCCTGGCCGATGAGGACCAGGCCGAGCACGGCAAGAACAAAGGCAGCCGCGAGGGCTGCCGTCGAGGTCCACGACGCAATCCTTGTGACGCTCGACGCGAGCACCGTGGAGATCGCCTCGGTCACCGCTGATCGCATCGCCTGCACTCGGTCTTGAAGGTCGGCGCGCACGCAGCCGGTTGGCGTGGCTGCGTGCGCGCGCTGGGAGGGGTCATCGAGGTGTCGGGGGGGACCTGCCCCTCCCAATCCTCCCCAGGGGGACGCGGGGAGGAATGGTTGTCATCGTGCGAGCCAGCCGGCGGGCCCACGCCGCCGGACGATCGCGATCAGGATGAGGCTCGCCAGGCAGAGCATGAGGCCAAACCATAGGCGCAGTTCCATATCGGTCGCCGTCTTCGGGAGTGGCACGCCTTGCTGCGCAGCCGTGGAGACGGTCGGCCGCGGAGCGGCGGGTTGCGCGGAGCGGGATTGGGTGACGGAGGCATAGGCCGTGCGCTGCGCCTGTCGGACCGCATCCGAGAGGTCCGCGCGGCGCTCGACGGGAATGCCAGAGCGGTCGCCCGGCACGGGCGGGCGCTCGCCGCCAAAGACCTTGTCGAATTCCCATCCCGCCGGAAGGTCGAGCGGAATATCGGCGCGGGTGAGATGCGCACCCGCGGGCCGGCTCGGTGTCTGGTCGACAGCGACGAGGCTGGTGAGCCGCGTCACCAGACGGTGCTCGAGCGCGAGCGCGAGGATGCGCTGGTCGGCCTCCTCCGGCGTGATCTTGCGCAGCGTCCGCGCGACCTCGGCGTCGGCGATCTTGCGCCGCGCCCACAGCTTCGACAGGCCCTTGCCCTGGGCGGCGTTCGCGAGCGGCAGCGTGACGACCCAGGGGCGGTCGCCGATCATGCCCTTGACTTCGAGCGTCCCTGCGAGCGAAGCGGCCTTCGCGGTCAGCGCCACCGGCTCGCCGCGATAGAGGTCCGGCAGCACGACCGGGCTCACATCCGCGCCGGCGGCCGAGAACGTTGCCGTCAGATCGGTGACCACGGGGCTTTCGAGCTTTTCGAACAGGCTTCGCATGCGCTCCTCGACCTGCTCGACCGAGCCGATATGGGTGAAGGTGCCACGGCCGAGCTCGGCGGCACGCGTCATCAGGTAGCTGTTCGGGGCCGAGCCGATCCCCACCATGAACAGCCGGGAGCGCCCGAGCATTGCGCTGATCGTGTCGAAGAGCTGCTGCTCGTTGCCGATCTCGCCATCGGTGAGGAAGACGACCTGGCGCACGGTGTTGGCGTCGCGGTTGCGCCGGTCGGTCAGCGCCGCCTGCATCGGCGGGACCATCTCGGTGCCACCGCGCGCCTGGAGCGCGGCCACGAAGGCCTTCGCCTGCGCGACATGCTCCGCATCGGCCCGCACCGGATCGGAAAAGAGCACGTCCATCGTGTGGTCGAAGCGGATGACGTTGAAGCGATCGGATGGCTTGAGCCGACCGAGCGCATAGGCGAGGCTCGCCTTGGCCTGGATGATCGAGGTGCCGCCCATCGAGCCGGAATTGTCGATGACGAAGATGATTTCGCGTGCTTGCTGCTGCTCGGCCTGCGGCAGTGGCGGCGGCGTTACGAAGGCCAGAAGGTAGCTGGCGTCGCCGACGCGCTCGTGGAAGAGCCCGACCGAGGGCGCATTGCCGGCGGCAGGCTTCCAGGTGAGCTCGAAATCGCGGTCGGCTGGAACCGGGCCGTCGGCGAGCCTGATGACGCGCGTATCGTCTGCGACGGTGTCCATCTTGACACCATGGTGGTGGCTCTTGACCTCGCCGAGCGGAAACCCGGCCTGCAGGCGAACCGAGATGATGACAGGATTGACCGGGGCATAGACGAGCGGGTCGAGGACGGGCGGCGTGATCCGGTCGCGATCAGGCACCGGATCGGTGACGCTGCCCCAGCCTTGGCGATCCGGGCCAAGATCGACAGTCTGCACGACCGGGATCGGGTTATAGCGCGGCGCCACCACCAGGGGCACGCGCAGCGAGAACTCGCTGCCCGACTGCCGCACTGGCTCCTGGTATTCGATCTGGATGACGACGCTCTCGCGCGGCCCGATATTGGCGACCGAGTTGGTAAAAATGTTCGGCCGCTCCTGCTCCATCAGAGCCGCCTTCTGGCCGTTGACCCGGGCCTGCTCGTAGGCCTCGCGCGCCTTCTGACGGTCCTTGATCTCGCCGACCACGACGCGGTCACCGATGACCATCTTGAGCGTATCGACCGCGCCGCCCTCGGGCAGCGGGTAGACATAGACCGCCTCGACCCAGCCATCGGTCGGGTTGTGGAAAATCTGGGTGATGCGGGCGCGCGCGGTCGGGCCGGAGATGACGAGATCGACATCGGTGCCGAGAAGCGGCGCCTCGACAAAGCGCTGCTCGCCGCTGCGAAGCAGGAGCGCGCCCGCGCGCACCTCTGCCGGCGTGACGAATTTGGGCACTGCCACTGGCGTCGCGGCATTGGCCTCGATCCGCGGCGCGCTGGCGAAAAAAGCCGCAATTGTGACGACAATCGTGAGAAGAAGATGCGGCGCGCGTGGTGCCGTCCATTTCAGGCGCAGCCGCCAAGGAGGGGAAGATCGATGTCCGTAGGTCCTGATCGCCTGGACTGCCATGCTCATGCCTGTCGCTCCCATTCGACGAATTCGATCCCGGCACCGTTGTGCGTCCGGTCGTCACTTCGACGCGAGCGTCATGTTCGCGATTGTTCGGCAAGGACCAGTCAGGATGCGCCTTGCCCGATGCCGGCCCGTGCGCATAAGTGAGGAATTGTGCGGATCGATTCCGCGACGAGGCCCATGATGCCGGCCCCATCCGAAAAACAGCTCTCGGACGAGCAGAGCCGCGCGGTCGCGGCGATGATCCGCGAGGAGCTCGCGCGCCGGCGCATCTCCCGGCAGCGGCTGGCCGATCAGGCCAAGATCAGTATCTCGACCCTGGAGAAGGCGCTCGCGGGCCGGCGGCCGTTCACGCTTGCGACCACGATCCGGCTCGAGGAAGCGCTCGGCATTTCGCTCCGCAACGGCGATGCCGACGGCGCCCGTGCCGCCTCCGCCCTGGCAAGCCTTGCGCCGGGCGAGCTCGGCTTCTACTCGCGGCCCGCGGTGTCATTCATCGAAGTGTCCTACCTGACACTGCGGCCGTCCTTCGGGGACCCGACCGCGATCTATGCCTACCAGACCGAAATCTCCTGGGATCAGGACCTCTCGAGCCTGATCTTCCGCGAATCCGAGCGGGTCGATGCGGAATTCTCCCAGCAAGGGCTGGTCTCGGTGCCCAACCAGTCGGGCTACATCTACCTTGTCACCAATCGGCAGGGGCAATACCGGCTCGTCCTCATCTCGCGCCCCACCATCAACGGCGAGATGTTCGGCATCATGACCACGCTCCAGGTCGGGCGCGGAGCTCAGCTCATGCCGGTTTCGGCGCCGATCGCCTATGTGCCCCTGAAGGCGCTGGCCAAGGCGGAGTTCGGCCGCATTGCCGCCGGGCATGCGCACTACGAACGCTACCGCCGGCACCTCAAGCGGACGGTCGAGGAGCAATTCGCGCTCTTCCTGTCGGCATAGCCTTGCGAGCCGCGGCTTCGACCACGAAGTTCGTGCTTGAACCCGTTGCTGCTTTCGGGGAGATTGCCGGCGCCAAGAGGAACCTGCCATGCAGGACACAACATCGACGGGCGGCCGCCGGATCATCTGGATCCACGCGCTCACCGTGATCAGCGCCGCGATCCTGATCGGCGCCGAGGTTTTCGGCGCCGCCTCTGCGGCCGGCCGGGCCTTCGCCAATCTGCTCAATCTCGGCCCCTATGGCGTGCACATCCTGCAGGGGCTGTTCTTCCTCCTCGGCGTCGCCGTGATGATCTCGTTCATCCGCAACGCCCAGCGGGTCGAGCCGTTCAGGACCGGACGTTGACCGCGTCTCGGCATCGCCGCCGTTTTTCGGAACCGATCTCGCATTGAGGAATTGGTAAGCATTGCGTAGCTGCAAGCGGTTGGTGGTCCACAGGCGCGCGAACCAAAACTCTTGCGCCTCGAAACTGAATCGCTTATTTCAGTCTTGCCCAATTTCGCACGTGCCTGTGGCCGTGTGTCGGTCGGTGGGCATCCGGACAAGAGGCCGGACAGCCGCCTAAGGAAGCGAACTCGCTTCCTTGCTCATGCGATCGGCAGCCGGAGGCGAAACCGGCGCACCCCGCTCTCCACGGGGGACGCGGCTTAAAGCAACGACGGAACGGGCTTTTTTGGGATTGCCGGCGCGAATGCCGGATCACTGAAAAGGCTTGTCCTTCCTTGCCGGGCGTGCGGATCGGGTTCTCCCCATCCGGACCAAGGCAGACATCGAGGTGACGTCACCGGCTGCGCATTCCGCGGCAGCTGCGAGCGTCACAGGAGGTTCACCAGGCGGCGCGCCGCCACGCCGGATAGGGAGCAAGGTCGAGATGACCACACGCATCCGCGAATTCCTCAAGCACCGTTCCGATGAAGGCCCTTGCCTCGTGGTCGACCTCGACGTCGTCCGCGACAACTATCTCGCCTTCGCCAAGGCGCTGCCGGACACCAAGGTCTTCTATGCAGTGAAGGCCAATCCGGCGCCGGAGATCCTGAAGCTGCTCGCCGGCTTCGGCTGCTGCTTCGATGTCGCCTCGGTGAGCGAGACCGAGGCCGTGCTCGCCGCGGGCGCCACGCCCGAGCGCATCTCCTACGGCAATACGATCAAGAAGGAGAGCGAGATCGCGGCCGCCCACCGGCTCGGTGTGACGCTCTTCGCCATCGACTGCGAGGCCGAGGTCGAGAAAGTCGCCCGCATGGCGCCCGGGAGCCGGGTGATCTGCCGCATCCATTGCGACGGTACCGGCTCGGAGTGGCCGCTATCGCGCAAATTCGGCTGCGAGCCCGAATTCGCCACCGACATTCTCGAGCTTGCCCATCGGCATGGCCTGGTCGCGCATGGGATCTCCTTCCATGTCGGCTCGCAGCAGCACAATGTAGAGGCCTGGGACCGGGCGCTCGCCTCGACCGCCGCGATCTTCCGCGCCTGCGCCGAGCGTGGCATCAATCTCGCGATGGTGAATCTCGGCGGCGGCTTCCCCGCCCGCTACGTGCGCAAGACGCCGCGGCTCGAATCCTACGGCAAGGCGATCTTCCGCGCTCTCCGCCGCCACTTCGGCAACGCCATCCCGGAGACCATCGTCGAGCCCGGCCGCGGCCTCGTCGGCAATGCCGGCATCATCGAGGCGGAGGTGGTGCTGATCGCCAAGAGGAGCCCCGAGGACGAACTGCGCTGGGTCTATCTCGACATCGGCAAGTTCCACGGCCTCGCCGAGACCATCGGCGAGTCGATCCGCTATCCGATCCGCACCAGCAAGGATCGCGACAACATGGCGCCCTGCATCATTGCCGGCCCGACCTGCGATTCGGTCGACGTGCTGTATGAGAGGCAGCCCTATCCCCTGCCGATCTCGCTCGCGATCGGCGACAAGGTGCTGATCGAGGCGACCGGCGCCTACACCACGACCTATTCCTCGGTCGGCTTCAATGGCTATCCGCCCCTGCGGCAGTATGTGATCTGACGCGACTCCCGACCGCTTCGGAATAAGAACGGGCGGCCGAGGCCGCCCGTTCTGTTATCCGCTTTCGTTTGCGCCAGGCCAATCGCGGCGGTTGCGTGGTCGCGGCTCCTGGCTGCGACGCCTAGCGCCCTTCCGGCTGCTGGCGCTGCCGCTCCGCCCCACCTCCGCGCCCTTCGGTCCGCGGCGTGGGACCCTGTTGCTGCCGCTGCTGGGCCGCGCCGCCTTGGCGCTGCTCATTGCCGCCGCGACCCTGCGTGCCTTGTGGCTGTTGCTCCTGACGCTGCTGCGGGGCCGCCCCGCCTTGGCGCGGCTCATTGCCGCCTCGGCCTTGCGTGGCTTGCGGCTGCTGCAGTTGACGCTGCTGCTCGGCCGCCCCACCTTGGCGCTGCTCATTGCCGCCTCGGCCTTGCGTGCCTTGTTGCGGCTGCTGCTGTTGACGCTGCTGCTGGGCCGCCCCGCCTTGGCGCTGCTCATTGCCGCCTCGGCCTTGCGTGCCTTGTTGCGGCTGACGCTGCTGCTGGGCCGCTCCGCCTTGGCGCTGCTCATTACCGCCTCGGCCTTGCGTGCCTTGTTGCGGCTGTTGCTGCTGACGCTGCTGCTGAGCCGCGCCGCCTTGGCGCTGCTGGTCGCTGCCGCGGCCTTGCGTGCCCGGCTGCTTCTGCTGCTTCTGCTGCTCGGCATCGCGGCCTTGTTGACCCTGTTGTGGCTGTTGAGTTCCGCGGCCCTCGCGCCCGCCCTGCTGACGCTGCTCGTTGGCTCCGCGACCTTGGGTGCCAGGCTGCTGGCCTTGCTGAGCCGGCTGTTGGCCTTGCTGCTGACCGCGCTGCCGACCCTGTTGCTGGCCTTGCGGCTGACCGGGCTGTTGCCCCTGTTGCTGACCTTGCTGTTGGCTCGGCTGCTGGCCTTGCTGTTGGCTCGGCTGCTGGCCTTGCTGGCCCGACGGAGCTTGCCCTGTTGTGGGCTGACTCTCGCCTGCACGTCGGGCGGCACGCGGCGGATTGTCACCGAGCCGGCCCTGCTCGCCGGCGGCAAGCGGCTGCGGCGGCGGCACCTGGCCGGCGGGCCGGATGACGGTCTGGGACACGCGGATCGTCTCCCGAACTGTCACCTGCCGGCGCTGAAGGTCCTGCGGTCGCACTTCCACGGCACCACGAAGCTGCACGGTTCCGGCCAAGATCCGGGGACGCACATCGTACGACCGCAAGGGCCGTCCCACGGCCGCCGCAATGAAGGTCGGAGGAATCCCCGGATTGACCGCGATCCGTTGCTCGCGGATCACGATCGTGCGGTTCTCGACCACTGTTTCACGAATGAAAGTTTCCCGTTCGCGCGCCGGCACCAGTACGGCGGTAATGCGCGGCGCAGTGAAATCGCGGATCCGAACGAAAACCCAGACCTCGGGTTTCTCGCGGAATTCCACCACGACCTCCTCGGGCGGCAAGGGCGCCCAACCGACATGTTGGGCGCCGCGCCGCCATTGCACCCAGCCCGGACCCCATTCCTCAGCCGGAACCCAAGCCCATCCCAAATCCGCCACCAGTACCCACCGGCCGTAGTGATAGGTGACCCAGCCCCAGGCATCCTCCGGCTGGTCCGAGGCCCAGTACCAGCCCCAGTCGTCGGTATAGACCCAATGACCGACCGTGTAGGGCTGCCAGTCACGCGGCCGATTTGCCGGAACCCAGACATCGCCCCAGCGTGAAACCGTTTGCCATTTGCCGTAGGGCTCGAGCGCCAGACGGAATTCCGCCTTCACGCCGGCCTGGGCCTGGGCAGGAGCGATTGCACCCGCAAGGATCGGCACCGATGCAAGCATCAAGGCTGCGACCAGCCACGCAACGAGGCGCAGGCCGGTTCGATGGATCGAGAGATGGAAAGTCATGGTGGTCCCCGTCGTGATGAGTGTCTCGAAATGGAACGAAAGAGCCACTGGCTGGTTCCGCATCAAGCGGGACGGGCATCGAAATTGAGTCGATTGGCGCGCGAGTTCCCTTCGCCGCCGGATCCGGCGTCTGCGTGCGTTCAGGATGCAATCGGGAACTCGCGATCGCCGGCATTGTGCTGATCGAGCAGACGCGCCAAGACCGCTATTACTCGGTCGGCTGCAACGGTTTTCCCCTGGGGCAGTACGTGATTTGACGCCCGGTCCCGACTCGGCGGAATCTGCCGCCTTGAGTCGGAGGCCTTGAAATCATGACAGCTGCGTTGCGCCAGGATGCGATCGATTCGGTCGCCGAAATTGTCCACGGCTTGGAGACAACCAGATGGCGCGTCGACGCAACGCTGAGACGTGCGGTCGGCCATGCCGCCGAGATTGCACCCGCGGTCATCGGGCTGGTCGAGAAGGCGGCCGCCGGCGTCTACCTCATCCCCAAGCAGGAGAACCTCCTGTTCTGGGGAATTCATGTGCTTGCGGCCGCACGCCGGACCGAGCTCTATCGGCCGTTGCTGGGTCTCCTCAGGCAGTGCGAAGAAGATCAGCTCGATCGGGTCGTCGGCGATGTCATCACCGAGACGCTTCGCGGGATCGTTATCTCGGTTTGCGATGGCGATGCCGGCCCGCTTGTCGAAGCCTGCGCCGATCAGAATGTCGACAGCTACGCGCGTTGGAGCCTGATCGACGCGCTTGCTCGCCTTGCCTTCGATGGCACCATCGCGCGCGAGACGGCGGTGAAATTCCTCGACCGCTTCGAACGCGAGCCGCTGGCCGAGCCGGGCGACGACGCCTGGCAGGGGTGGCTGGACGCGGTGAGCCTGCTCGGCCTCGAGGACATGCGCGAGCGGCTGCGCGCCGCCTGCGACGACGACCGCATTGCGCTGGGCGACGGCGATCGGGAATACGTCGAAAACCAGCTCACATTGGCCCGCA
>WNGR01004398.1_pt1 | contig 15232 bp, 16 predicted proteins | sample 5407581 | NCBI WGS metagenome assembly WNGR01 (sample SAMN13153383, study PRJNA577476) | soil metagenome | isolation source: 80 cm soil or saprolite under Garry oak tree replicate 2 | place: USA:California | collected 2016-06-15
CGCAGGCCCGCTTATAGCGGCGGCGGCAGTGCGCCGCCACCCGCACGATCACCTGCCAGTCCAGCTGCTCCCCGGACCAGTGATCCCCCAGCGGCGTGAACGGCTCCCCGCATTCGGGGCAGCAGTACCCGCCCCCGGGAAAATCCCAGAACACCTCGAACCGGGGCAGGTGCGAGTAATCCCGCCGCCCCGCCCGCGCCCCCGGACCGCGTTTCCTCCCCGCGCCGGTCCCGGCACCCTGCCCGCCGGCGGCATCGCCGGCACCGCCCGGCGGCTCCGGACGCGACCGCTCCGACGACCGCCCGAACACCATCCGCTGCAGAACCGCCAGGTCAGCGGCCAGCCTCCCCAGCTCGGCAGCCTGCTCCGCGTTCTCCGCCCGCAGCCGTTCGTTCTCCCCGCGCAGCTCCGCCGTCAGCCGCGCCAGCTCCCGGTTCGCATCCAGCGCCGCAGCCAGCACATCCCGCAGCGATGCCTCAGCATCCTCCGAATCCGGGACAACACCAGCCGCAACCGTCACGCAGCACAGCAAACACTCTCACCACCCGCAAATCACGCACCCCGCGCCAGCGTGTCGCAGCCCACGGCCCTCGCAGACGCCAACACCCCATCACACCAATTCCGAATACTTACGTTCGACGAGACACGGTTCTGACGCTAACTGGCCCTAACTGTCGCCGAGCCCTTTGCGGCGAGCGATGGCGGCGGCGCGGCAGTCATGCCGGCTCAGCCATTGACTCAGCCATCGACCACCGCGAGCACCCGCCATGGGTCGGGCACGCCCTTGAGCTGGTGGGAGCCGCGGTCCTCGAATTGGAGACCGGACCCCGCGACCAGGTCGCGAACCGTCGAGCTGACGAGGACCTCGCTCGCGCTGGCGAGGGCCGACACGCGGGCTCCGATGTGGACGGCGATGCCCCGGACCCCATCGCCGGCCATCTCGACCTCTCCGGTGTGAACGCCGGCACGGATCTCGATGCCGAGCGACTGCACGCTCCGGACCGCGGCGGACGCGCACCGGACGGCGCGCCCGGGACCGTCGAAGACCGCGAGGAAGCCGTCGCCGGCCGTGTCGACCTCGCGTCCCCGGAAACGAGCCAGCTCGCTGCGCACGAGGACATGATGGCGCTCGAGAAGGTCACGCCAGGCACGATCACCGTGCTCAACCGCCAGCCGGGTAGACCCGACGATGTCGGTGAACACGATCGTGGCCAGGACCCGGTCGGGTTCGGCCACGGGCCGGACGCCGGTAACGAACTCCTGGATCTCGCCCACGAGTGCGTGCTGGTCACCGGCCCACATCAGCTCGTCCGCCCCGGTGAGCTCCACGTACCGCGCGCCCTGGATGTGGTCGGCAATGTAGCGCCGGTGCCCGGCCGGACCGCGGCCGGGTCGGCCCGAGATATCACCATCGTCGGCACGGTGATCGTCGGCAGCACCGATCGCACGTCGATGAGGTTGATCATCCGCGTCATCGCTATCGCGGTGCCCGGGCTCGCCGCCTGGCGCTCGTAACGCGACTCGAGATCCACCAGCGTCGCGTCGGTGAGCAGGCTGGGGGCGAACTGGCGCAGCAGCATCCCCTTGCCCCACGTCCGCCGCGTCCTCTCCACGATCATGTCAAGCTGGCCGACGTCGGAACCCCACGGGTAGTCAGCGGTCTGAGTGAACCTCGGATACGCGTTCACCAGTACGAGGGCCCGTACGCGGGAGGGGTAGGTCGCGGCGAAGACCAGCGCCATGAAGCTCGACGCCAGGTTGGCGATCAGCACGGCCCGGCCGATACCGTTCTCGTCTAGGACGGCGCGCAGATCGTCCATCCACTCCTCGATGGACGGCAGTTCCGTGGCCGGGACGGGATCGGACAGGCCGGTCCCGCGCTTATCGAACGTCAGGACACGGCCGAATCGCGCGAGCCGGCGGATGAACTCCGCCAGCGGCGGCACGTCCCATTGGCTGTCGATGTTGCTGAACCACTGGGTCAGCATCACGACGTCTATCGGCCCGTCGCCGACCAGCTGGTACGCGACGTGCAGGCCGTTGTTCTTCGCATATCTAGTCTCGGGAAGGGTCACCGTCACTCGCTCGCCGTCGACGGGCGCATCTGCCGCCGGAGCGCGCCGATGTCCATCGACGTCCAGTACTCGATCAAGCGGCCGTCGCAGACCCGGAAGATGTCGATGAACTCGAGCTCGACCCGATTTCCGGTCGGCGGCAGATCCCAGAGTTCACCCAGGTGCGTTCCGCGCAATGTCTTGCGGGTCGCGACCAGATCGCGCTCGGCGAGCTGCTCGCTGATCTCCACGGTGGCGTCGGGAAACCCCTGCAGCGGCGCGCCGTAGAACGCCTGGAAGCCGCTCGCGGGCCGATCCGTCTCCTGGAGCGCCCGGCCCTCCGGCCGGTAGCGGTTCACGAACTCCGGGTGGAATGCCTCGTCGGCGAACGCCAGGTCGTGCTGATTCTGGCACCGCTCCACGAACTCAGCCACGGCACGCTTGTTATCGTCGCCCGACATCCCCCACCCCTCCCGGATACGGCAACAATCATGCATTATCCCCCGTCACACCGCTAGCTCCAGCTCGCTGGCGGGTCTGCCAAGCTGGGAGTGTGGATCCGACGGAGCCGGGGACGTCTGTGGCGCTGCCCGATCCTGCGCTGGTCGTGCTGGTCGGTGCGTCCGGATCCGGGAAGTCGGTCTGGGCGGCGGAGCACTACCGTCCGGATGAGGTGGTCTCGTCGGACCGGCTGCGCGCGCTGGTGGGTAGTGGCGAGCACGACCTGGACGCGTCGGCCGATGCCTTTGCCCTGCTCGATCAGATAGTGGCGGCCCGGCTTCGCCGCGGCCTGACGGCCGTGGTGGACACGCTGGGCCTCGACCCGGCGCGGCGGCGTAGCTACCTGGCGCTGGCCAGGAGCAGCGGCATGCCCGCCGCCGCCGTGCTCGTCGACACCGATCCGGCGCAGTGCCAGCGCCGGAACCGCGCGCGCGATCGGCCCGTGCCCGCGCCTGCGCTGGAGGGCCAGCTGCGGCGGATGCGGGCGGCGGTCGCGGAGATCCCGGGCGAGGGATGGGACCTGGTGACAACGGCCAGGCACGCTCAGCCCGAGGCCTCCCACACCCCAGGCGCGAGGATGGCGGCTAGCCAGCAGCGGCAGCGGCCGGTCCGGATGGGTTTGGTGCTGCAGTTGTCGCGCTTTCCCTGGGGTGAGGACCCGGCCGGGCCGGCGCGCTGGCTGGCGTCGGTCGCCCGCGCCGCCGCCGAGGCGGGCCTGCAGGGAATCGCGTTGATGGATCACCTGATCCAGATCCCCCAGGTTGGCCGGGCCTGGGAGCCGATCCCGGAGCCGTGGGTGACGCTCGGGATGCTCGCGGGCCTGGAGCCGGGCCTGCGCCTGGGCACGCTGGTGACACCCGTGACGTTCCGCGCGCCCGGGATCTTGGCCAAGACCGTGGCCACGCTTGACGTGCTGAGCGGCGGACGATCGTTCTGCGGCATCGGAGCGGGCTGGTGGGCGCGCGAGCACGCCGGGTTCGGCCTATCGTTCCCGCCGGCCCGGGCCAGGCTCGACGAACTGGAGTCGGCCATCGAGACGCTTCGCGCCCTGTGGCAGCCCGGGACCCGGCCGTACCGCAGTGAGCGGATCTGGCTGCCGGAAACCACCTGCTACCCGCGGCCGGTGTCGCGGATCCCGGTCATCGTCGGCGGCAGCGGCGAGAAGCGGACGCTGGCCATCGCGGCCAGGCTCGGCGATGGCTGCAACCTTCCCTCGGACATCGCCGCGCTGGACCGCAAGCTTGCCATCTTCCGCCAGCACTGCCTGGCGGCCGGGCGTGACCCGGCGCAGGCCGAGGTGACCGTGCTCGACATCCCGGTCATCGGCCGCGACCGTGAGGATGCCGCGTCGATCGTGGAGAACCTGCGCGGCCGGACTACTGCCGCCGCTTTCGCCCAGCGCCATCACGCTGGCCCGGCCGACGAGCACATCGGCCGCTACCGGTTGTTGGCTGACCGCGGCGTGACGACCGTATTCGTCTCCCTCCCCCACCTGACCGAACCCGAGGACGTCCTGCGCCTCGCCCCGGTGGCGGCCGCGTTCGCCTGAGCCCCCGGGCACGTCAGGCGCGTTCGAGGCCCTGGAGGCCGTCGGCCATCGAGCGGAACAGCGGGTCGGTGAACGTGGTCAGGGTCGCGTACACGGCGTTGATCCGCTGGTAGGCGCGGGCAGCTCGTGCGTCCGGGCCGAACTCGTCGCCGGCGGCGACCATCGCCGCCGTGGCCTGCTCCCAGTCCGGGTAGACGCCGTGGCCGACGGCGGCGCAGATGGCCGCGCCGAGGCCGGCGGCGTCGTTGACCGCGGTGCGGCGGGCGGGGCGGTCGAAGACGTCGGCGACGATCTGCATCATCAGGTCTGAGCGGGACCCACCCCCGGAGACCAGGACCGGCGAGAGCCGGCGCCCCAGCGAACGTTCCATCGCCGCGGTGTGGTTCGCCATCGTCAGGGCGATGCCCTCGAGGATCGAGCGGTAGATATGGGCGCGGCCCTGGCTGCCGTCGAAGCCCAGCAGCGCGCCCCGCCGCCAGGTCGCGTGACCGGGAGCGAGCCAGTCCGGCAGCGTCAGCAGCCCGTTGCTGCCGGGCGCGAGCCGGCTGGCCTCGGCGTTGAGAGCGTCCTCCAGCCGGGCCGCTCCCGCTGGCGGCTCCTCGCCGTGCGAGCCCTCCAGCAGGGTGCGGTACCAGCTGACCAGCCACATGCCACGCCGGATCCCCGTGCTCTCGTACAGGTACTTTCCTGGCCGCGCGGCGAAGTTGGCCCAGTAGCTGTCGTCCGCGCTCGATGAGGAAGAGCCGATGGTCATGGACGCGATGTAGGTACCCAGCGACAACAGCACGGTGCCGTCTTCTTCCAGGCCGCTGCCCAGCGCCTCGACGGCCTTGTCGTTGGCTGTGGCGTACACCGGCAGGCCGGCCGGGATGCCCGTGACCTCGGCCGCGGCGGCGGTCACCTCGCCGAGCCGGCCGCCCGGCGGAACCAGGTCGAACAGCATGTCGCGGGTCATGCCGACGGCGGCGTAAGCGGCGGGATCGCCCGACCAGGTCGCGGTGCCCTGGTCGATGGGCCAGACACCCTGGTAGTTGGCGGCGGCGTCCACGAACCGGCCGGTCAGGCGGTGCGTGATGTAACCGGAGGAGGTGGTGACGTAGCGGGTGAGGGGGTTGCCCGGCTGGTAGGGGCGGGACACCCGCTTGTCCATCCAGCTCAGCACCGGCTCGGTCAGGCTGCCGTCCGCGGCCAGCAGGGCTCGGCAGAACCGGATGGTGCACAGGCCGAGGGCGGCGATGTCGCCCGGGTCGCCCGCGAACCGGGCCATGGCCGCGCGGCAGGCGTAGCGGATGGAGTCCCAGATGTCGTCACCGGGATGGATGGCGTGCCCGGGCACCGACGTGTCGTACGGCTTGAGCCGCCGGCGGGCGGAGGCGACCGGATGACCGCGGGCGTCGAAGATCGTCACCTTAGTGCTCTGTGACCCGTTGTCGACGGCCAGCAAGTACGGCGTCATGATCAGCTCGCGGAATCGCCGGCGCCGGCATCCGGCTCCAGCGGGAAGATCGTGCCCGCGTTCATGACGCCCCTGGGGTCGAAGGCGTGCTTGAGCGTCGACAGCAGGTAGTAGGCGCTGCCGTGCTCCTGCCGCACCCAGGGCGTTCGGTACTTGCCGATCCCGTGGTGGTGCACCATCGACCCGCCCAGCCGCAAAGCCTCCTCGACGATGATCGCGTTCAGCGGCTTGTGGTAGACCTCGATCTCTTCGCGCGGGCTGCACCTGATCGTGTAGTCGTAGACGAAGTAGAGGTTCGTACCGGTCTGGTAGCTGTGCGAGGAATGCGCGCCGAGCATGGTCAGGTCCCCGGCGCGCGGGAACTCGCCGCGGATCCGGCTCATGACGGCGTCGAACAACTCGCTGACCCGCGACCAGCTAACGGACACTTCCGTGGTGTATCCGAGATGGGCGTTCTCGAGCATGGCGGTCTTCTCGGCGTCGATCTTGTCCTGGCCCCAGTTGAGGTTCTCGAACCACTGCCGGATCAGGGCGCCGTCGACGCGCTCGTGCGGGCGCCCGGCGAAGAGTTCCCCGATCGCCTCCGCCGTGGCATCGGCGATGCCCTCCGGGCCCTCGGCGACGAGCACGACGACGTTTTTCCCCTGGTAGAACGCTGCGAAGTGCTGCCGGGCGTCCTCGGGTGAGTAGACCCGGCACACCGACGGCCGGTACCCCGCGGTGATCAGCTCACGCAGAGCCGCGACACCATCGGCGAACTCGTCCGCCAGGAAGCCGAAGTACCGGTTGTTCTCCGGCTGGTAGCGGAAGAGCTTCACCGTCACCTCGGTGATGAAGCACAGCGCGCCCTCGCTGCCGATGATGACGTGCCGGATGTCCGGGCCCGCGGCCCGGCGCGGCACGTTCTTGATGCGGGTGACCGTCCCGCCGGGGAAGACGGCCTCCAGGCCGACGACCAGATCCTCGATGCCGCCGTACAGGGTGGAGAACTGGCCGATCGACCGGGTTGCGACCAGCCCGCCCATCTGGGCGAGCGGCTTGGACTGCGGCGAGTGCCCGGTGGTCAGGCCCCGAACGCGCAGGGTGTCTTCTAGTTCCTGCAGGCCGACGCCGCACTGCACGGTCGCCATCATGTCGGTCTCGTCGATCGAGATGATCGCGTTCATCCGCGACCCGTCGACCACGAGGCTGTCCTCGACCACCGTCTCCAGGCCGCCCTCGGTGGCGGTCCGCCCGGTGCGGGGGACGACGTTGACGAGGTTCTCCTCGGCGAACCGCAGGATGGCCGCGACGTCCGCCGTCGAGGAGGGGTAGACGATCGCGGCCGGGATCGGCCCGTCGTAGATGCCGTGGACGGCCGTGTACTTCCTGAACCGGTCGACGCTGGCCGCCTTCAGCTGCTCGCCGCCGGTCTCGACGGCACCGGGCCCGAGCAGCACGGTCATCGCCTCGGCGATCGACTGGCGGTTCAGCGGGGATAGGGATGGGGCCATGTCAGTTCTGCGCTCTTTCTTTCCGAACGGTCGGGGCGTTGAGCCGTCGTAACGGGCATCTGCCTCAGCGGACGAGGTAGCCGCCGTCGACGACCAGAACGTGACCGTTGACGTAGTCCGAGGCCCGGCTGGCCAGGAAGACGATGGCTCCCATCAGGTCGGCGGTCTCGCCCCAGCGGGCCGCGGGGATGTGCTCGACGATGCGGCGGTCGGCGCCGGGATCGGCGCGGGTCGCTTCGGTGATCGCCGTCTTGAAGTATCCCGGCGCGATGGCATTGACCTGGATGTTGTGGGTAGCCAGCTCATCGCAGTAGGCCTTGGTGAAGCCCACGATTCCAGCCTTGGTCGCGGCGTAGGCAGGTGAGCGCTGGCCGCCGAGGAAGGAGAACAGCGAGGCGATATTGATGATCTTGCCGGATCGCTGGCCGGTCATGTACTTCCCGGCCTCGTAGGCGAGTTCAAAGGCGGCGGTCAGGTTCACGGACACCATGAGATCCCACTGGTCACGGCCGAACTCCTCCACGTCGGACAGCAGCGCGATGCCGGCGCAGTTGACCAAGATGTCGACCGAGCCTAGCGTCTCGACGCAGCGGCGAACGACGGCCGCCGGGACGCCGGCTTGCGTGATGTCGGCCACCTCGAACTCCATCCGGCGTCCCGCCTTCTCGATCAGCTGGCGGGTCGTCCCGTCGTCTTCGGCCAGGCCGACGGCGAAGACGTCAGCGCCGGCCTTGGCCAGGGCGACGGAGAAGGCCCGGCCCAGGCCGGTGTTGCCGCCGGTGACGAGGGCGTTGCGCCCGGCGAGAGAGAACAGGTCAAGGCTGAAGTCACAGATGTCCATGGGTCAGCTGCCATCCGGGTGGAAAGTGGGCGCCGCTGGGCGCAACAGTTTGGCGGGTGTGACGCGTCTTCAGGGTAGGCCCGAGGTGGTGGCATGCATCTGGACGACGTGTTGACGGAGCTGGTCGAGCATTCCGGTGACCGGCTGCTGCGGGTGGCGTATCAGCTGACCCATGATGCCGCAGCGGCGCAGGACCTAGTGCAGAGGGGCCGCCCGTCATGCCTGCCTGTGCCTGGATCGACTCAGGCTGGGCCCGCTGCGCCTCGCCCGTCACCTCAGCCTCATGGCTTGTGCGTGGCTCGGGTGCGTAACCGCAACGATGTCACATTGATGCGGTTATAACCGTCACGATGTCACATCGTGGCGGTTGCGAGGGACAGGCGGAGCCGGGCTCCTGCGCCGCGAGGGGCTGACGGAACTCCTGGGCTGAGGCAGGCCAGCCCGACTCGGCCTCGCTCCCTCCAGGACCTAGCCGGGGCGCGGTCAGGAATGCGCCAGCCAGGGTGCCGCGCGATCCCGGTCCAGATGTTCCGGTGCGCGCAAGGTCGCGATCATGAGCTGGACGGCGCCCTGGACATCCCTGGTCATGTGGAAGCACTCCGCCGGCGAATGGCACTCGGCCGGCCCGAGCTGCCGCGCCGCCGCTACCACGGTGCTGGCCAGGCCGGAAAGTTCCGCCGCGTCCGCGGGATCGACCGGCCAGCCTTCTCCCCCGGCCGCGGCGCCCAGGCTGGTGATCTGATCGCCGAGCCAGGTCCAGGGGTCGGCGCTCAGGGCGGCATCCCAGAACCGGGCAGACGGTTCGTTGCCCGTGAACCGCGGATGGAAGTGGCCGGCTGAGAAGCTGCCGGGAGGATCCGCCAGCCGGTCGAAAAGATCGGCCCGCCACAGCGGCCGATCGACGGTGGTGAGCTGGGACGCCGACTCGCTGCCTCGATGCGGATGGCGTACCAGCTCCCGGATCTCGATCCGGGCACCGTGCTCCATGGAAGCGTCGTCGAGGTCAATCTCGAACCAGTGCCGGATCATGACGGCCGAACGGGAAAGAGCAAGGATGTGCTGCACAGCGCGGATGCCTTACCGGTAGCGGAAGCCGTCAAGGAATCGGCGGAAGACACCGCCTTCGCGGGTGAGCGCAGGACCCGGCGGGGGCGCGACGGCGCGCTGACGGGCGACGGGCTGGTCGTAGTCGGTGCGGGCAATCGCGTCGACGGTCTGAGCCTCGTCGAAGTCCTCGGAGCCTTCGATCTGGGGCACGAAGCCGACGAGCATGCCGTCGCGCATGACCTGGGCCTCCAGGCCGGCCGTGCCGTCGGTGTCCCACTCGGCCTCGCGACCGCCGGTCAGCGACACGCGGATGCCGAACTGGCCGATGCCGCCGCGGAGCAGGTGCGCGTTGACGCCGCGGTCACGCAGGGCGTCGACCACGCGGCGGGCGCGGAATTCGTCCATGCGGGGAACGATAGCGCGCGTTCCTGGAAGTTGGCTGAACGTTCGCTCCAGCCAGGATCTCCGCTACGCGCCGATAGGCGGGTAGCCCGGCGGAAGAAGCCCGTAGGGGGCCTGGGTGCGGTTGGGTGCGGTCGGCACTCCGAGTGACTGGAGCATCTCTTCGAAGCTGAGCCCGATCATGGTCGGGAACGGGCCGTTCCCGCCGACGCCCCCGGCCTCCACGAGCTGTGATTCCGCGGAGAGGCCATTTTGCTGCGCCCACCCGGTCTCGATGCCGTCGCCGTCGGCGAACATGGTGCCGATCACGGTGGCGGACGACACGTGCTGGCCGACCTGCACGGTCGGCGTGACGTCTTCGGCCAGGTAGACCATCAGCCCGGCATCGGGCCCGTCGGTCAGCTTGTAGGTGATCCACCCTCCGCCCGGCCACCCGGCCGTATTCCCGGACGCGTTGGTGATCACGGCGTTGCCGAGAGCGTAGACCGGGCCTGACCCGCCGAAGTCGACGCCCATGTCGATGCGCTCGGGATTCAGGCCGCTGACGTCACGCAGTGGGTTACGGTAGCCGGGCACGACGGCGATCCCTTCGCTGACGAGCTCGGGCTGCTCGGCGGCCTTGGCGGCCAGCGAGGACGCGAGCTGCATGCCGAGCGCGTCGGCCTGGGCGACCCAGGCCAGGTCGGATGCCCGCACCAGCAGGTGGGATGCGGCCGGCCAGGCGGTGACGAGGATCGCCGCGGCGGCCACGGCGACGGCGGCGACGCGGGCGACCCTGCCGCGCAGCGCGGCCGCGACCAGCGACGGCTTGCGCGCTGACGGCTTGCGCGCTGACGGCTTCCGCGAAGACGGCTTCCGCGCTGACGAAGGCGGCTTGCGGTGCCGGGAAGCCGCGCCGGCGTGGCCGGGTGACGATCGTGGCGGCTTACGGGACACGGGTCAGGCCTTCGGCTGGACAGCAACCCCACGCGTTAGGTGTGGTTAATCCCCCAGGCTGCATCACAAGCACACATCGAGCGGCCGGAACTACCCAAAAGACGCAGTCGGCTACGTCGTGTCGCGCACGGCGGTCCGCTCGAGGGCATCCAGGATGAGATCCAGCCCGACCTCGAATTCGCTGCCGTACTGGTAGCCGGGCTGCAGGACATGCGTGGCGGCCAGCTCGGCGAGGTACGGGTACTCGCCGGCCGGCATCTGCCCGGCGATCTCGTGCGCGACCTGCGCCGTCTCTTCCGGGGTGCCGAACGGCAGGCTGGCTTCCTGCAACGCGAACCCGTAGATGTAGCTGTCGAGCAGGGAGTAGGCGTGGGCGGTCAGCTCGACCGAGAAGCCTGCCCCGCGCAGGCACCCGAGCACGGCGTCGTGGTGGCGGAGCGTGGCCGGGCCGGGTGATCTCCGCGATTCCATCAGGCCGATCGCCCAGCGGTGACGGCCCAGGACCGTGCGGGCGGAGAGGGCCCGCTCGCGCATGGCCGACTTCCACCCGCCGTCGGCGGCCGGGAGGCCGATCTCGCTGAACACCACGTCGATCATCCCGTCCAGGAGGTCGCCCTTGCCGGCCACGTGGTTGTACAGCGACATCGCCTCGACCCCGAGGACCTGACCCAGCTTGCGCATGCTGAGAGCGCCGACGCCGCCTTCGTCGGCGAGGGCGATCGCGGCCTGAAGCACCTGGTCGCGGCTCAACGGCGCCCGCCGGGCCGCGGCGTCCCCGGTTGCCGCCATCCTGCGCTCCTGTCCTCAGGGGGTTGACATTACTTACACCGTAAGCTTACTGTACTTACAGTGTAAGTCATTAGGAGGCGCCATGAAGACGACACAGCAGCGAGCCAGGTTGGCCGAACCGGTCGCGGTGGCCGACCCGGTCACGATGCGGGCGATCACGCAGAGCCGGTACGGCACCGTGCCCGAGGACGTGATGCGGCTGGATCAGGTAACCAGGCCGGACATCGGCGACGACGAGGTCCTCATCCAGGTCCGGGCGGCCGGGGTAGACCGGGGTACCTGGCATGTGATGGCAGGCCAGCCGTACCTGATGCGGCTGCTGGGCTTCGGGCTCCGCGGGCCGCGGAACAAGGTGCCCGGCCTTGACGTGGCGGGCACGGTTGTCGCGGCCGGCCCGGCCGTGACCAGGTTCGCCGTCGGGGACGAGGTGTTCGGCATCGCCCGCGGCTCGTTCGCCGAGTACGCCGCCGCGCGGGAAAGCACGCTGGCCCGTAGGCCAGCCGCGCTGAGCTTCGAACAGGCTGGCGCCGTCGCGGTGTCCGGGCTCACCGCACTTCAGGGCCTGCGCGACGCCGGGCGCATCAAGCCAGGACAGAAGGTCCTGGTCATAGGGGCTTCGGGAGGCGTCGGCAGCTATGCCGTGCAGATCGCCAAGTCGTTCGGGGCCGAGGTGACCGGGGTGTGCGGCACGGCCAAGGCCGACCTGGTCCGCTCGATCGGTGCCGATCACGTGATCGACTACACCCGGGCGGACTTCGCCGACGGCCAGCGGCACTACGACCTGATCCTCGACATCGGCGGGAACAGCCGCCTGTCGCGGCTGCGGCGGGCGCTGACTCCCCGCGGAACGCTCGTCATCGCCGGCGGCGAGGGGGGCCGGTGGACCGGGGTCGGACGGCAGCTCCGCGCGCTGGCACTCTCGGTGCTGATCCGCCAGCGGCTGACCATGTTCGTCTCCCGGCACCGCCAGGCCGACCTCGATACACTGCGCCGGCTCATCGAAACGGGCCAGGTCACCCCGGTCATCGGCCGGACCTACCCGCTGGCCGAGGCCCCCCTGGCCGTACGCCATCTGCACGCCGGGCACGCCCGCGGGAAGATCGTCATCACCGTCTGAGCTGGCCTGTAGCTCGCCCAGGGTGACGCCGGTGACGTTAGGGTGGGGCCGATGACGTGAGGGTGGGATCGATGACGGCGACCGGGCAGTTCCTGGCGACGATGGGCCCGCGGATCACCGAAGCCGAGCCTAGGCCGTACGTGCTGCGCGTGACGACGATCTTCCGGCGCGAGGACGGCGAGTGGAAGGTCGTGCACCGCCACGCCAACGCGGCCGCGGACCCCGGTGAGGTCGTCGGCCGTCTCGCGCCCCGGCCGTGACCTAGCGATGCTCCGCGGGACTGGCCTACGGCACGATCACGACGGGAACCGGTGAGTGGCGGGCCAGGCTGACGGTGACCGACCCGACCACGCGGTGCGTGGCGTGGGACGAACTCCCGACGACGATCACCACGGTCTGGCCGGGGCGGGCATCGCGAAGGCCGGTGGCCATGGCGATCAGCTCCTCGGCGATAAGTCCCTGGAGCCGCTCGAACCCCCAGTCCAGCCCGCTGCCGTCCAGCTGCGCGGCCGCCTGGTCGCGCATTTCAGGCTCCAGCTCGCTGAAACTTTCTTCCATCTCGGCGATAGCGCCCGCTGACATCATGACGGTGCTCGACAGGTGAGCCACCCACACGACCTCGATGCGGCCGGGCCGGCCCTGGAGCAGTCTGACCGCGGCGTCAAGCGCACGGCTCGCTGGAGGAGAACCGTCATAGCCGACGACGATGTGCAGGAATCCCCCGGACGGCGCGTCAGTGGTCACAGCGGTCAGCCTAGCGACTGCGGCGGCGCGCCCCGGCGGGCGGATACGCATTACCAGACGGTGACGACGTGAGCCGTCAGCGGGTTACCAGACCTTGTGGGCCACCTCCGCGACGAGCTCGAGCTTGCGCTGCTGGGTGTCCTCACTGATGAGGTTCCCGCCGATAGACACCGGCGAGAACCCGCACTGGGTGGACAGCGCGAGCCGCTCCTTGCCGACGTAGCGGGCGGCCTCGTCGATACGGGCGATGAGCTCGTCGACCGGCTCGATCCCGGGGAGCTTGCTCGACACCAGCCCGAGCACGACCATCTTGTCGTCGGGCACGCTGGCCAGCGGCTCGAAGGAGCCAGAACGCTCGTCGTCGTATTCGAGCAGGAACACGTCGAAGTTATCCGACCGGCTGAACACCTTGTCGGCGGTGAACTCGTAGCCGCCGGTCGCGATCCACTTGCTCTCGTAGTTGCCCTTGCAGATGTGCAGGCCGAACGTTACCCCGGGCACGTCGGCCACGGAGTTGATGATGTCCACGCCCTCGGTGAGGGTGCGTTCGGTGTCCATGCCCAGGCCTTCGCGCAGCGCGCGGTTCTCCGGGTCGACCAGCGTGCCGAGGTCGGGCGAGTCGATCTGGATGTAGGTGCAGCCAAGCCGGGCCAGTTCGACGGCCTCGGCGCGGATGATGGCGGCGGCGTCGGCGAACAGCTCGAACGCGTCGGAGTAGGCCGGGCGGGAATGCTCCGGTGACCACGCGCCGTACACGACCAGCGGGCTCGGCATCGTGATCTTCACCGGGACGCGGGCCCGGCTGCGCGCGTAGCTGAATTCCTCGATGGTCATCATCGGCCCCTTGGGCCGGAGGCGGCCGGTGACGGTGATGGGCGGGTGCCAGTTCCAGTCCTGGGCCGGATCCGGGGCGTGGAAGTGCACCGGCGCCCCGGGCATGTCGGCGACGCCCTCCATGTCCCCCAGCAGGTGGTCCAGGAACGAGAACCGGCGCAGCTCGCCGTCGTTGACGACGTCGAGCCCGCAGGCCTCCTGCATCGCGATCGCCTGGTCGACCGCGCGGTCCTCGATCCGCTTGAATTCGGTGTTGCTTATCCGGCCCGCCGTCAGCGCGGCCCGCGCCTCCGAGAGGTAGCGCGGGCGCAGCAGCGAGCCGATCACGTCGGCGTGGTACAGCACCGTTATCCTCCAGTTGTGCTCGGAACCCTCGCTACCTTCAGTACACGCGGCGGAGCCGGCGGGAAAGGGCATCAGGGCACGGACTCGGCGGCCTTGGCGATGGCCACAATCGCTGGGCCACGACACCTCGCGCCCAGCACAAGGGAAGGCGCGCTAGAGCCTCCGGCTCTGGGCGGGCGCGAGCGGCGGCCCGGCGAAGCGGCAGATCTCCTCGGCGGCGTCGAACTCTGCGGGGCCCGCCTCGGCTACCCCGGGGAACGGCTTGCCACCCGGCCAGGTGTGGCCGCCCCCGAACACCGTCCAGGCTGTCACCCGGGTGCCGCCGACGCCGGCGGCGGCCGTGGTCCGGCTCGAGAACTCGGTGGTGCGGGTGTCGCCGGGGCCGGGCGGGCAGCGGTCAGCGGCGCGCCAGAACCGGGCCGTCTCGTCCAGCGACAGCGTCCGGCCGCGCAGTTCCCCGTTCGGGCCGCGGTGCCGTGAGTAGGCGCCCTCGATCGGGGAGACTTGGTCGGCCGTGCCATGAATCAGCATCGCCGACACGGCATGGGCGGGCCGCGTTTCGCGCAGGCTGGCCGGCAGCCCGCCTGCGACGGCGCTGAACACGGCCACCTGGTCGCTCGCCTCGATCGCCATCCGGTGGGCCATGAACGCGCCGTTGGACACGCCTGCCACCACCGCGCGGTCGGCAAACGTGCCGTACTGTTCGGCCGAGGTGCTGACGAGCGCGCGCAGGAACGCGACATCGTCCACGCCCGCTTCGTCGGCCGCGGTGACGCCGCGGCCGTCGGCCCAGCAGCCGCCGACGCCGTCGGGGTAGGCGACCGCGAACCCGAACGCGTCGGCCTGCTCGTCGAAGGTGGTCCACTCACGCATCATCAGCCCGGTGGCGTCCGGATGGTTGCCGTGCAGCACGATCACCAGGGGAATCCCGCCGCTAGACCGGGACCGGGGCAGGCGCAGCGCGAAGCGGCGCACCCGGCCGCCGGCCGTCAGCTCCATCCGGTTGCTCAATCAGGGAGTTCGATCGGCGCGATATCGGCGAAGACGTCTCCGGGACCCGGGTTGTCCGGGTGGGTGATGCCGCCCAGGTGGTGCATGATGCCCCAGACCGCGTTCAGCGAGGT
>WNGR01004513.1_pt1 | contig 15232 bp, 19 predicted proteins | sample 5407581 | NCBI WGS metagenome assembly WNGR01 (sample SAMN13153383, study PRJNA577476) | soil metagenome | isolation source: 80 cm soil or saprolite under Garry oak tree replicate 2 | place: USA:California | collected 2016-06-15
CTCTTTCTGTAGTACTTAAAGTGTAGTCATTGAAGACCTAGCTCTCCAGCTTGGTCTTCTTGAATCACCACTTGCATTCCTCTTCTACTCTGCAAGATCTAAGGGCTCTCTCCCTTTCTCTACTTGTGCTTAAGAAAGCGACTATTGTCATCGTCCAAGTGTCGTCGGACCTTGTGACTCCTTGGACCACGTGACTAAGAGAGTCCGTGTGTGCCTAGCAATGCTAAGTCATCCTATGCATGCCGTCTCTAGCCTAAGTCAAGGCTTACGTTCAGTGGCAATGTAACATTAAGACCAAGCTCCAATTGTGGCACGCCTTACCACACGAGAACGCTGGGCCTTCATGCCATACACTATTGAAGACAGAGGAGAATGGAACGTCCCTCTAATATACCTCAAAGAAGCCAGGTGGAGAACAGTCAGAGGAAGCACCAGTTACTTTGTCAACATTCCCACAAGGCCAAGTCAATACTACCCAGTTGAGTTCAACCACATCTACTTGTGTTGGTGCGAGATTACTTGAAACACACCAGAAGCCATGTGGAACGTAGTACGACCAGCAGGACCTGACTACTGCTGCAATATATTTGAAGACGAGGTACAAACACCAGGAAACATAGGAGCGATAGACGGCCATCCCCCACCTGCACCAAGGACTCCTGCCCCATCTATGGACAGTCAAGAAGAGCAAGAAAGCGAATGATCCGACGAAACCATTGAGTCGGGACAACCGGGAAATACCACTGAAGAAGAAGGTCTAGCCACCTGTAACGCCACAGCCGGCGTTATCGTGCGACATGCGTGATAGATCGTTCGAGGGTGAAGTCTTATCAGGACTTCAGTACGGGGATGAACAAGATCGTGGGAGCAAGGCTCAACCAGATATAGCGGATAGTCTCTACCAGGGACGCAGAACGTATGTTGTCTGCCAGCGAGAGGCAAAAAGCAAAGGCCCTCTATCGCACCTTTAGGGAGGGCAAAAGGTGACTGTCCTAGAGACGACGAATCGAATGCTGTGATTTAAAGAGATATCGAGTCTACTGTACAAGCTAAGTAGACTACAGTTTATATAGTACAAGTCGGTGTTTGTCCGAGACAAACACATGATGCAATCCCAGTAGTGGGATCCTAGGAACGAGTCATACTATCGTACATGAGTAAGCGTGTGTCATAGTGACGTCGTGATGATGTCATATGGAACGATCAGTCAGCCACTACGTCATGGATCAGTCAGCAGTTCATAAGTAGTATGAGTCATGGGGCGGCATGTAGTGGGATGTGATGGAAAGAAAGCAGAAGGGAAAGAAAACGTGTCCAAAATCGTAACATTACCCCCTGTTCAGATCTGAAGTCAGCCCGACTTCAACTCTCCCCATCACTGTATAGCTCGATGTCCACCTCCTCGTTGGCGGGATCTTCATCGTCAACTGGTGGGCAGTGATGGGCGTGCACGAATCCCAGCGGTCCCCATCTTCCGCAAGCGCAGCATTGCTCGCGCGTCAGGCAGTTGACCTCCTCATGCCCCGGATTATTGCGTAGGCACTTACTGCACCACGTTGGTATGTTCTCCTTTTGCTCCAACACCTCCCTCACCATACGCTCCCCATGCAGCACCTCAATCTTCAGCCTTTTGAAGAGGCACTTGTTGGACCAGTGCGTATAGCTGCCGCACCAGTTGCACTTCTTCAGCCCTTTGCGCTGGGGGCAGCGTCGCCACTTGTGGTTGGGACTGTTGCACTGCCAGCATAGGCTGGAATGGGGGGTGTCGTTGAGATGCGGCATCTCAAGGGGTCCTCTTGGCCTAAGCCCGAGGGGTGCGTCCGATGGTGAATGCGTTGGTCCCGAGATCATGCTGGCGTAGGCATCAGCAAGGGTTCAGTAGAGGCCCGCCCTCTCCATTTGATCTTGAATGGAGCCGATTGCCTACTCCACGTCGAACCACGCGCCCCGAAGTCGGGTCTCCTGCATGCGGAGATCATCGAGCTGCTTCTCGATTTTGATTTGCAGCTTGAGTTTGTCTCTGAGACATGACACCTCCGCGTTGATGCGCAGATCTTCCAGGCGTTGCAGCATCTCATCAATGGCATAGGCGCGTGGGTTCTCCCTTGAGAACTGGAGAATCTGCGTGTTGGTAAGTGGAATGGGAAGGTGTGTTGGGTTGGGAGTGGAGAGATAGATGGGGGCAGCGTAGATGGGCTGATCGCGTCCCATTGTCCTGACGACTTCTTGACCTTGGTTGTGATAGTAGATGAAGGGGGCCACGACTTGCGTGGTGTGGTATGAGTCATCGGTTCAGATAAGGAGGGGATAATATCGGAAGGAGGAGGGGCGGTTGGGGAAAAATGGGAGTCCCAGGTCATTGTCTGTGGGTTGTTCGGCCACCCTTGAGTAGTTGATTGGCTCCTTGACTTCTTCCATGATGGTGGTGGTGGCAGCTTGTTCGGTGAATTCGAGGAAGCGGTCCTCTGCCATTTCTCTTATCATGTTGGCGGATGGGATCATGACCGGTGGTGGAGTGACAGCTATGTCCTCAACCATTGTTCGGGTGTTCGAAGGTGAGGAGATTCGACCCCTATGAGCCTCGTCAGCGAGGATGGCATTGCGGTATGCCCCTCGCTTGCCTATGCTCTCGTATTCGTCGATGGAGTAAGATGTCATGTTGTGTAGAGGAGGTATGGAGTGAAGGGAAGAGGGGATGGGGCTTTTTGTCTTTCGAGGCCCTCTTTTATAACTTTGAAGGCGCTCCTTCTGCATTGGGATATCGGTGATAGAAGTCGTCGATAAGTTCTGGGGTGTGTTTCAGGTGTTCAATGGGTTCCCAGGTGCTGTCACTCATGGGGAATCCCTTCCACTTGATTAGGTAGTGGAGTTTGCACCCCCGTCCTTGTCAGTGTACTTGTTGAACTTCTTCGACTTCGTACTCCTCTTCTCCATCGATAAGGTCCGGCATTGGTCGGGTATAGTTCGGCCCGTGTAGCATCGTCTCTTTATAGGGTGTCAGGAGGTTGGCATGGATCACCGGGTGTATCTTCCATTGGGGCGGTAGCTCCAACTCATATGAAATGTCCGATAGGACCTTCTTGATGGGGAACGGTCCATATCGTTTCGGGGCTAGTTTTGATGTGGGGTAGTGAGTGTGTAGATTAACCCCTTCAAGCCAGACTAGTGCTCCCGTTTTGTAGGGCGTAAATTTGGTCTTGCCCCTTTCGGCCATTAGGCATTGTGCATGTTTGATGCACTCTTGTGCCTTGTCTCTGGCTTCTTTCATTTCGAGTAGTCTTTGATCTACGGATGGCGTCTTCATTGTTCTTTCCTCCCATGTTGTCCTTGGCTCACTTCCCATGAGTAACTTGAATGGTGAACTTTTTGTGGTTGCATTGGGCCAGGAGTTATGCACAAACTGGGCTATGGGCATAAGGTCTGCCCAGTTGTCTTGTTGCGTGTTGCTCCAGTGTCGTAAGTACTGTTCGAGCCATTGGTTGTTCCTTTCGGATTGTCTGTCCATTTGAGGGTGATATGCTGACGATATGTTCTGTTTGATCCCTAGTGTTTCGCAGAGGGTTCTTGTGAATATCGATATGAACTGTGTTCTTCTATCAGTGATGAGTCGTCTGGGGATGCTGTAGTGGGGGTATACGTGTTGGAGGTATAGTTTGGCAAGTCCTTCTGACGTGATGGTCTCATTACAGGGAATGAATATCGCAGCCTTGGTGCAATCGTGGTCTACGATCGTAAGTATGGAATCGTAGCCATTTGACGGAGGTAGTTTCGTGATGAAGTCCATTGCGACTACTTCGAATGGTTGTGCTTCAGGATCGGTTGTTATTGGGAATAGGTGTGGCTTTTGGTGGTGAGTGTTAATTTTGTCTGCTTAACATACGGCGCATCCCTTGATGTATTCTTCGGTGTCTTGTCTAGCTGTTGGCCACCAGTAGTCCTGTTTCAATAGATGGTAGGTGTTGGCGATTCCTGGGTGGCCACGATAGGGAGGGTTGTGAAAACTGGAAATTACCCCCCACTTAAGGTTGTTGCCGCCAGCGACAACTAATGCCGTGTCTTTCCACCAGGTGTTGTGTTCGTGTCGTAACTGGTGTGAGTTGGCCCACTGTCAAATTGTCTTTTCATGGACCATATTGCTGGCATTGACTCTTGAACATAAGTCAACCTCTTCTATTGGTTCTTTGCTGGCCATTCTGATGAAGATGTCATGGGGGAGGACGATGACATCCTCATTGTCTCCCTCCCCTGTATCATAGTCACTTCTCCTTGACAGGGCATCTGCTCTAGCGTTCTTTGTTCCAGCTATATGTTTCAGTACGAAGTTGTACTCTGATAGCTCTTGGAATTCTCTTGCTACCCGTCGGCTGATCTTTTGTGGTTCCTTCCAATATAGCAGGTTTGTGTGATCGGTATGAATGACTACTTGATGTGGTGCTCCTGCCAGGTATGTTTGCCAATGTCGTAGAGATTTGACTATGGCAAGGAGTTCCCGATCATATATGTCGTAGTTTCGCTCTGCTTCTGATAATGTTTCTGAGAAGTATGCCACTGGATGCCATCGTCCTAGCTCATCTTGTTGGCTGAGGGTTGCTCCGATTGCGAAACTGGATGCGTCCACTTCCATTTCAAAGGGGTTTTCCAGTGTTGGCATGAGGAGCACTGGTTCGCTGCATATAAGTTCTTTCAGCGTTTCGAACGCCTGTTGTCTTTCGGGAGTCCATTCCCAGTCTACGTCCTTTTTTGTCAGCTCATTGAGGGGTTTGGCTATCTTTGAGAATCCCTTGATGAAGCATCGATAGAAATTGATGAAGCCTGTGAATCCTTGGAGTTCGGTGAGGTTTTTTGGGGGTTTCCATCCGTCTACTCCTGCTACTTTGACTGGGTCCATTTGAATCCGTCTGTGCCCAATGATAAGCCCTAAGTATTCGACTTCTAGCGTTTCGAAGATACACTTTTCTGGTTTAAGATAGAGGTCGTGTTCTTCTAGTCTGGTGAGCACTTGATGTACTAGTTGTCAGTGGTGTTTTAGGTTATTGGGGGTCACGATTAGGATGTCATCCATGTATATGATAACTTCTCCCGCTGTCACCAGGTTGCAAAATATGGTATCCATCATGGTTTGGAACGTGCTTGGAGAGTTTGTCAGTCTGAAGAACATGACGCATGGTTCGTAAAGGCCTAAGTTGGTCTTGAAGGCCCCTTTCCATTCGTCACCTTCTTTGATCCAGACGTTATTGTATCCCCAGTGAATGTCCAGTTTGGTGAATAACCTTGCATTCTGTATTTGGTTGATGAGTTCGGTGATTAATGGCAGCGGGTATCGATTTTTGACTGTCAGACTGTTAAGTCTTCTATAGTCTTGGACTGGATGTAGGTCCCCACTCTTCTTTTTGATGAAGAAGAATGGTGAGGAGTATGGGGATTTCGAAGGGCGGATGTATCCTTTAGCTAGCTGCTCCTCAATGAACTTGGCAAGTGACTCTTTCTCTCCTTGGGTCATGGGGTAAATCTTGCAATCGATCATTTTGGGGGCCTCCGGGAGCAAGTCAATTGCGTGGTCCCATGTTCTTGGAGGTGGAAATCGGTGCAACATTTCTTTGCTGAATACCTTTTGATATTTTTGGTATTCTCCTGGAACCATTTCTTCGTAGGTTCGTATCTTTTTATCTGCAGCCAACTGGGCTAATTCGGATGCCACAGTGGTCTTTTGGAGAGTCACTTTTTTGGACTCCAGCTCCGAACTCGCTTCCCAGCCTTCCTTCCAAGGTTCTAGGGCCTGGGCGCAGATGTTCCGGATTGCCACATATGGCACTGAATCTGGGTCTTTGTTTTCGTTCTCCCATTTTTCTTCCATGATTGCACTCGATACTTGTACTCCTTTTAGGTTTAGGGTGGATATGATGACGGGTTGAAAGTTTTTGTCTAGGGTGGCGTCCTTCCAGTGTATTATAGGTTCAAATGCGGTGAGCCATGGATATCCTAGAATAACTTCGTCTTTTCCCAGGTTCATGAGAAGGAATCTTAGGAGTTTGGTATCGGCACCTGTGCGAACTTGCAGATCCATGAAATGGGTGATTTCTCCATCCTGATTGTGCGTTCCGTCTACGTTCCAGATTCTTAATGGGGTGTTTAATGGGAGATAAGAGATCTGGAGTCGTCGGAGCAAACTTCTGCTTATGAAGTTGTCGGTTGCCCCTGAATCGATGAGGACTTCTCGTTCAGCCATCGCGTGTATAGATTCGAATAAAACTGATATTCGCATAGACTTGTATCTGCTGTTATACACGCTAATCCGAAGTGCTTTAGCCCAGGCTGTCAGGTTCAAGCATTGAGAAAATCCTGTTTGCTTGCGAACAACTCGTCCACGAATGCGTTGCGCACTTCTTCAGGTTCGTTGTGGAGGGTGGCCAGATAGGCTTGCGCTCGTTGTTGGTTGGAGAGTGGGGTAGTGGAGTTAATGGCTACAGTGGTGGCAATGGTGGAACTTTCTCCTCATTGTGGGCAATTTCGCAAGATGTGTCCTTGTTTATTGCAGCGGTAGCATCACCCTTCCATCCATTGCTTTTCCTTGTCTCCGGTAGTTCCCGTAGTGGTAGCTCAGGCCCGAGTTCTTCCTATATCCATAGTGTTTGGGTTTCTGTTGAGTGTGTTCCTCCATTGCATCTGCGTATGTCCCTGATTCTTATGTCCTTTGAGCCTATCATGAAGTTGAATGTATTCTTCCTGATGGAGTCATGCTGAATGGGTCCAGTCGTTCCAATCAACTGGATGGTCAAACTTGATACAGTTGACCATGAGTTTTGGTGGTAATCCGTCTGTGAACATTCCCAGCATTACGTTTTCGTCGAGAGTGTAGCCTGCTTTTCTGGCTAGGTTTTGGAATTGAGAGATATACGTGTCGATGTCGTCTCCCTTCATTTTAAAGTCTCGAAGTTGGTGCTGGGCTTTGACCTTTTCGGCAGTGTCGGTGTACGCCTGTCGAAACCTGACTTCAATTGTTTTCCACAGATTTTCTTCGGCGTAGGCGACTCCCGTTTGTACTTGGTCCATCAACCATTGTGCTTGCTCGTCAACCCAGTTGTTGACTAAGGGTCCTCGTATATAGGATAAGAAGGTCATTGTGCGTTGAAATGGGACTGCCAACTGTTCCACTGAGGGATTCATTCCTCTATATAAGGTAAACGCAAGTAAAAAGGCTTGGCTTTTTTCTTGGTTTCCATCGAATTTGGCTGGTGGATTTCCACCCAGCTTTCCTTGAAGAGGTGCGGCTCCACCTGCAGGTGGCGCTCCTGCAGGTAGCCCTCCTCCGCCACCACCACCACCACCTCCTCCTCCACCCCCACCTCCACCTCCACCTCCACCTCCACTGCCACCCCCACCTCCACCGCCACCGCCACCTCCACCACTTCCTGTAGGAATGGTGGTGGTGCCGCTGGGGATTGTTCTGGTGGGTTGTGTAATGGTGGTTGTTGCTGTTGACATAGTGATGGTGGGTTGGGTGGTGGTTATAGTTGTTGCAGGGTCAGCGGGTGGTATAATCATGAGAGAGGTGGTTCCTGTGTTTTGTGATCCTTCTGTGGGAAGGTCTTCTGGTTGGTCTACGTCGATTGGGGTTATGGGTGTTCTTGTGGGTCCTACTCCTAGTCCTAGTGGGACTGGTTTAATGGTGTACCACCTATTGGATTCATCGACTGCGACGTATACCCAGAGACGATCTTCTTTGATATAGTGGATGGCCTGGTATTCGTTGAGCCTATGCGAGAAGATATAGTATCCTTCTGTTTCCCTTCCTGGATCTCGTCTCCAAACGGCAACTCCTTTGACGTTGGCTGATAATGTGTCGTCTTCAAGCCTATCAATGTATGTTGGCTGAAACTTGGTTTGGGTTCTACTGGTTAGTGCCATGTTGGAGGAGACTCGATATAATGTAATGCCACAGCCGGCATTATCGTGTGACATGCACGATAGATCGTTCGAGGGTGAAGTCTTATCAGGACTTCAGTATGGGGATGAACAAGATTGTGGGAGCAAGGCTCAACCAGATATAGCAGATAGTCTCTACCAGGGACGCAGAACGTATGTTGTCTGCCGGCGAGAGGCAAAAAGCGAAGGCCCTCTATCACACCTTTAGGGAGGGCAAAAGGTGACTGTCCTAGAGACGATGAATCGAATGCTGTGATTTAAAGAGATATCGAGTCTACTGTACAAGCTAAGTAGACTACAGTTTATATAGTACAAGTCGGTGTTTGTCCGAGACAAACACATGATGCAATCCCAGTAGCGGGATCCTAGGAACAAGTCATACTATTGTACATGAGTAAGCATGTGTCATAGTGATGTCGTGATGATGTCATATGGAACGATCAGTCAGCCACTACGTCATGGATCAGTCAGCAGTTCGTAAGTAGTATGAGTCATGGGGCGGCATGTAGTGGGATGTGATGGAAAGAAAGCAGAAGGGAAAGAAAACATGTCCAAAATCGTAACACCACCCTAGCGGAATCAATCCACATCAATCCACCTGAAATGGCCACTATGACTGAAGAACCACATACAGAAGAAATTATTGACACACATATGGGACATCAAATCAGACGAATCACTAACATCGTAGATGATGAAGCAGCAATGCGAAGAGCCACAGGACCTGATAGAGCCAATCCACCAAGTGGAGGACCGGAACAATTGCCGGAGCTGCCACCCATCCAACTCCCACAAGATGACCGACCTGAATGAAGACTCCCTGGGGGAGGATTCCCCAGAGGAGGAGGATTCCCCGGAGGAGGAGGAGGATTCCTGGGGGGTGGAGGGTATCCAGGCAGAGGAGGAGTACCACCAGGAGGACTGCCAGGAGGGGGCTGGGGACCACCGCCGCTACCCATGCCACAAGCACACCAGGGAAAATTGGTAGGTGAACCCCCAACGATCTACGATGGCGACAGGAAGAAGACAACTCTCTTCATCAATGAATGGGAATTATATTGGGCTGTCAATAACGACAATGCCCTTATGATCAACCCATATCAACGAGCTATGTTTTTCCTCACATATGTCAAGGGTACCCAAGTTAACGAGTGGGTAATGGCAGTCAACTGATGGTTGGCTCGACAAATACAAGGAGGTATCAACACAGGAGACAAACGCTTATGGAATGAAGTCGCGGCCTCCTTCACGCGACGATTCGCTGACAGCCTGGCAAAGGAAAACGCACAATCGATACTCCACGCAGGAGTAAAAATGAAAGGAGAAGACATTGACGCATACATTGTCGAAATCGAAGAGCTCATCTGACTAGCTGAGTATCGATTTGATGTGCTGCAAACCATTGAAACATTCACCAATGGACTACCCACAGGACTATATCAAAAAGTCCTCAAACTTGACAGACCCGTTACCTACGAACAATGGAAACAGGCAGCCATAAACCAGCAACAAGATTACATCCATATGAAAGCACAACTCAAAGCACATCGAGGAGGGGTGACAACATCTTGCCCAAGGGGATGGATACCCCAAAGAATGTTGACAGACCCAAATGCAATGGATATGTCGGCAGGAAGAACCTGAGGCCGCATCACAGGAAGCAAAGAAATGAATCCAGCCACCATGCCTCGTGGAGGATACGTACCTCGAGGAGGATATATGCAAAGAGGGCAAGGAGGAGGAAGAATGAGAGACCTACATGAAGTTGAGTGTTACACATGTCACAAAAAGGGGCATTTGAGTTGTAACTGCCCCCAGCACACATGGAACAAACCAGCCACCAACTGGGCACCCCCTCATCTGACTCAGGGAAGAGAAGCTATCGTAGACGATAGGAGCATAGCAGGAGAAGAACCAGACTGAAGCACCAACATGACACCTCAACAAACCGCAAGCGCGTGGCTTCAAGGTGTCGCCAACGAAGGAGAAGAAGTAAGGGACCTCATAATGAGGGACCTACTAGGAAAAGAGGATTTTCCAAATGCCTGAACCCATCGGCCTGGGTGAGGGCAATTCATCAGCTCAATTCTGTAATAGTAACTACTTGCTTTCGATCTATGCGAATCCCCGTTTCTGTTAGAATGAGCAGTGCAATGGCTGACATAAAAGGACTTGTGGACTCAGGAGCAACCGATTGCTTTATGAGTCCTGCATTCATCAAACGAATGAAGCTAGGAATGCTTCAACTCCTGAAACCGTGGAAAATATGGAACATAGACAACACGGAAAATAAAGATGGGTTGATCACACATTATCTCGACTTGGACGTACAGACAAAGGGAGTTCACAGAAGCATACGATTTCTTGTCACCAACATTGGACAAGAAGACATCGTCTTAGGATACCCATGGTTATCCACCTTTGAACCACAGTTCAACTGGACAAACGTGGTAATCCACAAAGGAGCATTACCTATAGTTATCCGGTCAGTAAATCCCAGAGTACCTGGTAAAGAGCCGATCATTGCCAAAGCCCATAGTGCATTGGAGTATATCCAAGTATTACGTGAACACACCCTCAAGGCAACAACGTCAACAGATCTGGCAATCGTGGCACAACAATACCAGAAGAAAGCCAACATACCAGCAGAATACCAAAAATACCAAAGAGTATTCAGCAAAGAAGAATCAAAGCGTTATCCACCAAAACGAATATGGGATCACGCAATTGAGTTCAAAGAAGGATCACCAGACGCAATAGATTGCAAGGTATACCCGCTAAACCAAATAGAAGACAAAGCGGTCCAAGACTTCATAAAGACCAAACTTCAAAAAGGGTATATCCAAGTATCGAAGTCCCCTTTTGCATCACCTTTCTTCTTCATTAGAAAGAAAGACAATAAATTGCGACCGGTGCAGGATTACAGGAAAATCAACGCACTCATGGTGCGGAACCAATACCCTCTACCTCTCATCTCTGATCTCATATGCGATTTGAGCAATGCCCATATATACACCAAACTGGATGTCCAATGGGGGTATAACAACATTAGGATCAAAGAAGGAGATGAACACAAAGCGGTGTTCAAAACAAAATATGGCTTATTCGAACCAACAGTGATGTACTTTGGCCTCACGAACTCACCTGCAACGTTTCAAACCATGATGAACTATATATACCAAGACGTCATCCTACAGCATGAAACATGAGGAACCACCATCTGCATATATATGGACAACATTGGTATTGCAACACACACCAATGAAGCAGACCACATCGCCGCGGTACAAGACGTCCTCCAGGTTGCAGAACAACACAATCTCTTCTTCAAACCCAAGAAATGTCTTTTCCATGCGCCATCCATGGATTACCTGGGGGTAATCCTTGAAAAGGGGGTGACATGCATGGACCCCATAAAAATCGCTGGAATTAACAACTGGCCCATGCCCAAGAATGTTATGGACGTACGAAGGGCAGTCAGATTTTTCAATTTCTATCGCCCCTTTATTAAAGGATTTGCCCACATTGCGTGACCACTACATCAATTGACGCATAAAAACCAAGAATGGCAGTGGGGCAAAGACGAACAAGATGTGTTTGACCAACTAAAAGCCAGAGTCACAGCAGAACCTGTACTAGCTCATGCAAACCTTCGGGATCAGTTTGAACTGGAAGTGGATGCCTCAGGATATGTGGTAGGTGCCATATTACTGCAGCAAAAAGAGGATGGTAAAAAGCACCCAATAGGGTACTACTCAGCCACGCTCAATGAAGCACAAAGAAACTACAACATCTATGACCTTGAACTTCTCGCAATAGTCATGGCTCTTAAAAACTGGCGTCCATTATTGGCAGGATCCCTACACAAGATCATCATCTATTCTGACCACCTCAACCTACAGTACTGGAAAATGCCTCAACGGATATTGCAAAGAGTTGCAAGGGAAGTGTTATAACTCTCCGAATATGACTTTGAGATAAGGCACATCCCAGGAAAGCAGAATGGTCACGCAGACGCACTATCAAGATGACTGGATTACGACGCAGGAGAAGACGACAATGCTAATGTGGTGGTGCTACCAGAATGAGTGTTTGTAAGAGCGTCTGAGGTACAAAAGGCACCGCTGTTACACCAGATAGTATCTCAAGAAGAGATGACACCACAAGACCCAATATATGAGCAAAATGAGGAACTCCTCAAACTGTGGATTGACGCTCACCATCTAAAGAAGATAGAGCTCACCATCGAGCATTAATAAATACTCACCACGACTCCCCAGTGTACGGACACCCAGGCATCAACAAAACAAACCAACTACTCAGCAGACGATATTGGTGGCCAAACATGCGAAGGGATGTTGGCGAATACATGAAAGGATGTGCGGAGTGTCAAAGAAACAAGATTAACATGCGGCCCACAAAAGCTCCGCTGCGACCTATATTCCCACAGCCAGAAGCTATGCTGTTTGAAACTGTCGCGCTAGACTTCATCACTAAGTTACCAAAATCACAGGGATATGACTTGATACTCATGGTAACCGACCACGACTGCAGCAAGGCGGCAATATTCATACCCTGCAAAGAAGCAGTAACGGCAGAAGAAACAGCGGGGTTAATCGTGCAACACATATTCCCCCACTTCAGACTACCTCGAAGGTTCATAAGTGACAGAGACCCCCAGTTCACGTCTAGGTTCGCACAAGGGCTGTGCAAAGTGACTGGAACAAACCAAAATATATCTACCGCATATCATCCAAGAACAGATGGACAATCCAAAAGGACCAATCAGTGGCTAGAACAATATCTAAGGTTCTGGATCAACGAGCGTCAAGATAACTGGCACTCTTATCTTCCACTGGTGGAATTCACACATAACAATTGGCCTAACGAAACCACAGGAGAGTCCCCTTTCTTCATACTATACAGGTTTAACCCGAGAGCCAATTGGATTGATAAACCATCCCCTATTCCCCAAGTGGCGCTATGAGTAGAGCAATTCAAAGAAGCCAGAAAAAGAGCTCAAATGCTCATGATCAAGGCACAACAATCGTGGATCAAACATAAAGATATGCCCAGATACAGAGAGGGAGACCTAGTATGGCTAGAAGGATGCCACCTGAGGACAAATCAACCCATGATAAAGCTTGCGCCCAAGCGACATGGGCCTTTCCCAATCATCCAGGTGATGTCACCCGTCAATTATAGGCTGAAACTTCCCACGCAGTGGAGTATTCACGACGTGTTTCACATCAATCTTCTCACACCCTATCATGAGACTGAGCTCCACAGAGCCAACTATTCTAGACCACCTCCAGACTTGGTCGACGATAAAGAAGAATATGAAATCGAGAAGATTCTAGACTCTCGGCATCACAGCAAAAAGCGCGCCCTGCAATATTTGGTCAAATGGAAGGGGTATCCCGACTCAGATAATGAATGGGTTGGTCACAAGGACATACACGCCCCTGAAGCGATAAAAATTCAAAAGCCACTCTTGACAGGCATATAAGGGCAGGGATGATGGGCAAGTACCCTATCCTCCCTTTCACTTCGAAACCAAAGAGCATTCACTCCTCCTCTATGTCTGATGCTGTCAACTCCTACTACCTCGGTTCACCGGAGCGCATCTTCGGGGCTGAGCTTGATTCCCAACTCATCAACTACAACGAGGCACGAGAACTGTGCCAAGAAGTACATTCGACCCCACATCACTGACGAGAATGAACTCGCTGCTCCCCTCACCGAAGAAGAGCTGGCTCGAGTACGAGAGGTCTTCCCAGACCTCCAGATGACACCAGTGTCCCTGCATCCACTATCACCTGTATTGCGATGCCTGTCAGACCCTGATGGGATGGGAGCCACACTGACTTACCAAGCCAACACCGAAGTGCTCGATAATGAGCTTTGGGAAGCTGAAGGAGTACTGCAAGTCCCTCCCCACGTGGGGGGAATTGAAGATACAATCGCCGAAGAAGATCAGTACGCAGTGGAGAGAGGAGCAGTTCGCATGAGCCATGTACAAGAGAAATGCTGCGAAGGCAGCCTGGGAAGCACAGCGCTGGCAAGTACACCGGCATCGAGAGGACCGTGGAGTCATACCACCAGTCTCAGAGACTGGTACCCAGATGAGCACCCCTTTATAAGGAATCACTGCGATTCTGACAACCCAAATGAGACTCCGTACACCCTCACCACCAATGGGTACCCACTCTACAAGAAGTCCTACATGCCCGCCATGATGCAGAGGCGTGACCCTATTGGGTTCAACCCCAACACAGGAACCCAGTACATCGACTACCCCATCCGTCTACCCCACGAAAAGGCAATGCAACAGGCCCACTATACGCAGGCCATCATGGCCCCCAACCTGTTGGTGGTGGCAATCCACAAAGACACTGACAAGGTGTTCAGCAAGCCACTGTACGCAGCACCAGTCTACCGATTCAAAGGTAAACTGGTCTACGCCACCGAAGAGCTGGACTACCTCAAGATGGACGCCCAAGGATGAGAGATGATGGACTGACTGATCAACCGGGTAGGTGACCTGTCACTGAAGGCGGAGGTCCACTGATTCTGCATGGTGACAGCGGAGCTGGAGAGGATGGAAGCTGTTCTGGTGGAGAATGAGGAGGCATGGGGACAATTGGCAGCTGCTAAGTTGGGAGCTATTCGACAGTTGGAGATGGCTGATGTGATCGAGAGGATCAACACGAGGAACGACGGGTTTGTGGATGATGCACTGCACGTCAACAAGGAGATTTTGCGTGGGCGCAAAGGCTGAAAAGGGGGTGATGTTATGTTTGCACACAAGACACTTACTCATAGGTTATGACTACATGGGTAAGCGGTAATTAGTCATGGACTTATCATCAGTCAGCACGAGAATCACATGTACAATAGTATGACTTGATCCTAGGATAGAGGTACTAGGATGTGGGATTCAGGAGGCACTTCAAAGCCCTCTTTCTGTAGTACTTAAAGTGTAGTCATTGAAGACCTAGCTCTCCAGCTTGGTCTTCTTGAATCACCACTTGCATTCCTCTTCTACTCTGCAAGATCTAAGGGCTCTCTCCCTTTCTCTACTTGTGCTTAAGAAAGCCGTAACAAGTAGGCCCACAATCTAGGCATAGTGTAAATAGTCCTATTATATTGATAGACCCACATAGGCCCATCAAGCAACAGTGGGCAAATATCATGAGTGGGCCCATGGATAGAACTGCCAAGATAAATGAATGGGCCAATTGGCACTGCTGGGAAGAGTTGTCAATAGTTTACAGTGGGCCCATGGTTGAACTCATTGAGAGCTGCC